>Ga0208609_100131_pt1 | contig 35166 bp, 38 predicted proteins | sample SubbioR11_8A_Apr_FD_184813 | JGI IMG/M metagenome (GOLD analysis project Ga0208609, IMG submission 184813) | Serpentinite rock and fluid subsurface biosphere microbial communities from McLaughlin Reserve, California, USA - CR11_8A_Apr (SPAdes) | ecosystem: Environmental > Terrestrial > Deep...
GGCAATCTCGGGGCGGCACTGCCCGTGATGCGGTGGAAGTTCAGCTTCGCCAAGCAAAAGCACTACTAGCGCAAAAAAGTTAAAGAGGAGGTTGTTTAATTGGAGGAGCCGCAGCGTAATGAGGAAAGATTAGCTGACGATGCTCTCTTAGACCGGCTAAATCAGCGTGTCGCTAAGCTGGTCCAGGAGTTTGAAAAATTTAATATCGCTGAATATCTAATCCTCTTAAATAATCCGCGCCGTTTTTTTTGGATTAATTTTCTGGGCGGCGTGGCTCGCGGTTTAGGTGTGGCTCTTGGGGCTACCGTCGTGGCCGCCATCTTGCTCTCCATTCTGCAGCGGGTTGTGGTGCTAAATTTACCTATTATTGGCGACTATATTGCCGAAATCGTAAGAATAGTTCAAGACCAGATGCGGTAAGAAGGCGCAATCCCCCTTCACCTTTTATTTAGATGTCGGAGGTCAGATATCGGACTCGTTGGAATCGGCGAAATAGCCGATTCCCGGAAATCATCTCTGTCCAGCTTATTCCCTCTCCCTGCGGGAGAGGGCTAGTGTGAGGGCAGGCCAAGTAAAGCGCACCGGGGATGAGGCATCGAGCATTCTGGGCAATGTAGACTTCCTCAAATGCAACGCTCGCACGTTTTCGCAGCTACGAACTGTAATTCTCGCTAACATGCCAAAACCTCTGGGCTTACTGCATGTGAACCATTGGCATGTCTTAACGCTGCGAATTCCCGTTCGCTAAACGCAGCTGACACTTAACGCTCGCTTCCGCATTCTGTGAAAGTCAACAATATCTGGAAGGGGTTAGTGAAGGCAATAAGGTGCTATTGTCACGAGGGAACCGGAGCGAAAGCCTTAGTGAAAAAGAACGCAGAATACATCCACAGGTACGCTTCGCGAATAATCTTTGCCGTTGCCATCCTGGTGTCATGTGTGGGTAAGGACTGCCTGTAACTGCAATATACTTCATTTAAGGGAGAAAAGGTTTAAATCGATCCACTAAAGATATTAATGCTATTATTAATATAAAAACTGCTGAACCGATTCTAGTTTTTTTTAATGAATCTGCGCAACTTATCATTTTTCCCTTAAAGATTTTAAGTAAATAGTTGAACGTTAGCAACAATATTGTTATAGGAAGGAGCATCTCTCTGACAGAAGGATAGAGTTGTTCAAAAATAATTGGATAGAGAATTAGAGATAGATTGATTGCGAGTGCTACCCCCATAACTATATCCAAATCTTTATCTTTTTCCTCAAACACCACATGAGCCTCCTTTCGCTTGACAAATACACTCAGCGGCATAGACAATACAAATTGTCTATGCCGCTATAGTGCTCTTAGAAGGGGATGGACAGCTTTGCTGAGCTTGTATGTGAAACAGGTTTGCTGGCCACGAAAATGAGAATCTAAGACCCGTGTTTCTTCTGTTTAAGGCGGCCAGCCCCGTAATGGGGATAGCACCTATTACAGCTACTATTGTCAACGCTTTACCTGTACTCAACCCAAGAGCCGCCAAAACAGAGAGAAGAAACGCACCGCCGTATACAATATCATCCACAACGAAATCAGATAGATAAATATGATACCCCCACCAATGCCAGGTAATTTGAGTTACACCCCCACTGCCGGCGGCAAGTATTCTAATCTCATTTTCGTTCACATAAACACCAGAAACAGCTGGGTTTAATTCTTCGTTTGACAATAAGGCGGTTCTTATTTTATAGAGGTATTTTTCTGTAACATGAGCATTAAAGTTCTGATCAAATATTAAGTAACCCTGAGATACCATTTCATTTGACTGGACAATTCCTGCCTGTAATTGAGCGTGGACATCATCCCCGATTGATCTGATCATTCGTCTAGGCATATTTAAATCAAGCATCCCATCTGAGCGAACCTTTAGGAATCTTTCAGCTAAAGTTATAGCCTGAAGAATTTCTGCGCCTTCTACTTCAAGAGCCACTGGCAGTCCTTGCTCTTGCCCCTGCCATTCCCCTGCCCGGCGGCAACCGGAGTCACAAAGGCAGACATTAACAGAACCACCGTCAACAACATTGACACGATACGAATCTTCTTCTTCACCAACCTCAACTCCGCTAATTTATTTTCCGGCAACCTTCTCGCGCAATCTTTCCTTGTCCTCTTATTGGAAAAAGTTGCCTTTTCGTGAAGAATATATCATACGCCCTCCCCGCGTCAATGCCTTTATTGTAATATTTCTGTTAACTTTGTGTTATTTGGGTCAATTCGTAACAAGTTTCATTTTTGTAGACAAGCATCTCTGCAGTGCATGTCAAGCATCCTTCGCGTGCCTACCTATGATGAAGAACAATAAGAAAATATTCAGAATATTTGCAATAATATTTGCAAATATTCTTTTTTGTGTTATAATGGCACTCAATATGTTGCTCAAATTAATCACCTGGGAGGGATGAAAGTTGCTGCAGGAAGACCATCCTCTGGTCAAAAGTGCAGGCACAGTATCGCTGCCTGCCGCAGAACTGAAAGAATTTGTTGCGGCTCTGATGCAAAAATTCCCGGTCATTGCGCCAATTCTCAAGGGGCGTGAATATGTATTTGCTCAACTGGAGGACGCTGCTCAGTTAGCGGATGACTATCAGCCCACCATTTTGCCGGCAAAAAAAGTACTCCAGCAGCCACTAGAGACAGTTTTTTCCTTTGTCAGGCAGGAGGCCTTTGCTGAAGACGGAAAATGCACCAGTCTAGGTGAAGAAAGAATTTGCTTTGTTGATCATGGTGCGGCAGTGCAAAAGAAGGTTCTTTTTGGTGTGCGTCCCTGTGATGTCAATTCTTTTAATGTTCTTGATGAAGTATTTTGCAAAGATCTGCCCGACCCTTTTTACTGTCAAAGCAGGCAGGAAACACTCATTGTTGCCCAGAACTGTGTCAAGCCGTGCCGCAGCGGGTTTTGTTACTATCAGCAGACGGGGCCGGGATTGCAGCGGGGCTATGACCTGTTGTTGACAGAACTGGATAACGCCTATTTGGTGGAGGCGGGCAGCGACGCAGGCAGAGAACTTTTGGCGCTTCATCCGTTTGCTGCGGCAGCACCTGAGATGTCCCTGGCTAGGGATGAACTTTTGGCGGCGACGAGTCGCAGGCTGCCAAAGCACATCCTGACACGAAATCTCGCTGAGCTGTTGGAGGAGAATGTTGATCACCCCGTCTGGGAAGATTTGCAGCGGCGTTGCCTTGGCTGCGGCACCTGCACCATGGTTTGCCCAACCTGTTTTTGCTATAACGTCTATGATAAACTCGACCTTGGTCTGGAAAGCGGGGTACGGCAAAGAGAATGGGATTCCTGTAAGCTGATGGAGTTTTCGCAGGTAGCTCTTGGTCACAACTTCCGTAAAGGCAGGCAGGCTCGTGCGCAGTGGCGTATTTATCATAAACTGCTCTACCAACAGCGTCAATTCGGGAAGACGGGTTGTGTTGGCTGCGGGCGTTGCATCTATTCCTGCATGGTCAATATCGACCTAACCGATGTGGCCAGCACTCTGGGAGGTGAGTGAATTGAGCAACTTGTTAATTCCTGATTCCGCGATTGTGCGAGAGGTGTTTCATGAGAACGACGATACTTCAACTTTCACCTTACAGTTTACTGACGCACAAAAACGGCTAGAGTATACCTTCCGGCCGGGACAATTCAATATGCTCAGCATCTTTGGTGTGGGCGAAGCCCCTATTTCCATCAGTTCAAGTCATGATAACCGGGAAAATTTTACCCATACGATAAGGCATGTCGGCAGTCTGACAAGGATGTTTGGTAAACTGAAGGTGGGTGATTTGCTCGGTGTACGCGGCCCCTATGGCAACGGTTGGCCGTTTGAGCAGGCACAGGGGAAAAACCTGCTGATCGTGGCCGGCGGCATTGGCTTGGCACCGCTCCGCCCTGCTATCTACTATATTCTGAGGCAACGTGAGCTGTTTGGCAAGGTGGAATTGCTCTACGGCGCCAAAAATCCGGGCGAAATGCTTTTTCGCCATGAATATAGCAAGTGGGCGGCGCATTTATCCATGTTGCTTACTGTGGATGACGCAGCCGGCTTTGACTGGAATCACAATCAGGGATTAGTAACCGGTCTATTTGACAAAATGGAAAGCGTGCCGGAGAATACGGTGGTACTTAGTTGCGGTCCGGAGATCATGATGAAACATGTAACCAAAGGCCTGCTAGCCAGAGGTTTCCAGAGTGGGCAGCTTTACGTTTCCTTGGAAAGAAAAATGCACTGCGGCGTTAAGAAATGTGGCCGCTGCCAAGTAGGGAGCAAATTTGTTTGCCATGACGGTCCTGTCTTTGCCTATGATGTTCTTGAAAACGAGCCGGCTGAAATCATCGGCGTATTGGGGAGGGAATAAGATGAGTGGGCTGCCAAAGGTAGCAATCTACAAGTTTGCCTCGTGTTCCGGCTGTCAGCTTGAATTTTTGAATCTGGAGCCGGTGCTGCTTGATTTGCTGGGAATGGTGGATATCGCCCATTTTGTCATGGCTCGCAGCGCCAGTTCACCAGGCCCCTATGACATCGGTTTTGTGGAAGGCTCCATCGTTAACGCTGAGGATGTAGGCCGTTTGAAAGAAGCCAGAGCCGAAAGTAAGCTGTTGGTGGCGATTGGAGCTTGTGCCACCCACGGCGGCCTGCAATCTATCAGCAACTGGTTGCCTATGAGGGAGGTGGAAAGCAGCGTTTATGCTACTCCGGTCCAGACCCATCCGCTTAAATCATTTCCCGTCAGTGAATATGTCAAGGTAGATGCTTCTTTAAGCGGTTGCCCCATTAACAAAAATGAATTGGTTGAGTTTATCAAGAGCGCTCTCTTGGGTGTTACACCAAGAATTCGCCCGCATAGCGTCTGTGTCGAATGTAAGTTGGCGGAAAACGTCTGTCTGCTTGTTAGCGAAGGCAAACCGTGTATGGGTCCAGTGATTAGGGCAGGCTGTTCTGCTTTGTGCCCCAGCCGTTCAACTCCCTGTACCGGCTGCCATGGCCCGTCTAGCGATTGCAATGTAGAGTCGCTAAGAACCACGTTTGCCGGATTGGGATTGCATCAAAGCGAGATTACCCGTCACTTTCGCAAGTACGCAGCGCTTGACGCGGAATTTCAGAAAGGGGGGAGGACATAATGGAAAGCGGCAGAATAAAAGTGGATTATTTGAGCAGGCTAGAAGGCGAAGCGGCGCTTGACGTAACTATTCAGAACGGACAAATAACCGATTTGCAGCTAAATGTGTTCGAGCCACCCCGTTTTTTTCAGAGTTTTCTGGTGGGACGAAAGTATTACGAGTTGCCAGAAATCACCGCCCGCATTTGCGGTATTTGCCCTGTCTCTTACCAGATGACGGCACTCTCCGCCATTGAACGCGCTTTTGCTGTGCAGGTCAGTGAGCAAACGCGCAAACTGCGTAAACTTTATGCCCTCAGTCAGTTTATTCAAAGCCATGCGCTGCATATCTACATGCTGGCTGCTCCTGATTTTCTTGGTTATGAAAGTGTGATCAGTATGGCGTCTGCTTATCCGGAAGAAGTAAAAAGAGCTCTGCGCCTGAAAAGGCTTGGCAACGACCTGACTGCTCTAATCGGCGGGCGGGAAGTCCACCCGGTAACACCGCAGATTGGGGGCTTTTCTGACCTGCCCTCAGGAAAAAGTTTGCAAGCGATCGCCAAGAGGTTGACTGCGGCCATGGAGGAAGCCATGGATACCGCCCGGTTAATTGGACAGCTTGCTGTTCCGGCTCTGGCGTGGGATTTAACTTATGTGGCCCTCTCCGACCCGCAGGAGTATGCCGTAAACGGAGGTAGGCTCGTTTCGAATAAAGGACTCAATATTGACCCTGCTGATTACCGTGATTACTTGCAAGAGCGACATATAAGCCATGCAAATGCGCTTCATTCTGCGATGGAAAATGGTTCTTCTTTCCTTGTTGGCCCGCTGGCTAGGGTAAACCTGAATTTTGCGCAGCTTTCGTCCCGTGCGAAAGAGGCCGCCGCATTGACAGGCGTCTCTTTCCCTTCTAACAATCCTTTTCACAGCGTGGCGGCAAGGGCGGTGGAACTGGTCCATAGCATCGAGGAAGCACTGCAGATTATTGAAGAGCTGGATGAGCCAAGGCGCGAAAACGGAGGTTATATAGTACGGGCCGGCTGCGGCGCGGCTATTACCGAGGCGCCGCGGGGCATACTCTCCCACAGCTATTGCTTTAATGAGCAAGGGGTAGTGTTGGCAGCCGACATTGTGGCTCCCACCTCACGCAATGTACACAACATTGAAGAAGGATTGCGTCTCTTTATTCCTCAGCACCTTGAACTGCCAGAAGAGGACCTGCGACTGAAGTGTGAGATGTTTATCCGTAATTATGACCCCTGCTTCTCATGTTCCGTTCATTTTCTTAAACTGAGAGTGCACAGTAAATGTTAGCAAAAACTGTGGTGATTGGCTGCGGCAGTTCGCTGCGGGGCGATGACGCAGTCGGTCTGCTGGCAGTCGAAATTCTACGTAAGAAAGCGTTGCCGGCAAATGTTCAGCTGGTGGTTGCCGGTCTGCCTGGATTAGGCTTGCTGGATCTGTTAGCGGGATACGATACGGCGCTGCTAATCGATGCTGTTTTGAGCGGCGGTCCGGCGGGAGAAGTTATGGAGATTGATTTGGCCGAACTGGAGAGCAGTGCCACTCGTCTCGTTTCCGCCCATGATTTAGCTGTGCCGGAAGTTTTGGCTTTGGGCTACTTGCTGAAGGGTGAGGAAATGCCGCAGAAATTGCTGATCATCGGGATTTCTGTTGAGCAGGGTTCGCTGCTTCCTGGCCAGCCTCCTTCAGCGGAGGGCCTTGCCGGTGCAGAATTGGCAGCTAAACTGATTGCTAAGAAGCTGGACGTCTGAAGCATGTTCCCCCTAAGCGTCTCTATCTGCTGCCCAGCTATGCAAGCAGCAAGGTTCTTACCTGAGTGAGGTGTTGGTGATGCATGAGTTGTCCCTGATAAGTGCCCTAGTCGAGGAAGTTTCCCGGGACGCACAGGAGCGTGGGGTTAGCAGGATTACCACCGTTAATTTGGCAGTGGGGAAAAGAGCGCATGCGCTACCGCACGCGCTACTTTTCTGCTTTGATTTGATTAAACAGGACACCATTTTAGCTGATGCACAATTGATCATCGAGGTAGTCCCACCCGTTTTTTACTGCGAGCGCTGTGGACTGAACGAGGTTCATGACAAGCTTTGGGCTAACTGTGCTCATTGCGGTTTGCCTACAGTGCCCGCAGGCGGCATGGAGCTGGAAATCAGAGGATATGAGGGGGACGGCCCGGATGGAGGAAAAGAAAATAAAAATTAAAGTGGCGTTGGCCCGGGACCTGTTGCAAAGAAATAAAATTTTAGCTGGCGATTTACGCACCCGCTTTGCGGAGCAGCGTTTGGCCGTGATAAATCTTCTTGGTAGTCCGGGTGCGGGGAAAACTACCTTGCTCGAGGCTAGCCTACCGCTGCTCTGTGGGCAATACCGGGTCGGCGTAATTGAGGGTGACCTATATACAACGCGAGATGCGGAAAGATTGGCAAGGAGCGGTGCCGCAGTCATCCAGATCAATACGGAAGGCGCCTGCCATTTGGATGCGCAACTGGTGGGCGGTGTGTTGGAAGAACTGCCGGAGCTTGATTTGCTCTTGATTGAGAATGTCGGTAATCTTGTTTGTCCCGTTGGCTTTGACTTAGGTGAGGACGCCAGAGCCGTAGTTTTGAGTATTAGTGAAGGAGACGATAAGCCGGAGAAGTATCCGCAAGCTTTTCAAACCGCCCAAGCTGTTGTTCTGAGTAAGCTTGATCTGTTGCCGTATGTCAGCTACGACCTGCCGGCAGTGCTTGCCACTCTGGCACACCTTAATCCTGCTGCCACAGTTATGCAGCTCTCCGCCACCGGAAAAAGCGGGTTGGCTCCCTGGCTTGAGTGGGTGGAAAGCGTTGTGGCCAAAAAAAAGAGGGGGAGCTGAACAATGTCGTCGGGAGCGCAAGTAACAAGGACGGATGCCCGCCGCTTGAGAATACAGGTTAGCGGTACTGTCCAGGGCGTAGGTTTCCGACCATATGTCTGCAGGGAGGCACTAAAGTATGGGCTGTCGGGCTGGGTGCAGAATAATCGTGAGGGAGTAACCGTAGAAATAGAGGGAAAGAAAGCAGCCTTAGCTGCTTTTGTCAAGGAAATACGCCATTGTTCTTTACGGCTGGCTCGGGTAGCCGAACTGAAAATAGAAAAAACCGCGCCCGTAGGCCAAGCTGATTTTGTTATTCTGGACAGTTCTTGCTGCGGCAGGCAACCTGCCAGCGTTTCGCCAGATGTGGCCGTTTGCGCAGGCTGTCAAAGCGAAATGGCAGACTGCCAAGATAGACGGTTTGCTTATCCGTTTACTAACTGCACCGATTGCGGCCCGCGCTTTACCATCATTACCGGTGTGCCATATGACCGGGAGAAGACAACAATGTCAGGGTTTGAGATGTGTCCGTACTGCCTTGCCGAATATCATAATCTGCTCGATCGGCGCTTTCACGCGCAGCCCAATGCTTGCCCGCAGTGCGGGCCGCACGTTATGCTGCTGCAAGCTTGCGGTCGAGAAGTGCCGGGGGACTGGGTGAGCAATTTTCATGCTGCGATTAGTGACGGCAAGATTGTCGCGGTTAAAGGGCTGGGAGGCTTTCACTTAGCTTGCGACGCGCAAAATCGCCAGGCGGTAAATCTCTTGCGTGAGCGCAAAGGACGACCAGCCCGGCCTTTTGCAGTGATGTGCAGAGATATGGCTACCATCCGGCGGTTCTGTCACTTGGAGCCGGCAGAGGAGGCGCTGCTTAACTCGCCTGCCGCCCCGATTGTGGTGCTGCGCCGCCACGCAAACTGTCGGCTACCGCGGCAACTCGCACCTCGCCTTGGGACGCTGGGCGTGATGCTACCGTATACGCCGCTTCACCATCTGTTGTTTGGCGATAGCCTAGATGTGCTGGTAATGACTAGCGGCAATGACAGCGGCCTTCCACTGGTGAAAGATAACGAACAGTCTCTAAGAGAACTGGGTGGCCTGGCCGATTATATGCTGGTTCACAACCGGGAAATCCATCGGCGCTGTGATGACTCGCTGGCACTGGTAGTTGACGCGACGCCGGTACTGCTGCGCCGTTCACGCGGTTATGTGCCCGACCCGGTTACTGTTCCTGTCCCAGCCGACTCCCCGGTAATTCTGGGTGCCGGCGGAGACTTGAAGAACGTTTTTTGCCTGCTGACAGACGGCAAGGCTTACCTTGGTTCTCATGTTGGTGATTTGGCTTACCGGGAAACGGCCGTCGTTTACCTGGAAGCCTTGGCAGGGATGCAGCGCCTGCTGGAAACTGAGCCGGTGGTTGCCGCCTGTGACTGCCATCCTGCCTATCACTCTGCAAAACTGGCTGCCGCGTTGCCGCTGGAGGAAGTGGTGCCGGTGTTCCACCATCACGCCCATATGGCTTCCTGCATGGGAGAAAATATGTTGGCTGGCCAGGTCATTGCCGTAGTCTGTGACGGCAGCGGTTATGGTCCCGATGGTACTATTTGGGGTTGCGAGGTGCTTACGGGTGATTATCGTGACTTCCGGCGCCGGTATCATCTGGAGCCGGTTCCCTTGCCAGGGGGAGAAGCAGCCATGCGCCAGCCGTGGCGCATGGCTGCTTCATATCTTTATACGCACATGGGGGAAGAGGGCAAAAGTTGGGCACGCGAGTTTTTGCCTCAACCGGCGAGTGTATTGGCTACCGTGTTTGCCATGTTGGAAAACAACTTCAACGCCCCGCTTACCTCCAGCTGCGGCCGCCTGTATGACGCGGTAGCGGCCTTGCTAGGTGTTTGTTTTGAGAACACGTATGAAGGTCAGGCGGCGACGGAGCTGGCAGAACTGGCGGAAGGTGAAAACGGCACGGCTTATCCGTACTCGCTTGAAGGCAGCAGGATTCTGACGGGAGAAATGTTTCGAGGGATGGTGCTTGACTGGCGAAACGGAGTCTCGCCGGCTAAAATAGCCGCTAACTTTCAGCAAACGCTTGTAGAGGCGCTGGCGTCAGCCGTCTTTTACACACGTGAGAAGGAAGGTTTAGAACGGGTCGTCTTGAGTGGCGGTTCGTTTCAAAACAAGTTTTTGCTGTCGTCGCTGCGCCGGCGGCTGACAGCTAGCGGGCTTGCAGTCTACATTCACCGTCAGGTTCCAGCAAATGACGGCGGGCTGGCTCTTGGCCAGGCACTGGTGGCAGCATGGAGGAGGAAGGAAGTATGTGTATAGGTATGCCCTGTCGAGTTATTGCAAGAGTTGGTGAATTGGGTACCGTAGAATACTGCGGCAACAGCCGGGAAATCAACTTTGCTTTAGTTCCTCAAGCCGGTAATGGCGAATGGGTCTTGGTGCACGCAGGCCTTGCCCTACAGCTTATCGGCGAGGATGAGGCAGAGCAACTCTTGGCTTTACTGGAGGAATTTTATGCTGAGCGGGACTGAATTGGCGCAAGCGCAGCAACTGTTGGCATTGATTAAAAAAAAATTAACCGGACCGCTCTCAATTATGGAAGTGTGCGGTACGCACACTACAGCCATCTCTAAGTATGGTTTGCGCCCATTGCTTGAACCGCTGCGTCTGCTCTCCGGGCCCGGTTGTCCTGTCTGTGTCACCGCTGCCGTCGATCTGGACCGGATGATTGCCTTGGCAGGCACCGGTGCCATTGTTGCCACCTTCGGCGATCTGCTGCGCGTTCCCGGCAGTGAGACCAGTTTGGAGCAGGCGCAGGCGGAGGGAGCGGACATTCGCATTGTCTATTCTCCTTTAGACGCTTTGGCTATAGCTGCAGACAATCCTAAACGACCCGTCGTTTTTCTTGGTGTGGGTTTTGAGACTACCGCCCCGGCCATGGCCTTGGCAGTGAAGCAAGCGAGAGAACGTGACTTATCCAACTTTTACCTTTATAGTTGCCTGAAAACAGTAGTACCGGCATTGCACGCTTTATTGGCGGCACCTCATGGGCTAGACGGACTGCTGTTGCCCGGACACGTCAGCAGTGTCATCGGTCGCCGCGCTCAGGATTTTGTAGCCTCTCTCTACGGAGTGCCGGCAGCCGTCGTTGGCTTTGGCGAGAGGGATATTTTGCTGGGCATCGCTGCCGTTCTTAGGATGATTGAGGAGGGAACGCCGGGCGTAGTCAACGCCTATCCGCATGTGGTGCGGGAAGAAGGTAATCTGCTGGCACAGAAGCTGTTGGCAGAGGTATTCGACACTGCTGCCGCCGAATGGCGCGGGTTTGGCATGATTCCCGAAAGCGGCCTTGTGCTGAAAACAGAGTTTGCCAGTCATGACGCCGCACTGCATTTCGATTTGCCACATGCCTCTGTGCTGCGGGAGCAGGACCCTTGTCGCTGTGGTGACGTGTTGCGTGGTGCGATCTCACCTTTGGACTGTGCGCTTTTTGCCGATCGTTGCCTGCCGCTCACACCGCTAGGCCCCTGCATGGTCTCTTCGGAAGGCGCGTGTGCCGCATATTATCGCTATGACAGAAAAAAAGGAGTTGCTCCGGCATGAAGCGTGTATTGTTGGCGCACGGCGACGGTGGTTTATATGCCGCCGCACTGATTAAGGACCTCTTTTTGCGGCACTTTAGCTATCCGGAGCTTGGTAAACTAAAAGATGCTGCGTTGCTTTCGTCTATCGACGGCAGGCTGGCCGTTACCACCGATTCCTTCGTGGTCCAGCCGCCATTTTTTCCGGGAGGTGATATCGGGAAGCTGTCAGTCTGCGGGACGGTTAATGACCTGGTAGCCGGTGGAGCGCAGCCGCTATATCTGACCGTCTCTTTTATCCTGGAGGAAGGGCTGCCACTAGAGGAGCTGGAGGTGATAGTCGTTTCGCTTGCTGATACTGCCCGCTCCTGCGGGGTGGAGGTGGTGGCCGGTGATACCAAGGTGGTGCCCCGCGGGCAGGCAGACAAGCTCTACATCACCACCACAGGCATTGGGCGCGTAGACCCGCGACTAGCTCTCGGAGCGGAGCACGTTCGGAGCGGCGATGCCGTGATTTTAAGTGGTCCGGCAGGCGACCACGGCATTGCCGTTCTCTCCTGTCGCAAGGGAGTTTCTTTCCAGACACAGGTTGTCAGCGACTGTGCGCCGCTAAACGAGCTGATTGAAACTATCTCGCCTTATTTTCCCGCCTTGCGCTGGCTGCGCGACCCTACCCGCGGCGGTGTGGGCGCCACGCTCAATGAGCTGGCGGAAAGCGCCGCCTTGGATGTTATGCTGGAGGAAAAACTCTTGCCGGTCCGCCCCGAAGTGAGGGCTGCCGCCGAGCTCTTGGGTCTTGACCCGCTTTATCTGCCAAACGAAGGGAAGATGATTCTGGTGGTGGAGCAGGAAGCGGCCGTAGCCGTTCGTGCGGCTCTGCGGGAACATCCCTTGGGACGGGAGGCGGAAATCATCGGCCAAGTCGAGCGCGGTACAGGCAATGTTTGGTTGCGTACCGTCCTTGGCGGTACCCGTGGCGTAGAAATGCCTGCCGGCTTACCGCTGCCGAGAATATGTTAAACGCGTCAAGACGCCTCGCGCTTTGCAAAAGCGGAGGCGTCTTGCTTGTATTTGCCTTTCCTTTTAGGATGTATTTACGCTAAATTGCAAGGAGGGATGTCGCGAGTTCGGCGATAATTGCTGAAACAAATATTGAGGAGAGTGAACTTCCTATGTTGGCAGGAAAAAACCAAAAATTGGCGAATGTGGCTAGAAAGCGTCCGGTGCTTGCGACGCTGTGTTGTTTGTTGTTGGTGTTTTCACTGGGGGGGTTGCTTTTTCCACACCGGCTTATGTTCAGCCGAACCAGCCTGAACTGTTTATTATAACAAGGAATATGCAAACTTATGACTTGGATGCTACTCAGTGGAATTTCCCGATGTTGTTGGCTGGGTTTGGTCCGGGGCCTGGGACTGCCCACCTCGTGGAGTTTAGTTTAACTTGTATTGTATAATTGGAGGGAAGGGCTAGTGCTCACTTTTATTAATTTTATAACCACATATTGGCCGCTTATTTTTCTATTCTTTTATGTTGTTCTCGTTACATCCGCCATATCTACAAAACGACCTGTTGCGGGGATTAGAACGATTAATATCTTAATGAATTGGCCAGAAAGGGAAATCATTGCCCTTCTCTCCATGGTGCTTTCATTGTTGGCCTGGTTATGGATAGAAAATTTTGGGCTTATATTTAACCATAGACTTGGCTTATTCGGCAACATGATGCATTTCTGGCCAATATTTCTGTTGTTTGCAATTTCTGCAGGTTTGTCTCTTGCATTAAAGAGAGTCAAAGGCTTGCTGATTGCGCTGCCGTACCTGCTATTGCTTGGAGAAGGCTTTTTCTGGTTTGCGTGGATTCTTGCAGAAAGCGAACGTGAGGCAGGTGTTGCACTTCGTGCCGTTTCCCAAATATATTACGCATTGGCTTTGCCGATAGCTATAATTGCCTTGCTCTGGGAAAAGGATGCCACAATGAAAAACAAGATATATGCAGGGGCTTTTGCAATCCAGTTAGCTTTGGCAATAGGATCTGTCTATTATTACACGTTCCATTACAGATGATATCAACTGACACCATCTACACCAGCCCAATTTTTATCAGGCAGTAATCCGTTGTTTAGCTAGATGAGTAAACCGTAGTGATGGGGAGGAAGGGCTGATGCTTGAGTTTATAGCTACGTACTGGACGCTTTTTCTCCTAGCTTTCGTTTATGTTGTTCTTGCCAAAGTCTTGGTAAAAAGACACTGCGCTGAAATTAGGAGCACCAGGGAAGACAAGCAAAAAGCGTTAAAGGCGGGAGTGATGTTTTTGAAACACAGGAAAGCCATAGCCTTTCTCTCCATTAAAGTTTTAATTTGGGTTTTCTTATTCTACTATTTTAGCGGATTACTTGTTTATCGTAATCCCTACTCAAATTTTGTGCAGAACAGGCAAAGTGGTGTTCCTTTTGAACTGATGACCATTTTTGATTTTGACCAAATCTCTGGTTTTGACCAAACTGATCTTCGGCCGCAAATAAGCTCTTTTTTTGGACGTGGATGGGATTCCATATTCTTACATGGAATGGAACATAAAACCTTATGGATTTATGGTTTACTAAGTTTTCCTGATCCGCGTAGTAACGGAGGATGGCCGCCTCTCAGCATGCATGCAATTTGGGGCGAGACAGTTGAAGATAAACTGAAAATACTCGAACGCCTTGCTTACTCTGCCTATCTGCCTAAGATGCAATGGGTCAATAATAGACCAAGCACAGGGCATGACACTCTAACTCATATAGCGACACGCACAGAGGTTGTCTCGCCTGTTTTCCTCAGATTATTCTGGAAAGAGGGGCTTGGAGAAACAAGAGAAACGGTAGCCAGAGAAGTTATATTTACTACTGACATTTATAACATCCATAATATCTGGTTGCTTTTTCATACGCTTACGCCGCTTGATGCTGACCCTCAGCTTCTCAGCTTTTTAAACACAGAGAAACAGAGATTACTCATGCAAGCAAAAGATTATCACCCAGGGAACGTCAACAGAGATATTTTGTTCTATGGTCTAAAAGAGATGCCTTGGGCGATAGTGCCTTATCCAGCAGATCCATTTCTAACTGCTTTACTGGTTTGGCTGCCTACGTTACCGGCGAAATGGTTCCTTTTTGCGCCAATGTTTTATGTGCCTTATGAGGTCATTGGCAGGGTAGCTTGGGTATATTACTATTTTCTTGTATTACTGGGCGTGGTGGCGGTCTCGCTTATTTTAAGAGCAGAATTTAAGAAGCGCTAAAAGTGGGCACAATGGGCGCTCTTAACAGTGCAAGGAGCATTGTTGCCCTTTCCATGTCTAGGCTCAGCGATTTGTCCATCAGCCTGATTTTAATAAGGCAGTAGTTAAATTTGCATCGAACCTGCCCCAGGCTGCGGGCAGGGCAGGTAGGTAGGGGGGAAGCGCTGTTGGTGCTTAAAAGACAAAAAGCCATAGTTGGGTTAACATGGGGCGTTTCATTTTTGTTTTTGCTGTTGTGGTTTCCTTTCGGGCGGATTTTAATCTGCTCTTGTTTAGTGGTTACATAAACGGTATAATGTAGTCACTACATCTTTATGGAGGCATTAAATATGGAAAAGGCAGGAATTCGGGAAATTAAAAAGTCGCTAAGCTTTTATATCCGGAAGGTTAAAATGGGAGAGACCATTACCATTACGGAAAGAGGCGTTCCCGTGGCTAAGCTTTCTCCTGTCAGTTTAAATGTTCCGGAAGAAGCCTTCAGGATGGTGGAAGAAGGTCTGGCATTTTGGCAGGGAAACAAACCGGGTCGGATTAACCCTGTCCGCAAAAAGGATCTTAAAGCCAGGAATCTGTCAGAGATGGTAAGCGAGGAGCGAAGATGATCTGTTATTTCGATACCAGTGCCCTAGTTAAACTTTATGTTGAGGAAGAGGGCAGTGAACTTGTCGCTGATTATTCGCGAAAGGGTCTTTTTATAGCTACTTCAAGGGTGGCTTATGCAGAAGCGAGGTCTGTCTTTGCCCGAGCCAGCCGGGAAGGAATATTGGATGTTCAAGCATATCGTGATGTTGTTGCCAATTTTAATGAGGAGTGGCCGTCATATTTTGCCTTGGAAGTATCAGATACTGTTCTGCAGCGGGTGGATACCCTAGTTGACAAATACCCCTTGCGTGGTTTTGACGCATTGCATTTGGCCAGTACAATTATCCTTTCAAGGCAGCTTGACGGTGAAGACCTGCTTGTCGCATGCTGGGACGCAAGACTGTGGGAGTATTATTTGCAGGAAGGATTTTCACTTATTCCTGGGGATAGGCCTGCTAAGTAGGCGGTGTCTGACTAAATCTGATCGGTTTCTGATCGCATATAGAAAAAGAAGCTTTTGCCTCCGGAAGTGCCGCTGCTAGCGGCTTTTTTTCTCGATGTCGTCAGCCGGGTCGATATAGCAGTTATCTTGGTGGAGCTGGCAGCAGTGATGGGTGGACTAGCACTTTTGGCAGGGCAACAAACTGGTCTGAGCCCTTGAGTCGGAATGTTTTGGTCAAAATAGCCCTAATATTCTTTTTAAGCAGATTTCCACTTCTTCAAGTTTGTTCGGCGAAGCCTGTCCCCTCGTCTCACATTAATGCAATATATACTGATGCGTTCAAGTCTCAATGTCTGAAAAAGCTGTGTTAGAGTTGTGCAGGCGGTGACCGTGTGATAAAATGTAGTGGACTACCAAAATATATGGGGTGTTAAGGAGTGCTGATTCTGCTGCTTGCTGTGCTTGTGATTCTCTTTGATCAGCTCTTAAAATTGCTGGTTGTGAACACCATGAGTCTGAACCAGTCAATTCCTGTGATTACCAATATTTTTCATATCACCTACGTCCATAATTTTGGCGCTGCTTTTGGTTTGCTGGCACACCGTACCGGTTTTATTATTCTGGTTACTGTTGTAGTGGTGTTTTTGCTGCTTGTTTTTCTTCGGCATTTGCCAAAAGAACAGAAGTTGTTGCGTGCAGCACTCGTCTTGCAGTTGGCTGGAGCAACCGGCAATTTGATTGATCGGGTACGAATGGGATATGTGGTTGACTTTTTTGACTTGCGCGTGTGGCCTGTATTTAACGTGGCAGACATCGCTATTGTTTCCGGTATCGGTCTGCTGATTTTAGATTTAACCCGCAATACTCGGGAGAAGGGAGTTTAAATGTATCCTGTCTTATTTCGTATCGGCGGTATTAGTATTTATTCTTACGCTGTGCTTTTGACCTTGGCGTTTATTATTGGGACACTCGGCGTTTCTCGGGGAGGGAAAAAGGCGGGCCTGCCTGTGGAAAAATTGCTGGATATGGCCATGTGGATTTTAATAGCCTCTTTAGTAGGGGCGCGCCTGCTGTTTATTCTGATAGAGTTGCCAATGTATTTGGCGGATCCGCTCTCAGTTTTTCATGTGCGGAGCGGCGGGCTTTCCTTTCATGGAGGCTTGATCGCTGGGATTGCCACCGGGTTATGGTATACACATCGCCAGAAATTGCCTCAGGGGATAATCGCCGATTTGGTGGCGCCGTATTTAGCCTTGGGCTATGGCATCGTGCGTATCGGCTGCCTTTTAAACGGTTGTTGCTTCGGAATCCCTGCGGATCTTCCTTGGGCGTTACCTGGCGCAACTGCCGACGCAACTCTGCGTCATCCAACCCAGTTGTATGCTTTTTTGACCGCCATGATTATCTTTGCCCTGCTTTTGTGGCGGAGAGATAAAACCCGCTTCAACGGTCAGTTATTTTTGGAATTTATTTTATTCTACAGTGTTTACCGGTTCTTCATTGAATATTTTCGTGAAGTGAGCGCCTACGCCGGCATACTTACGCTGGGTCAGTCCGTTTCTCTGATTGGTGCTGTCGGCGCATATGTAGCCATCCGTCTCTGGCCGCTGGGGCGGAGAAATGCTGCATGAAGACCAGCAGTTTTTCTGTGACTGAATTGTTGTCTGGAGAGCGCCTAGATGCAGCGGCAGCAAAGCAGGCAGATAATCTGTCTCGAGCACGCGTGCAAAAGTTGATTGACCAAGGTCTTGTCCTGGTGGACGGTGTTCCCCAAAAAGCTAATTACCGTCTGCGGGCGGGTCAGTTGGTGGAGATATCTCTTCCTGAGTTAACGCCTGCTGTTGCCACAGCAGAAGAAATCGCCCTGAACATCTTGTATGAAGATGAAGATTTGCTTGTGCTTGATAAACCTAAAGGTTTAGTGGTCCATCCGGCGGCAGGTCATCTGAGCGGGACACTGGTTAATGCTCTGCTCTATCATTGTGACGACCTATCAGGAATTAACGGTGAAGCACGTCCCGGTATTGTCCACCGCCTTGATAAAGATACCTCAGGCGTTTTGCTTGTGGCAAAAAATGACTACGCCCATCGCAAGCTGTCTGAGCAGTTTAAAGAGCATAGTATTACGCGTGAGTATCTGGCTATAGTTCACGGGAATATGGTTTTGTCTTCAGGCAGCATAGCTGCTCCCCTAGCGCGACACCCTCGAGAGCGGAAGAAAATGTCGGTGGCACCGGCAGGCAAAGGACGACGGTCGGTCACACATTTTAGCGTCTTAGAGCGATTTGACGGTTACACATATCTGGTTTGCAGGTTGGAAACAGGGCGTACCCATCAAATTCGTGTCCATCTGGCGTCCATTGGCCACCCTGTTGTGGGGGATCCGCTTTATGGTTATAAAAAGAAGCAAGTTAAACTCTCGGGGCAGGCTTTGCACGCTCGATTGCTCGGTTTTATTCACCCCACGAGCGGAGTACATTTGGAGTTTTGCAGCGAACCACCTGCGGAGTTTATGGAATTGCTGGGGGCTTTAAGGGAAAAACGGGGAAAAGAAGGGGATCTGTTATGAGAATCAAAAAACAGATTATGGACGGGGAAGCAATGCGTCGGGCGCTAACGCGTATTGCCCATGAGATTGTAGAACGAAATAAGGGAACTAAAGGGTTGGTGCTGATTGGCATCTGCACTAGGGGCGTGCCCCTAGCGGAGAGAATTGCTCGTAAAATCAGCATTATTGAAGGAAGCATGCCTCCGGTTGGTTTTGTTGATATCACCATGTATCGGGACGACCTTTCTGTATCGTCGGAACAGCCTTTTGCGCCTGAAACTAAAATTAACGTTCCCATTAATGCCAGCAAAGTGATTCTGGTGGATGACGTGCTTTTTACCGGACGTACTATCCGCGCGGCTATGGAGGCAATTATCGACCTTGGTCGGCCCGATAGTATTCAATTGGCTGTCCTGGTAGATCGCGGGCATAGAGAACTCCCCATTCGTGCCGACTATGTGGGCAAAAACGTTCCTACCAGTCATCGGGAAAATATTGAGGTCATGCTGGAAGAAGTAGATGGAGAAATTGACCAAGTAGTGATTACCGAGATGGAACATTAGCAGGAAAGCTTTGGAAACATTTGATAGTTTAGGATAGGGGGTGCCCCTATGTGTGAAACAGTTTCTTTTCCTTGGGTGAGCGCTTACCCGGAAGGAGTCAGGCAGAAGTTGACATATCGGCTGCAGCCGCTGGATCTTTTTCTTGAACAAGCGGCAACGCGCTGGCCTCAAAAGACAGCCGTGATTTTCTTTGGGAAAAAAATCACTTATCGGCAACTAGCGGCGGAGGCGCGACAATTTGCTGCTGCCTTAGCGGCCTGTGGAATCGAAAAGGGAGACCGGGTTGCGGTGATGCTCCCCAATTGTCCGCAGTTCATGATCTGCTATTATGGAATCCTCCGTGCCGGAGCAGTAGTGGTCCCCATCAATCCGCAAAACGTGGAGCGAGAGCTGATTCAGCAGTTGCGGGATGTGGGCTGTAAAACTATTGTCTATCTTGATACAAGCCATGAGTTGATTCAAAAGGTGCGGGAAGCAGCAGGTATCCAGCAGCTTATTGTGACCGGGTTACAGGATTATATGTCACCTCTTGCGGCCTATAAGTACCGCCTTCTCTGGAAACGCAGGGGAGTATCTCTTAATCTGCCGGTCACCAATGGATTATTGCGTCTAACCGAATTTGTCAACCAGGCACCAGCCAAAGTATCGCAAATCAGTATTGACCCGCTGGAGGATTTGGCTGTGTTGCAATATACCGGCGGAACTACCGGGACGCCTAAGGCCGCCATGCTGACTCATTACAATCTGGTGGTAAATTCATTGCAACTTAAGGAGTGGTTTGTGGGCAGCAGGGAGGGCCAAGAGATTTGTTTGTCAGTGATGCCGTTTTTTCACGTTTACGGGATGACCTGCGGGTTGAATCTGGCTGTGGCTTTGGCCGCAACCTTAGTTATTCATCCACGCTTTAAGACAGAACGGGTGCTGGCAGACATTGAACGCTATAAAATAACGGTTTTTCCAGGGACGCCTGCAATGTATGTGGCGATTAATTCTCAGGCAAGCACGCCAGACTATGACCTGTCTTCGCTTCGCTACTGTGTAAGCGGAGCGGCTGCTTTAGCACCTGACGTTGTTCGACTGTTCGAGAAAAATGGCGGGGGAGTTTTGCTGGAAGGTTATGGCTTGACGGAAGCATCTCCGGTAACACACTGCACACCGTTGATGGGTATGCGTAAAGCAAGAAGCGTTGGGGTTCCTTTGCCCGACACGGAATGTAAAATTGTTGATCTGCAGACGGGTGATGAGGAACTGCCGCTCGGGGCGGCGGGGGAATTAGTTGTCCGCGGTCCTCAAGTGATGAAAGGTTACTGGCAGCGTCCGGATGAAACCGCGAAAATATTAAGAAATGGCTGGCTGTTTACCGGCGATATTGCTCGCTTGGATGAGTATGGCTATACTTATCTTGTGGACCGTAAAAAAGATATGGTTATTTCCGGCGGCTATAATATTTATCCTCAGCATGTTGAGAGCATCATTATGGAGTTGCCGCAGGTGCAAGACGTGGCGGTGGCTGGTATCCCTGATGCTTATCGTGGGGAGACTCTTAAGGCTTATGTTGTGTTATCGCAAAACGCAAGCTTGTCAAAAGAGCAACTTCTGGAACATTGTAAACAGCGCCTTGCCGCCTACAAAGTTCCCCGTCTGATTGAATTTCGGCGGGAACTGCCAAAAACAATGGATGGTAAAATATTACGGCGAGTACTGATTGAAGAAGAGAAAAATCGCCCGCTGGATGCTTAATAATCTTCTGGCAAGTTAAACTGGGAAGGAGAGATTAAAATGGCGCACCACAAGCGTCGGCTCCCGGTTATTCAGGCTGATGCAGTCTTGCAAAGTCTGCCGGAAGGCACTATCGTCACTGATGCCACCGCTATAATCCGCTTTATTAATAAACGGGCGGCAGAGATTTTTGACTTGAATCCGGTTGACAGTATAGGACAACTGTTTGAGGTTGCTATTGGCAACCACAGTCTTAGCAGAGCTATTCAAAGAATAATCACCACCGGTGGGCATTGTCTTCCTGAAGCAGTGCCCAAAACGCTTAATGTCACAGTCGGCGGCAAAGAAAGATACTTTAAAGCAGAAGTTTCACCGTTGATTGAAGAAGAAGCGCTGGTAGGAACAGTGCTTTTATTTACAGATGTCACGCATTACGAAAGGGCAGACAGAATAAAAAATCAGTTCGTTGCCACTGTTTCCCATGAATTCCGCAATCCTCTCACATCAATTGTTTTGGCCATCGAACTGTTGCTTTCCGGCCGACAGGCGAATTTGTGCGGAGAAAATTTAGCGCTGGCTCAGGCAATCTCTGATGATGCTCAGCGCCTTACCCGCTTGGTTGGCAATTTGCTCAATTTCACCAGGATGGAGGCAGGAGAAATTAAAATGGAGCTAGAGAGAGTGATGGTAGCAGAGATGGTGGAAACGGCTATCATCCCCTTGTCGCTACAGCTTAAAGCAAAGGACATTAAGCTGAGAGTCGTAATCCCAGAGGGCTTGCCTGCAGTTTGTGTGGATGCCACTAAAGCAACCTGGATTTTGACTAATTTGGTGGCCAACGCAATTCGCTACACGCCTGAGGGTGGGGAGATCACTATCTCTGCCTGCCTCAAAGAGAAAAAGGTTTTTATTTCTGTCTGTGATTCCGGTCCGGGAATCCACCCTCGGCACCATGAAAAAATCTTTGAAAAGTATACGCAGGTGAAGGGAAACGGCAGTTCCGGTGGTGCAGGTTTAGGCTTGGCAATTGCTAAGGAAATCGTGGAAGCCCATGGTGGGAAAATATGGGTGAAAAGTGATCTTAACAAAGGAGCGTGTTTTAGGTTTACGCTGCCGATAAATGAGAAGGAGGAATTGCTGCATGAAGAAGAAAATTCTGTTAGTAGAGGATGAAAAAAACATTGTCCTCGGTGTGACCATATGTTTGCGCAGCGCAGGGTTGGACGTAACCGTGGCTGAAGACGGAGCCGATGCACTGAGAAAATTGGAGACTGACAAACCCAACCTAGTGCTGCTGGATTTAGTTATGCCAAAACTAAATGGGCTTGACGCGCTGCAAGCGATGAAAGAGAATGAGGCAACACGAGATATTCCGGTGATTGTACTAAGCGCCAGAGCACAAGAAGAAGATATCCAGAGGGCTATGGAGCTTGGCGCAGCAGATTATATGGCTAAGCCTTTTCGTCCGGATGAACTGCTGGCCGTGATCAGGCAGGTGCTGGCAGAGGGCGTCTAGACGGTTCTCCCATAAGGCATAAAGCCTCTATTCGGGGAGAAGATAGTAGGGTAGCACAAATATAGGAGTGCATATCCTTGGAATGGACATTGTTTTACAGAACGGCAATTTTGTACTTGGCTGTTTTGCTTTCCATTCGGATTATGGGGAAGCGGGAAGTGGGGCAGCTCTCTGCTTTTGATTTAGTGGTGGCGATTATGATTGCAGAACTGGGAGCCGTAGCCATAGAGCAGGTTGACATGCCGATGTATTTAGGCCTTGTGCCCATCGCCACTTTGGTGGTTCTAGAAATTTTTCTCTCGTTTTTGAGCATGAAAAGTCACACTATCCGGGGAATCGTCGACGGGTCGCCCAGCATTGTCATTGCTAACGGGAAAATTATCGAAAAGGAACTGCGTAAACTGCGCTACAATATATCTGACCTGTTAGGTCAATTACGGGAAAAAGATGTGGTCAACATTGCCGATGTTCAGTACGCCGTTTTGGAAACATCAGGAGAGCTTAGCATTTTGCTTAAAGCAGCTAAACGTCCTGTGACTACTGGGGACCTTGGGTTGCCTGTTAAATATGAGGGCATGCCAACGCCTTTGATTTTTGACGGACACATTCACTTTAAAAATTTGCGTCGCCTGCAGCTTGATGAACAATGGTTGCTTGTTGAACTTCGCAAGCAAGGCTTGGCTGGAATAAAAGATGTACTGTTTGCCAGTCTAGATACAAACGGAGATTTGTTTGTCAGTGAAAAAGAACGTGCAATAAAAAAGCCTGCCGCCAAATAGACTGCCGGCAGGTTTAGTATTTTGGAGGGGTGCGCGTGGTGCTTCAAAAACCATTATTATTCGCTAGGGAGCTAATTAGCAGAAGCCTTAAAGCGGGGGGTTGTGCCGTTGATGCCACCAGCGGCAATGGGCACGACACAGTATTTCTTGCTGAAGTAGTGGGCCGAACCGGGTCGGTGCTGGCATTTGATATTCAGCCGCAAGCTATTGCCGCCACGCGTCAAAGGCTCGCGGCCAGCGGATTATTGGAGAGAGTCAGCGTAATCGAAGACAGCCATGCCAAGATGGCTGCTTACAGTCAGACGACTTTTGATGCAGCCATGTTTAATCTGGGTTATTTGCCCCAGGCCGACCATGCGATTGTAACTAAGCCCGAATCAACAGTTGCTGCGCTCGACTTTGCCACAAAGCAATTGAACAAAGGAGGCATCATCACCATTTTGGTTTATACAGGCCATGAGGGAGGAAGAGAGGAATGGGAAAAAGTGCGGGAGTTTTCTTTGGCACTGCCGCAGCAACAGTTTACTGTGCTGGAGTACCGCTTGATTAATCAGAAAAATAATCCGCCATTTTTACTTGCTATCTCTCGGCTTTAAGTTAGATTTGCCATACTGACTTAATGGAGTCAGTAGCAGGATGAAAATTCTCCCTCTCCCAGAGGGCTGAGCCAAGGAGACACTTGACACCGGGGATGAGGCATCGAAGCATTCTGGGCAATGTAGCCTTCCTCAAATGCAACGCTCGCACGTTTTCGCAGCTACGAACTGTCATTCTCGCTAACATGCCAAAACCTCTGGGCTTACAGCATGTGAACCATTGGCATGTTTTAACGCTGCGAATTCCCTTTCGCTAAACGCTGCTGACACTTAACGCTCGCTTCCGCATTCTGTGAAAGTCAACAATAGCTGGAAGTGTTTAGAGAAGGCAAAAAGGTGCTGCTGTCTTTACCTGACGCTTTTTTGTTGAGAGTTTGAGCGAGATGTGGACGAGTAACCAGAAGTGCAGGAGGGGATTTGTGGGGCAGGCTTACCATGAGGGCAGGCCGCTAAGCATAAGCCGCATACCCGTTTGCCGAAGCGGTCACGCACCTTATTTTGATACTGATCACAAAGTTCAGGTTTTAGCCGCTCTGCTAAAGGTGTCTCCGGTGTGAAGGCAACACCTTTAATAGCTTGAGCTGGGCATGTTTTCATACACAAGTCACAGTTACCGCAGTTGAGATCGAGAGGTTTGTCCGGTGGCAGCTGCAAACTGGTCAACACCGTCCCCAGCCGTACCCGGGGTCCGAACGTTTGGGTGACAAGACAGCCACTTTTGCCGATCCAGCCGATTCCTGCCAAATATGCCGCTATGCGGTGAGGGAAAATACTGTCTAAGCGATGTGTTCCCGTTCGCTGGGAAGAAGGTACGGGGAAAGTTTCGTAGCCACGGACTTCTAGCATGGCTGACAGGCGGATGGACAAATCGTCAATTAGCGTGTTAACGGCACGGTAGTAATGCAGATAAGTGTTGGACGGTCCTTCCTGTAGTTCCTCGATAACTGAGCGGGGGAAGGGGATGATGAAAGAGATAGCGCGCTGAAAGCGTGACAAACGCGGGTCTGCATGTAACTGCAGTGCATTTTCTGCCGCTGTCAGATCCGCAATTCCAGCGGCACCGGCACCAGCATTAATTAAAGTTGTCAACAACTTTTCTTTAAATTCTTGCATCTCTTCACTCATAACGGCGCCACCTCATCTGCTAGAATACCATTTTCGACTGTAAAATGCAAAATTTAGGGAAAGATAAAAGAGGAAATTAAAAATTAATCTTGAATAGCATTTAAGCGTCTTCTCGTGCTGTTAGGTGGTGGTACTCTTTGGAAAATGCAGATATTTTTGGTGAAAATTTAGCACCCCTTAGACAACTGGAAGAGGGGTTAACAATAATATTGGGATCTGCCGGGTATCCGATGGAGAAAATTAATAGCCATTTATTGTACTCGTCAGGCAAGCGAATTCGACCGGCACTATTTTATCTAGCCTTGGGCTTTTGGGGAGAAGAGCCTGCGTCTCACCTGCCGGTGGCTTTGGCCATCGAGTTGATCCATACCGCAACGCTTGTCCATGATGATGTGGTAGACTGTTCGGTAAAGCGCCGCGGGAATCTGACAATCAATGCGGCCTGGGGCCAACAGACAGCAGTTCTTACCGGAGATTATTTGTTTGCCGAAGCATTTAGCTTGCTGGCAACTTATGGCAATATTGGTGTGATTCAGAAGATGGCTGCCCTAGTAAAGGAAATTAGTGAAGGTGAGATTCAGCAGCAGCAGGAATGTTATCGCGCCGATATTAGCTTTGCCGATTATTATGGGCGAATTTCAAAAAAAACAGCTCGCTTTTTTAGTGCTTGCACCAGCTGTGCCGGTTTAGTATCAGGCGTGGATAATGAAAGTCTGACTGCGCTTTCTGAATACGGTTTTCATTTAGGCATGGCTTTTCAGATTATTGATGATTTGCTTGACTTCCTCGGCAGTGAAGAGGTGACCGGTAAACCGGTCGGTGGAGATTTGCGCCAGGGGATACTTACGTTGCCGGTCTTACACTTACTGACCATCTCACCTCATAGTGAAGAATTTGCAACAAGAATTTCTAGCCGTCAAATTGACGACCAATTTATTTTAAAAATTACTCAGGAAATGAAAGCGTACAAGTGCCTGGAATATGTGCAAGCTGTCGCTGCCGGTTTTATTCGGCAGGCAAGCATAGATGCCGGCAGGCTTCCTTCCCACCCCAATCGGAAAACATTAAAGCAACTTGGTAACTTTATCGTGGATAGGCGGTTCTGAAAAATTCTATTGTACTTTATTTTGCAGTCTGTGTTAAAATATTAACAAGTTTGTCGGTAGCATGCTTTGTTGACAGTAAACGAACTGACTTCTGTCTTGATAAAAAACTATCAGATTTGAGGAGGAAAGTAGAAATGCCGCAACAGAAAAAGCCTCAAAATCCGTCAGTGAAGGACAAAAAGGGCACAAAAACCTCAAAGTCTCTCATTAAAAGGTTGCCGGTTTACTTGCGTATTCTGGACAACTTAATCCGCAGGGATGTGGATATTATTTCCTCCCGAGTGCTTAGTGACGAAACAGGCTTTACAGCGGAACAGATCAGAAAAGACTTGGCTACTTTTGGAGCCTTCGGCACCCGCGGCACCGGTTACAACACAAGTTATTTGCGGGAGAAACTGTTGAAAATTACCGGTTTGGATAAACAAATAAGAATTGTTGTTGTAGGTTCCGGCCATTTGGGCAAAGCGCTTACCCGCTATAACATTTTGAAAAACCCGTATGTGGAAATAGCAGGCATTTTTGATGCCAACCCAGCCGAACTGAATACAGAGATTCTAGGCATAAAAGTACAGGCTATGGAAGACATGCCTCGATTGATTGAAGAGCAAAGTATCAAAGTAGCCATGATTACTGTGCCGGCTGAAGTGGCTCAAGCGGTCGTTGATTTGCTGGTGGAAAACGGAATTTCTGCTATTTTGAATTTTGCTCCCACCAAGCTGCGGGCTCCCGCAGGTGTGCACATTCATAATGCTGATTTGACCATTGAGTTGCAGAGCCTGATCTATTACTCGCTGGAAAGGGAAAAGGAATAACCCAAAGTTAATTTTAGGTTAGTTAATTTTAGGTTGTTGACTTTTTAAAGCCTGTTGTGTATACTATAAAAGCGTCAAGACTCTGGAGCTGTGGTGTAGAGGCCTAACATGCCTGCCTGTCACGCAGGAGACCGCGGGTTCGAATCCCGTCAGCTCCGCCATAATATTTAGCGCCGAGATAGCTCAGTAGGTAGAGCAGCGGACTGAAAATCCGCGTGTCCCCAGTTCAATTCTGGGTCTCGGCACCATGCGGAAGTAGCTCAGCGGTAGAGCATCGCCTTGCCAAGGCGAGGGTCGCGGGTTCGATTCCCGTCTTCCGCTCCATAAACAACCATAGGGAGAGCGTTTTGCTCCTTAGTCAACTAATATTATTCGAATTGACCTGCAACAAAGTAAGCAGGGCGACATAGCCAAGTGGTAAGGCAGAGGACTGCAAATCCTTTATCCCCCGGTTCAAATCCGGGTGTCGCCTCCATTTTTATTTTTTTTAAAACGCCGGAGTGGCGGAACAGGCAGACGCAAGGGACTTAAAATCCCTCGGGAGTTTCTCCCGTACCGGTTCGACCCCGGTCTTCGGCACCACTTTGCTCAACAGCTGAGATTGTGTAATCGTGCTTTGCGGGCGGATTATGCAATCTCTATTTTTATTTCTGCGCCAATACGCGACTGCTTGGTGATGGAGAGCAATAGATGGCTATAGATGCTAAAATGTATAAAATATAAAACCCCGTCCAGAATAATGGGAATGGAGGGGTGAGAGAGATGAGCGATAGGTTTACAAACGGTTTTGTCGCCGGACTTGTGGCTGGTACGACTATGAGTGTCATGAATTATATTTCCCATCAAATCGGGATTGTTGATTTGCTATACTTAGATTGGGCGTCTGTATTGCTTTACGGTTATCGGCACGAGACTGTGCTTGAGGCTGTAGTCGGGCAAGCAGGCAAGTTATTTTTTGCCGGTCTGTTGGGGAGTTTTTTTGCTTTCTGGCTGACTATAGTAACCAGTAAATACCTTTTCTTTAAAGGTATCGTTTTTGGTATTGCGGTGTGGTTTGTAGTCCATGCCACGGCCACACTTTTTAAGTTGTTTCCCATGATTCCCATTAATTCGGATACAGTTTTTTCGTATAAAGTAGAAGCCGTCATTTTTGGCATTGTACTGGCTGAATCAATGCGTAGGTTGACTGGGAAGCAGGTAAAGAGTGAAGAGTACTAGCCGCATTTTTGGGCATGTTGCATTTAGGGGAATTTTTAGGTTGAGCGGTCGTTTAGCTGAGGCGCTTGGAGAGGTGCGCTGACAGGTAGTTGTTCAGTATTTCGGAAAAGAGCCGGATCGCCTAAAGTAGTCGCTGTCAGTGTGGCAGCAGCGCCGAAGACAGCATGGCCTACCATTTCACAAAGGACTGTTTTTGGCGATAAAGGCCCTACCAAGGTGGCTCCCATGGTGGAAAGAACGCCATAAAAGCTGACCCACGTCGCCTCACCGAATGCGAAGCCCTTTAACAGCGCTTTATCTTTGCCGGTGAAGGTAAGCATGTATACCGTACCCACACCAAGCATAGTCGCCACCACATTGTCAGCGACAGTTCCCACTATTTTTCCAGAGGGGCTGTACGCTCGGTGTGCAGGAAGCAACATTCCTGCTGATTTTTCCGGGCCAGTTATTTCAGCCCAATTGCGCTTCTTTGCCAGAGACATTAAGGACATTTTGGCCACATTGCCCGCTAATCCGCAGACAATGCCTAAGATGAGTCTATCTTTTATTTTCATAGGAAAATCCTTTCTGGTCTGACCGAAAATTAATCGTGATTTCTTTTAGGATTTTAGTTTGCCCGAGAGTAGTTATTAAAAACAGTAATAATAAAATTTTTATTTTATGGCATAGGAAATTATATCGTTCAGGGAAGCTACGATCCTATGCGTTGGGGTTTGTAAGGGGTGTGCCCCTTACGCTCGCGGTGTGCTCAGAGCCCGCAGGCTCGCCGAAGGGGCGGCAGCCCCTAGCGGACAAGAAAAACGCATCTTTGGATAAAGCGCGAAGCGTTTTTCTTGTATAGCTATATGAAGTTCAGAGTCCTCGTAAATATTCATTTTTAAGCAGTTCCGTGTGACCTAACGCCCGCTCAGTTTCCGCCAATAGGCGACCCTTGTCTTGTGGCAGCAAGCCGCCGATGGCAAAATAGTTAGAGGCATGGTTAGAGCGAAACAGACAATGTTTAACGTCTAGGTTTGCCAGGATCATTTTTAGCTCCAAGAGCACCTCGTGTGGAGAGAGTAATAGAAATTCACCGCCAACTATTTTGGCGGCAAGCGGTGTGCTCTTTTCTACCATTAGTGTGAGTGCTGCCAGGTATTCCGGGTTGATGCGGGAAACGACATCAGCCGTGTGCAGTGCGTGCAGGCGGGAGCGTTCTTTGCCACCAAGCCCAAGGATTACCGTTAGGGAAAGGTCTATCCCGGCAGCCCGCACTCTGCTCGCTGCTTCTACCATCTCCTGTGGGTTGACACCTTTTTTAACTGCCTGAAGCACCTCGGCATCTCCGCTTTCCAGGCCAAAATATGCTAACTTTACGCCTGCCTGGCGAATGGCAGCCAGTTCTCGCTCTGTCTTAGCCAGGATATTTTTCGGCCCGGCATAGACCGATATGCGCTCCGCTTCCGGAAATGAAGCTGTCAGTTGTTTGAGAATGGCAAGTAATGCATCTGTTTCCATAGCCAGCGCATCGCCATCAGCCAGAAAAATCCGTTGTACCCTGCCGTATTTGACTCTGGCTGAGCAGATATCCTCACAGACTTCCTCTAGGCTACGTACGCGAAATTGTTTCTTGCCATACATAGAACAAAAAGTACAACTGTTGTGTGAACAACCTATAGTTACTTGCAGAATTAGGCTTTGTGCCTCGCTTGGTGGCCGGTATAAAGGAGTTTCGTAATTCATTTTCCTTCACTCCTTGCAAGTTATTAAAAATAATGCGCCAATTTTTTGCTCTAAGTTATAATTCTCGATTAAGGTAGTGCTCCCTTCCTTAATTGGCGCGAGGATGCTAAAAAATAATGGGATTCATTAACAGATGAGTAGCTGGCTGCTAGGAGAGGAAGTGGCTCTTGTAGCCCTGTGCGGCCTGTGGTATAGTTTTAGCAAGTCTTGAGGGTCAGCAAAAAGGATATGGGGAGGCGACTGCTATGGGGATAGAAATTGCCCTGTTGTTTTTAATTTTTGTCCTTATTTTTTTGATTATCGAGATTGCTACAGTAATGTTTAAATTAACTGGCTTGGATCGTGATACAGCTCAGTTTCAAGCCGTTTCCATCATTTCCGCCAACGGTTTTACCACCGTAGAGTGGGAACTGATTGCAAGCCATCCGCTCAGGCGGAAAATTGCCATGGGTCTGATGATTAGCGGTCCTATCGCCTTAGCTTTCGTCATTTCAGTTATTGTGAGCATTCTAAACGCTGGACTGGGGGGGAATCCAAGACATTCTCTTCTTTGGCGTCATACTCTTCTCGCTTTTCCTCTTTTTGCGCAATCCAAGGCTTATCACCTATTTTGAAGGATATTTGGAAAAAAATCTAGAGAGAAGTTCCGGCTTTTGTCAGTTGAGTGAAGAAGCTTTATTTAACTTTGATGAATATGCTGTTACTGAGGTTGTTCTGACTAGCCAAAATGCGCCACTGGCAAACAGGACACTTAAGGAAACTCGACTGCATGACTGTGGCATTATTGTTTTATCCATTAAGCGCAATGGTAATGTCACCTATACGCCACGGGGCGATGATATTTTGTTGCCGGGAGACACTTTGCTGCTCTATGGTCGCGCAACGCAAATTAAAATGTATACCGAACCGGCTGCAAATTAAGGCTAAATTGCCGGGAAAGCTCTCGACGCTGAGAGGTTCGCCAGAAAAATATACTTGAAATTTGCCTGTTTTTGCTTTATTATTTTACTTGATGGAAATTTTCAAGAGAATAGCTACGGAGGCATCTAGCAGGTATCGGTTACATGCAGTCCGGTATATGTGTTCGCTACATATATGCCGGACTTTTTAACTAGTCGTTCCTTGCACTTTTTTTCGAAGCAGATGTTACCAGATTATTTTGCCTTTATAGCGTGCTTTGTGAAGACAGAATGCTGATTTTCGTTGACGGCAAAGCAAAGGAAGAGGTGTTGTATTTATGCAAAAAGCGATAAACAAAGTTTTGGTGGCTAATCGGGGTGTGCCGGCGGTACGAGTTATGCACACCTGTATTGACCGTAAAATTCAGACTACTGCTGTTTACAGCACTCCTGACCGGTTGGCCCATCATGTGGCGGTAGCTGATTCTGCGGTGCATATCGGTGAGGCACCACCCGGCGAGTCTTATTTGAATATGGATAGAATTATTAATGCGGCACTGAAAAGTAAAGCCGATGCTGTTCACCCCGGTTGGGGTTTTCTGGCCGAAAATGATGAGTTTGCCAGGCGTGTGCAAGCTGCCGGGCTTACTTGGATTGGACCTGAGCCTGATGTAATCAGAGACATGGGTGATAAGATCAAAGCGAAAGAAATTGTGGAGAAAGTTAATGTGCCCACCATCCCTGGGATTAGTAAAGTAGATACGGTAGACGATATTACCCGTTGGTTGCGGGAGAAAGATGTTGCCTACCCAATAATTATTAAAGCGTCTGCCGGAGGCGGCGGTAAAGGGATGGTCAAGGTTGAAGCCGAAGATGAACTGGTCCGGGCGCTGGCGCAAGTGCGTTCTGAGGCGCAAAAGTCGTTTGGCAATAACAAAGTGCTGGTGGAAAAATATATTGAGCGTGGGCGCCATATTGAAGTTCAGGTGGTGGCAGACAAGTTTGGCAATGTGGTTCATCTTTATGAGCGAGAATGTACTTTGCAACGGCGCAACCAGAAAATCATTGAGGAGGCGCCTTCCCCTTCGCTCAGCGAAGAGTTAAGGCAAGAAATTTGCGGGATGGCAGTAGCGCTGATGAAGCAGATTGGCTATTCCACTGCGGGAACGGTAGAGTTTCTCTTTGACTCTGCCACGCAAAAGTATTATTTTTTGGAAGTAAATACTCGTTTACAGGTGGAACATGGGATTACGGAACTGATTACCGGGCTTGATATTGTGGGGATTATGCTCGATGTGGCAATGGGCAAGAAACTGCCTTTTACTCAGCATGATATCAGGCCTAACCGTTGGGCGATGGAAGCGAGGCTAAATGCGGAGGACCCCCGTACGTTCAGCCCCTCTTTCGGGAGAATAAGCAGACTGCATGAACCGCACGGTCCCGGTGTGCGAATCTCTTCCGGTGTCTATGAAGGAGCAGATATTCCCTCATACTATGACTCGCTTATTATGCTGGTGATGTCAGCCGGCGCAGATCGAGCCGATGCAATCCGCGTTATGGATCGTTCACTGAGCCGCAATTTGAGAGTTGAAGGTGTTAAGACACTGGCTCCGCTGCTTTTAAGCATTATCCGGCATCCGGCCTTTATTGCGGGCGAATTCTCTACCAGATTTATTGAGGAAAATATGCGGGATTTGGTAGCAACCTTTGTCGAGGTAGACCATGAAGATGAAGCGCTAAAAGTGGCTCGATTCGTGGCGGAGATATCTGCCCTCGGTCCGCAAACTTGGATGTGAGGAAAAAACTATGACGCATAATATTTTCGTTAGGCCCGGCATGTCGCCACGGGAAATCACGAAAGCTGTCCGTGAGTTGCCGGGCGTATGCCTTACATCAACAGGGATGCGTGATGCCGGCCAGTCCGATTATAAGAACCGTTTGCGGCACCACGACTTAGCCGCGTTGGCTCCTTTTTATAATGAGATGGGTCTCTTTAGCGCGGAGTGCCACGGAGGAGCTCGCTGGCATGTTGGGATTATGAGCCGGAGAGAGAGTCCTTTTGCTGAGCTGCGCAGTCTGCGGGAGAAAATGCCGAATGTACTATTGCAGACGCTGGTACGGGAAGCAAGTCTCTGGGGTTACCGACCATACCCTCGCAATGTGATTGAATATGTGGTGTCTGCAGTTGACATCGATGTCTGGCGCTGCTTTTCTTTCTTAAACGACATTCGCAACATGCGTGTGGTAGCAGATGTGATTATGAGGCGCGGCAAGTTATTTGCGCCTACGCTCTCTTTCACCCAAGCAACTTGGGCATCAGATGAGTATTATCTCAGTCTGGTACGGGAAATCGTTGCTCTCTGCGGTGGTATAGAAGAAATCATTTTAGTAATTAAGGATATGGCTGGTGTGGGCAGCCCCAAACGTATTGCCAACCTAGTAGACAGTATTAAGTCGGCATACCCGGAACTGGTAGTTCAGTACCATCGACATACTACAGACGGCTTGGCTCTGCCTGCTCTCTTGGCGGCTGCCCGTTCAGGAGCACAGATTGTAGATGTGGAGGAGGATTCTCTGACCCGCTTTTATGGCCAGCCTCCTGTGCTTAGTGTGCAGGCATATTTGGAGGAATCGGGTATTCCTGTGCATCTTAATCGCGCTGTGGCGGAAGAAGCGGTGCAAAAGGTAAGGGAATGGATAAGTCAGTATGAATGGGCAGAATCGCCGTTTAAGGGCTTTGATCATGGTGTGCTGGCTCACAGAATGCCTGGGGGAGCATTCCCCAGTTCTTTTGAACAGGCACAGCAGGGCGGGTTTTTACACTTGATGCCTGCCATTCTCACTGTAATGTCATTTTATAATCAGCTTATCCATTATTTTGATGTAACTCCCGGTTCGCAAATTACTTGGACTACCTGCAGCGGCATGGTCAATAAATACGCCAAGGAAAAGGGTGAAGTAGGCGTACGCCATTTGATTGCCCTGCTTAAAGGATTTATTGAAAAGGGGCAGAATTTCTCAGCGTTGGAGGAAGCGGAACAGAAAGAATTGTTGCGACTTTTTGCTAATGCGCCAGGGGACTTTAAAAATCTACTCCTTGGCCGTTATGGCAAACTTCCCATGGGCTGGCCGGCAGAATGGGTTTATAGAAGCGCTTTTGGCAATGAGTGGGGTCAAGCGCTCCAAAGCAGAGAAGCTGCGTCTCCGTTAGACTTGCTGGAGGACGAAGATTTAGCTGCCGCACGGAGTGTATTAGGCGCCGAGATTGGCCGACACCCTTCTGAGGAAGAGTTTATTCTCTACTTGATGCACCCGAAAGATACTGTGGAATACGTTGAATTTAAAGAACGCTTCGGTGAGGCGCCCTATGTATTACCTACCAAGGTTTGGCGCGAAGGGCTGAAAAAACCAGGTGATAAAGTAGAATTTGAAATTGAAGGCAAGCCTTTTTGCATTGAGCTCGTTTCCATTGGCGGCGAACATGAGGGATTGATTCACGTTGTTATGCGCGTAAACAATAAGACCAGAGTTTATACTGTCAGGACGCCTAGGGTGAAAAAGACAGAAACAAGGATGGCAAAAGGCGAAAAAGATGTTCCTTCACCAATTAACGGTACCGTTTGGCGTTTAGGTAATCCAAAGCGCGGTCAGTTAAAGGTGGGCGATATTGTCAGTAAAGGCGAAGAAATTGCCAATATTGAAGCGATGAAGATGGAAACTACTGTTGTCGCGCCGTATGACGCACAGATTAGCGAAATTGTTTTTAAGCTTAACGATATTGTTCAGGAAGGGCAGATTTTGTTCATCTTGGAAAGGTCTAAAGATTAAAATTCCCTTCATATACAATAAAAAACCTGTCATCGCTGACAGGTTTACTTTTTTTGATGGTGGGTCGTAGTGGATTTGAACCACTGGCCCCTACCGTGTCAAGGTAGTGCTCTCCCCCTGAGCTAACGACCCATTTACTGCTAATACAAGCATAACTATAGCAGAAAAATGGGAAATTAGCAAGGTCTCAAAATTTTAGATGTCTCAAAATCTCAGGCAGACAGTTCTTGTGCAAAACAGCTTATTGTCATACTGTGACAGAGCGGCAGAAAAAAATTTTTATAAGTATAATCATGGTGAAAGCAGTAAAGTATAACTTCAGTATCATATTTTAAGGAGGGTAATAGATGCGCGTCTCAAAAGAGTCAAATCCGATTACAAGGGTAAAGTGTATTGTGGGCACTTGTGAGTATTGGGACAAAGGAGACCACTGTTTGGCTTCTTCCATTGAGATCCAGCCTCAGGATGCTTCAGATACGGAAGAGACAGATTGCGCCACATTTAGACCTAAGCATTAAAAGAAAAGACGTGCTGCGCACGTCTTTTCTTTTAGGGTGGTGCGCCCGGCATGGGCGATAACTTGTAGCATAGGAAATTATATCGTTCAGGGAAGCTACGATCCTATGCGTTGGGGTTTGTAAGAGGCGTGCCCCTTACTCTTGCGTGGTACTCAGGAATGAAGTTCCGCCGAAGGGGCGGCAGCCCCTAGCGGATAAAAAAGACGCGTCAGTTGATAGAAAACGCGAAGCGTTTTTCTTGTTAGCATAGGAAATTATATCGTTCAGGGAAGCTACGATCCTATGCGTTGGGGTTTGTAAGGGGCGTGCCCCTTACTCTTGCGGGGTGCTCAGGAACGAAGT
>Ga0208609_100133_pt1 | contig 35103 bp, 33 predicted proteins | sample SubbioR11_8A_Apr_FD_184813 | JGI IMG/M metagenome (GOLD analysis project Ga0208609, IMG submission 184813) | Serpentinite rock and fluid subsurface biosphere microbial communities from McLaughlin Reserve, California, USA - CR11_8A_Apr (SPAdes) | ecosystem: Environmental > Terrestrial > Deep...
GCGCCGGCGACCCGCCGTCGCTGGCGCTGGCGGCGCGGCTCAAGGAACTGCGACTGCCGCAGGGACGCCTGAAAACCGGCACGCCGCCGCGGATCGATGGTCGCACGATCGACTACGCGCGTTGCAGCGAGCAACCGGGCGATCTCGACCCGGTGCCGGTGTTCTCGTTCCTCGGCAGCGCCGACCAGCATCCGCGCCAGGTGTCGTGCTGGATCACGCATACGAACGCACGCACGCACGAACTGATCCGCGCCAACCTCGATCGTTCGCCGATGTATTCGGGCGTGATCGAGGGCGTGGGTCCGCGCTACTGCCCGTCGATCGAAGACAAGATCCATCGCTTCGCCGACAAGTCGAGCCATCAGATCTTCCTCGAGCCCGAGGGTCTGAGCACGCACGAGGTCTACCCGAACGGCATCTCGACTTCGCTGCCCTTCGACGTGCAGATCGAAATGGTGCGCTCGATGGCGGGGCTGGAGCGCGCACACATCCTGCGGCCCGGCTACGCGATCGAGTACGACTACTACGATCCGCGCGCCCTGCGCTCGTCGCTCGAGTCGAAGCACATCGGCGGCCTGTTCCTCGCCGGTCAGATCAACGGCACCACCGGCTACGAGGAAGCGGCGGCGCAGGGGCTGCTGGCCGGCATCAACGCCGCCTTGCAGGTGTCTGGCCGAGATCCCTGGTGTCCGGCGCGATCGCAGGCTTATCTGGGCGTGCTGGTCGACGACCTGATCACGCGCGGTGTGGCCGAGCCGTACCGGATGTTCACCTCGCGCGCCGAGTATCGGCTCAGTCTGCGCGAGGACAACGCCGACCTGCGGCTGACCGAGATCGGCCGCCGGCTCGGCTGCGTCGATGACCGCCGCTGGCAGCACTTCAACCGCAAGCGCGATGCGCTTGCGCGCGAACTGCAGCGGCTGGCGTCGACCTGGGTCAACCCGCGCCGGCTCGCCGCCGAAGAAGCGACGCGCGTGCTCGGCAAGCCGATCGAGCGCGAATTCACGCTCGCCGACCTGCTGCGCCGGCCCGATGTCCGCTATGCAGACCTGCTGACCCTCGCCGGCCGCGACGGCGCGCCGATCGGCGGTCCGCCGGTCGCGGGCGCCGGCGACCCGCAGGTCGCCGAACAGGTGCAGATCAGCAGCAAGTACGCCGGTTACATCGATCGCCAGCAAGACGAAGTCGCGCGGCGCGAAGCGCACGAGACCACCCGGATCCCGGCCGCGGTCGACTATGCGCGGGTGCGCGGCCTGTCGCACGAGATCCGGCAGCGACTGCAGGCGGTCCGGCCCGAGACCGTCGGTCAGGCGGCGCGCATCTCCGGGGTGACGCCGGCCGCGGTGTCGCTGCTGCTCGTCCACCTGAAGCGATTGGCACGCGACGCCGGTTCGGAGCCGGAGCCGGGCCGGGACGACCGCTCTGCCGCCTGACCTCGACCGCGACGCGTTGCGCGCCGGCGCTGAACAACTTGGGTTGGCGCTTACTGCCGCGCAGATCGAGGCCCTGTCTTCGTACGCCGCGCTGCTTCGGCGCTGGAACCGCGTCTACAACCTGACCGCGATCGACGACGCCGAGCAGGTGCTCAGCCATCATCTGCTGGATTCGCTCGCGATTGTGCCTCTGCTGCAGGCGGTGGCGGGCCGGATCGGGCGCCCCCATCCGCGCGTGCTCGATGTCGGCTCCGGTGCCGGCCTGCCCGGCCTGCCGCTGGCGATCGCCTGCCCGCAGGTCGACATCACGCTGATCGACGCCGTCGGCAAGAAGTGCGCGTTCCTGACGCAGATTGTCGTGGAACTGCGCCTGTCCAACGTGACGGTCCGCCACGGGCGGGTCGAACGTCTGGCCGGCGAATTCGATCTGATCGCTTCGCGCGCCTTCGCAGCGGCCACCGACCTCGTGCGGCTGACGCGCCACCTGCTGGCACCGGGCGGGCGCTGGCTGGCGATGAAGGGCCACGTCGACCCGGTCGAGACGGCAGCGCTGCCGGCCGGCGTGCGCGTCGAGGACGTGCTGTCGCTTGCGGTGCCGGGTCTGGCTGGCCAGCGCCATCTGCTGATCTTGAAAGTCGAGTGAAGGGGCTGTCCTGTACCCTGATCGCGGTCGTCAACCGCTGCCAGCAGGCCGACGGCAGCGACTCGGTCGCCGCAGGCGTCGCCTGGGTGCGCGATCGGTCCACCAACGCCCGGCTCGAAGTGAGCTTCCTGCCCGCCTGGCTGCGCTGGCTGCCGCTGGCGCGCGGCGACACCTGGATCATCGACCTCGCGCCCGACTACACCTGGGTGGTGGTCGGCGAGCCGAGTCGGCGCTTCCTGTGGATCCTGGCGCGCGACGGCGCACCTGCCGCCTGCGACTTTCGAAGCGATCGTGGCGCGGCTGCCGGCGCAGGGCTACGACCCGGCGCGGCGGCTGCGTTCGCCGGGCCGTTGAGACGTGCGCGTCGGGTGGCGCGGGTCGGGCTCGTAGAATCCCGCGCCGGCTGCGGGCGCCGCTCCAGTCGATGCAGTTGAGCAAGGACACAGTGCCGTGGCACGGATTTTCTGCATCGCCAACCAGAAGGGCGGGGTGGGCAAGACCACCACCAGCGTCAACCTCGCCGCCGGACTGGCGGCGCAGGGACAGCGGGTGTTGCTGGTCGACCTCGATCCGCAAGGCAACGCGACCATGGGCAGCGGTGTCGACAAGCGCGCGCTGGCGCGCACCGTCTACCAGGTGCTGATCGGCCAGTGCGGCGTCGCTGCGGCGCGGGTCCGCTCGGAACACGGCGCCTACGACCTGCTGCCGGCCAACCGCGAACTGGCCGGCGCCGAGGTGGAACTGGTCGAGCTCGACCAGCGCGAGACGCGCCTGAAGTCGGCGCTGGTGGCGGTGGCCGCCGACTACGACTTCGTACTGATCGACTGCCCGCCGTCGTTGAGCCTGCTCACCCTCAACGGCCTGTGCGCGGCGCACGGCGTCGTCATCCCGATGCAGTGCGAGTACTTCGCGCTCGAGGGGCTGGCCGATCTCGTCAACACGATCAAGCGGGTCGCCGGGCATCTGAACCCGGACCTGACGATCATCGGCCTGCTGCGCGTCATGTACGACCCGCGCATCACGCTGCAGCAGCAGGTGTCCGAGCAACTGGTCGCCAAGTTCGGCGACAAGGTGTTCGCCACCGTCATCCCGCGCAACGTGCGCCTGGCCGAGGCGCCGAGCTACGGGCTGCCCGGGGTCGCCTACGACCAGACTTCGCGCGGCGCCCAGGCCTACATCAGCTTCGGCGCCGAGATGATCGAACGCGTGCGCGCGCTCGCCTAGCGCCGCGCGCGCACAAGGAACCGCCGTGAACAAACGACCCAAGGGACTCGGCCGCGGGCTCGATGCCCTGCTCGGCGGCGACAGCGCCGCGCGCGCCGACAGCGCGCCGCAGACGCTGCCGCTCGCCCGCTTGCGCCCCGGCAAGTATCAGCCGCGCACGCGGATGAACGCCGAGGCGCTCGCCGAACTGGCCGATTCGATCCGCGCCCAGGGCGTGATGCAGCCGATCCTGGTGCGACCGGTCGACGGCGATCAGTACGAGATCATCGCCGGCGAACGGCGCGTCAGGGCGGCGCAGATGGCCGGGCTGGCCGAGGTGCCGGTGCTGGTGCGCCCGGTGCCCGACGAGGCGGCGCTGGCGATGGCGCTGATCGAGAACATCCAGCGCGAGGACCTGAATCCGCTGGAGGAAGCGCAGGGCGTGGCGCGGCTGATCCGCGAGTTCGACTTCACGCACGAGCAGGCGGCGCAGGCGATCGGCCGCTCGCGCAGCGCCACCAGCAACCTGCTGCGGCTGCTCAACCTCGCCGCGCCGGTGCAGGAGATGCTGCTCGGCGGCCAGCTCGACATGGGCCACGCGCGCGCGCTGCTCGCGCTCGACGCCGCGCAACAGGTCCAGCTCGGCCACCAGATCGTCCTCAAGGGACTGTCGGTGCGCGTGGCCGAGACGCTGGTGGCGCGCGCGCAGCGCGAAGGCAGCGCCGGCAGGCCGGCGGAGCCACAGCGCAGCCGCGACGTCGAGCGGCTCGAAGAGGAGCTGGCCGACGCGCTCGGCGCCGTGGTGCAGCTCAACGCCGACGGCAAAGGCCGCGGCAAGCTGGTGATCCGGTTCAGCACCCTCGACCAGCTCGACGGCATCGTCGCGCGCCTGCGCCGCTAGGACTGCGGCCCATGGGTTTCGAAACGGGATGACCCACGAACTGGCCCGCCCCGGCAACAGTGGCGAAATCGCCGCCTGCCGCGCCCCGGCGCGCAGCCTGCGCCGTCGCTGGACACGGCGGCGGTTCATTTGACCCGCCTTCGGCGCGGCCCGTAGAATCCGCCGGCTTTACGGAAGACCAAGCCAAGCAGGGCAGCGCGCGGCAGAACCGGTCAGTCGCAGCGGCCAAGAGGCTTGCCGGGCGCAGCGGCCGGTCGGCGCCGATGGCGGCGCGAGCGCAGCGCGTCGGGCGCCTGCGGACGCGGCGGTTGACTGGGCGGGCGCCCGGACGGAAGTCGGTCATGTTCCGGATCGTCGGTCTGCAAAGTCTCGTCACCCTGATCGTTGCGCTGTGCGCCTGGCTGCTCGGCGGCGCCAGCGCGGCGGTCTCGGCGCTGCTTGGCGGAGCCGCCTGCGTGGTGCCCAACGCGTTGTTCGCGCTGCGCCTCGAGCGCGCCGCGCGGCGGCCGCAGGGCACGAGCGCGGGCGTGTTTTTCGTGGGCGAGTTGGTGAAGATCGGCTCGACGATCGCGGCTTTGTTGCTGATCGCCTGGATCTGGAGTGATGTGGTCTGGCTGGCGCTGATCGTGGCTGTCATCGCCGCCCTGAAGAGCTACCTGCTGGCGCCGCTGCTGATCCGCTGAGGCGCCGCGACAAGAAGACACCGGAAAAAACGGCAAGCGGAACGACGACATGGCCAGCAGCAGCCAGGCGCCCACTCCCACCGAGTACATCGTCCATCACCTCGAGCACCTGGCGACGGACAAGCAGAAGGCGATCGTCGACTTCTCGGTGGTCAATCTCGACACCATCTTCTTCGCGCTCGTCTGCCTGATCCTCGCCCTGACCGTCCTGCGCTCGGCGGCGCGGCGCGCCACGGCCGGCGTGCCGGGCAAGTTCCAGGCCTTCGTCGAACTGCTGGTCGAACTGGTCGACGAGCAGAGCAAGGCGGTGGTGCACGGCAACCGCTCGTTCATCGCGCCGCTCGGGCTGACGGTGTTCGTCTGGATCTTCCTGATGAACGCGATCGACCTGATCCCGGTCGACCTGTTTCCGCGCCTGTGGCACTGGTTCGTCATCTATGGCCTCGGCCGGCCCGAGTGGGACTATCTGCGACCGCTGCCGACCGCCGACCTGAACGCGACCATCGGCATGTCGATGGGCGTGCTGGTGCTGATGATCTACTACGGGATCAAGATCAAAGGCTTCGGCCACTGGGCGGCGGAGCTGTTCACGGCGCCGTTCGGCAAGCACCCGCTGATGTGGCTCCCGAACCTGGTGCTCAACATCATCGAGTATCTGGCCAAGATGGTGTCGCTCGGGATGCGGTTGTTCGGCAACATGTACGCGGGCGAGCTGCTGTTCTTCCTGATCGCGATCATGGGCGGCATGTGGGCATTTCGCGCTGACGCCACGATCCTGCTCGCCTTCGGCCACGTGATCGCCGGCACCGCCTGGCTGCTGTTTCACATCCTGATCGTCACCCTGCAGGCCTTCATCTTCATGATGCTGACTCTGGTCTACATCGGCCAGGCGCACGAGGGCCATTGACCGGGCCGATTGCCGTTGCCCTCTTCTCAACTCGCACTTCACAGGGACCTGAAATGACTGACCTCGCTTTCGTCGCTCTGGCTTGCGGCCTGATCATCGGTTTGGGTGCCATCGGCGCCTGCATCGGCATCGCCATCATGGGCGGCAAGTACCTCGAGGCCTCGGCGCGCCAGCCGGAGCTGATGAACACGCTGCAGACCAAGATGTTCGTGTTGGCCGGCCTGATCGACGCCGCGTTCCTGATCGGCGTCGGCATCGCGATGCTGTTTGCCTTCGCCAATCCCTTCGTCTGAGCGCCGGCCTGTCCCGGATCCCGCTTTCCGCCGGCGCCCAGCTTCGGCCGCGCGCCGGCACCTCGGGTTGACGATCCATGAACATCAACGCCGCACTGTTCGTCCAGTTTGTGGTCTTCTTCATCGGCGCCTGGGTGGCGATGAAGTACATCTGGCCGCCCCTGATCCAGGCGATCGAAGAGCGCCAGCGCAAGATCGCCGACGGGCTGGCGGCCGCCGAGCGCGGCACGCGCAGCCTCGACGACGCGCAGAAGAAGGTCGCCCAACTCGACGCGCAGGCGCGCTCGGCCAGCCAGCAGCGCGCGGCCGAGGCCGAAAAGCAGGCGGCGGCGATCATCGAGCAGGCGCGGCGCGACGCCGAGGGCGAACGGGCGCGGATCCTGGCGCAGGCCAAGGCCGAGGCCGAGCAGGAGCTGGCGCGCGCCCGCGACGCGCTGCGCGACCAGGTGGCGGCGCTGGCGGTGGCCGGCGCCGAGCAGATCCTCAAGAAGGAAGTGAGCCCGCAGGTTCACGCCGATCTGCTCGGCCAGATCAAGGCGCGTCTGTAGGCGGGCCATGGCCGAACTGTCCACCATCGCCCGACCTTACGCCGAGGCGCTGTTCGCGTCGGCGCAGGCGGCCGGCTCGCTCGCGCCTTGGCTCGAGGCCCTCGACGAACTGGCGGCGCTGCTGCGCCATCCGCAGGTGGCGCAGGTCGTGGCCGACCCGAAGCTCGGCCGCGATGAGATCGTCAAGTTGCTGACCGGAATGCTCAAGGTCCGGCTGCCCGAGGACGGCGCCAGCGGCCGCAACTTCCTGCAACTGCTGGTCGACAACGACCGCCTGGCGGCCTTGCCCGAGATCGCGCGCCGGTTTCGCGCCCTGAAGAACCAGTCCGAGGGCGTGGCCGAGTGCCTGATCGAGAGCGCCTTTCCGCTGACCGAGGCGCAGCTCGCCGACCTGGTGCAGGCGCTGGCGCGTCGTTTCGGGCGCCGGCTCAAGGCCGAGGTGCGCGTCGACGCCGGCCTGATCGGCGGCGTGCGCGCGAGCGTCGGCGACCAGGTGCTCGACTGCACCGTGAAGACGCGCCTGGAGCAGATGCGCTCGGCGCTGACCGCGGCCTGAGCGCGGGCCGCACGACACGCGCGCGCCGCGACCGCCCACGAATCCGACTCAAGAGGCTTGCACGATGCAACTCAATCCTTCCGAAATCAGCGAACTGCTGAAGAGCCGAATCCAGGGACTGGCCGTCTCGGCCGACGTGCGCACGCAGGGCACCGTGGTGTCGGTGACCGACGGCATCTGCCGCATCCACGGTCTGTCGGACGTCATGCAGGGCGAGATGCTGGAGTTTCCGCGCAGCACCTTCGGCCTGGCGCTGAACCTCGAGCGCGACTCGGTCGGCGCGGTGGTGCTCGGCGCCTACGAGCACATCTGCGAGGGCGACACGGTCAAGGCCACCGGCCGCATCCTCGAGGTGCCGGTCGGCCCGGAACTGATCGGCCGCGTGGTCGACTCGCTCGGCCAGCCGATCGACGGCAAGGGCCCGGTCAACGCCAAGATGACCGACGTGATCGAGAAGGTCGCCCCGGGCGTGATCGCGCGCAAGTCGGTGTCGCAGCCGGTGCAGACCGGACTGAAGGCGATCGACGCGATGGTGCCGATCGGCCGCGGCCAGCGCGAGCTGATCATCGGCGACCGCCAGACCGGCAAGACCGCGGTGGCGGTCGACACGATCATCAACCAGAAGGGCAAGGACCTGATCTGCATCTACGTGGCGATCGGGCAGAAGGCCTCGACCATCGTCAACGTCGTGCGCAAGCTGGAAGAAACCGGCGCCATGGCCTACACGATCGTGGTCGCGGCGAGCGCCTCGGAGTCGGCGGCGATGCAGTACATCGCGCCCTACTCCGGCTGCACGATGGGCGAGTACTTCCGCGATCGCGGTCAGGACGCGCTGATCATCTACGACGACCTGACCAAGCAGGCCTGGGCCTACCGCCAGGTGTCGCTGCTGCTGCGCCGGCCGCCGGGCCGCGAGGCCTATCCGGGCGACGTGTTCTACCTGCACTCGCGCCTGCTCGAGCGCGCCGCGCGCGTCAACGAGGAGTACGTCGAGAAGTTCACCAAGGGTGCGGTCAAGGGCAAGACCGGGTCGCTGACCGCGCTGCCGATCATCGAGACCCAGGCCGGCGACGTGACCGCGTTCGTGCCGACCAACGTCATCTCGATCACCGACGGCCAGATCTTCCTCGAGACCGATCTGTTCAACGCCGGCATCCGACCGGCGATCAACGCCGGCATCTCGGTGTCGCGCGTCGGCGGCGCGGCGCAGACCAAGGTGATCAAGAAGCTCGGCGGCGGCGTGCGCCTGGCGCTCGCCCAGTACCGCGAGCTGGCCGCCTTCGCGCAGTTCGCCTCCGATCTGGACGACGCCACCCGCAAGCAGCTCGACCGCGGCCGCCTGGTCACCGAGCTGATGAAGCAGCCGCAGTACCAGCCGTTGCAGGTCTGGGAGCAGGCGGTGCTGCTGTTCGCGGTCAACAACGGCCACTTCGACGGCATCGAGGTCAAGAACGTGCTCGCGGCGGACAAGGCGCTGCGCGAGTTCCTGCACGTCAAGCACCGGGCGCTGGTCGAGCGCATCGAGGCGAGCAAGGATCTGTCGAAGGACGACGAAGCGGCGCTCACCGGCGCGATCGTCGAGTTCAAGAAGACCGGCGCGTACTGAGGTGATTTGTGTCGTTCCCGCGGAAGCGGGAACCCATGGATCCCCGCTTGCGCGGGGATGACACCAGCAGCGAGAGCAAATGCCCAGCACCAAGGAAATCCGCGTCAAGATCAAGAGCGTGCAGAACACGCGCAAGATCACCAAGGCGATGGAGATGGTGGCCGCCAGCAAGATGCGCAAGGCGCAGGACCGGATGCGCCATGCGCGCCCCTACGGCGACAAGATCCGCAACATCGTCGCCCACCTGGCGGGCGCCAATCCCGAGTACAAGCACCCGTTCGTGGTCAGGCACGGCGAACTGCGCAACGTCGGCCTGATCCTGGTGTCGACCGACAAGGGCCTGTGCGGCGGCCTCAACACCAACATCCAGCGCGCGCTCCTGCAGCGGGTCAAGCAGTGGCAAAGCGAGGGCATCAAGTTCCTGGCGACCGCGATCGGCAACAAGGGCTACGGCTTCCTGCAGCGGCTCAACGCCAACCTGGTCTCGCACGTGGTGCAGCTCGGCGACCGGCCGCACCTGGAGCGGCTGATCGGTCCGATCAAGGTCCAGCTCGACGCCTATGCCGACGGCCGGCTCGACGCCGTCTACATCGCCTACTCGCGCTTCATCAACACGATGAAGCAGGAGCCGGTGATCGAACAGCTTCTGCCGCTGTCGGCCGAGCGCTTCGAGCAAAGCGATGAGGAGAAGCGCGCCTACAGTTGGGACTACCTGTACGAGCCCGATCCGCAACGCGTGATCGACGAGCTGATGACGCGCTACGTCGAGACCATCATCTACCAGTCGGTGGCCGAGAACATGGCCTCCGAGCAGAGCGCGCGGATGGTGGCGATGAAGGCCGCCTCGGACAACGCCAAGAAGCTGATCGAGGAGTTGCAGCTGGTCTACAACAAGACGCGTCAGGCCGGGATCACCAAAGAGATCAGCGAAATCGTCGGCGGCGCTGCCGCCATCGCGTAGGCGCGCATCGGACACCGACGATTCGGCGAGGCCCATGTGAGCGAAGCGAACGTTGAGCGAGCGAACGCGAGCGGCGGCAGCCAAATCGTCGGCGGTGCGGCGGCGATCGCGTGAGTTCACCTTCGAAGAACCAAGGAATCATGATGAGTACCGGAACCATCGTTCAGTGCATCGGCGCGGTCGTCGACGTCGAGTTCCCGCGCGAGCAGATGCCGCGCGTCTATGACGCGCTGGTGCTCGAGGCCGACGCCGGCAACACGCTGGTCGAGCAGGGCCTGACCTTCGAGGTCGAGCAGCAGCTCGGCGACGGCGTCGTGCGCACGATCGCGATGGGCTCGTCCGACGGCCTCAAGCGCGGCATGAAGGTGCGCAGCACCGGCGACAACATCAAGGTGCCGGTCGGCCCGGGGGTGCTCGGTCGCGTGATGGACGTGCTCGGCCGTCCGATCGACGAGCGCGGCCCGATCCAGTCGGACGAGCGGCGCGGAATCCACCAGCCGGCGCCGAAGTTCGACCAGCTCAGCCCCTCGGTCGAGCTGCTCGAGACCGGGATCAAGGTGATCGACCTCGTGTGCCCGTTCGCCAAGGGCGGCAAGGTCGGGCTGTTCGGCGGCGCCGGCGTCGGCAAGACCGTCAACATGCTGGAGCTGATCAACAACATCGCCAAGGAACACAGCGGCCTGTCGGTGTTCGCCGGTGTCGGCGAGCGCACGCGCGAAGGCAACGACTTCTATCACGAGATGTCCGAGGCCAAAGTCATCGTCCAGGAAGACCTGTCGAAGTCGAAGGTGGCGATGGTGTTCGGGCAGATGAACGAGCCGCCCGGCAACCGGCTGCGCGTCGGCCTGACCGGACTGACGATGGCCGAGCGCTTCCGCGACGAAGGCCGCGACATCCTGTTCTTCGTCGACAACATCTACCGCTACACGCTCGCCGGCACCGAGGTCTCGGCGCTGCTCGGCCGCATGCCCTCGGCGGTCGGCTACCAGCCGACGCTGGCCGAAGAGATGGGCCGGCTGCAGGAGCGCATCACCTCGACCAAGGTCGGCTCGATCACCTCGATCCAGGCGGTGTACGTGCCGGCCGACGACCTCACCGACCCGTCGCCGGCGACCACCTTCGGCCACCTCGACGCCACCGTCGTGCTCTCGCGCGACATCGCCGCGCTCGGCATCTACCCGGCGGTCGATCCGCTCGACTCGACCTCGCGCCAGATCGACCCGAACGTGATCGGCGACGAGCACTACAGCACGACCCGCCGCGTGCAGGCCACCCTGCAGCGCTACAAGGAACTGCGCGACATCATCGCCATCCTCGGCATGGACGAGCTGTCGCCCGAGGACAAGCTGGCGGTGGCGCGCGCGCGCAAGATCCAGCGCTTCCTGTCGCAGCCGTTCCACGTCGCCGAGGTGTTCACCGGTTCGCCCGGCAAGTACGTGCCGCTGAAGGAGACGATCCGCGGCTTCAAGATGATCGTCGACGGCGAGTGCGACCACCTGCCGGAGCAGGCCTTCTACATGGTCGGCCCGATCGACGAGGTGTTCGAGAAGGCGAAGAAGATGCAGTAAAGAGGTGAAACCTGGAAGTCGCGGCGTAGCTCAGGCATCGCCTCGCGCTGGCCGGCGTTTCACGTTTCACGGACCCTGACGTTTCACTACCCGCGACCCCCCGCCATGGCCACGATCCACGTTGACGTCGTCTCCGCCGAGGAGAGCATCTTCTCCGGCGAGGCGGAGTTCGTCGTTCTGCCGGGCGAGGCCGGCGAGCTCGGCATCTATCCGCGCCACACGCCGCTGATCACGCGCGTGCGGCCGGGCGTGGTGCGGATCCGCCGGGTCGGTGCGGCCGAAGAGGACCAGGTGTTCGTCGCCGGCGGCATCCTCGAGGTGCAGCCGAACGTCGTCACCGTGCTCGCCGACACCGCGATCCGCGCCAAGGATCTGGACGAAGCCAAGGCCTCCGAAGCCCTGCGCGCGGCCGAGGAGGCCAAGCGCAACGCCACCAGCGATCTCGAGATCGCCAAGGTCGAGGCCGAGATGTCGGCCCTCGCCGCGCAGCTCGCCGCGATCAAGAAGCTGCGCCGCCGCTAGCGGCGCCGTCCGCGCGTGCACTGCAGCGGGCGGCCGGCCGATCGACCGCACTTACTCGTTTCCCACTCACTCGTTTCCGCGAGGCGCGCGACCGCTGTCGTTGCCGCGCAAGTGCGCCTCTGGTAGGTTTTTTTTGCCGACGTGCGCCTGGACCGGGCCACTGCGGCGAAGGACGAAACACTAACGAAAGCGAGGAGACATGCGACGCATCGTGGCAACGATCGCGGCGGCTGCCGCTCTTGGGGTCGGCGCAGCCGTGTCCGCCGAACCGTTCCAGGCGGCAGGAGATCCGCCGCTCAATGTCAGTTTCCGCACGGTCATGGTGGCCGACGGGCTGCAGCATCCGTGGTCGATCGCGTGGCTGCCCGACGGCACCGCGCTGGTCACCGAGCGCACCGGGCGCCTGCGCGCGATTCGCGGCGGCCGCCTCGATCCGACGCCGATCGCGGGCACGCCCGAAGTGCTGGTGGCACCCGAGGTCGGCCTGGTGTTCCAGGCGGGGCTGTTCGAAGTCTCGCCGCATCCGCGCTTCGCCGAGAACCGGCTCATCTACCTGACCTACGCGCACGGCACGGCGAAGGCCAACCGGCTGCGCCTGGCGCGCGCCACCTTTGACGGCAAGCGTCTGTCGGACCTGCGCGTGATCTTCGAAGTGGCGCAGCCCAAGCCCGAGTTTCAGCACTATGGCGGCCGCATCCTGTGGTTGCCCGACGGCACGATGCTGCTCACCGTCGGCGACGGCGGCAATCCGCCGATCCAGGTCGGCGGCGAGCTGGTGCGACTGCAGGCGCAGAGGCTCGACAGCCACATCGGCAAGATCCTGCGCCTGCGCGACGATGGCACGGCGCCGCCCGACAATCCCTTCGTCGGCCGCGCCGGCGCGCGACCCGAGATCTACTCGTACGGTCATCGCCACAACCAGGGTCTGGCGCGCACTGCCGACGGGCGCATCTTCGCGGTCGAGCACGGCGCGCTCGGTGGCGATGAACTGAACCTGATCCGGCCGGGCGGCAACTACGGCTGGCCGGTGGTCACCTGGAGCCGCGACTACGTCGGCGGCACGCCGATCGGTACCGGTCAGCGTTCGGCCCCGAACATGATCGAAGCGACGCTGGTCTGGTTCCCGTCGTCGATCGCGCCCTCCGGACTGATGGTGTACACAGGTGACCGTTTTCCCGAGTGGCGCGGTTCGATCTTCTCCGGCGCGCTCGCCACCCAGGACGTGCGGCGCACTGTCCTCGGCGCCGACGGCAAGGTGGTCACGCACGAGTCGTTGCGCATCGGCCAGCGCGTGCGCGACGTGCGTCAGGGTCCGGATGGCTTGATCTACGTACTCACCGACGAACTCAACGGCCGCGTGATGCGGCTCGAGCCGCCGGCGCGCTGAAGGTCACAGCCGGGGCGGTGACGCCGCCCCGGCTGCGCGATTGGCGCGGCCGCGCGCGCGGGTCGATGGCGTCGGCCTTGCGCGTGCCCGGGCCTGCGGATTCGACCGCGAGCGCTTCAGCGCCCGGGGGTCTGCTGCCTGAGAAATGCGATCAGGTCGTCGACCTGACGCGGGTCGCTGATTCCCGGAAACATCATCGAGGTGCGCGGTACCAGGCGGTTCGGATGAGTCAGATACTGGCGCAGGTGGTCCTCGGTCCAGACCAGTCCGGCCGCACCTCGTTCGCGCATCGCCACCGAATAGCGCGCGCCGTCGCGGCTGCCTGCCGGCTGGCCGATGATGCCGTGCAGATTGGGACCGATGCCGTGACCGGCGCCGGCCTCGATCGTGTGGCAGGCCTGGCACTGATTGACGAACGCGGTCTGCCCGGCGACCGGATCCTGCGCGCAAGCGGCAGCGGCGGCCGCGGTCAGTGCGGCGCCGAAGGTGACGAGAACCGATCGAAGCATGACGACTCCGTCGTGGACGCTGCGTGGCGCCGGCCGGCGCCGCACACGGCCCGCCTTATAGCGGTGCGCGCGCCGGCGGACAAGGCAGACCGCGGCATGGGCCGCGCCGCTGACGTGGCAAGCGCCGGCTTCACGCCGCCACCTTTGATGCGAACAGACGCCAGCGCGCGGCTCGACCCGGCGCGAGGCGCCGGCGGCGCAGCCGCTGTACTGCCCGTCCTGGCACTGCTCGGCGTCCTGGCGCCGCTGCCGGCCGCTGCGCAGGCGGCAGCGGCGGTCGAGCTGTCGCCGGTGGTCGTCACCGCCACCCGCAGCGAGCGCTTGCTGCTCGACGTGCCGGCCGCGGTCGATCTGATCGAGCGCGAGGCGATCCGCGACGGCCAGTGGCGCATCAACCTGTCCGAGTCGCTGGTGCGCGTACCCGGTCTGGTGGTGCTGAATCGGCACAACTACGCGCAGGATCTGCAGATCTCGATTCGCGGCTTCGGCAGCCGCGCCAGTTTCGGCGTGCGCGGGTTGCGACTGATCGTCGACGGCGTGCCGGCGACCGCGCCCGACGGCCAGGGGCAGGTATCGCACTTCCCGCTGAACCTCGCCGAGCGCATCGAAGTGCTGCGCGGCCCGTTTTCGGCGCTGTACGGCAACGCCGCCGGTGGCGTGATCGCGCTCACCACCGAGCTGGCGCCGGGCGAACCGCGCTTCGAGTTCGCCGCCGCGGCCGGCAGCCACGACACCTGGCGCGCCGGCTTGAGCGCTGCCGGCGGCCGCGACCCGTTCGCCTACACGCTCGAGGCGGGACGCTTCAGTGCCGGCGGCGAGCGCGCGCACAGTGCGGCCTCGCGCGACACGCTCAACCTGCGCGCGGCCCACCTCGATTCGCCGCTCGGGCGCGTGCGCCTGTCGCTGAACTCGCTGGCGATGCCCGACTCGCAGGATCCGCTCGGACTGACCCGTGACCAGTGGCAGACCGATCCGACGCAGGCGGCGCCGGTGGCGCTGCAGTTCAATACCCGCAAGACCACGCGCCAGACCACCCTCGGTGCCGAGGTCCAAAGCGCACTGTCGCCGGCGAGCGCGCTGACCACCGCGCTGTGGATCGGCACGCGGTCGGTGGTGCAGTTCCAGTCGATCCCGGTAGCCGTGCAGGCGGCGCCGACCAGCCCGGGCGGCGTGATCGACTTCGACCGGCGCTTCGGCGGCGCCGATGTGCGGCTGGCGCGCACCGCCGGCGATCTGACGGCGACGCTCGGACTGAGCTTCGAGCGAGCCGACGAAGATCGGCGCGGCTTCAACAACTTCCGCGGTGCCGCGCCCGATCTGCAACTCGGCGTGCGCGGCGATCTGCGCCGCGACGAGACCAACCGCATCGACTCGGTCGGCCCCTATGCGCAGATCGAGCTGGGTCTGGGCGCCTGGCGCCTGCACGCCGGCGTGCGCGCCACCGAAGTCGACTTCCGCTCCAGCGATCGCTTCATCGTCGGCGCCAACCGCGACGACTCGGGCCGCCGGTCGTTCTCCGGACTGACGCCGTCGATCGGTCTGGTGCTGCGGCCGCGGGCGGCAGTGAGCCTGTACGCGAGCTACGGTCGCGGCTTCGAGACGCCGACCTTCGCCGAGCTCGCCTACCGTGCCGACGGCAGCGCCGGCTTCAACGACGAGCTGCGCGCGGCGCACAGCCACAACTTCGAGATCGGCGCCAAGGCCGTCTGGGAAAGGCTGCGCCTGAACGGCGCCGTGTTCGCGGTGCGTACGCGCGACGACATCGTCGCTCGCGCCAACGTCGGCGGCCGGGCGTCGTTCGGCAACGCCGCCCGCACCCGGCGCGAAGGGCTCGAGGCGTCCGCCGAGTGGCTGCCCGATCGCCGCCGCTCGCTGCTGCTGTCGGCGGCGCTGCTGCGCGCCCGCTTCGAGTCGCAGTTCCTGACCTGCGGCCCGCCGCCATGCGCGGCGCCGACCGTGCCGGTGCCGGCCGGCAACCGCTTGCCGGCGGTGCCGGAGGCGACCCTGTTCGTGCAACTGCGACAGCGGCTCGGCGAGGTCGACCTCAGTGCGCAGGCGCAACTGCAGTCGGCCCTGTACGTCGACGACCGCAACAGCGACCGCGCGCCCGGCTACGGCGTCGTCTCCGTGGCCGCGGCGCGCACCGTCGAGTGGGGCCACCATCGACCGCGCCTGTTCGCCCGCATCGACAATCTGTTCGACCGGCGCTATGCCGGGTCGGTGATCGTCAACGAAGGCAACCGGCGCTTCTTCGAGCCGGCGCCGGGGCGCAGCCTGATGGCCGGCATCGACTGGTCGTTCTAGCGGCAGTGGGTGAGTGACCGCCGCACGGCGCCAGGACTGCCTTGGACGTCGCGAAAACGCATCACCCGCGGGCCTCGGATCCGGGATCGGGGCGACCGGCACGCGCTGCCGGTATCCGGATGTGTCAACCTTCGCGGCGGCTACGCGTTAGCCCGCAGACCTGCCCAACGAACCGGCCAGTCTCCGGCGGCAGGCAGGTCCGTCATTCCATCCAACCGTTCCAGGAACTCGCACATGAAGAAGCTGCTTGTGGCCACGATCGCTGGCCTGTTCGCCATTGCCGGCGCTGCCATCGCCGCCGATGCCAAGAAGGAAGAGAAGAAGGCCGATGCCAAGAAAGAGGTCAAGGCCGAGCCGAAGAAAGACGCCAAGGCCGAGCCGAAGAAAGACGAGAAGAAAGACGCCAAGAAGTAATCCGGCGCGCTTCTCGCAGAAGCGATCCAGACCGAGCGGGCTTCGGCCCGCTCTTTTCTTGCCCGTCGCCTGCGCTCGGCCGGCGACGCCGGTGGCGCGAGCGACGGCAGCGCCCCGGTGCGCGCGCGACCGCGTGAGACAATCGCGCCTCGCCAACCTTCCGCCCGCCTGCTGTGACGCCCGCCAACGACACGCTGCTGCGCGCGCTGCTGCGGCAGCCGACCCAGTACACGCCGCTGTGGCTGATGCGCCAGGCGGGTCGCTACCTGCCCGAGTACAACGCCACCCGCGCCCGTGCCGGCAGCTTCCTCGGTCTGGCCAAGTCGCCGGCGTACGCGACCGAGGTCACGCTGCAGCCGCTCGAGCGCTTCGCGCTCGACGGCGCGATCCTGTTCTCCGACATCCTGACCGTGCCCGACGCGATGGGGCTGGGCCTGTACTTCGCCGACGGCGAGGGGCCGAAGTTCGAGCGGCCCGTGCGAACCGAGGCCGACGTCGCGCGACTGGCGGCGCCGGACCCGGAACTGTCGCTCGGCTACGTGCTCGACGCCGTGCGCGAGGTCCGCAAGGCGCTCGCCGGCCGCGTGCCGCTGATCGGCTTTGCCGGCAGCCCGTTCACGCTCGCCTGCTACATGGTCGAAGGCGGCGCCTCGGACGACTTCCGGCTGGTCAAGACGATGCTGTACGCGCGGCCCGACCTGCTGCACCGGATCCTGGAAGTCAACACGCGCGCGGTGATCGACTACCTGAACGCACAGATCCGCGCCGGCGCCCAGGCAGTGATGATCTTCGATACCTGGGGCGGCGCGCTCGCCGACGGCGCCTATCAGCGCTTCTCGCTCGCCTACATGAATGACGTGGTGCGGGCGCTGATCCGCACGCATCAGGGCGCGCGCGTGCCGATCATCGTCTTCACCAAGGGTGGCGGCATCTGGCTCGATCGGATCGCCGAGACCGGCTGCGAGGCCGTCGGTCTGGACTGGACCGTCAACCTCGGCGGCGCGCGCCGGCGGCTCGCCGACCGCTGCGCGCTTCAGGGCAACCTCGATCCGATGGTGCTGTTCGCCGGCGAGACCGCCATCCGGCAGGAGGTCGAACGGGTCCTCGACAGCTTCGGCCCGCCGCGCAGCGAAGACGGCCGCTGGGGCGGACACGTGTTCAACCTCGGCCACGGCATCTCCCAGTTCACGCCGCCCGAGGCGGTCGAGATCCTGGCCGACGCCGTGCACACCTACAGTCGCTCGCTGCGCACCTGAGCCCAACGCGGCAGCGGCAGGCTGCCGGCGCAGGCCGCCGGCCATCGGCGCGATGCATGTTGCGATTGAGCAAGGTCGGGCGATTGGCTTGACTTATGCACAAAACCGCGCCTTTTAGCCGGCGTCGATCGCGACCGGCCGCAACCGCCGCGCGCAACCCGAGACGGTGTCGTAAGTCGCTGATTCAAAAGGACGTGCGACGCTCGTCCCGGCGTCGTTCGCGCCAGTTGACAGCGCGCGCGCAGGCGAGTATCAGCCGCCCCGCTCCCTTGTCCACAAAATTATCCACAGGCGCCGGGCGAGGCCTATACAGCCCGGAAAATCAGCGACTTAGCGACCCGATCCGGGTCGGCGCCGAGGGTTGCCGGGGCGCCGGCGAGTGTGCGTGTACGCACGCGTGATCGTCGATGCGCCACTTGACCAGCCGCTCGACTATCGGCTGGTCGGCGACAGCGCCGCCCGTGGCGACCTCGTCGGCCGCGTCTGCGTGGTGCCGCTCGCACGGCGCAAGGTGGCCGGGCTGATCGTCGCCGTTGCCGACTCGACGCGGATCGATGAAGCCGCCGTGCGGCCGGTGGCGCGCGTGGTCGACGAGATCGCCCCGGTGTCGGCCGCATGGCTTGCGCTGACCCGCTTCGCGGCCGAGTACTACCAGCAGCAGTGGGGCGAGCTGGCGATTGCCGCTCTGCCGCCGCTGCTGCGCGCACCGCCCGGGCCGCGCTTCGCGGCGACGCTGGCCAGGCTGCGCTCGGCGGCGCGCGACGGGCACTGCGCCGGTCAGGCGCTGCGCGTCGAACTGAGCGCCGACCAGCGCGCCGCCTGCGAGGCGATCGGCGCCAGCCGCGGCTTCGTGCCGTGGCTGCTGTTCGGCGTCACCGGCAGCGGCAAGACCGAGGTCTACCTGGAGGCGATCGCGCGCTGCCTGTGCGCCGATCCGCAGGCGCAGGCGCTGCTGCTCGTGCCGGAGATCAACCTCACGCCGCAACTGCAGGCGCGGCTGCGCGCGCGCTTCCCGGGCCAGTCGCTGGTCACCCTGCACAGCGGTCTGCCCGCCGGCGAGCGGTCGGCCGCCTGGCTGGCCGCGCACGAGGGCCGCGCGCGCATCGTGCTCGGCACGCGGTTGGCGGTGTTCGCGTCGGCTCCGCGGCTGGCGCTGGTCGTGGTCGACGAAGAGCACGACCCGTCGTTCAAGGCCGGCGACGGCGCGCGCCACTCGGCGCGCGATCTCGCGGTCAAGCGCGCGCAGCAGGAGGCGCTGCCGGTGCTGCTCGGATCGGCGACGCCGTCGCTCGAGAGCTGGGCGCGCGCCGGCGCCGGTCGCTACCGCCTGCTCGAACTGCCGGCGCGCGCCCGGACCGGCGCGCTGCCGGCGCCCTGGCCGCAAGTGCAGGCGGTCGACCTGGGCACGCACCCGGCGGCGCAGGGGCTCGCCGCTCCGGTGCGCGAGGCGCTGGTCGAAGCCTTCGCGCGCGCCGAGCAGTCGCTGGTGTTCATCAACCGGCGCGGCTATGCGCCGGTGGTCTCGTGCGCGGCCTGCGGCTGGCTGTCCGCCTGCCCGCACTGCGCCGCCTACGCCGCGTTTCACAAGCCGGACGGCACGCTGCGCTGCCACCACTGCGGCTGGCAGCGAGCCGTGCCGCGCGCCTGCCCCGAATGCGGCAATCCCGAGCTGCAGGCGGTCGGTCACGGCACGCAGCGGGTCGAGGAGACGCTGCGCCTGCTGCTGCCGCAGGCGCGCGTGGCGCGCATCGACCGCGACAGCACGCGGCGCCGGCACGCCGCCGAGCAGGCGTTCGAGGCCGTGCATGCGGGCGAGGTCGACGTGCTGGTCGGCACGCAGATGGTGGCCAAGGGGCACGACTTCCGCCGCATGTCGCTGGTCGTGGTCCTGAACTGCGACGCGCAACTGATCGCCGCCGACTTTCGCGCCCCCGAGCGGCTGTTCGCCACCTTGCTGCAGGTCGCCGGCCGCGCCGGCCGCGCCGGCCTGCCGAGCCGGGTGCTGGTGCAGACCCGCTATCCCGACCATCCGTTGCTGGCGGCGGTGGCGCGCCACGACTACGCCGCTTTCGCCCGCCGCCAGTTGGCCGAGCGCAAGGCGGCCGGCCTGCCGCCGTTCGTGCACCAGGCGCTGCTCACGGCCGAAGCGCGCGAACTGCAGACGGCGCTGGCTTTTCTCGCCGCAGCGCGCGCGCGCGCGCCGGCGGCTCCGGGGCTGCAGGTCTACGACGCGGTGCCGATGCCGCTCGTCAAGCTGGCCGGCGTGCACCGCGCGCAGTTGCTGGTCGAGTCGCGCCAGCGCGCGCAACTGCACCGGGCTTTGCGCGATTGGCTGGCACAGGTGCGCGCGCTCGGCCAGAGCTCGCGCCCACGCGTGCGCTGGCAAATCGAGGTCGACCCGCAGCAAATCTAGCCGCAGGTGTCGGCCCGATCGCCGTCGATCGGCCCGACCGAACGCCTCGGTCGGCTACTTCTTCGCCGCCGGCGCCTCGGGCTCGACGAACTTGCCGCCGGAGAGGTTGCCGATGTAGGCGACCGCGCGCGCGACCTCGATCGGGTCGAGGTTCGGGTTGCCGCCCTTCGGTGGCATGGCCTTGAAGCCGTCGATCGAGTGCCGCACCAGCACGTCGAAGCCCTGCGCCAGACGTGGCCGCCAGGCGGCGAGGTCGCCGGTTCGGGGGGCGCCGGCGACACCGGCCGTGTGGCAGGCGCTGCAGGAGAGCTTGTAGACGATCTCACCGCTTTGCAGGACGGCGGCGGCGTCGACCGGGGCGCCGAGCACCACCGTGCCCACCGGCCGCAGGCGGTCGGCGATGCGCTCCGGCGTCATGGCGTCGGCGCCGACGCCGACGCGCTTGGCGCCGGTCACGTACACGACCAGCAGCACGATGACCAGCACCGGCACCACGAAGGCCAGCACGACCAGCGTGATCAACTGCTTCGTCGACTTGATCGGAGGGCTGTGCTGATCGGTCATGCGGAGGCTCCGGAAGCGGCGCGCGCCTGGCGCGCGGCGGCCTGGGACGAAGGGGCGCGTGGGGAAAGTCGGCGCGCAGTATATCGACGCGCCGGTAAGGGGGCCCGGTGCTAGCATCCGACCCGTGATTGATTGGTCGACCTGCCCCGCCGTTGAGCAAGACCCCGCGCGCGTTGGCGGCGCATGGGTCTTCAGGGGCACGCGGGTGCCGGTTGCGGCGCTGTTCGAGAACCTGGAGGACGGCGCGTCCGTCCAGGACTTTGTCGCCTGGTTCCCTGGGGTCACGCTTCAACAGACTCGCACCGTCCTGGAGCACGCGGCCCGCAGCTCGCTCGCCGTCGCGTAAGTGCTCATTGTCTTCGACCAAGGAACGCCGGCCCCGCTCCGGCAGGTTCTGGCGGGACACCAGGTTCACACCGCATATGAACGTGGCTGGTCCACGTTGAAGAACGGCGAGTTCCTCGCCGCCGCGGAAGGGGCTGGCTACCAGGTGCTGGTGTCAACGGATCGGAACCTGAAGTCTCAACAGAACTTGGCCGCCCGAAGCCTTGGTATCGTGGTCTCGCTCACAACCAGCTGGCCTCGGATTCAACGCAAGGTGGGGGCGGTGGTTGAGGCCGTGAACGGTGCGAGCCCGGGCAGCTACATCGAAGTGTCGTTCGATGACGTCTGACCTTGGACGTCATCGTCCTCGGTCTCTTGTACTCGACCCGCCGACAACGCACGCTGCCTCATTCCTGGGCTAGGCGTTGGACGCTGCACGGGCGAGCCGGTATCCTGCGCCGCTTGCCGCTGCCGTGCGAGCGCCATGGGCCCGGGGCGGCAACCGGGCAGGGCGCGCCCCGTGCGCACCTGCCGCAAGCGCCCGTAGCTCAGGGGATAGAGTATTGGCCTCCGAAGCCAAGGGTCGCAGGTTCGATTCCTGCCGGGCGCGCCAGTTTCGGCCGATCGCCGGCGGTCAAGAGCAGGTCAGACTGCCGGCCACGACGCGCACGCGCGCTGCACCGAAGCACACGGTGCGGATCTGTCCGTCGAGCGTGACATTGAGCCGGCCCAGCATCAGGCCGTTGGAACCGGCGCGACGGATCAGCCCCGCTTCCTCGAAGCTCATCGTCGCCGAGGCGATCGCGCCGTGGGCGCTGAAGCGCACGCGCGCATCGGGGCGCTCGAACTCGCGCAGGACCGGCTCGTCGGCCTCGCGCACGCCGTTGTCGTTCAGATCGCGGTACAGCAGCCAGCCGCTCGACCAGTCGCCGCCGCTCTTCGGCGCCAGCGCCACGCGCGTGCCGCTGGCCAGCGACTCGCTGCGGCCCAGGTCGATCGCCAGCAGCAGCTCGTTGACGGTCAGCGCCAGCCGCTGACGCGTAGCCACGCCGGCCAGCGACGGCACCGCCACGGCGGCCAGCGTTGCGGCCACCGCGGCGGCGGTCAGCGCCTCGATCAGACTGAATCCGCGCATCCTTTGCATCGGCGTCTCCTCGACGAGCAGACATTGTCGGAACGACGGCCGGCATCGGTCAGCCGAGGAATAAGCGGGCGAATCCGGGCAAATTCGTTCGATCGGCCGATCGCGCCGGCTCGGCCGCCCGGACTAGCGCGCGCCGCAGCGCCCGCCGTTCGTCGGTGCCGCCCGGCCGGCCGGGCGGACTGCGCTCGCGGCGCGACCGCCGCCTGCGAATAATCCCGGGCATGGAACCCGCCATCCCCGCGCGCAACGATTCCGCGTCTTGCCGCCGCCACGAGCGCGCCGGGCGCCGGCGCGGCTTCACGCTGATCGAGGTGCTGGTGGTGATGGCGATCTCGGCGATCCTGCTGGCGGTCGGCGTGCCGATGTTCAGCGGCGCGATCGCCTCGATTCGCGCCTCTGAAAGCGCCAACTCGATGGTCGCCTCGCTCGAGCTGGCGCGCACCGAGGCGATCCGGCGCGGCACCACCGTCTCGCTGTGCCGGGTGACGAGCGCCGATCCGACCGCCTGCGACGGCGCGGTGGCGGGCGCGTTCGCCACCGGCGATCTGGCTGCCGGCTGGATGGTGTACGCCGATCTCGGCGGCAGCGCGGTGGGGGCGTTCGACGCCGGCGATGAACGCATCCAGATCCAGCCGGCGGTAGCCGCCGGCGCCGCGCCGCGCTCGCAGATCTTGCGCACGGCCGGCACCGACGACGTGATCACCTTCCGGCCCGACGGCCTGCGCGTCGGCGGCCAGCTTGTCTATCGGATCGCCTACCCGCAGGCGGCCCACGGCGCGGCGCTGTCGTGTCGCCAGATCACGATCGACGGCGTCGGCCGCGCGGTGGCCGCCCGCATCACCTGCTGACCATGACCTCGCCCACCTGCCGCCAGAGCGGCTCGTCGCTGATCGAAGTGCTGATCGCGCTCGGACTGGTTGCCGTCACCATGCTCGGACTGCTGGCGATGCAGTTGCGAACGCTCGGCCTGCAGAAAGATTCGCTCGACCGTCGCGCCGCGGCCGTGCTGGTCGGCGGCTTCGCCGACCGGGTCAGCGCCAACTTCGCCGGGTTCCGCGACGCCAACTACAGCGGCCGCGCCTTCGGCCCGGCCGATGCGGCACCGCTGCCGGCAGCGGTGAGCACCTGCATCGACCCCGACCGCTGCACGCCGGCCGAAGTCGCGGCGCGAGAGTGGGATCTGTTCCGGATCGAGGTGCGCAGCCGCCTGCCGGGCGGGGTCGCCTTCGTGACTTCCGGTGCCACCGACGCCCTGATCACGGTCGGCTGGTCCGACCCGCGGCGCACCGATCCGGCCGCCGGCGGCGAGGCGGCGGGCAGCTTCGACCCGGTGTGCGTTGCCGCCGGCCTGTCCAACGACAGCTACCGCTGCTACGCGGCGCGGACCACCCCATGACGATGCCGGCGAACGCGCGGCGGCAGCGAGGCCGCACCCTGATCGAGCTGCTGGTGGCGATCGCGCTGGGCCTGCTGATCCTGCTCGGCGTCGGCGGCCTGTACGTCGCCTCCAACCAGTCGACCCGCTCCGCCACCAACGTCGCCAGCGCCGAGAACGTGGCGCAGGTGGCGCTGATGCTGATCGGCCACTCGATCCGGCGCTCGGCGTACTCGGAGATCATCGGCACCGAGGACACCGGCTTCGCCAACAACCTGCTGTACGCCGGGCCGACGCTGCGCGCCTGCCGCGGCGCGCGCTTCGCCGGCGACGACCCGAACGCCGGCTGCGATGCGGCGGCCGCCGGTGCGCCCGACAGCCTGGCGCTGTGGTTCCAGGCCGACAGCGCGCTCGCCGCCGCGCAGGGCGGCACCGACGACTGCGTCGGCACCGCGCCGGCGATGGTCGCGGTGACCAACGCCAACTACGTCGGCCGGGTGGCCACGATCCCGGTCGTGCAGAACAACTTCCACGTCGTCGCTGCCAACCTGCGCTGCCGCGGCGGCGCCGACACGCAGCCGCTGCTGTCCGGCGTCGAGGACCTCAAGGTCTACTTCGGCTTCGACGACGTCGCCTACGCGAACCCCGGCGATCCGGGCGTGATTCCGGCGGCGCGCTCGGTGCGCGATGCCGACTTCATCGACGACCTGCCGCCACCGACCGCCGACACCACCGGTTGGGACTACGTGGTCTCGGTCACCGTCTGCGTGCTGGTGCGCACCGACGAGCCGGGCGTGACCGCCACCGGCTCCACCGCGGGCACGCCGCTGTGCCCGCAGGACGCGGCGCAGGCGGCCGGCACAGCGCCGGTGGCGACCCTGCTCGCCACCGATGCGCGCGCCACCGACGGCCGCATCCGGCGCGCGCTGACCCAGACCTTCGCGATCCGGGCGCGGGCGAAGGCCAGTCCGCTCGGGGGTTGAGATGACAGCCCTCGCTTCCCTGATCCGCCGGCGCGCCGAGCGCGGCGTCGTGCTGCCGGTGGTCCTGGTGATGCTGCTGCTGATGACGATCACGGTGCTGTTTCTGATGCGCCGCAGCACGGTCGACGAGCTGCTGGCGTCGAACGTGCGCCAGATCGTCACCCTGGAGACGACGACCCAGTTCGCGCTGCGCTCGTGCGAGCGCTGGCTGTGGGTGTCGGTGCCGGGACTGGCGCCGCGCGCCGGCGATCCCGACCCGCCGGCGGTGGTGCCCGCGCCGCCGGCGACAGACCCTGCCGCCTGGCGTGACCGCGACAACTGGAGCGACTTCGGCGTCGCCTTGCCGGAGGGCCGCTTCGGCGCCGGCGTGACCGTCGTGCGCTGCCTGTTCGAAGACGCCACGGCCGAACTCGAATTGCTCACCTCGCTCACCCCGACCACCGCCACCGGCATGACGCTCGAGCCCGACTGGCGCAAGTTCCGCATCACCGCCGAAGTGGTCGGTGAAAACACCGTCTCGCGCGCGCAGACCGAAGTGCGCATGCAGGTGCCGCCGACCTAGGCGCAGGAGAGTCTGCCGTGAACCGACCTGGCACAGTAGCCGCGCGCACTGCGCGAACGCCCTTCATCAAGCGTCTGGCGCGCCTGCTGGCGCCGGTGGTGATCGCGACCACCGTCGTGCAGCCGTTGGCGTTCGCCGCGCCCAGTCCGTCGCTGCTCGAGCAGCGGCCACGCTTCGTCGAGGTGGCGGTCGCGTCGAACGTCGCGTTCATCATGGACGATTCGCTGTCGATGGATGACATCCGGCTGCCGGTGCCGACCGGACTGGATCCTGGCGAGTCCGCCGGCGGCACGGTCACCGTGCGCGGCGCCGCCACCGGCTTCGCCGCCGGCAACTGGGTGATCGGCGCCGCGCTCGGCGTCGACCGCCGCGACGAGTGGATCCACCGCAGCGCCACCCTCAACCCCCTCTACTACAACCCGGCGGTCACCTACCGGCCGTGGAACGACAACGGCCGCGCCGGCGCCGCCGGCAGCAACTTCATCGACGCGCCGGTCGGCAGCACCTCGGCGATCACCGATCCGATCAACCGCTTCCGCTTCGGCATCACGCCGCACGACCAGCGCTACGTCGGACCCAACTATGAATTCGGCGTCGGCAACAACTTCGCTCGCCGGCTGCCGGCCGGCAACGGCGTCAACGCCGGCGCCAATCCGCCGGCGGTGGCGGCCTACCTGACGGCGACGCGCGCGGCCAATGGTGGCTTCACCGGCGTCCAGGACGGCTCGACCCCGCGGCGCAACCAGGATCTGTTCACTTCGCCGATGGTGCTCGCCGACGGCGGGCCGCCGATGTGCACGGTGACGCCGACGCCGCCGATTTCGACCGGCCTGCCGACGATCACGCGCGGGTCGATTCCGCAGCCCTATACCGATCGCACGACCTCGACCCGGCCATCGACCGCGATCGAGTCCAGGACGCGCGAGACGCAGTCGCGCGTGGTCAGCGACCGACCGCTGCAAGCGCGGCCCGTCGAGTCGCCGACCAGCACCGTGACCGCGACCACGCACACGCGCACGACCTCGTCGCTCAACCGTGCCCCGATGGGTCAGGCTCGGGCGTCGACCTCCACGGTCGGCGATTCGACCCGGACGCCGGTCGACCGCCCGTCGACCGCGCTGCCGGCCACCACCGATCGGACCACGTCGACGCGACCGTCGACCGCCCTGGCGGCGCCGATCAACCGCACGGTCACGACGCGGGTCATCGAGTACCGGCAGGAGGTGGGCGCCTGCGGCACCTGGAGCGCCTGGAGCACGACCGCACCGGCCACCGCGTTCTGCTCGGATCCGGCCAGCGAGGGCGGTGTGCGCGTGGCGCTGATCGAGACGCGGCAATTGGACTGTCCGACGGGTTCGTCGGTCGACCCGAGCAACAGCAGTCAGTGTCTGAGCAACTGCCCCAGCGGGACGACGGCGACCGCCACGCAGTGCGTCTACTCGTGTCCGAGCGGCACCAACGAGATCGGCGGCCAGTGCTACAGCGGCTGCCCGTCCGGCACTTCGATCAACGGCAGCGCCTCGTCCTCGACCCAGTGCATCTCGAACTGCGCGGCCGCTCCCACCGGGGTCACTTTGAACGCAACCTCGACCCAGTGCCTCTACAGTTGCGCGTCCGGCAGGAATCTCATCTCGGGGAGCTGTTACGGCGCATGCCCCAGCGCGACGCCGAACTTCTGGGGCGGCTCGAACGACGCGGCAACCTCGACCCAATGCATTGCCAATTGCCCGTCAGGCACCACGGCGTCGGGCACGCTGTGCGTCGGCGGCGGCTGCCCGTCCACGCACCCGACGCTGATCTCCGGCCAGTGCTACGCGAACTGCAGCGACACCTACAACCGCTACGGCACGGGTGGCATCAGCGGCGCGACCCAGTGCCGGCGGTCGTGCCCGTCGCCGGGGGTCGTGAACACGGTCACCGACGAGTGCGAGACCTGTGCGTCGGGCTCGACGCGCGGCACCGGCACGGCGATCGGCGGCTTCACCTCCGACCCGAACCTCTGCTATTCGGGCAGTTGTCCGAGCGGCACCAGCGCCATATCGGGCAACCCGTTCCAGTGCCAGTCCTGCCCGAGCGGAACCTTGGTTGCGGGCAGCGGCCCGGACCCCGGGCAGTGCCTGACCTGCCGCAGCGGCTTCAATCTGCTCACCGGCGGCCCGAATGCGGGCAACGGCCTCTGCTACGGCGCCTGCCCGGGCGGAACGCCCACCTGGCGCTTCTGGGATGCCATCGCTTCTCCGAGCCAGTGGAACACGACGCAGTGCCGTCAGGACTGTCCGGGGGGCACCGGCACCCATCAGACCGGTTCCGCCACGGTGCGCGGCCAGTGTTTCGCGGCCTGTCCGGCCAACTACGATGCGCTCTCCACGACCGCGACCCAGTGCCATCGGCAGTGTGTGCACGAGTTCGGCAGCGGATTCGAGGTCGACCCCGGAAACGCCGCGCAGTGCAGGTCGGTGTGCAGTTCGCCGAACCTCTCGAGCGGCGGCCGCTGCTATACCGACTGCCCGGGCGGCACGCCGACCGGCTCGCCGGCCATCCAGTGCCTCAGCGATTGTCCGTCGGGCACGACGCCCTGGGGCTCACGCTGCCTGCTCGCCTGCCCGACCGACTATCCGACGCTGAACGACCAGACCTGCTTGGCCAACTGTCCGGCCACACACCCGAACGTCAATCCGAGCAATGCCGGGCAGTGCCAGGGGCCGTGCCCGGCCGGCACCACGCCCAGCGGCACGCAGTGCCTTTCCTGCCCGGCCGGCAACACGCTGTTGAGCGGCGGGTGCTGCCCGGACACCGCGCTCACGCCCGGCAACTGCCCGGCCAACCGGCCGCCCGGGACCACCTGCGACGCCGGCACCTGGGTGCCTGATCTGAGCCGGCCTGCCCCGGCCCGCTACTACGTGTTCGCGCCGGCCACCGCGACCGCCAGCCCGACCCCGGCGCAGGTCTCCGACCCGGCCAACTACGTGCGCGTCGAGATCAACCGCGACCGGCCGATGGACTTCCCGAAGGCGTCCACGCGCACCGACTGCGCCGGCAGCGTCTGCACCTGGGACGAGGAAGCGCAGAACTTCGCCAACTGGTTCACCTTCTATCGCACGCGGCTGTTCTCGGCGATCGCGGTGACCTCGGAGTCGCTGTCGAACCTGACACGCGAAGGCGACCTGACCCGCCCCGGCGGCCTCGACGAGCTGCGCCTGGCCTACGGCTCGATCAACTACTTCCCGGACGGCGCCGATCCGTTCAATTCGCCGAGCGGCCGGCTGCCGTCGACGATGACGATCGACGGCCAGCCGAGCAACGGCGCGATCGTGCGCGGCGTGCGGCCGTTCACCGAGGTCAACCCGCCGCCGCCGCCGGGATCGAACGACCGCCGGCAGGAGGTCTTCGACTGGCTGTTCAGCCTGCGCGGCGTCGCCTCGACCCCGAACCGCGAGGCGCTCGATTCGGTGGGCCGCTACTTCGGCCGCAGCGACGCGCGCGGCCCGTGGATCCAGCCCGACGGCACCCTGCCGCCGGATCCGGCAACCGGTGCGATCCCGTCGACCGTGACCGGCCGCTGGTCATCGAACGAGAGCCCGGCCGAGCACATCAGTTGCCGGCGCAACTACACGATCCTGATCACCGACGGCGAGTGGACGCGCGCACCCTGGGTTGCGACCGCGCCGCAGCAGCCGCTGGTCGAGAACACCGACACGCCGCTGGCGGTGCTCTCGGCGCTCGGCCCGACCCACCTGCGACCGGGCGGAGCGAGCCATGTCTCCTACGATCCGGCGCGCGACATCCAGTTCTCGAACAACGCCGGCGCCGCCGGCGGCACCTTGAGCGACATCGCGCTCCACCACTGGAGCCGCGACCTGCGGCCCGATCTGGTCAACGGCATCCGCCCGATCGACGCGACCGCCGGCTCGCAGGGCAATCCGGCCTTCTGGCAGCACATGGTGCCGTACCTGATCGGCTACGGCATTTCCGCGAGCCTGGATACGGATTCAACACGTCGGGCGATCGCTAGCAGCGCGATCACACCGCAGGCAATCAACTGGCCCACCGTCTCCATTGAGCCCCGGCCGGGTCCACAAATCATCATCACGGATCGCGACACCATCCCCCCGGCGCCGGATCCCGCGACTTTTGCCACGACAGCGCAGTACACGTTGGCATACAACGAATGGTTGAAGTACTTTGAGTGCAACTACGACCCGGCGACCAACCCGGCCGGCTGCGGGCGCGTCGATGACACGATGCGGGCCGCCTTTGCGGCGCGCGGCAACTTCCTGTCGGCGGCCGACGTCGGCCGGCTGGCGCAGGGGGTGGCGGCGGCGTTCACGGCGATCGGCGAGATCGAGGGCACGGCCACCGCGCTCACCGGCCGCAGCGGCACGCTGCGGGCCGGCGACCGCGTGTTCGCCGCCAGCTTCCGCACCAACGCCTGGACCGGGCGCCTGCAGTCCTTCGATGCGCAGGCCTACTTTGCGAACTTGGGCATGGACGACTCGCTGCCGTCGGCCGACCCGCGCGACCCGCGCGACTCTCGCTTCCCGGCACCGGCAAGCCGCAACGTCCTGACCTCGAGCGCCAGCGGCACGGCGGTCGCGTTCCCGACCGGCGCGGCGGACTTCGGAAGCCTCAGCAGCGGCCAGCAGGCCGCACTCGGCAACGACCCGGCGCTGGCGCAATGGCTGCGCGGCGACCAGTCGCGCGAGGCGCGCGCCGGCGGACCGTTCCGCAATCGGCCAGCGGGCGAGATCATGGGCACGATCGTCAACTCGCAGCCGTTTTTCTCGCAGGCGCCCGACTTCGGCTACAACAGCGCGCGCGAACCGGCGGCAGCGACCGGCCAGGGCGCCGCCTATCGGACGTTCGTGAGCTTGAACCGCAGCCACCGGCCGGCGCGCGTCTACGTCGGATCGAACTCGGGCATGCTGCATGCGTTCGATGCCTCCGGCACGCCGGCCGCCAACCCGAACTACATGAACGAGGTGTTCGCCTATGTGCCGCGTGCCGTCTACGGCAGCCTGCGCGCCTTTGCGACGCCCGGCTTCTCGCACCGCTACCTGGTGGACGGACCGGTGGTCGAGGGCGATGTCTACACCGGCGGCGCCTGGCGCACGGTGATCGTCGGCACCACCGGCGCCGGTCCGCGCGGCATCTTCGCGCTCGACGTCACGCAGCGCTCCGGCTCGGCCGCGGCCGCAATGGGTACCGGCAACGTGCTGTGGGACATCGACGCGGCCGCCGACAGCGTCACCAACATCAATCACCTCGGCCATATCCTGCAGCCGGGCGTGATCGGCAGCGGTCGCGACGGCGAGTGGTACTACTTCGTCGGCAACGGCTACGAGAGCCAGGACGACAAGGCACGGTTGCTGGCGATCCGCATCCGCGACGGCGCGATCACCGCCATCGACACCGACAACGCCGGCGGCCCCGATCCCCTGGCCGCGAGCCCGAGCGGCCGGCCCAACGGCCTCGGCGGGATCACACCGGTGTACGACGCCGAGCGCAACATCGTCGCGATCTACGCTGGCGATCGCCACGGCCGGCTGTGGAGGTTCGACCTCGGCGCCACGAGCCCGGCGTCCTGGAGCAGCACCCGGCTGTTCACCGCCACCACGCCCGGCGGCCAGATGCAGGCGATCAGCGCCGCGCCGCGCGTGATGCGCCATCCGCGCGGCGGCCACCTGATCGTGTTCGGCACCGGCAAGATCTTCGAGCGCGACGATCTGCAGGACATGTCGATCCAGACCGTCTACGCGGTGTGGGAGAGGCCGGCGTCGGCAGCCACGGCGGTCGCACGCAGCAGCCTGCGCGAACTGACGCTGGTCGATCAGGTCGAGCCGGTTAGCGGCACCCGCTATCGCCAGCTCACCGGCACCGCGGCGCTGAACTGGGCGACCGACTTCGGCTGGTACTTCAACCTGACCTCGGGCGCCGCCAACGGCGAGCGCGTGATCGCCTCGCCGACGGAAGTCGGTGGCTTCGCCGGCGTCACCTCCTTCGAGCCGCTGTCCGACGGCGATCCGTGCAAGGGCGGCGGCCGTTCGTTCTTCTACCGGCTTGACGTCAGCGGCAGCTTCACGCGCTCGCCGTTTGCGCCGGTCGGGCCGATCGTCGGTCTGCCGCCGACGGTGGCGCGCAACACGGTGGTCGGCAGCGAACTGGCGGGACCGGTGGTCAGCCAGTTGCAGACGCTGCGCGTGCCGGCGACTAGAGCGGTGCTGACCTCGCGCTTGCTCGACGCCGACGGCCTCGACCACGTGAGCGACCCGGACCGAAGGGAGCGTGACCCCTGCGAGCAGACCGCGGGCGGAGGACCGGGGCTCGACGGCCTGTCGCTCGGCACGCCGCAGTTCAGTTGTCCGGGTTCGCCGCTGCGCGTCTGGCGCGACCTGCCGCGCGGTCCGCGCTGACCGCTGCCGAAGGAGACCGCCGATGCCGCGCGCGCGAGGCTTCACGCTGATCGAGTTGATGACGGTGGTGCTGATCGTCGCCATCCTGGCGGCGATCGCGATCCCGGCCTACACCGAGTACGTGCAGCGCGGCCGGCGCGCCGAGGCGAAGACCGCGCTGCACCTGCTGGCGCAGTGGCAGGAGCGGCGGCGCACCGAGACCAATGCCTACGTCACCGCCACCGCCGATCTGCCCGCCGGTCTGGCCACGGTCACCAGCGGCGGCGCGGCGCTGTACACGATCAGCGTCGACACCACCGTCGCGCCTTACCTCCTGACCGCGACCCGTGCCGGCGTGATGGCCGCCGATCCCTGCGGCGACTTCACGCTCACCGGGCTGGGCGTGCGCGGCAACCTGAACCTGGGCGGCGGGCGCACCTCGGCCGATTGCTGGGCGCGCTGACCCCGCGGGCTGCCGGGTCGGCGGCGCCGGGCCGATCCGGCGCGATCGGCCGGTGCTATCTTGCCGGCCATGTCCGCCGAGCCCACCCCCACCGAGATCACCCTGCACACCGCCTCGCGCCAGTTGGAGATCGCGTTCTCCGACGGCCGCGTGTTCATGCTGCCGTTCGAGTTCCTGCGCATTTACTCGCCGTCGGCCGAGGTGCGCGGCCACGGCCCCGGCCAGGAGACGCTGCAGGTCGGCAAGCGCGAGGTGACGATCACGCGTCTGGAACCGGTCGGCCACTACGCGGTGCAGCCGGAGTTCTCCGACGGCCACGCCAGTGGCATCTACTCGTGGAGCTACCTGTACGAGATCGGCAGCCAGCAGCAGGCGCTGTGGGCCGACTACCTGGCGCAGCTCGAGGCCGCAGGCGCGAGCCGCGATCCGGCCGACCCGCGCAACGCCGCCTTCGTGCCGCCGGCCAAGGGCTGCGGCAGCCACTGAACGCATGTCGGGCGGGCGCGGCACGGCGCCGGCCTGCGCCGCGTCTATAGTTCGCGCATGGACGACGAACGAACGGCGGCCGGCGATCGCGAACGAGCGGCCGGCACGACCCACTTCGGCTTCAGCGAGGTGCGCGAGGAAGACAAGGCGCGCCAGGTAGCCGGCGTGTTCGACGCGGTCGCTCGCAAGTACGACCTGATGAACGACCTGATGTCGGCCGGCCTGCACCGCTGGTGGAAGTCGTTTGCCGTCGGTCAGGCGCGCCTGCGGCCGGGTCACAAGGTGCTCGACGTGGCCGGCGGCACCGGCGATCTGGCGCTGCGCTGCGCGCGCCAGGTCGGACGGCAGGGCGAGGTCTGGCTGACCGACGTCAACGCCGCGATGCTGGCTGCCGGCCGCGACCGCCTGCTCGATGCCGGGCTGCTGCTGCCGTTGGCGCAGTGCGACGCCGAGAAGCTGCCGTTTCCAGACGACCGCTTCGACGCCGTGCTGGTGGCCTTCGGCCTGCGCAACATGACCTGCAAGGACCGCGCGCTGGCCGAGATGACGCGCGTCACACGGCCGGGCGGACGCGTCCTGGTTCTGGAGTTTTCCCGGGTATGGGCGCCGCTCGCGCCTCTTTACGATGCATACTCGTTCAACGTCCTGCCCTGGCTGGGCCGGCGCATCGTCGGCGACGACTCCGGCTACCGATATCTGGCGGAGTCGATCCGCATGCATCCGGCGCAGGACGAGCTGGCGCGGCTGATGCGCGAGGCCGGGCTCGAGCGAGTCGAGTGGTTCAACCTGACGGCGGGCGTGTGCGCGCTGCACGTCGGCCACAAGTACTGAGTCTGTCGAAAAGGACGGTCAATGAACGTGTCGAAGTGGATCGCAGGTGCCGTCGTCGGCGTGATCGCCGCCAGCTTTGCCTTCGACGTCGAGGCGCAGCGTCGCCTGGGCGGCGGCAAGAACCTCGGCAAGCAGGCGCCGCAGGTGCAGAGCCGCCAGGCGGCGCCGCCGCAGCAACAGGCGCCGCAGGCCGCCCCGGCGCAGCAGCCGACCGCCGCGCCTGCGGCCGCGGCCACCGGCGCCGCTGCCACCGGCGCCGCCGCGCGCAGCGCCAGCCCGATGCGCAACCTGCTGATCGGCGCCGCCGCCGGCCTGGGCCTGATGGCGCTGGCCTCGTGGCTCGGCTTCGGCGAGACGCTGGCGACGATCATGCTGTTTCTGCTGATCGGCCTGATCGCGATGACGGTGATCGGCTACTTCTTGCGCCGCGCGGCGATGAACCGCGCGCCGCAGCCGGTCTACCAGGGCGCCGGCCACGGCCGCTTCGACCCGCATCCCACGCCGCAGCCGGCGCCGCAGCCGATCCAGCGCTCGTCGCTCGACGCCGCCGGCGGCGGGCGTCCCGGCTCGGCGATGGACGAGTTCCTGCGCGGCGGCGCGGTCAATCCGGCGCGGCCGTGGGGCGTGCCGGCCGGCTTCGACACCGAGGGCTTCCTGGCGCATGCCAAGAACTATTACGCGCGGCTGCAGGCAGCCTGGGACAGCGGCAGCCTCGAGCAGCTCGACGAGTTCACCACGCCGCAGATGTTCATCGAACTCACCCACGAACTGCGCGCCCGCGCCGGCGCCAGCCACACCGAGGTGGTCTCGATCGACGCCACCCTGCTCGGCATCGACTCGCTGCCCGGCGAACACGTTGCCAGCGTGCGCTTCAACGGCGAGGTGCGGGTCGACGGCGAGCTCGAGAAAGTCGACGAGGTCTGGAACCTGTCGAAGCCGACCGACGGCCGGCATGGCTGGCTGCTGGCGGGCATTCAGCAGTTGAGCTGACTGGCGGACCCGTAGCGGTGGCGGAAGCGGCGCCTGCGGGCGCCGTTTGCGTTGAGCCGCGTGGCCTGCATCTGCGACAATCCGCGGCCCGGGCCCGCGCGGGCCGCAGCCGCCGGCGGTGCGCGTTGCGCCGGCCGGCCCGCGCAGCGGTTCCGTCGAAGGCGACCCTGATGCTGCCTGAACTCGCCGCCGGCGCCGTCGTGCGCCTGCTCAACCGCCAGCTCGAGCGCGAGCCGGCGGTGCGCGAACACCTGCTCGCCTTCGCCGGGCGCAACGCCCGCTTCGAACTGCCGCCGTTCGCGATCCTGATCGGCATCGACCGCGACGGCCGCTTCTGCGCCGCCGCCGCCGCGCCTGACGTGACGATCGCGCTCGACGCCTCGGCGGCACCGGCGGCGCTGTTCGGCAGCGAAGCGCTGCAGCGCCTGCTGCGCCTGGAAGGCGACGCCGAGTTCGCGCAGGCGCTGGCGCAGGCACTGCAGCGGCTGCGGCCGGAGCCGGAAGAAGAGCTGTCGCGCTTCGTCGGCGACGCCGCCGCCGTGCGCCTGGTGGCCGCGATGCGTGCCGCCGCCGGCGCCGCCGCCGACGGCGCCGATCGCCTGGCGCGCAGCGCCGCCGACTACCTGGTGGCCGAGAACCCGATGCTGGTCAGCGGCCGCGAGGCCGAAGCTTTCGCGCGTGAGGTGAGCGCGCTGCGCGACGCGGTCGAGCGCCTGGACAAGCGTCTGGCGCTGCTGGCGGCGCGCCGGCGCTGAAATGAAACCTCCCAGCGTGTCATCCCCGCGCAAGCGGGGATCCAGTTCTACCGCAGCAACGAAGCTGGGTTCCCGCTTTCGCGGGAACGACACCGCCGGTTTCATGCGTCGCGGGTCGCGCGAAACGCGG
>Ga0208609_100134_pt1 | contig 34976 bp, 33 predicted proteins | sample SubbioR11_8A_Apr_FD_184813 | JGI IMG/M metagenome (GOLD analysis project Ga0208609, IMG submission 184813) | Serpentinite rock and fluid subsurface biosphere microbial communities from McLaughlin Reserve, California, USA - CR11_8A_Apr (SPAdes) | ecosystem: Environmental > Terrestrial > Deep...
CGGGCCAGAGCTGCGTTCAGTTTGGCGATGGCCGCGTCCGTGATGTCGATGGCCGAAAGCGCGACGATCACCAGCCCCTTGTCCAGGATCGCCATCGCCTTGCGTTCCCCCAGGAGCTCGCCCAGGACCGGACCGGCCAGCTGCAGGAATTCCTGACGCTCGGCATCGCGCCTTGCGACCAGCGCCTGCGCCTTGGCGTCCTGCTCCGCCCGGATGCGTTCGACCTTTTCGTCGAAGGCCGTGGCCCTTGCGGTGAACTCTTCGGGTGACAGCGCAGCGCGTTGCTCGGTCAGGGCCTGCTCTTCGGCGACAAGCCCTGCTTCGATCCGCTTGTTTTCCTGCTCCAGCGCGGCTGTATCGGCGCGCTCTCGGTCGATCGCGGCGCGACCGAAATCGGATTCCAGGAAGAACCGGTCCTGATCCAGGGTCAGGAGCGGGGCCGGAGCCTCTTGCGCCTGACTGGCTGCCGCCAGAAGCAAGAGCCCCGCTGCGGCAAGGCGCATGGGCCCAGGGCGCATCGCTTTGCGCCACCCCGCCATCGTCAGAACCGGGTCGAAACCGTCAGGTCGAAGGACTGTTCCCTGTCGAAGTCTTCCTTCTGGATCGCACGGCTGAAGTTGAAGCGCAGCGGACCGATCGGCGTGGTCCAGAACACCGAGACACCGACCGCCGCGCGCGGGGTGAAGCTGTCGTCCACAGTGCCACCGAGATCGTTGTCCAGGCTCCAGACCGAGCCCACGTCCATGAAGGCGCCGCCGGTGATGCCATATTCCTCGGGCAGGCCCAGCGGGAAATCGGCCTCGAAGCGCGCCACGGCAAACAGGTTGCCGCCAAGCGCATCGCCGCCATCGCGCGCGCCGATCCCGTTCGGCTCGAAGCCGCGGATCTTGCCGTTGCCGAAGAAGCGGTCGGTCACCCGGGTCGTGTTGTCCCCCAGCGAGGTGATCGCCCCGCCCTCGAAGATCGCGCGCAGGGTCACTTCCTCGTTCATCACGCGGGTCTCTGCCAGGGCAAGGCCCGTGGTCTTGATGTATTCGGTATCGCCACCCAGCCCCGCGAAGTCCTGACCGAACCGCAGCAGCACGCCGCCCTTGGGGTTCAGGCCGGTGATGCGGTTGTCGTATTCGTAGGTGTAGCCCAGCGAGACGGTGCTGAGCGCACCCTGCGTTGCTTCGGCAATGATGATCGCCGAGGTGCCAGTGTAGTTGCTGAGCTTGTCCTCGGCCACGCCGATCCGCAGGTCGAGGGTCGACTGTTCGCCCAGCGGAAAGCCGATGCCGGTGGTGAAGCCGATGTTGCGGGTGTCGTAAAGCGAGAAGTCCGATTCCGACGTCCGGTAGAAGCCGCCGATGTTGAAGCTGAGATCGCGGCCCAGAAGGGCCGGCTCGGTGAAGCTGAAGCTGGAATTCTGGTTCGACGACGCAGTCGACACCGACAGCGACAGCCGCTGGCCCCGGCCCAGGAAGTTGGTTTCCGAAAAGCCCACGTTGATGCCGGTGCCCGTGGCGACCGAATAGCTCAGGCCGAAGGACAGCGATCCGGTCGGCTGTTCCTCGACATCGACGTTGACGACGACCTGGTCGGGTGCCGAGCCCTGGTCGGCGTTGACCTGCGCGTCGGCAAAGAAGCCAAGCGCCCGGATGCGTTCGGCCGCCTGCCGGATTTCGCGCGGGTTGAAGGGGTCGCCTTCCACGGTGCGGAACTGACGCCGGATGACCTGGTCCAGAGTCGTGGTGTTGCCCTCGATGTCGATGCGTTCGACGAAGATCCGCTCGCCGCGGACGATGGCGAACTCGACATCCACGACCTGACCGGCCGGGTTGCGGGTGATGCGCGGCTCGACCCGGACGAAGTTCAGGCCCTTCTTCAGGGCAAGGGTTTCCATCCGGGTGATGTTGTTGTCGATCAGCAGCGGGCTGTAGGTCTGGCCGGCGCGGATCTTCTGCACCGCCTGGAACTCGGCCGCGTCCAGCCCTTCCACCTCGGAAACCGTGGTCACGGCGCCGATGTCATAGGCCACGCCTTCGCGCATGGTGAAGGTGATAAAGGTGGCGTCACGCTCGCGGGAAAGTTCGGCGCTGGCGTCCAGCACCTGAAAGTCGATGAAGCCGCGCGACAGGTAGAAGTCGGTCAGGACCTTCTTGTCCAGCTCCAGCCGCTCGGCGACAAAGGTGTCGCGCTGGATCAGGTTGCGCAGAAGACCGGCCTGCTTGGTCTCCAGCACCTGGCGCAGGCGGCGGTCGGTGAAGGCCTTGTTGCCGGTGAACGAGATCCGCTCGTTCTCGACGACCCGGCCTTCGGTGATCTCGAACACCAGGTCGACGCGGTTGTCGCCGCGGCGGATGATCTTCGGCGTGACCGATGCGGCCAGACGGCCCGACACGCGGTAGGCCTCGGCAATGGCGGCGGCGTCGGCTTCTGCCTGGGAGGGGGAATAGATCCGCCGCGGCTGCGACTGGATCAGTTCGGCCAGAGCTTCATCCTTCAGGCGCCTGTTGCCCTCGATGCTGATGACGTTGACGATCGGGTATTCCACGACCCGGATCACCAGGGTCGAGCCCTGCGGCACCAGCTCCACCGTCTCGAACAGACCCGAGTTCAGGATGCGCTGGTAGGCGTCGTTCAGGGCCCCCGCCGACACCTCGGCGCCGCGGCTGATTCCGGCATAGTTCAGGATCGTCGCGGTATCGACCTGCCTGTTGCCTTCGATGGTCACGTTCGAAAACGAAAAGACCTGCGCAAAGGCCGGGGTGAGCAAGGCAGCCGAAGCCGTTGCCGCACCGAGGAAAACCGCCGTGGCAAGCAGACGCGCCCTAGACGTGGCCCCGAACGACCGCCCTGTGGCCGTGCTTTGGGTCATCCGCATTTTGCATCCTCGCCGCAATTTTCTGTTTCCGGATAGCTATCGGGAAAGCCAAGCTTTGTCAAAAGCCTGCGGTCACTGTGGATAACTTTGCAAGATGTTGTGGCTTCGGACAAACACAGGACGGGCTGGGTTGGCCCGTCCCGGCGCCCGACAGCCCGCCCAGGCCCGTCACACGCACAGCAGATCGCGGCTCAGACCGAAGATCATGATGCTCAGCACCAGGGTTAGCCCGACCGTGGTCAGGATCCGCAACGCGCGGTCCGACGGCGACTTTCCGGTCACGGCCTCATAGGCGTGAAAGACCAGGTGGCCCCCGTCCAGCACGGGAATCGGGAACAGGTTCAGCAGCCCGACCCCGAAGGACAGGATCGCCAGCATTCCGATGAAACTTTCCAGCCCGTTGCGTGCCGCATCGCCCGCCGTTTCGGCGATGCCGATCGCACCCGACAGGTTGCAGCTGGAAATCGCGCCCATGATCATGTGCGACAGGCCCGAGAAGGTGGTGGTCGTCATCCGCCACATGTTGCTTGCCGCACCCGTCGTCGCCTCCCAAAGCCCGACGTTGCGCACGGCGGGTTCGAAGAACATGCCGGAGTAGAGCCCCAGAAGGTAGCGTTCGGTGAATCCGCCGCTGCCGTCGTCCACGGTCCGGATGCGCGGCGCAAGCGAAACCTCGAAGTTTTGGCCGTCGCGCCAGACGGTCAGCATGACGGGCTGGCCCTTGCTGGCAGCGACGATCTCGGGAAGCTGGTCGAAATAGCGCACGTCCTGGCCGCCCGCCTTCAGGATGATGTCACCCTCCTGGAGGCCGGCGTCCATCGCGGCCGAGCGGATCTGCACCCCGCCGACCACGGCGGCCCGCGGATGCGGCCCGTTGACCGTCAGCTCCTGATCGCCGCGCCGCACGGTATAGGCAAGGGTGGCCTGGCCCTTCAGCGCTTCGGTGACCGAACCGAAGGCTTCCCAATCCGCCGTTGCCTGCCCCTCGACCGCAAGAATCACGTCGTCAGGCTGCAGCGTCGGCCCCTCGAACGGAAAGTCGCGCAGGCTGCCGACCGCAGGCTCGTCGCGCGGAGCGCCAAGGGCCAGCGCCAGGCCGAGCAGCAGGAAGAAGGTCAGGATGAAGTTGAACACCGGCCCCGCCGCCACGGTCGCCGACCGCGCCCACAAGGGCGCTCCGGCCATCGTGTGCCGCCGTTCCTCGGCGCTCATCCCCGCCACGTCGCCCTGCCGGACGGAACTGGCATCGGCGTCGCCCAGAAACTTCACGTAGCCGCCGAAGGGAATCGCCGCGAACTGCCAGCGGGTGCCGCGCTTGTCGGTGCGGCTGAACAGCACCGGGCCGAAGCCCACCGAGAAGACCTCGGAGTGGATGCCGGACCAGCGGCCGACGATGTAGTGGCCGTATTCGTGGACGAAGACGATGACCGACAGCGCGATCACGAAGAACACCAGCGTCCAGGCCGTGCCGCCAAGCGCCGCCACAATCGCTTCCATCACCGCTCTCCTGCCTGTCGGCGGGCGATTGCGTCCGCCCGTTCGTTTGCCCGTATCCGTGCCAGATGGTCCACGGCCTGCACATCCTCAAGGGTCATGGCGTCATTTTCGTGGCCGAGATCGCCATCCAGCGCCGTCAGTGTCGCTTCGACGACGCCTGCCATGTCCATGAACCCGATACCCCCGGCCAGGAAATGATCCAGCGCCACTTCCTTTGCCGCGTTGAAGGCCGCACCGGCCAGCCCGCGCCGCGCCATCACCTCGCGCGCCAGCCGCAGCGCCGGATAGCGTGCAAGGTCCGGCCCCCGGAAGGTCAGGCTTGCGACCTGCGCCAGGTCCAGCCGCGCCACCGGCAGGTGCGACCGGTCCGGCCAGTTCAGCGCATAGCCGATGGAATGGCGCATGTCCGGCGCACCCATATGCGCCATGATCGCCCCGTCGCGGTAGCCGACCATCGCATGGATCAGCGATTCGGGGTGGATGATGACCTCGATCTGGTCAGGTGCCACCCCGAAATATTCGCGCGTTTCAATGACTTCCAGCGCCTTGTTGAACATGCTGGCCGAATCGATGGTGATCCGCTGCCCCATGGCCCAGTTCGGATGCGCCAGCGCCTCCTTGACTGTTGCCCGTGCCAGCGCGTCCAGCGGCCAGTCGCGCAGCGCGCCGCCACTTGCCGTCAGGATGATCCGCTCGACCGAGGCCATGTCCTCGCCCACCAGCGCCTGGAAGATCGCGGAATGTTCGCTGTCGACAGGCAGGATGCGTGCCTTGTGGCGCGCCGCCTCGGCCATCAGCAGCGGCCCGGCGGTCACCAGGCTTTCCTTGTTGGCCAGCGCCAGCGTCGCCCCGTGCCGCAGGGACCGGAATCCCGGCTCCAGCCCGGCGGCGCCGACGATCGCGCTCATGACCCAGTCGACCGGCCGCTCGGCCGCCTCGATGATGGCCAGGGTTCCCGCCGCCGCCTCGACGCCCGAGCCCGCCAGCCGCTCACGCAGTTCGGCCAGGCCGGAGGCATCGGCGCAGACCGCCACCTCGGCCCGCAGCTCGCGCGCCATGTCGGCCAGCCGGGCGATGTTCCGGCCGCCGGTCAGCGCGACGACACGGTAGGCATCGGCCCCGCCGGCGCGACGCAGCAGGTCCACCGTCTGCTCGCCGATCGACCCGGTCGCCCCGAAAATTGACAGGCTGCGCAACCCGTCAGCCCCCGAAAAGCCCGTGGACCGGGGCCAGCAGCCCCAGCGCCAGCACCGCGACCACCGCGCCGATCATTGCGTCGAAGCGGTCCAGCACCCCGCCGTGCCCCGGGATCAGGTTCGAGGCATCCTTGACCCCCGCCCGCCGCTTGACCCAGCTTTCCGCGATGTCGCCCAACTGCCCGGCAAGGGCCACCAGCGCCGACAGCGGCACCAGAAGCCAGCTTGCACCCGCCGCCAGCACCAGCACCAGCCCGACCGAAGCCGCTCCCACCCAGCCCGCCACGGTCCCCGACCAGGTCTTCTTCGGACTGACCCTTTCCCAGAACTTCGGGCCGCCGATCGTCCGGCCCACGAAATAGCCCAGCACATCCGAGGCCACGACCACCGCCACCAGCCAGAGGATCAGGGTCCCGCCGCCGCTTTGGCGCAGGTCGATCAGGCCATACCCCGCCAGCATGATCGCCAGGGCATAGGCACTGGCCAGTCGCCGGTCCCGCCGGGGTGTCAGAAGCAGCGCCACCGACGGCCCCGCAAGAAACAGCGCCGCGACATCGGATTTCAGGACCAGCGCCGCGACCAGGGCTGCCGAGGCCGCAACCGCCAGCAGCACCGGCGACCGCTGCCGGTGCGGTGCCGTCATCGTCGCCAGTTCCCAGATCATCACGCCCGTCAGCGCCACGACCAGCGTGGCAAAGGCCGCCCCGCCCAGCCAGATCTCGACCGCGCCCACGGCCACCATCACGATGGCCGACAGGATTCGGGTGCGCAGGTCGGCCCATTTGCCCGAGGGGGCTGGCGCCGGGTCCATCATCTGAGCACCCCGCCAAAGCGCCGCTCGCGGTTCGAGAAACGCTGGACGATGGCCGCCAGCTCGTCGGGACCGAAGTCGGGCCAGAGCGTCTCGGTGAATTCGTATTCGGAATAGGCCGCCTGCCAGGGCAGGAAGTTCGAGGTCCGCGTCTCGCCGCTGGTGCGGATCACCAGGTCGGGGTCGGGCATGCCGCCGGTGTCCAGCCGCTCGGCAAAGGCGGCTTCGGTGACGTGCTTCGGGTCAAGAAGGCCGGACGCAGCAGCATCCGCGATCTTGCGCACGGCGCGCAATATCTCGTCGCGGCCACCGTAGTTGATCGCCACGGTCAGGTTCAGCCGGTCAAGGCCCGCGGTCCGCGCCTCGATCCCGGCCATCATGCGTTGCAGCTTGGGGTCCAGCCGGCTGCGATCCCCGATGAAGCGCATCCGCACACCGGCCTTGGCCAGCCGGTCGGCCTCACGCTCGATATAGCGGGCAAAGATCGCCATCAGGCCAAGCACTTCCTCTGTGGACCGCTTCCAGTTCTCGGTCGAGAAGGCATAGAGCGTCAGCCAGTTGATCCCCAGGCCGGGAGCGGCCTTGACGATTTCGCGGACCCGCTCGGCGCCCTTGCGGTGACCGACAAGCCGGGCCCAGCCCCGGTTCGTGGCCCAGCGGCCATTGCCGTCCATGATGATTGCCAGGTGGTTCACCGGCCGCATCGCGACACCCACCTGCAGGTCCTTTGACACCTGCCGCCCCCCGTTTGCAGGTCAGACCTGCATGATCTCTGCCTGTTTGGCCTCAAGCGCCCGGTCGACGGCGGCAATCGCCGCGTCGGTCAGTTCCTGCACCGCATCCGACCAGAACTTCTGGTCATCCTCGCCCATGCCCTGCGCCTTTGCCTTCTTGATCTGGTCCATTCCATCACGCCGCACGTTGCGAATCGCAACTTTGGCGCTTTCGGCATATTGCGCAGCAACTTTGGTCAATTCGCGGCGACGCTCTTCGTTCAGCTCGGGGATCGGCAGGCGGATCAGCGGCCCGTCGGTGATCGGGTTGATGCCGATGCCGCTTTCGCGGATCGCCTTTTCCACCTTCGAGATCATCGCCTTGTCCCAGACGTTGATCACCACCATCCGCGGCTCGGGGACGTTCACCGTGCCCAGCTGGTTGATCGGCGTCATCTGGCCGTAAGCCTCGACCTGGATCGGCTCGACCAGGGCGGCCGAGGCGCGGCCCGTCCGCAGCGACGAGAATTCCGTCTTCAGGGCCGCCATCGCGCCATCCATCCGGCGCTGGATTGCATCGGTGTCGATCTCGAGATCTTCGTGTGCCATCGGACAGGTCCTTCACTTCGACTGCGGGCCTCACCCCGCGATTTTGCGCTCTATAGCAGAGCGTCTCGCGCCCGGTACAGGCCAAAGCTGCTGACCTGCGGGGCAGGTCCGGGCGCGGTGCAAGGGCGAGGCGGGCTAATCCTGGACCCTGGTATAGGTCCCCTCACCCGCCAGAATCCCCCGGAAGCCGCCCGGCTCGTCCAGGCTGAAGACGATGATCGGCAGGTTGTTGTCCCGGGCAAGGGCGATGGCGGTCGCGTCCATCACGCCCAGGTGCTTCTCCAGCACCTCGTCATAGGTCACATGGTCATAGCGCTTGGCATGGGCGTGCTTCTTGGGGTCCATGTCATAGACGCCGTCGACCTTGGTGCCCTTGAAGATCGCCTGGCAGGCCATTTCGCTGGCCCGCAGCGTGGCCGCCGTGTCGGTGGTGAAATAGGGGTTGCCGGTGCCGGCCGCGAAGATGCAGACCCGCTTCTTTTCCAGGTGCCGCACAGCGCGGCGGCGGATGTAGGGCTCGCAGACCTGGTCCATCGGGATCGCGCTGATGACCCGGGTGAAGACGCCGATCGCCTCGAGCGCGGACTGCATCGCCAGCGCGTTCATCACCGTCGCCAGCATCCCCATGTAGTCGGCCGTCGTCCGCTCCATCCCCTGGGCGCTGCCTTGCAACCCCCTGAAGATGTTGCCCCCGCCGATCACCATGCAGATCTCGACCCCCAGGTCGCGGACCGACTTCACCTCTTGCGCGATGCGGGCAACGGTGGGCGGATGCAGGCCATAGCCCTGGTCGCCCATCAGCGCCTCGCCCGAGATCTTCAGCATCACTCGGCTGTATTTGGTGGCCGGCTCGGACATGGGACCCCTGCATATCGTTTTCTGTTTGGACTGCGCCGCAAAATGTCGCAAAACCGCGGCGGGTTCAACTGCCGATCGGGTGGGGTTCGGATGCGGATCGACGGCATATCGCGTGACGCTCTGCTGTTGCTGGCCGGCCCCACGGCCAGCGGCAAGTCCGCACTTGCGATGGAACTGGCAGCGCGGGACGGGCGCCTGATCGTCAACGCCGACGCGCTGCAGGTCTATGAGAACTGGCGCATCCTGACGGCACGGCCCTCGGTCGAGGACGAGGCGGCCCTGCCCCATGCGCTTTACGGCCACGTTGCCCGTGATGCCCAGTATTCCGTTGGGCACTGGCTGCGGCAGGTGGCGCAACTGCTGGACCGTCCCCTGCTGATCGTCGGTGGAACGGGGCTGTATTTCAATGCCTTGACCCAGGGGCTGGCCGACGTGCCCGAGGTCCCGCTGTCGGTCCGCTCCGAAGCGGACGCCCGCCTGGCCATCGAGGGTCCGGCCGCCCTGCTGGCAGAGCTTGACCGCGCCACTGCCGCCCGGATCGACCCGCTGAACCCGGTTCGCGTCCAGCGCGCATGGGAGGTCTGGCGCGCGACCGGGCGGGGCCTTGCGGCCTGGCAGGACGACACCCCGCCGCCCCTTGTGCCGCTGTCGGATGCCGAGGCGCTGGTTCTGGTCCCGGATGTCGCCTGGCTGAACGCCCGGATCGACCGGCGCTTCACCCAGATGCTGGTCGCAGGGGCCCTGGACGAAGCGCGGGCGAACCTGACCGGCTGGGACCCCAGGCGGCCCTCGTCACGGGCCATTGGCGGTGCCGAACTGATCGCGCACCTGAACGGGGAAATGACCCTGGCCGAAGCGACCGATGCGGCCACTCTGGCCAGTCGGCGCTATGCCAAGCGGCAGCGGACCTGGTTCAGATCGAACATGAAGGCCTGGCGGCAGGTTTTGCTTCCCTGACAGAGGCTTGCCCGCCGCAGTTGCAGCGACTTTCCACTTATCCACAGGCTTTTGCACAAGATAATGGAACATCGGTGGACAACTCGGACCCGCACCGGCGGAAATCGCTTGGGTTGCCTCCTCGCGCCTGCTTTACTGGTCCGGCCAGCGCCTCGGCCACAGGACCTGCCCCGCCATGTTGAAACCCGCCCCTGCCTCGCAGCTTCGTCTCTTGGCGATCCCGCGCCTTGCCGCTGGCGGTCGCTGGCGTGTCGAAGCCATGCGCTCGCTGTCCGAACCTTGCCTGCTTTGGTTCACCAAGGGCCAGGGCCGGATCACGATCTCGGGGGTGACGCGCGGATATACGGCACATAATGCGGTCTACATCCCCGCCGGCGTCATGCACGGGTTCGAGGCCGGGCCGCAGGTCTTCGGCACGGCGGTCTTCTTCGGGCGCGATCCGAAGGTGATCCTGCCGAAATCCGCGCTGCATCTGCGCATCCGCGAAGTCCACGCCCAGCAGGAGGTCAACGTCCTGCTTGATTCGATCCTGCGCGAACTGGAAAGCGACACGCCCGCCCATGAACGCGCGACCGAGGCTTATGTCGGTCTGCTGGGTGTCTGGCTGGAACGCCAGGCACGGAAGGCGGACCCGCTGGAAAGCCCGCGCCAGGATGCGACGCGCCGCCTGGTCGCGCGCTACACCGCGCTGCTGGAGCGGAACTTCCGCACCGGGATGAACGTGGCGGATTTTGCGGCCGCGCTGGGTGTGACCCCCACGCATCTGACGCGCTGCTGCAACGCCGCCTGCGGCCGTCCGGCTTCCGCGCTGCTGCAGGACCGCCGGATCTTCGAGGCGCGCAAGCTGTTGTCCGAGACGAAGGTTCCGGTCGGCAAGATCGCCGAACAGCTGGGCTTCAACTCGCCGGCCTATTTCACCCGCGCCTTCCAGCACCTGACCGGGAAATCGCCCTCGGCCTTCCGCCGCGCCGGCTGACGGGTTTTTGTCCGGCGGGTAAAGGACCGGCGGGTAAAGAAATCGACAGGATGATGTCGTTTTCGGACGCCATCGGTCGAATCCAGTCGTTGACGCAAGCCGGGAAAAGATGCGCAATACAGCTGGGGGTGCGCTTATCGCAGGGGCTGTCCGCAGCGGCATGACCGCTCTGTCAGCCAGGGGTCTTGCGTCACCACAACCAATGAAAAAGAACCAGACCAGGGAGACGAGAATGAAAGACATGATTGACGAGGCCGGGGTCCACTCGGCCGCCAAGATGTACGTGGCGGAATATGCTGAAGGCAAGCTCAGCCGCCGCGAATTCCTGACCCGCACGACCGCCCTCGGGGTTTCGGCCGCAGCCGCATATGGCCTGATCGGCCTGCCTGCCCCGGCCCAGGCCCAGGACGCCAAGGTCGGCGGCAAGATCCGCATCGCCATGGAAGTGAGGGGCACCAAGGACCCGCGGCTGGCAGACTGGCCGCAGATCGCCAACGTCTACCGGGGCTGGCTGGAATACCTGATCCAGTACAACAACGATGGCACCTTCGAGGGCCGGCTGCTGGAAAGCTGGGAAGCCAACGAGGACGCCACCCAGTACACGCTGAAGGTCCGCCAGGGCGTGACCTGGAACAACGGCGAGCCCTTCACCGCCGATGACGTGGTGCGCAACTTTGCCCGCTGGACCGATGGCAACGTCGAGGGCAACGCGATGGCCTCGCGCTTCATCGGCCTGGTGGACGAAGCGACCAAGACGCTGCGCGAAGGCGCCGTGGTCAAGGTCGACGATGCGACCGTGCAACTGAACCTGTCGGCGTCGGACATCGCGATCGTCGCGAACCTGTCGGACTATCCGTCTGCCGTCGTGCACTCGTCCTTCCAGGACGGCCAGGACCCGTCCTCGAACCCGATCGGCACCGGCCCCTACATCCCGCAGGAAGTCGCGGTCGGCCAGCGCGCGATCCTTGTCCGCGCCCCGAACCACACCTGGTGGGGCGGCACCGCGCCGCTGGACGAGATCGAATACATCGACTTCGGCACCGACCCGGCTGCGATGGTCGCGCTGTTCTCCTCGGACGAGGTCGACGCGAACTATGAATCGGTCGGCGAATTCATCGACATCCTGGATGGCATGGGCCTGGTGAAAGAGGAACTCGTCACCGCCTCGACCATCGTGGTGCGGATGAACTCGTCCTCGGACCTTTACAAGGACCGCGCCGTGCGGTCGGCGGTCCAGCTGGCGGTCGATCCCAAGGTCGTGCTGGAACTGGGCTACAACAACCTGGGCAAGACCGGTGAGAACCACCACGCCTTCCCGATCCACCCGGAGTATCCGACCCTTCCGCCGCAGGTCATCAACCCGGCAGGCCTGGTGCCGGCGCTGGAGGCGGCTGGCCTGAAGGACACCGAGTTCGAGGTGATCTCGCTGGACGATGGCTGGGAAGCATCGACCACGGCTGCGGTGCAGGCCCAGCTGAGAGACGCGGGCATGAACATCAAGCACACGGTCATGCCGGGCTCGACGTTCTGGAACGACTGGCAGAAGTACCCCTTCTCGTCCACGACCTGGAACCACCGCCCGCTTGCGGTCCAGAACATGAGCCTGGCCTACACCTCGACCGGCTCGTGGAACGAAACCTCGATGGCGAACCCCGAGTTCGATGCGCTGATGGCCCAGGCGCTGGCCATCGCCGATGCCGACAAGCGGCGCGAGCTGATGGTGCAGATGTGCACGATCCTTCAGAACGAAGGCTACATCATCAACCCGTTCTCGCGCTCGCTGTTCAGCCACCACAAGGACGGCTTCGCGGGTATGGCCCATCACCCGGCCTTCGAGCATCACCACTACAAGTGGTCGGTGGCCTGATCGCCTAGACCTGGCTGAGAACGAAGAAGGGGCGCGCCTGCCGCGCCCCTTCCCAGCGGGCATTTGCCGAAATCGAGGGGACCGGCATGGGATTGTTCGTGCTGCGGCGACTTGGGGTCATGCTCTTGACCGCCATCGTCCTGACCTTTGTGGTCTTCTTTCTGACGAACCTGCAGCCCAACCTGGAAAAGCTGGCCCGGACCGAGGGCTCTGTCCGCATGACCGATGAGGCCGTGCAGGACTGGATCGCCCAGAACGGCCACTCCGGTTCGGTCTTCCTGCGCTACGGCCAGTGGCTGGGCGTGGTGCCGGGCTGGACCTTCACCGACGAAAAGGGCCAGATGCGCGGCCGCTGTTTCGAGATCGGCCAGGACGCCGCCGCGGCACCGACCTATTGCGGCCTGCTGCAGGGCAACTGGGGCTTTTCAACCTTTTTCAAGACGCCGGTGATGGACTCGCTGGGTGAAAAGCTGGCCGCGACCGGCTGGCTGATGCTGGCGGTGATGCTGGTCATGGTGCCCACCTCGCTGGTGCTGGGGGTGCTGTCGGGGATGCGGGAAGGCTCGGCGACCGACCGGACGCTGTCGACCTTTTCCATCGCCTCGACCGCGACGCCGGAATATGTGTCGGGGGTCGTGCTGGTCGCGGTCTTCGCCACGGCCGCGACAGGGGTCTCGCCGATCCTGGCGCAATACGGGCTGATCGAGCCGAACAAGACCCTGTTCCTTGCCTCGGCCACCTCGGCGATGGACGACATCACCTTCTGGAACTTCACCCTGCCGGTGATGACCATCGCGCTTTACGGCATCGGCTACATCGCCCGGATGACCCGCGCCTCGATGACCGAGGTGATGACCCAGCAATACATCCGCACCGCCCGGCTGAAGGGTGTCCCGTTCCGCACCGTGGTGATGCGCCACGCGCTGCGCAATGCGCTGATCGCACCCTTCACGGTGATCATGCTGCAGTTTCCCTGGCTCTTGAACGGGGTGGTGATCGTCGAAAGCCTGTTCAACTACAAGGGCTTCGGCTGGACGCTGGTGCAGGCCGCCTCGAACAACGACATCCCGCTCCTGCTGGCCTGTTCGGTCGTGGCCGTGGTCGTCGTCCTCTTGACGCAGCTGATTTCCGACATCGGCTATGTCTTCCTGAACCCCCGCATCCGGCTGGCCTGAGGGAGGGCGCGTCATGGACCATCTGACCTGGACGGGATCGGCGGGCACGGTTCTTCTGCCCGTGATGCAGATCGCGGTGCTGGCGCTGGCGCTGGCGCTGGTGGCCAAGCTGCTTTTCGTCCTGGCGGGCCTTGACGGCCCCCGCCTGCCGGGGCCCGACGGCACCATCGCGATGCGCTCGCCCGGGCTCTTTGCCGGCCTGGCCATCCGCTACAGCTTTCTTGCCGCCCTGGGGGCCTTCGTGCTGACCCTTGCCGCCGGCGCCGTGATGCCCTCGCCGGTCGAGGCCGGCATCCTGGGGTCGATGGCAGAGCGGTTCTGGCCGGTGTGGCTGGGTCTGGCGGCAACCTTCGTGCTGTCGCTTCGCTTTCGCCGCAGGCTTGGGCTTTACGGCAAGCTCTTCGATTCCACCGTGGGCATGATCGGCTTTGCGATCGTGATGTTCTGGGTCTTTGCCGCGATCTTCGCCGACGTGATCATCACCCACGACCCCTTCGGCCAGCTGTCCGGCCTGAAGAACAAGGCTCCCGGCATCCCCGCGCCCGAAAGCGCCTACGGCTGGTACCTGCTGGGCGGCGACCACCTGGCCCGCGACGTCTTCAGCCGCATGGTGATGGGCGCGCGCGAGGTTCTGAAGATCGCCCCCGCAGCGACCCTGTTTGCCTTCATGGTCGGCATCACCCTGGGCCTTCCGGCAGGCTATTTCGGCGGCAAGCTGGACACTTTCATCTCGTTCCTGGCCAACCTGGTCCTCGCCTTCCCGGTGATCTTGCTGTTCTACCTGCTGGTCACGCCCGAGATCCGCGACACCGGCATCCCGATCGTTCTGGCGGGGCTTCTGTTCCTGTTCCCGATCATCTTCCTCAGCGTTCTGTGGAACAGCCGCTACTACACCAATCCGCCGCAGCGGAACCTTTATGTCGGGATCACGCTTCTTCTTGGCCTCTGGGCCTACTCGGGCCTCGCGTTCAACATGGACCCCCTGGGCGTCTGGTCGATAGAGCCGAACATGCTGAACGTCTTCGTCTCGGTGGTGTTCGTGAACTCGCCCGGCGTGTTCCGCATCGTCCGGGGGCTGGTGATGGACATCAAGGCGCGCGACTACGTGGCGGCGGGCCAGACCCGCGGCGAAGGTCCCTGGTACATCATGCTGTGGGAGATCCTGCCCAACGCGCGCGGCCCGCTGATCGTCGATTTCTGCCTGCGGATCGGCTACACCACGATCCTTCTCGGGACGCTGGGCTTCTTCGGTCTTGGCGTGTCGCCCGACAGCGCGGACTGGGGGTCGACCATCGACGACGGGCGCAAGCTTCTGAACCTCTTCCCGCACGCAGCCCTGGCCCCTGCCCTTGCGCTCATGAGCCTTGTGCTTGGCCTGAACCTGCTTGCCGACGGTTTGCGCGAAGAAAGCCTGAGGGATTGATGCCATGACCGCACCCGCCAGCGTCACCGCCAGCGAAACCTGGGACCCCTCGCAGCCGATCCTGGAGATCGAGCATCTGTCGATCTCGTTCTTCACCCGGATGCGGGAAATCCCGGCGGTGATGGACTTTTCCTGCAGGGTCATGGCCGGTGAGGCGATGGGGCTTGTCGGCGAATCCGGCTGCGGCAAGTCGACCGTCGCGCTGGGTGTCATGCGCGAGTTGGGCAAGAACGGCCGCATCGTCTCAGGCTCGATCAGATTCAAGGGCCGCGACCTGGCGCAGATGAGCGACGAAGAGCTGCGCCACATCCGCGGCAGCGAAATCGCGATGATCTACCAGGAGCCGATGGCAAGCCTGAACCCGGCGATGAAGGTCGGCGCGCAGCTGGCCGAGGTGCCGATGCTGCATTCCGGGATGAACCGGGCCGAGGCCTGGGATCTGGCCCGGCAGATCGTCGCCGACGTGCGCCTGCCCGACCCCGAGCGGATCATCAATGCCTATCCGCACCAGCTGTCGGGCGGCCAGCAGCAGCGCATCGTGATCGCGATGGCGCTGATGGCCAAGCCTGCGCTGCTGATCCTGGACGAACCCACCACCGCGCTGGATGTCACTGTCGAGGCGGGGATCGTCGACCTCGTGAAGGAGCTGGGCGAGAAATACGGCACCTCGATGCTGTTCATCAGCCACAATCTCGGGCTGGTGATGGATGTCTGCGACCGCCTCTGCGTGATGTATTCCGGCGAGGCGGTAGAGACCGGCAACATCGAACAGGTCTTCGACGAGATGCGCCATCCCTATACCCAGGCGCTGTTCCGTTCGATCCCGCTGCCCGGCGCCGACAAGAACGCGCGCCCCCTGATCGCGATTCCCGGCAACTTCCCCCTGCCCCACGAGCGCCCGCCCGGCTGCAACTTCGGCCCGCGCTGCGACTATTTCCAGAAGGGCCGCTGCGACGCCGCAGAGGTGCCGATGGTCCTGGTCCCGGACAGCGACCGGCATGAGACCCGCTGCCTGCGCTGGCAGGAAATCGACTGGACCGCGCCCCCCGCCAAGCGCGAGGTGAAGCAGAAGGCCGAGATCGGCCGCGTTGTCCTGAAGATGGAGGACCTTCGGAAGTATTACTCCGTCTCCGGCGGGGCCTTCGGTGGCGGTGCCAAGAAGGTGGTGAAGGCGAACGAGACGCTCAGCTTCGAGGCCCGCGAAGGCGAGACTCTGGCCATCGTCGGCGAATCCGGCTGCGGCAAGTCGACCTTCGCCAAGGTTCTGATGGGGCTCGAGACGGCGACAAGCGGGTCGATCATGCTGTTCGACGAGAACGTCCAGTCGACCCCGATCCAGAAGCGCAACACCGACACTGTCAGCCAGGTGCAGATGGTGTTCCAGAACCCTTTCGACACGCTGAACCCGTCGATGAGCGTCGGACGCCAGATCATCCGCGCGCTGGAGATCTTCAAGTTCGGCAAGTCCGATGCGGAACGACGTGACCGGATGCTGGAGCTTCTGGACCTGGTCAAGCTGCCCCGCGCCTTCGCCGAGCGGATGCCCCGCCAGCTGTCGGGCGGCCAGAAGCAGCGCGTCGGCATCGCCCGGGCCTTCGCCGGGGGCGCGAAGGTGGTGGTGGCGGACGAGCCCGTCTCGGCGCTGGACGTCAGCGTCCAGGCGGCAGTCACCGATCTTCTGATGGACATCCAGCGCGAGAACCGGACGACGCTGCTGTTCATCAGCCACGACCTTTCCATCGTCCGCTACCTGTCGGACCGGGTCATGGTCATGTACCTGGGTCATGTCGTGGAGATGGGCACGACCGATCAGGTCTTTGCCCCGCCCTATCACCCCTACACCGAGGCGCTTCTCTCTGCCGTGCCGATTGCCGACACCAGGATCATCCGCAAGCGGATCGTGCTGGAAGGCGACATCCCCTCGGCGATGAACCCGCCGCCGGGCTGCCCGTTCCAGACCCGCTGCCGTTGGAAGTCCCAGGTGCCAGGCAACCTGTGCGAGATCGAGGTTCCGCCGGTGCAGGTGCTGGAAGGCGGGCATCAGCTCAAGTGCCACCTCAGCCGCGAAGTGCTGGCCCGGATGGAGCCGGTGATCAAGGTCGCCACCGAATAGGGGATGCGCAGGCGTAGGGTGGGCGATCCGCCCACCTTCCGTCAGCCGAGGATCGCCTTCACGTAATTCTCGGTCTCGGCATAGGGCGGGATGCCGTCATAGGCCTCGACCGCGCCGGGGCCGGCGTTATAGGCCGCCAGGGCCAGTTCCCAGGTCCCGAACTTGTCGAACATCATCCGCAGGTAGCGTGCGCCGCCTTCCAGGTTCGCCACGGGGTCCGAGATGTCCACGCCCAGGATCTCGGCCGTGCCGGGCATCAGCTGGGCCAGCCCGGTCGCGCCCTTGGACGACACCGCCACGACATTCCAGCCGCTTTCCTGCTGCACAAGCCGCAGGAACAGGTCTTCGGGCACGCCATGCTTGCGCGCTTTGGCCTTCGCAACCTCAAGATACTTGCCCCGGTAGCTGCCGCGATAGGCCGGGATCCCTGCGGCGACGTCCGTCTCCTGGCCCTTCTTGTACTTCGGCGTGTGCCGGATCGAGCCGGCGTATTGCTGCTTCAGCTTCCGGTCGATCAGGTCCGACTGTGCCTCGAAGATCGCCGAGCGCGACTTGGTCGAGCCGCTGAAGTTCAACCCTTCGGCGCCCGCAGGCACGGTGCCGCAGATGATCAGGGCCGATACCGCCAGCTGTCTTGCGATCTTCATGCCGACCTTCACCTGTCCCACGCACCCTTGCTGCATCGGCGGCGACTATAGCCGCTCCGCCCGGATTTTCCAGACCGCAATTCGGTGGCGATCCAGACCTTGCCGACGCTCTGGTTGCAGCCGCCCGGCAGGGCGGTATAGGTTTGTTAACCATCCGAGGCGAACCTGCCCGGGACATCTGCAAGGGAGATTCGCATGGCGGGGTCGGTCAACAAGGTCATTCTCATCGGTCGGCTTGGCGCAGACCCCGAGGTGCGCAGTTTCCAGAACGGCGGCAAGGTGGTGAACCTGCGCATCGCCACCTCGGAAACCTGGCGCGACAAGCAGTCGGGGGAACGCAAGGAGCGGACCGAATGGCATTCGGTCGCGATCTTCAGCGAACCCCTTGGCAAGATCGCCGAGCAGTACCTGAAGAAGGGCAGCTCGGTCTACATCGAGGGGTCGCTGGAAACCCGCAAATGGCAGGATCAGTCCGGCCAGGACCGCTACACCACCGAAGTCGTCCTGCGGCCCTTTTCCGGCAATCTCACGCTGCTGGGCGGACGCGAAGGCGGCGGTGTCAACGAGGATCGCGGTGGCTATGAAGATGGCGGCCAGGGCGGCGGTTACGGCGGCGGCCAGGGTGGCGGCCAGGGCGGCGGTTCGGGTGGCGGTTCGGGTGGCGGGCGCGGCGGTCCGGCATCGGGCGGCGGCGGCCGGTCGGACATGGACGACGAGATCCCGTTCTGACCCACGGCCCCATCCTGTCGGCGGCACTGGACCTTGACCGGGCATTCCCTATATAATTGGTCAACAACCTTTGCCGCCGAGTGGAAAACATGCAGCACCAGACCGTGGGCCAGACCGAGGGCAAGCCGCTGATCAAGCCCTCGACCACCGACCATCCGCTCTATCCGCAGATCGTCGAGGCTTGCCGGACGGTTTACGACCCGGAGATTCCGGTCAACGTCTTCGACCTCGGCCTCGTCTACACGATCGAGATCGGCCAGGAGAACGAAGTCGCGATCACCATGACCCTGACTGCCCCCGGCTGTCCGGTCGCCGGAGAGATGCCGGGCTGGGTCGCCAATGCCGTGGAACCCCTGCCCGGTGTGAAGCAGGTCGATGTCCAGATGACCTTCGAACCGCCCTGGGGCATGGACATGATGTCCGATGAAGCTCGGCTGGAACTTGGCTTCATGTAGCATCAAGCCTTACGACTTGATTTTTGCCTTTTAAAGCCCCAAGACTTGATACAGCGCAGTTCCAGTCGTGGAACCTCATGATCCGACCGCAGATCGCAGTCCTGACCGGCGACCTTGTCGCCTCGACGCGGCAGCCCGCCGACCGGGTTGACGCGGCCATGCAGGCCTTGCGCCAGTCAGCCGGTCAGGTCGCTGCCTGGCAGACTCCGCCCTGCGACACCCGGTTCACCCGGTTTCGCGGCGATGGCTGGCAGATCGTCCTGACGGATCCCGGCCTGGCGCTGCGCGCCGCTGTCGTCCTGCAGGCCACCCTGGGAGCGCGGGGCCTTGAAAGCCGGATGTCCATCGGTATCGGGCCCGCCGAAACCCTGGGCACGACGGACCTTTCCGATGCCGCAGGCCGGGCGTTCGAGCTTTCGGGGCAGGGTCTCGACAAGATGGCCGACACCTCTCGCATCGCCATTGCGGGTACCTCGGTGACCGAGGCCGATGCGATGATCGCCGACCTTCTGGGCGAGCGCATGGGGCGCTGGACCGCGGCCCAGGCCCAGGCTGCCGCATTGCAGCTTGCCGCGCCCGACCGGATCATCACCCTTGCCGAAGTCGGCAAGACGCTGGGGATCAGTCCGCAGGCCGTCAATGACCGGGTGCGGGGGGCCGGCTGTGGCACCATTGCCTCGGTGCTGCGCCGGTGGGAAGCCTTGAAAAACCGCGACAACCGGGACCCCGCGCCATGATCGAAACCTTCATCGCGCTTCTCTTCGCGCACAGCCTGGCCGATTTCGTGCTGCAGAACGACTGGATCGTCCAGCACAAGCGCAAGCCGCTCGCCCTGGGCCTGCACGCCCTGGTCGTCGGGCTGACTGCCGCGGCCGCCACCGGAACGCTGCACCCCGCACTGCTGGCCCTGGCCCTGGTGCACATCGGCATCGACGTCGGCAAGCTGGCCCTGATCAGACTGTGGAAAACCTCGTCCGGTTTCGGTCCCTTCATGATCGACCAAGCCCTGCACCTGGCCAGCCTGATCGCCCTTGCGCTCTGGCTTCCCGACCTTTGGGCGCAAGGTCTCTGGTCGCAAGGTCTCTGGTCGCCTGGGGCCGACAGTATCGGCGGCATCCCCGCCACCGGGATCTGGTCCGACGCAACGGCCCTGCCGCTCAGCCACCTGCCCGCAGTCATGGCCCTGCTGGCCGGCCTGATCCTGGCCACCCGCGCCGGGGGCTTTGCCGTCGGCCTGCTGATGGAGCCCTTCGCGCCGCATCTTGGCACCGGCGACGCCGACAAAAGCCTGCCCGGAGCGGGCCGGGTCATCGGTCATCTTGAGCGCGGGCTCATCTTTGCCCTTGTCCTTTTCGGCCAGGCGCAAGGCGTGGGCCTCTTGATCGCCGCCAAATCCATCCTGCGATTCGGGGCCGTCAAGGACGACCGCAGGCTCTCGGAATACGTCATCATCGGCACGCTGGCCTCGTTCGGCTGGGCGCTGATCGTGGCCTTTGCCACGCTTCACGCGCTTGCGCTGACAGCGCCGCTTGGAATCCTGCCCGTTGCACCCTAGATTGATGTCAAAGGAGACCGCCCCATGTTCGGCATCCCCGGCAAAGCCGCCGTCACCCTGACCCCCGCCGCCACTCGCCAGATCGCGCGGCTGATGGCGCGCGAAGGCAGCCAGGGCCTGCGCATCGGCGTCAAGAAGGGCGGCTGCGCGGGCATGGAATACACGATGGACTATGTCACCTCGGTCAATCCGCTGGACGAGGTCGTGGAACTGGACGGTGCCCGGGTGATGATCGCCCCGATGGCCCAGATGTTCCTGATCGGCACCGAGATCGACTACGAGGTCGGCCTGGTCGAAAGCGGGTTCAAGTTCCGCAACCCCAATGTGGTCGAGGCTTGCGGTTGCGGCGAATCGATCAAGTTCCGCGACGCCCCCGCTGCGTGACCGGCCCTTTGGACATACTGTTCCCGATCTGCGGTCTTTTCCTTCGCGCCCTGACACGCTAGGCCTGCGGGACGCCAGGAAGGGATTGCCGACATGAAGAAACTTGCCGCCGGAAACTGGAAGATGAACGGGACCAAGGCCTCGCTGGCCGAGGTCTCCGCGCTGCTTGCGGCCCATCCCGCCCCGGCCTGCGAAATGCTGCTCTGCCCGCCTGCCACCCTGATCGACCGGATGGCCGCGGCCGCGCAGGGCACTGCCCTGCTGGTCGGCGCGCAGGACTGCCACGCCAGGCCGCAGGGCGCGCACACCGGGGATCTCTCGGTCGCCATGCTGAGGGATGCGGGCGCAAGCCATGTGATCCTTGGCCACTCCGAACGCCGCACCGACCACGGCGAGACGGACGCGCTGGTCCGCGCCAAGGCGCAGGCCGTGGTGGACGCGGGCCTGATCGCCATCGTCTGCATCGGCGAGACCGAGGCCGAGCGTGACGCAGGCCAGACCCTGGCCGTGATCGGCTCGCAGATCGACGGCTCGATCCCGCTGGGGGCGACGGCGGCGAACCTCGTGGTGGCCTATGAGCCGGTCTGGGCCATCGGCACCGGCCGCACCCCCACTCTGGCCGAGATCGCCGAGGTCCACGGCTTCCTTCGCGGCCGTCTGCGCGGGCTGATCGGGGAACAGGCGAACGGCGTCCGCCTGCTGTACGGCGGCTCGGTCAAGCCGTCGAACGCCACCGACATCTTCGCCGTGCCCCATGTCGATGGCGCGCTGGTGGGCGGCGCAAGCCTGAAGGCCGCGGACTTCGGGGCCATCGTCGCGGCCCTTTCCGCCGCCTGACGACCTTGCCCTGTCGCGGACAGGCCAGCCCTGCCCGCGACCGCCCCATAGGCTGCCCGAATGACCACACTTGACCCCACGGCGCGGCGCTCGCTTGTCGTTGCGAACCTGATCTGCCTTGCCTCGATGGTGATCTGGTCTGCCGGCCTGCCGGCTGCCGACCTGATCATCCCGCACATGCCGCCCATCGCCCTGACCGCCTGCCGCGCGCTTCTGGCGGCGGCGGTCCTGCTGCCGATCTGGTGGCTGGTGGAGGGCGGCCGGGTCGTGCTGGGGGCAAACTGGCTGCGGGGCGCCTGGGTCGGGTTCGTGACCCTGGGGCTTGCCTCGTTCTTCGTCATCATCGCGTTGCAGTACAACGACCCCGTCACCGTCGCCATCGTCAGCGCGATCATGCCGGTGATCGGGATCCTGCTGGAATGTCTGGCCGACCATCGCCCCTTCACCCGCGCGCTGGCCGTCGGGCTGGTCCTGTCGGTGGCCGGCGGGCTGATCGCGGTCAGCGGGGCCGATGGCGAGGTCAGTTTCGGGATCGGTGTCCTTGCCGCCCTCGCTTCGGTCACGTTCTACACCTGGGGTTCGCGTGAGACGGTGAAGGCCTTCCCCGACCTCACCCCGCTTGGCCGCAGCACGATCACCATCGCGGGCGGGGCCATCGTCGCCACCATCGCCGCGCTGGCCGACGGGACCCTGCGCGGCCAGTGGCCCGACTGGGCCGCGATCGGCTGGGTCGAGTTCGGCGGGCTGGCCGCCTTCTCCATCGGCTCGATGGCCATCGCGCAGCTGCTCTGGATCGCCTCGGTCGGCAGGATCGGCATCGGCGCGGCCTCGATGCACATGAACGCAGTGCCGTTCTACGTCATGCTGATGGTCTTCCTGCTGGGCGGACCCTGGAACTGGGCGCAGACTGTCGGCGCCGCCATCGTCGTGACTGGCGCGGCCATCGCGCAGGGCCTGATCGGGGGAAGGCGCGCATGATCGACCTGCACCAATCCCCGACCGACCCCGCCTTCGTCCAGGACCCCTATCCGTTCTACGAACGCGCTCGTGCCGCCGGTCCCTTCTTCCGCTGGGCCGACTACAACCTTGTCTGCACCGGCAACGCCGCCGCCGTGAACGCCATCTTCCGCGACCGCCGCTTCGGGCGCGAGCCGGTGGACCCCCTGCCGGTCCCGCCGCACCTTGCGCCCTTCTACGCGGTCGAGGCGCATTCCATGCTCGAGCTGGAACCGCCCCGTCACACCCGTCTGCGCAACCTCGTCCTGCGCGCCTTCACCTCGCGCCGGATCGCGGGCTTGGCCCCGGACATCACCGCGCTGGCGACCGAACTCGCCCGCTCCTGCCCGAAAGGCGACTTCGACCTGCTGACCGCATTCGCCCAGCCCCTTCCGGTCCGCATCATCGCCCGCCTCTTGGGCGTGCCCGAGGAGATGGCGCCGGACCTGCTGCGCTGGTCGAACGCGATGGTGGGCATGTACATGGCCGGCCGCACCCGCGCCATGGAGGACAAGGCCGTCGCCGCGACCGAAGCCTTCGTCACCTTCCTGCGCGCCTATATCGCTGAACGCCGCGCCCGCCCCGCCGACGACCTGATCACCCAGCTCATCGCCGCCGAGATGGAGGGCGACAGGCTGACCACCGACGAGCTGATCTCGACCTGCATCCTCTTGCTGAACGCGGGCCACGAAGCGACGGTCCACACCATCGGCAACGGGGTGAAAACCCTGCTTCAGACCCGCACCCCGCTCTCGGCGCTTGCCCCCGAGGCCATCGAAGCCACGGTCGAGGAAATCCTGCGCTACGACCCCGCGCTGCACATGTTCACCCGCTGGGCCTATGCGGAGATCGAGGTCATGGGCCACCGCTTCCAGCGCGGCGACCAGGTGGCGCTGCTTCTGGCGGCGGCCAACCGCGACCCCGGCGCCTGGGACGACCCGGCCCGCTTCCAGCCATCCCGCCCGGTGAAGCCCCATGCCAGCTTCGGCGCGGGTCTGCACTTCTGCGTCGGCGCGCCCCTCGCCCGGCTGGAACTGCAGATCGCCCTGCCGATCCTGTTCCAGCACCACCCCCGGCTCGCCCTTGCCGCCAAGCCACAGTACGGCGACGTCTACCACTTCCACGGCTTGCGCGAATTGCGCGTGACCGGATAACCCATTCACCTGGCCCAAATATCCCCGCCAGCGGCACCCCGCGGCGAAGGGCGAAGGCCCTTCGACGCGACAGGGAACTTGCGCGTCAGCGCGCCGCTTGAAAACCGCCGGTCACAGGGGCAGCACGGTCGTCGACTTGATCTCTTCCATGCTCAGCAAAGCCGTCACGTTATAGATCCGCACTTCGGAAATCAGCGCCTGATAGAAGGTGTCATAGGCCCGCGCGTTCTTCACCCGCACCTTCAGGATATAGTCGATGTCCCCCGCCAGCCGGTGCGCTTCCAGCACCTCCGGGCGTTCGCGCAGGGCCTTCAGGAACCGCCGCTGCCAGTCCGCCTCATGTTCGGACGTGCGGATCAGCACGAAGAAACAGGCCTCCAGCCCCAGGGCCTCGGGGTCCAGGATCGCCGTGGTCCGGGTGATTACCCCCTGCTCGCGCATCCGGCGGATCCGGTTCCAGACCGGCGTCTTGGACGAGCCCACCTTGCGGGCGATTTCGTCCAGCGACTGCTCGGCATCCCCCTGCAGTTCGGACAGGATTTTCCGGTCCAGATCGTCCAGCGCGGCACTCATTCCTGAATATCCCTCTTTCCCGGAACAGCAGTTTGGATCGCCGACAGTATCGGAACACGCGTCCTTATCTGCAAGGGTCACTGGTCCGGAAGTAGGAAAATATTCTATATTAGACAGGCATCCTTCCCAGCCCGAGGTCAGCATGAGCCGCCGCTTCACTCCGAAGATCGTGACCGCGAACCGCCTGCGGGAAGGCGATGTCGTCTACCTCACCGCCGACGACCGCTGGTCGCCCCTCCACCACGAGGCCGAGCTGATCGAGGACGAGGCCCACGCCCAGATGCGCCTGCTGCACGCGGCGGCGCAGAAACTGCTTGTGGTCGGCGCCTATCTCGCGGATGCAAAGCCCGGCGCCCAGGGACCGGAACCGACCCATTTCCGCGAGGAGTTCCGCACCCGCGGCCCGTCGAACTATCACCACGGCAAGCAAGCCGACCTGGCCAGCTGAGGGGCGCAGATGTACTCCTATTCCGACTTTGACGAAGCCTTCGTCCGCGCCCGCGTCGCGCAGTTCACCAACCAGGTCGAACGCCGCCTGGACGGCAGCCTGACCGAGGACGAATTCCGCCCGCTGCGGCTGATGAACGGCCTCTATCTGCAGCTGCACGCCTACATGCTGCGCGTGGCGATCCCTTACGGCACGGTCAGCCCGCGCCAGATGCGGCAGTTGGCCCATATCGCCGACGCCTGGGACAAGGGCTATGGCCACTTCACCACCCGGCAGAACATCCAGTTCAACTGGCCGAAGCTGCCGGATGTGCCCGCGATCCTGTCCGCGCTGGCCGATGTCGAGATGCATGCCATCCAGACCTCGGGCAACTGCGTGCGCAACGTCACCGCCGACCATTTCGCCGGTGCCGCCGCCGACGAGATCGCCGACCCCCGCCCCTATGCCGAGCTTCTGCGGCAATGGTCCACCGACCACCCCGAATTCCAGTTCCTGCCGCGCAAGTTCAAGATCGCCATCACCGGCAGCCCCAACGACCGGGCCGTCACCAAGGCGCATGACATCGGGTTGCGCATGGTCCGCAACGCCCGCGGCGAGCCGGGCTTCGAGGTCATCGTCGGCGGCGGTCTGGGCCGGACCCCGATGATCGGCGTCACCGTGCGCGACTTCCTGCCCGAGGCTGACCTCTTGCCTTACGTCGAGGCCGTCCTTTCCGTCTACAACACGCTTGGCCGCCGCGACAACAAGTACAAGGCCCGGATCAAGATCACCGTGCACGAGACCGGGGCCGAGGAAATCACCCGCCTGATCGAGGCCCGCTTTGCCGAGCTGCGCCCGCAGTTCGGCGGCAACGACCAGAAGCTTCTGGCGGAAATCCGCGCGGCTTTCGCGCCCCCCGCCTTCCGCAACGCGCCCACCGATGCCTACGACGCCTTCCACGCCGCCGACCCGGTGTTCCGCGCCTGGGCCGACACCAACCTGACCGCGCACCGCAACGCGCAATATGCCATCGTCACCATCAGCCTGAAGGCGCATGGCGCCACCCCCGGCGATGCGACCAGCGACCAGATGCGCCTGCTGGCGGACCTGGCCGAGGCCTACGGCCACGGCGACCTGCGCATCAGCCACGAACAGAACGTGATCCTGCCGCATGTCCACAAGTCGGACCTGCCCAGCTTGCATGCAGCCCTGGTGCAGGCGGGGCTTGGCACCGCGAATGTCGGCCTTCTGTCCGACATCATCGCCTGCCCCGGCATGGACTACTGCGCGCTGGCCACCGCCCGCTCGATCCCCGTGGCGCAGGAACTGGCCACCCATTTCGAGGCGCTGAAGCTTGAACACGAGATCGGCCCGCTGAAGATCAAGATCTCGGGCTGCATCAACGCCTGCGGGCATCACCATGTCGGTCACATCGGCATCCTGGGGCTGGATCGGGCGGGGGTGGAGAACTACCAGATCACCCTCGGCGGCGACGGCACCGAAGCTGCGGTGATCGGCGAAAAGACCGGCCCGGGCTTTGCCTACACGGACATCGTGCCCGCCGTCGAGCGCATCCTGCGCGCCTACCTTGCCCTGCGGCTGGAGCCGTCCGAGACCTTCCTGCAGGCCTTCCGGCGCCTGGGGATGGAGCCGTTCAAGGCCGCGCTCTACGACACGGAAGGCGCGCAAGATGCCGCGTGACGGGCGCCACCAGGGGCCCGTCGCCGAACGGGTCGCCACGCTGAATGCGCGCTACAAGCACCATTCGGCGACGGCGGTGCTGGAACATGCGCTGAAGGACGACGATCTGGGCCGGGTGGCGCTGGTGTCGTCCTTCGGGGCGGAATCGGTGGTGCTGCTGCACCTCGTCAGCGTCATCGCGCCGGAAACGCCGGTGCTGTTCATCGACACCCGGATGCTGTTCCCCGAAACGCTGGACTACCAGCGCGATCTGGCCGAAAAGCTGAACCTCTGCGACATCCGCACCATCCGCGCGAACCCCGCCCGCGTCAGCTTCGAAGACCCCGACGGCACGCTGCACCAGTTCTCGACCGACAGCTGCTGCAACGTCCGCAAGGTCGAACCGCTGGAGCGTGCGCTGGCACCCTTCGATGGCTGGATCACCGGCCGCAAGCGGTTTCAGAACTCGGACCGGGGCAGCATCGACTTCTTCGAGAACGAGGGCGACCACCGGATCAAGGTCAACCCGCTGGCCCATTGGGGCCGCGAGGATCTTGAGGAATACATGGTGGAAAACCGCCTGCCCCGGCACCCGCTGGTGGCCAGGGGCTATCCCTCGATCGGCTGCGCGCCCTGCACCAGCCCGGTCAAGCCGGGCGAAGACCCGCGTGCGGGCCGCTGGCGCGGAACGCAAAAGACCGAATGCGGCATCCATTTCATCGACGGCAAGGCTGTGAAGACCACGCCCGACCTCAAGACAACGGAGAACGCGGCATGACCGTCATCGTCACCGACGCCGGCTTTGCCCCCGGCACCCAAGTCGAAACCGTCGCGCTGGCCCAGCTTGCCGACCAGACGGCAGTCGACCTGGCCAACACCGACGACCCGCTGGCGCTGCGCGACCACCTTGACCGGCTGACCCTGATCCGCGTCGCCTTTCCCGCCTTCAACGACGGTCGCGCCTTCACCATCGCCCGCCGCCTGCGCGAGATGGGATACAAGGGCCGACTTCTCGCCAAGGGGCCGGTGATCGCCGACCAATATGCGATGCTGCGCCGCGTGGGCTTTGACGGGGCCGAGATCCCCGAGGACCTGGCCGCCCGCCAGCCCGCCGAGCAGTGGCTCTTCCGCGCCGCTGACTGGCAAGAGCATCATTATCAGGCCCGGCTCCGCGCCTGACTTTCGCCTGATCTGAATCAACGCTATTGCAAGAAGGCCGGTTTAGACCGGGATGACCCTCATGACCGAAGCGACCGCCATGACCGACGCACGCCCGATCCAGGCCAAACCGCACCTGCCCGACGCCCAGACCGTGACCCAGGTCACCCACTGGACCGACCGGCTGTTTTCGTTCCGCGTCACCCGCCCCCAGACCTTGCGGTTCCGGTCCGGCGAGTTCGTGATGATCGGGCTGATGGGCGACAACGCCAAACCCCTGCTGCGGGCCTATTCCATCGCATCGCCCAGCTGGGACGAGGAGCTGGAGTTCTATTCGATCAAGGTCCCGGATGGCCCGCTGACCTCGCGCCTTCAGCACATCCAGCCGGGGGACGAGATCATCCTGCGGCCAAAGCCGGTGGGGACGCTGGTGGTCGACGCGCTTCTGCCCGGCAAGCGGCTGTGGTTCCTGGCGACCGGCACCGGCCTTGCTCCGTTTGCGTCCCTGATGCGCGACCCGGAGGTCTACGAGAAGTTCGAGCAGGTCATCATGATGCACACCTGCCGCGAGGTGGCCGAGCTGGAATATGGTCGGCAGTTGGTGGAAGACCTCCAGCACGACCCGCTGATCGGCGAGATGGTGCAGGGCAAGCTGCGCTATTATCCCACGACGACCCGGGAAGCGTTCCATCACATGGGGCGCGTCACTGACAACCTGGCCTCGGGCAAGGTGTTCCAGGACCTGTCCCTGCCGAAGATGAACCCGGCCGAGGATCGGGCGATGGTCTGCGGCAGCCTGGCCTTCAACCTGGATGTGAAGGCGATCCTGGAAGGGTTCGGCCTGCGCGAGGGGGCCAATTCCGACCCGAAGGAATTCGTCGTGGAAAAGGCCTTCGTGGGCGACGGAATCTGATCCAGTCCGCGGCGGGCATTCTCCGATAATCCAGCAATATCCAGCAGATACCAGATCGCGTCCGGGTGGCCCTGACCTTTGGACATGCGGGGCCGCAGGGGCAACCTTGCGGCTTTCTTGGTCTGCATCACGGGGGGGGAACAGGCAAAGAAAAAGGCCGCGAGGTGATCCTCGCGGCCTTCGGGTTCGGTGCAAGCCGAAGCTTACATGCCAAGCGCGGTCCTGACCTGAGCGATCGTGTCCGCAACCAGCGCCGGGTTGGCGCGGGCAGCTTCGACAGCGGTCTTCAGCGTGGTCTTGGTCGCGTCGTCGAGGGTCGAGCCATCGATCAGCGCGACAACCGAGTCGGCGTTGAAGTTGGCCGGGTCCAGAGCGGCAGCCGCGTCGGTGACGGCAGCAGCAGCGTCGGTCGCAGCTTCGGTGGTGGCAGCGGCGGCATCCGTCGCGGCCTCGGTGACGGCAGCAGCGGCGTCGGTCGCAGCTTCGGTGGTGGCGGCGGCGGCATCCGTCGCGGCTTGCTGCGCGGCGGCGGCAGCTTCTTCGGCGGCTTGGGCAGCGGCTTCTTCCGCAGCCCTGGCGTCAGCTTCGGCCTGCGCGGCGGCGGTGGCGGCAGCTTCAGCGGCTTCCTGAGCCGGCTTCCAGCTGAACTGATAATAGCCGCCAGCGGCCAGAAGGACGACGATGGCGCCGATGATAACGGTTCTGTTCATGTTTGATACTCCCATGACCGGAGCTAGCGCCCGGATGGCGGTCATATGGCACTTTGACCGGGAAATGAAAAGGGTGCCGCAGCGCAGCACGGGGAAAAACGCCGGAAATCCGCGGAAATCTGGAACTCTGACCGGCCAGCCGGGTTGCAGATGCGCCCGCCGGGGTCTAGATTGCGCGCGGACAAACAACCATCAAAGGACGACCACCATAGCCCGCAGACCGCACAACGCCCCGCCGCAACGCGACACCGGTCCCCGCATCAATGACCGCATCCGCGCTCCGGAGATCCGCCTGATCGGCGCGGATGGCGAAAACGTCGGGGTGGTGACCCCCGCCCGCGCGATGCAGATGGCCGAGGAAGCCGGACTTGACCTGGTGGAGATCTCGCCGACAGCCGTTCCGCCGGTGTGCAAGATCATGGACTTCGGCAAGTTCAAGTACGAGACGCAGAAGCGCGAGGCCGAGGCCCGCAAGAAGCAGAAGATCATCGAGATCAAGGAAATCAAGTTCCGCCCGGGCACCGACATCCATGACTACGAAGTCAAGATGCGCTCGGTGATGAAGTTCCTGGACGAGGGTGACAAGGTGAAGATCACCCTGCGGTTCCGCGGCCGGGAAATGGCGCACCAGGACCTGGGGCTGGAGCTTCTGAAGCGGGTCGAGGCGGATGTCGCCGAGGTTGGCAAGATCGAAAGCTTCCCGCGGCTGGAAGGCCGCCAGATGGTGATGATGATCGGCCCCAAGTAAGGACGATCCGGGTATTCCCATGACCTGTGCGGGGGCAATTTGCCCCCGCTTTCATTTTGCCTCACGCAGGCGGCCGCGTTGGGGGATCTCCTTCAAGAGGCCCCCGACCCCCATCGCGGCAATGTCGGCGCTGGTGACGGGGACGCCGCAGATCAGGCGCTCCATCACCCAGTCCGCGCCGTTCAGCGCAGGGCTGCGCACGCAACCCGGCAGGCCGATGACCGGGGTTGCGTCCAGCTGCCCGATGAAGAGCAGATTGCCGGGATCGACCGGCATCCCGAAACGCTCGACCGTCCCCCCTGCCCTGCGCACCGCCGCCGGGGCGACGTCATCGGAGTCCGAGGTGGCCGAGCCGGTCAGGATCAGGATCAGCTCGGCATCCCTGACCGTCGCCAGTGTTGCGGCAAGCTCGGCCTCGCGGTGCGGGCTGCGCAGGTGGGTGGCGAGAGTTGCGCCAAGCGCTGCAAGCCGCTGGGTGATCGCCTCGGCGCCCAGCACCTTCGCGGTGGTTTGGGTCCGGGTTTCAACCAGAGCGATCCGCCGCACCCGTGCCGGACACAGCCAAAGCGCCTGCGCCCCGGCCGTGCAGGCGGCCGCCACCGCGGCCTTGCCGACCCCGTAGGCGATGATCTTCACGGTGGCGACCATTTCGCCCGCAGCCACACGTTGCCAGCACGGCACGGTTGCAAGGGTGATCATCGGATCGACGGCGTTCAGGGCGTTCACCCGGTCGGCCCGGACCTCGACCACTCCCGCAGCGCGGGCGTGCAGGTTGACGCGCCCGGTGCCCACCGGGCGCAGGTCAAGACCCGCAGCCCTTGGGTCCGGGACAAGCGCCTGGGCGATGGCGAGGGCGGCGGCGTCTTCGTGCAGGTCCTGTTCGTCCAGACAGGCGGCGATGACCTCGGTACGACCCGTGGCCTGCAACTGCGCAATTTCCCTGGGGCCAAGGATGCAGCCCTTGCGCAACCGTCCTTCCGGCAGGGCGACGGAATGAGCCAGGATCGCGCCTTCGGCCTGCAACAGGGGAACAGGTCCGAAGCGCATTATCTTCGCAGGGTTTCGGTGATCTGCGCCATGACGCTGACTGCGATCTCGGCGGGCGTCCTGGCACCGATGTCCAGGCCGACGGGGGCATGGATCCTGGCGATCTGGGCGGGCGTGAACCCGGCTTCGGTCAGACGGTCCACGCGCTTGGCATGGGTGCGGGTGGAGCCCAGGCAGCCAAGGTAGAAGACCGGAGAGCCAAGCGCAAAGCGGATCGCGGGGTCGTCCAGCTTGGGGTCATGGGTCAGCGTGACGATGGCGGTGCGGGCGTCGGGTTGCAGCTGCGCAAGCGCCTCGTCGGGCCAGTCGTCCAGGATCGTCTCGCCGGGAAAGCGGTCGGCCGAGCCGAAGGCGGCGCGGGGGTCGATCAGGGTGGGCGCGTAGCCGCAGGTTCTGGCGATCTGCAGCAGCGGCTGGGCAATATGCACCGCACCGATGACGATCAGCCGCAGCGCCGGGTTGTGGACGGCGATGAAGCGGCCATCCTCCTCCATCCCCGAGCGGTCGGACCTGAAGCGCGCGTCGGCGGCAGCGTCGGTGCCGGGGGCCAGAAGGCGTCTGTCCCAGGTTTGCAGGGTCGTCACGACAGCAGCCGCACGGCAGGCGGCGCGGGCTTCGACAAGCCCGGCAAGCAGCGCCTCGGGCAGCGCCTCGGGACCGTTGCCGACGGGCTCGACAAGGACGCGGATCGTGCCGCCACAGGCCAGACCCGCGGCAAAGGCGGTCTCGTCGCTGACGCCGAAGGTCAGCACGCGGGACTTGCGATCCTGCAGGGCATCAAGGGCTTCGGTGATGACCGCGCCTTCGACACAGCCGCCCGAGACAGAGCCGATCATCTCGCCCTCGCCCGAGATGGCAAGCTGGCTGCCGGCCTGGCGCGGGGCAGAGCCCCAGGTCTCGATCACGGTGGCAAGGGCGGCCCCCTTGCCGGCGCGGTGCCAGGCGAGGGCGGCTTCGGGGATCTGGTCATGCTCGGCGCGCTTCATGTGGCGCAGTATGCGTCTGCGTGACAGGCGATGCCACCAAAATGCAGCGCCGCGGGGGGAACCCGCGGCGCGACTTTGGTATGGGGTGCGCTTAGCCGCGGTCGGCGGTGCGCAGCAGCGGCGTGATCACCCGGACCTCGACGCGGCGGTTGCGGGATTCGCTGGCCTGGGTGTCGATCAGCAGTTCCGTCTCGCCGTAACCCTGAACGATCATGTTCTCGGGCGGGATGTCGAAGTATTCGGTCAGGGCCAGCGCCACCGATTCCGCGCGGCGGTCAGACAGGGCGAGGTTCATCGCCGCCTTGCCGGTCGCATCGGTGTGGCCTTCGATCAGGAAGACCTCGCGCGGATTGTCGTCCAGAAGCTGACGCATCACCCGGCCAAGGTCGGCCAGGTCACGCGCCTCGGCCGCCGGGATCGCGGCAGAGCCGGAGGCGAAGGTCACCGGCTCCACGTCGATCGTGGCAGCCAGCGCGCGCACTTCCGGGATCTCGCGGATCTGGCGCAGCGAGAACTTGCGGCCTGCCCTTTCGGCTTCCAGTGCGGCAAGCTCGCGCTTCAGGGCGGTGTTGTCGTCCCTGGACGAGATCACGATCCGCCGTTCCGGGCGCGGCAGGTCGCGGATCACCACGACTTCCTCTGCTGCGAGGTCATCGAACAGGATGACTTCGCGGCCAAGGTCGTCATAGGTGGCCCGACGCAGGACACGGCCGGTCGCGTCGCGGATGGTGACGACCTGCGTGCCGTCGGCGCGGTCCACGATGGTCCGGGTCGAGCCGTCGCGGAAGGTCTCGGTCCGCACGGTCGAGCCGGGGCGGCGGATCACGGTGTCGTCGTCCTTCAGCACCCGGTAGGTGCCGTCGGGCTGCAGCACGATGACCCGGTCGCCGGTGTTCGACACGACGCGGCTGTCGCGCGGCCCCATCGTCGAGACGGCGGTGCTGGCGGCCGCTTCGCGGTTGTTCTGGATGATCGCGCCGACTGCAAGCGCACCAAGCACCAAGAGACCGGCCCGTTCCAGGTCGGAAAAGCCGCTTCTTCTGCCATCGCCAAGGGCCGTGGGGGCCGCCGCGAATTCTTCGGACGAGGTCCGGGCGGTTGCCTCGGTGATGGTCTGGGTCGTCTCGGCCACCAGATCGGCCGGGTCCGCCTCGACGATTGCTGTTGCTGTCGCATCGTCGGTCGGAGCGGTCACCAGTGCGGCAGCCGCCAGCGTCGACGGGTCGATGGCCTCAGGATCAGTCGTCAGCAGGTTGGTCAGGCTTTCAACCTCGGTCTCGGAAACCTGCGGGGCGTCCACCGGCTCGACTTCGACAGCCGGATCGGGTTCGGCAACCATAAGCCCCGCGGCAGGATCGACGATCTCGCCGCCCTCGGTGATGGCCAGTTCCGCTTCGGCCGCTTCCAGAGCAGCGGCTTCGGCCGCAGGATCGACCACCGGAGCGTCGGTGCCGGGGTCGACGGCGGCGTCCGCTTCGACAGCCGCTTCGGCGGCGGGTTCCTCGGCAGGGGCTTCCTCCACGACGGGGTCTTCAACCGGCGCGGCCTCCAGGACGGGCTCCTCGACCGGAGCTTCCTCGACCGGAGCTTCCTCTACCGGGGCTTCCTCGACCGGGGCTTCCTCGACCGGGGCTTCCTCTACCGGGGCTTCCTCTACCGGAGCTTCCTCGACAGCCGGTTCCTCGGCGGCGGCGGCTTCTGCAGCGGCGGCGGCTTCCGCAGCGGCGGCGGCTTCCGCAGCAGCGGCTGCTTCCGCAGCGGCGGCGGCTTCCGCAGCGGCGGCGGCTTCAGCAGCAGCGGCGGCTTCCGCAGCGGCGGCGTCTTCGGCAGCGCGGGCGGCGGCCTCTGCTTCGGCGGCGGCTTCGGCGGCGGCGTCAGCGGCGGCCTGCTCTTCGGCGGCACGCGCGGCGGCGGCGTCGGCTTCGGCCTGGGCCTGGGCTTCCGCTTCGGCCTGGGCCGCGGCGGCAGCGGCCGCGGCGTCCGCATCGGCCTGAGCCTGGACTTGAGCATCCGCTTCGGCAGCGGCGGCCGCCTCGGCGGCGGCGGCGGCCTCCGCGTCGGCCTGGGCTGTCGCATCGGCCTCGGCCTGGGCGGCGGTCGCGGCGGCAGCAGCCTCTTCTGCGGCCAGCGCAGCGGCAGCCTCGGCTTCGACTGCGGCGGCTGCGGCGGCGTCGGCTTCCATCTGCGCGATGATCGCGTCGATGTCACAGGCCGCGTCGGCGGTCGGGACGCAAAGCACTGCGCCATCGTTGCCGGTGACCGAGCCATCCTCGTTCAGCACCTGGGCAAAGCCAGGCATGGTGCCCAGGGGGCTGATCACCACCGAAAGGGCCGTGGTGGATACCAGAAGTCTTCTCATGAATCAGTCCTCATTCTGATGGGCACAGGAATAACGGACATGAACGCATCCGGTTCCCCGCAGCCCTGATACGCATAACAAAGGGCATGGCTGGCTGATAAGCGATATCACCGACCTGCAAAGCCATAACCTTCGGCGGGGACCCGCCTAGGCGCGGAGCATTGCCAGGAGCCGGTCGCGTTCGCCGTGGTCCGAGGGTTCCGAGATGGCACGGCCAAGGGCTTCCAGCGAGGCGATGGAATGGCCGGCGCGGAAGCTGTCGACATGGGGCAGGATGGCGCGGATGCCCTGGGCGCGGGGCGCGAAACTGGTCCAGCGCAGCAGCGGGTTCAGCCAGATGAGGCGGCGGCAGGACAGGTGCAGCCGTTCGGTTTCGCGGGCAAGCAGCGCGGAGTCGTCACGGTCAAGGCCATCGGTGATCAGCAGCACGACCGCCCCCTGCCCCAGCACGCGCCGCGACCAGTCGCGGTTGAAGACGTGCAGCGACTGGCCGATGCGGGTGCCGCCGGACCAGTCCTGCGCCTCGGCCCCGGCAGCGCGCAGGGCCGCGTCCACGT
>Ga0208609_100141_pt1 | contig 33326 bp, 23 predicted proteins | sample SubbioR11_8A_Apr_FD_184813 | JGI IMG/M metagenome (GOLD analysis project Ga0208609, IMG submission 184813) | Serpentinite rock and fluid subsurface biosphere microbial communities from McLaughlin Reserve, California, USA - CR11_8A_Apr (SPAdes) | ecosystem: Environmental > Terrestrial > Deep...
ACGGGGCGCTGATCCAGCACGGTCAGGGCATCTACGCCGAGCTTCGCCTGCGCGACCGCGCGGTGCGGATCTGGCGCCACGCGCCGGCCGGCGGCTCGCCGCCAGCCGGCGGCCGGCAGCCACCGCGGTCGCCACCCCGGCGCCGATCGCCGATGGCGGCGCGACGCCGGCGCCGAGCGCCTCGCAGATCATCGCCGAGGCCGGCAACGCGATCGAAACCTCGGATCGCACGGTCAACATCCTGTTCGCGCTCAACGCGCCGCGCGTGGTGCTGTTCGACGGCCTGCTGTCGGCCGATGAGTGCGACAAGATGATCCGCCTGTCGCGCGACAAGCTGCAGCGCTCGACGGTGGTCAACGCCGCCACCGGCGACTACGACGTGCATCCGGACCGCACCAGCCGCGGCACCCACTTCCAGCGCGGCGAAAACCCGCTCGTGCGGCGCATCGAGCGGCGCATCGGCGAACTGATCGGCCATCCGGTCGAGCACGGCGAACCGATCCAGATCCTGCACTACACGCCGGGCGCCGAGTACCGGCCGCACTTCGACTTCTTCGATCCCGGTCTCGAAGGCAACGACAAGGTGCTGGCGATGGGCGGGCAGCGCGTGGCCACCCTGGTCATGTACTTGAACGACGTCGAGGCCGGCGGCTCGACCGTGTTTCCCGATCTCGGCCTCGACGTGCTGCCGCGCCGTGGCAATGCGGTGTTCTTCGCCTACTGCACCGAGGACGGCCAGCTCGACCGGCGCACGCTGCACGGCGGCAGTGCGGTCGCGCGCGGCGAAAAATGGATCGCCACCAAGTGGCTGCGGCAGCAGCCCTACTGCGGGCCGAGCGCCTGAGCGCCGGTCAAGCACGCTACAGCAGCGCGCTGACGCCGACGAACAGGCTGCGCGGCTGCGCCGGGAACAGGTAGGTGCCGCCCCAGGCGGTGGTCGGCGCCTCGCGCCAATAGGCGCGGTCGGTCAGATTGCGCACGCCGGCGCGCCAGGTGGTGGCGACATCGCCGACGCGGGTCGTCGACGACAGCCACAGGTCCCACTGCCACCACGACGGCAGCGCGACGGCGTTGTCGGCGGTGATCGCGCGGCTGCCCGAGAGCGCGATGCGGTTGCTCACGGTCAGGCCGCGGTCGGCGCGCTGCCAGTCGAGTTGCGCCGCGCCCGCCGCGCGCGGCACGTTGGTGGCGCGCCGGCCGGCCGCCGCCGGGTCGAGCGTGCGCTCGAGCACGGCTTCGAGCAGTGCCACCTGCGCGGCCGCCGACCACTGGCGCGCGAAGCGCCAGTGGCCGTCGAGCTCCAGCCCGCGGTGGCGCGCCTCGCGGCCGCCGGCGACGCGCTCGAGCGTGGCGCCGGCGGCATCCGGCGGCACCGCGCGATCGTCGCTGTGCGGGCGGCGGATCTCGAACAGCGCCAGGCTCGCGCGCGCGGCCGGCGTGAGCTCGCCGCGCCAGCCGATCTCGGCCTGGGTGCTGCGCGCGGCCGGCAGCAACTGGCCGGCATTGGTGAACAGCGCCGGGCGGTTCGGCACCGCCTCGACCTCGAAGCCGCGGTTGGCGGACACGTAGACGAGGCTGTTCGGCGCATAGGTGTAGGTGAGCGCCAGCCAGGGCGTGGCGGCGCTTTGCGTGAAGCGCAGCGCGCGCGAACCGTCGCTGCGCCAGCTCGCTGCCTCGACCCGCACCAGGCGCGCGCCGGCGAACAGCCGCCAGCGCTGGCCGAGGTCGATCGTGTCCGACAGCGCCAGGTCGTCGATGCGCAGGTCGCGGTCGGTGTTGAGCACGGTCGGCGTCGGGTCGGGCGCCAGCGGCACCGGCGCCAGCGCGTTGATCGTGCCGACGAAGTTGAACGCCTGCAGCGGCTGGTTGCGTTCGCTGTAGCGGGTGCTGCGCGGCGCCAGGCGCAGCCGGTGCGTGACGCCGCCCAGGCGCAGTGTGCCGTCGAGCGCGACGTCGACCACCCGCGTGCTGCGCCGCTCGTTGTCGTTGCGGTAGTCGTACAGATCGACGTCGTAGTTGCCGCACAGGCCGGGGTAGACGTAGGCGGCGCCGGCGCTACAGCCGTCCGGGAACGCGACCCGGTCGTGGGTGACGATGCGCTGCGCCAGTCCGGAGAAGGTCAGCGTCCAGTGCGGCGCCAGCGGCAGCGCCAGACGCGCGCTGCCGACGCGCGAGCGGTTGTCGAAGGGCTGGGTCCACGGCTGGTTGTTCAGGTTCAGCCGCGGGTCGATCGGCGGCGGCAGCGTCTCGGCGACGCCGTCGCCGTCGCGGTCGAGCAGGCCGAAGCCGGGCACGCTCACCTGGCGCGAGTTCTGCACCTCGAACTCGAGGTCGGCGCGCACGCCGCCGCGGCCGCGCCAGTCGAGCGCGGCGGCGAGCACGCTGCCGCGGCCGTCGGCGTCGCGCGCGGCCGGCTCGCGCGTCCACAGGGCGGCGTTGATGCGCACGCCGAAGTCGCCGCCGGCCAGCGCCGGCAGTTTTCGCCCGAGGTCGATCGCCGCCATCAGCGATCCGCGCTCGGAGGCGTCCAGGCTCAGCTCGGTGATGTCGATCGTCGCCGGCTTGGTCAGGAAGTTGAGCGCGCCGCCCGGGCTGCCGGTGCCGCTCACCGGTCCGGCCGCGCCCTTGAGGATCGCGATGTCCTGCTTGGTGGCCATGTTGAACGGCGTGAAGCTCGACAGCGGCAGGCCGTTGCGGCGATGGTTGAGCAGGCCGTCGAGCAGGAAGCCGCGCACCTGCACCGACTCGACGTAGCCGATCGTGTTGTAGGCGTCGCTCGCGGACGGATCGCGCCGGATCGCGTCCGACAGGCTGATCACGCCCTCGTCGCGCAGCTCGCGCGAGCGCAGCACGCTCATCGCCAGCGGCAGTTCGCCGAGCGGCAGATCGCCGAACTCGGCGAAGCCGCTCGGTTCCAGCGCCGGCGCCGGCCGCGCCAGCACCGTGACCGCGGGCAGTCGTTCCTGCGCCAGCGCCTGCGCGTGGGCACTGCCGGCGGCCGCCGCGAGCAGCGGCGCGGCAGCGCAAAGAGTCAGGAGGGGAAGGGATTGGCCAGCCATCGCACGTTTCTCCGAGTCGATGGCAGGGAACACGGGGCGGGAAGTGTGCGCATCGGATCGGGCCGTGCGCAGCGCTTCTCGCCGACGCTTCCCTGCGCAAGAATTAACTTGGTCAGGTTCGAAGGGTTCTGTCTCACCCGTCCCGGGCGCGGCATCGCTGCCGCGCCCGGGACCGCACCTGACGGTGCGGATTTGTGCGGGACCCCTAGCGTGCGAAGAAGTCTACTCGCTCGCGCCGGCAGCGGCGGCCGCGCGCAGGGCGGCGTCGATCGCCGCCAGCGCCGCAGCCAGGCGCGCCGCGGGCGATCCACCGATCAGCCGGTGCGGCAGCGTCGCCGTCTGCAGCCAGTCGAGCAGCAGCGCGTGGAAGCGCGCCCGCATCGCCGGTCCGTCGCGCTGCGCGCCGTCGGGCTCCCACGGCAGGTCGACGTCGGTGACCAGCGTCAGGTGATAGCGGCGTTGATGGGCGCTCGCCTGTGCCAGCAGCGAGTCGTCGCCGAAGTACATGCGGCTGTAGAGCGCGGTGGCCAGCGGCACCGAGTCGAACGCCACCAGAAGCCGGCGCGTTTGGCGCGCCTGGTGCAGCGCGCCCGACTCGCGCGCGAGCTGCTCGGCGACGATCGCCGCCTGCTCGTGCGCCAGCGGTGCACGTCCCCAGCGCTCGACGAACTCGCGCAGATACTCCGGCACCCACAGCCCGCCCGCCCGCGCCGCCAGGCTCTGGCACAAGGTGGTCTTGCCGGTGCACTCGGCGCCGATCACGGCGATGCGCAGCAGGGCGCTCACCGGACTGCCTTCGTGCCTCGCGCTCAGCGATTCGCCCTTGGGGCGGCCCGGCGGGCACGCTGGACTACCTTCGTGCTTCGCACTCAGCGATTCGCCCTTGGGGCGGCCCGGTGGGCTCATGCCGGGCCGGCTGCGGCGGCGCGCCGCCAGGCAATCCATCCCGCCACCGACAGCGCCAGGAACAGGGCGTAGAGCACGGCCGTCAGCCACAGTTGCTGCTGGATGAACAGGGCGACGCTGACGGCGTTGACGACGATCCAGGCCGGCCAGGCCTGCACGTACTTGCGCGCGGTCAGCGTTTGCGCGATCGCGCTGCCCGTCGTGGTGAAGGCGTCGAGCCAGGGCGCGGCGGCGTCCGTCAGTCGGCCGAGCGCGGCGGCACTGGCGACGGCCGCAACGACCCAGGCGAGCGCCAGCGCCACCTGCGCCCGCCGCCCGAGCGCGCTGACCGCCAGCGGCCGGGCGTCCTTGCGGCCGAACCGCCACTGCCACCAGCCCCACAGCGCGATCGTCACGAACATCGCCTGCAGCAGCGTCTGGCCGTACAGCCGGGCCGACGCGAACAGCAACCCGTACAGCAGGCTGCTGGCAATCATCAGCGGCCAGGCCCAGACGATCTGGCGGATCGACAGCAGTACGTAGCCGAGCGCCAGCACGAAGGCGGCGGACTCGATGACGGTGGCGGCGGTTGCGGACAGGATCACGGCGACGGCAGGCGGCGGCGCGAGCGCAAGGCGCGCGAGAGTACACGGCGACGGCCGCCCATCGCCCGCCGTCCAGGGCTACGGCTACCCGTTTGTGAGAACCGACTCGCGCTGCTTGCGCATCGGTAACACATTCGTTACTCTTTTGGCATGACGATACGGGTCGAAGAGTATGTCCGTGAAGACGGCTCGAGCCCGTACCGCAAGTGGTTCGACAGCCTGGACCCACAAAGCGCGGCGAAGGTAACAACGGCCAAGTTGCGCTTGGAACTTGGGAATACCTCAAGCGTCAAGTGGTTCGCCGGCATGGGCGAGTACGTGATTGACTGGGGCCCGGGCTATCGGATCTACCTGGCCAGAGATGGCGAATGGTTGATTGTGTTGTTCGGCGGCGGCACCAAGCGCGGCCAGCAGCGCGACATCGATCAGGCCAAGGCCTTGTTGGCGGAGTACAAGGCACGAAAGAGAGCGCGGCTCAAGCCGGGCAAGCCCGCCAGCGAGCAGCGCAAGAGGTGACATCCATGGCACTGACACGTGACTTCAAGCGCTCGGTAGTCGACCGCGTCAACCGCGATCCGGCGTTCGCACAGGCTTTGCTCGACGAGGCCGCCACGCTGTTTCTCAATGGCGAACCGGAGACGGCCCGCTTGATCCTGCGGGATCTCGTCAATGCGACGATCGGTTTCGAACAACTGGCCACCATGACCGACAAGCCCAGCAAGAGCCTGCACCGGATGCTTTCACCGGGCGGCAACCCCAGCATGGACAATCTCGCGGCAATCTTTCAGGTCATGCGTGCGTGCCTGAACGTGAGCTTCAAGGCCGAGTCTGTAGCCGCTTGAGCACGCCGAGGATGGATGAACAGGGTGACGCTGACGGCGTTGACGACGATCCGGGCCGGCCAGGCCCAGACGATCGGGCGGATCGACAGCAGCACGTAGCCGAGCGCAAGCACGAAGGCGGCGGATTCGATGACGGTGGCGGCGGTTTTGGACAGGATCACGGCGACGGTAGGCGGCGGCGCGAGCGCAAGGCGCGCGAGAGCGCACGGCGGTATGGCAATGAGGGTGGGAAGCTGCGGCCCGTCGAACCGGCGCGCGCCGGGGCTCAGATTCGAAGTGGCCGGTTGACAGCAGCGTTGGCAGGCAGCAACTTCCGCTTGGTGACGGCACGACAACTTCGGCTGCGGGCCACAAGGCGACGCTCGCCGTTGCGTTTGATTCTTCCCTGAAGCCGAAACTCCCCCCAGCTGCTTTCGACGATCACGGGCGCGGCAGGACGGTTGACGATCGTATCCATATGGATACAATGGGCACATGTTCACGGTCCGGCTGACGTCCCAGTTCGAGGAGTGGCTTGACGACTTGGATGATCATCGGGCGCAGGTTCGCATCGCCGCGCGACTGCGTCAGGCCGAGGCCGGGAACCTGGGTGACTGGAAATCGGTGGGCGGAGAGATTTCTGAAATGCGGGTGAACTTCGGTCCTGGCTATCGCCTGTACTTCACTCGACGAGGAAAGATCCTCATCGTGATGCTCGCTGGGGGTGACAAGTCGAGTCAGGCCGCAGACATTCGGCGAGCGAAGCGATTACTCGACCAACTGGAGTTGGATTGATGAGCAAAGCCAAGACCAAGGTCAAGCTGACCCCGTTCGATGCGGCCCGATACCTCACGGACGATGCCGCGGTGGCCGAGTACATGAGCGCGATTCTGGAAACCGGCGATCCGGACCTGATATTGCTGGCGCTGGCTGACGTTGCGCGCGCGCGCGGAATGGCTCAGGTTGCGAAGGATGCTGGCCTTGGACGAGAAAGCCTCTACAAGGCCCTCGCCCCTGGCGCCAAGCCGCGCTACGACACCATCATGAAGGTCATGCGCGCACTTGGAGTTCAGCTAACAGCGAAGACAGCTTGATTTCTGCGCTCGGAGTCGCCTTTCGAATAGTCGTTTCGCCGCAGTCGTTAAGCAGAGCTTTGCATAGCGACTGCTCGATCCACCGTGGAGTGCGCTGCAACGCGGCCGTTCACGTCGCCCCGTGTGAGGAGGCGAACGCCGGCAAAATGCTGGCCGATCGGCCGCCCGCCGGCGGGGCATGAGGGGATTGGATGGCGCTGCGCTTGCTGCACACAGCCGACTGGCAGATCGGCCGGATCTACTCGCAATTCGAGCCTGACGACGCGGCTGCGTTATTTGAGGCACGCTTCCAGACCGTCGAGCGCTTGGCTGCGCTGGCATCGGAGCACAGCGTCGATGCCGTCCTGGTCGCGGGTGACGTGTTCGACGCGCAGACGGTGTCGGACAAAACAATCCGCCGCCTGTTCAACGCCATGCAGGGCTACACAAGGCCGTGGGTCCTACTGCCCGGCAACCACGACGCGGCGCTTGCCGAATCCGTGTGGACCCGCGCGCATCGCCTGGGCGTGATGCCGCCCAACGTCATTGCCTGCCTTGAGCCCGGCGTACGCATCGTCGGTGATCGACTCGCGTTGCTGCCCGCACCGCTGGTGCAGCGTCACACGTATGGCGACCTCACCCAATGGTTCGCGGCCGCCTCAACGCCCGAGGGTCTGCCCCGCATTGGCCTGGCTCACGGCTGTGTGCAAGGCGTGCTGCCGGACGACGTGGACTCGGCCAATCCGATTGCGGCCGACCGCGCTGCCACTGCCGGGCTTGACTACCTTGCGCTCGGCGACTGGCACGGCAGCAAACGCATCGACGATCGCACGTGGTACGCCGGTACACCGGAGACCGATCGCTTCAAGGCCAACGATTCCGGTCAGGCACTGCTCGTGAGAATTGCGGGACCCGGCGCGACACCCGAAGTGCAAGCCCTGCAGACGAGCCGCTATCGCTGGCGCCAGCTTGAAGCCCGGCTCGCCGTGCCCAGCGACGTAGACGAGGCGCTGCAGGCACTGACCGACGCGGTGCCTGACGATGTGCTGCAGCTTCGCGTGTCCGGAACCTGTGACCTGCAGAGTCAGCGCCGGCTGCAGCAGGGCGTGGAGACTGCCCGTGCGCGTGTGCGCGCGCTGGTCCACGAGTCGCACGAGCTGAGGCTCGAACCGACGCAAGAGGACATCGAGGCGCTACATGTCGATGGCTACGTGGGCGAAGTCCTGCAACAGTTGCGTGCCGAGCAGGCCGGGCAGCAGGCCGAACGGGCGCGCGACGCGCTCTTGATCCTGGCGCGCTGCTTGGATGATCTCAGCAGCGCCCAGTCGGGCCGATCGGCCGCCAAACCGGAGGCGCGCCCGTGAAGCTGCGACGCTTGCGCATCGAGAGCTTCAAGCGTTTTCGCGAGCCTTTGACGATTGAAGGCTTTGCCGACGGGCTCAACCTGTTTGCCGCGCCCAACGAGACGGGCAAGTCCACCGTGGCCGAGGCCATCTGCGCGGCCTTCTTTGAACGCCACCGCTCCAGCAGCGTCGAGCACCTGCGCCCCTGGGGCGAGGTGTCCGCCACGCCCACGGTCGAGGCGGAGTTCGACATCGGTGCCAAGCACTACAAGGTGACCAAGTCCTTCCTCGGTCGCAAGCGATGCGAACTGGTGATCGACGGCCAGCCGGCGCTCGACGGCGCTGCCGCCGAAGACCACCTGGCCAGCCTGCTCGGCTTCAAGTTCCCGGGCAAGGGCGCCAGTGCGCCCGAGCACATGGGCATCCCCGGGCTGTTGTGGATCCGACAGGGCACCTCTCACGAACTGGCGGACGCCGTATCCCACGCGGCCGACCACCTGCGGCAAGTGTTGGGCGAATCGCTGGGCGACCTGACCTCGTCCAGCGGGGACGCGCTGCTCCGTGCTGTGGAAGCCGAGCGCAACGAACTGCTGACACCAGCCACGGGCCACCCCAAGGGCGAAAACGCGGCAGCCCTGTTGCGCAAAGCCGAACTCGCAGACGAACTGGCCGCGCTCGAGCGCGACATCGTGACGTACCAGAGCAGCGTCGACAGATTGGCCACCCTGCGCCGCGACCATCAGCGCGATGAGCAGGAACGCCCTTGGGCCTCCCTCCGCCACCAGCACCAGACCGCGCAGGTCCGGCTGGACGCTGCGCAGGGGCTGGAAGCGCGCCAGCAGGCCGAGCAGGCGACCCTTCGGCAGTGGCGTGCGCAGACCACATCACTGCGTTCAGAACTGGACGCCTTTGCAAGGGACGAAGCGGCCGTGGCCACGCGCACGCGAGCCGTGGAGCAGACCGCGGCAGCCGAGGTCGCGGCGCAGGCCGAGGCCGAGGCCTGGGAACGCCGCCACCGCGAAGCACTGGAAGCCGACGCGCAGGCCCGTCAGCAGTTGGAGCGCGTGCGTGCAGTGGCCGCGCGGGTTGATCTGGCGCGGACGGCGGGCGACCTGGATGCCTCGCTGGACGCCCTGGCCGACACGTTGGCTCGCGCACGTGACGAACGGGCCCGTTACACCCGCCTGCAGTCCGAAGCCGAAGCGCTGACCATCGCGCCGGCGGAGCTGAAGAAGCTCAAGCACCTCTCCGAGACGCTGCGCGACGTGGGCGTGCGACTGGACGCCGTGGCCACCTCATTGGAGTTCGATCTGGCCGACGGGCAGACGCTGCGCGTAGGCGATGAGACGGTGGCGGGCCGCGCGCGCCGCACGGTGGTCAGCCGCACAGAGATTCATATCGACGGCGTGGGCCGCATCGCCGTGCAGCCGGGCGGGGCTGACATCAACACGCTCATGGCAGAGAGAGACAGCCTCTCGGTCGAGCTGACCGAATTGCTGCAGAAGCTGAGGGTTGCCAACGTGGCCGACGCCGAGGAGCGTGCACGTCAAGCCACCCAGCGGCAACAGGAGGCAAAAGCCAGCCAGAAGGTGCTTGAGGCGCTGGCGCCGAAGGGCGTGGACTCGCTCGAGACCGAGCTGACGTCCCGCACCTTGCGAGGGGCCGAGTTGCGTGCGGCGCTGGCCGTGCTCCCGCCGCCAATGGAAGGCGACGGCGAACTGCCGGACCGTGCCACGGCGCAAGCCCAGGCCGAGCGCACAGCAGCCGCATTGGAAGCCGCGGCGGCGTCGCTTAACCAAGCCCGGGTCGCTGCCGGCACAGCCCAGAGCGACCATGCCACCGCGCTCCAGGAACTGGTGGCGGCCCAGGCCACGGTGAGTGACTCCCAGCGCGGCCGGCGCCTGCTCGACGCACGGCAAGCCCTGAGCAACGCGTTGGCGCAGGAGGCCACAGCGCAGCAGCGCGTGGAGGCCATCGACGCCGAACTGAAGAGCGTGAACCTGGCCCTGCTGCGGCAGGACGTCGACCGCTTGGCGAGCAGTGCAAGGCAACTGGAAGAAGCGCACGAGCGCCGCCGCCAGGAGATCACGCGGCTGGAGGTGGAACTGGAAACCAAGGGCGCGTTGGGACTGGAAGAGCAGTGCGCCGAGCGCGAGCGCGAACTGGAAGCCGTCAGCCGCCGTGCCGACGAACTGGCCCGGCGAGCCGCTGCGCTGGACCACCTGCTGGTCCTGCTGCGCGAGAAGCGCTCAGCGCTGGCCCGCCGCCTCCGCGCGCCGCTGCAAAAGCATCTTGACCACTACCTCGGAATCCTTTTCCCTGGCGCGCGGATCGAAGTGGCCGACGACCTGTCGCCCGGAGCCATCACCCGCATCGGCCCGCGCGGGCCGGAGAGCGGCGAGTTCGAGGAGCTGAGCGTGGGCACGCGCGAGCAGATGGGCATCGTGGCGCGGCTGGCCTACGCGGACCTGCTGCAGGAAGCCGGCCGGCCGACGCTGCTGATCTTGGACGATGCGTTGGTCCATACAGACGACGAGCGCCTGGGGCAGATGAAGCGAGTGCTGTATGACGCGGCGCAGCGGCATCAGGTGTTGATCTTTACTTGCCATCCAGGCGCGTGGCGGGACTTGAGTGTAGTGGCGAGAGGGGTGGGCGTGTAGTTGTTGGTCCAGCGCGATACTGCCTCATCGCGAGCCTGAAGGCACCGCCGTGCAGCCGGAATCGGCGAATCGGTGTCATGCAACTGCTTGACCGGGCTCCTTGGGCAGATCGAGCGCAGCGCTGAGCTTGTCCTTGAGTGCCGTGAGCCTGTCTGCCGCCACAACGCCCGCTTCTAGCCGGCGGAGCATTTGCACAGGCTTCTGGTCAGGGCGTTCTGGAAGATCTGTTCCAAGGAAGGACTCCATATGCATCGGAATGAACGCAGGCGGTGCGAGCCGGTGCGTACCCGCCTGATTGCGCAGCATCTCGTTCACTGCCTTGTGGTGCTTCTTATCCCGGTCGTCGTCGAGCATCAACCCATAAGGAATGCCGAACTGATTCAGTAGCGTTGTGTAGCGATGGAAGTTGTACTTGCCCATCACGTCGACTACGGAAATTCGGTGCTGGGTCAACTCGTGCCAGTCGCGGGCAAGTAGCCATCCAAACAGCGCCTTCTCTGTGGCGCCCTCGACCAGGAGCACGCGGTCAGCAAAGAACATCGCTGCGCGCTCAGAATCCAGCCACAGCTGATAACGGAACCGCTCCTCCTGGACGGCGACCTCGTCATCGTTCTGCGCGCCAGCGAGGAGGTCCTTAGCCTCCGTCTTCTGTTCGGCTGGAATGTCGGGATTGTTTACGAACGCTTCCAGACACTTCTTGAACGCAAGGCCCTCGGAGAAAACACTCGCGGCGACGGAACGACTGATCTGCCCCAAGGCGGTGATGCCCCTTTCACGACGTGCGCGGACGATTTGGCACAGATCGTCAGCCACCTTTCCGACGAAGATCGGCGAGTGAGTGGAAATGATTACCTGTTGCGAGACACCAGTTCCCAAACGGCGCAGGTGATAAGCCATGTTTTCCTGCTGCGCAGGATGCAGGAAGGCTTCGGGCTCTTCGAACAGGATCAGCGTGAGATCGGGATCGAACTCCTTCTTCTCACTTTTCTTGGTTTCTGCGAACGATGGTGCGAGCTTGATGAGTTCATAAAGAAATGAGCGCTGAAAGCCCTGTCCATAGCGATCAAGCGCAAACCCAGCATCGCCCAGCATGGCATCTGCAAACGCGTGCTTGACCAGATTCTTGGTGATGTCGTCCGGAGACACGGCATTGACCGACATGTCGAAGCGCACGCCCCAGTGCTGGATGGCTTCGTTGATGGGCTTGGCGATTTTCGCGAGAAAGCCATCGTCGCCACGAGCCTCTTCATTGAGCTTGCCGAACGCGTCCTCGACGGCTTTGTATGCGTTGCTATCTGACACCACTCGTTTGAGCATGAAACTGAGCATGTCCCGCAATGGCGATGGACCGGAGGTTTTCATCTGGTCGGCCGCTGTGGTCAACGCCGGGATGTAGATGACCCTCCCAACTTTGGCTGTACCGATATTCTTGGCGCCGTAGAACAGACTCTCTTCCGGCTCGCCTTTGACCAAGCCGTAGATGTTGCTCTGGTTGGTCTTGACGCGTTCTTTGGATGCGAAGAAGCGACGCACCGTCAGAGTCTGGTCAGTCACGCCTTCCTTGTATTTGTCAGCCAAGCTTGCCCATTCCGCATCATTCAGCAGAAATGCAACCTCTACCCAGCTCTCGTCGGAACTCTTCCCCACCTTTGGCGAGTCCTCAGCAGACCACTTGATGTCCTCATAGAACGCTCGCAAGGCTGCCAGCAAATTGCTCTTTCCCGCGTTGTTGGCGCCGACGATCATCGTGTAGTCGTGGACCTCAATCTCGGAATCGATGATCGAGCGGAAGTTGTGGATGCGCAGGCGGCGTAGCTTCATGCAATGACTCTCCCCAGCGATTCGATTGGCGGCTTTGCAGATGCAATCTGCTTCCCTCTGGCTTTGATCAACCGGGCGGTGCGGCCCGCTCCTTCATGAGTGCAACCTCCAGCCGTCCTCTGCTTGCTTCGCGAAGCCTTTGCAGTCCCAGCTCGCGAGCCATGGCGATCAGCGCTTCTTGCCCTGAGTGCCCTCTCTTTAGCACCAGGCGAGCCAGCGATACCAGCTCCGCCTCGCAGATCTCTTCGACCGCACGAGTGCTGTCATCGTCTGTCGGCCATCGGAAACTCACGTCGCTAGCTGCTTCCACGCCGCGCGGCCAGTAGAACGTACCGCCAGCTTCCTCGGTGGTCGTGAAGAGCCGTTGGGCAATCTTCTCCAGTCGTTCCTGAATCCGACTCCCTGTGCGCTGGAATCCATGCGCTCTGGCTATGCGCCGCGCGAGCACCGCATCCAGCACCGGACCTTCGTGCTTCACCACCCACTCCACCATTGGCCTGAGCACGCTGTCGTAGCTGGATTCGAAGAACAACTCGGCCGATATGTCCCCGGCAGGAACGGCATCGGCGGGCTGCGATGCCTGGAAGTGGCGATCTCTCTGCGTGCCTGCGTCTCCTTGGGCCAGCGGCACCGTCGTCGTTGCCGACTTGGCATAGTCCGCTTCGGGAGGTGAGGCAGTAATCGCGAGGGCTTCATCCGCGGCGGACCGGGAACGTACCCCCGCGCGCGCGATGGCCGCGCTGGTCTCTTCGATCGCCTGAGCACTTGTCACTGACCCGTTGTCAGCGGTCACGCCCTCCGTCGCAGCGCAGGACCTGTCTACGTCACTGGCGCGGCGTTCCTGATCGCGCGCCAGCAGGTCCGCCAGCTTGGCATGGACTCGCTCCAGCGTGCCGCCCGGATCCACCCACCAGTCGGTCGACCAGATACGCACGATCTCCCAGCCCAGGCCCCGAAGCACCTGTTCGCGCAGCTTGTCGCGGTCACGCGCGGTAGCTGAACGGTGGTATGTCGCGCCGTCGCATTCCACGCCGGCGAGATAGCGGCCCGCGACATCGGGATGCACCACGCCCAGGTCCACGCGGAACGACGAGGCGCCGATCTGCGTGTGCACCTGCCAGCCCTTTCGGCCCAGCGCCGCGGCGACGCCGGCTTCGAACGGGCTGTCGAAGTCGCCCTGGCTGCCGTGGTGCGCCTCGGCCAGCGCCCGCGGCCCTCGCTCTGCAAACTCAAGAAAGTGCTTCAGGTCCCGCACGCCGGCCGCCTTGGTACGAGCCAGATCCATCTGCTCACCGCGCAGGCTTGAGAACACGCGCAACTCGTGCCGGGCGCGTGTCACCGCCACGTTCAGGCGCCGCTCGCCGCCGTCGCGGTTCAATGGGCCAAAGTTCATCGACACGGCGCCGGCCATGTCGGGCCCATAGGTGACCGAGAAGTACATGATGTCCCGCTCGTCACCCTGCACGCTCTCCAGGTTCTTCACGAATACGGGTTCCAGTTCCACCTCTGAGAAGTAAGGCTCCAGGCCGGGGTCCTTGCGGCGCTCTTCATCGAGCAGGTCTTCGATCAGTCCCTGCTGCTCGGAGTTGAACGTCACCACGCCGATGGTCAGGCCTGAGTCCCTGAACCCCGGCGACTTGAGCCGGCGCACCAGGTCGGCGACGAGCGCCTGGGCCTCCGGCTGGTTGATGCGGGCGCCGCCCTTCTCGTAGCGCCCCTTTACAAGATGGAAGCTGACCGCCCGGTCTTCGGTGACGGGCGACGGGAAGGTGACCAACCCGCCGGCGTAGTAGCGGTGGTTGCTGAAGGCGATCAGGCTCTCGTGCCGCGAGCGGTAGTGCCACGAGAGGTTGCGCGTGGGCAGGCTGGCACCCAGGCATTCGTCGAGGATGCTCTCCAGGTCGCCTTCCACATCTTCTGCGTCGCCGTCGGAACTGTCGGCCCGGTCAAAGAAGTTGGTGGGCGGCAGTTGCTTGGGGTCGCCCACCATCACCACCTGCTTGCCGCGGGCCATGGCGCCGATGGCATCCCACACCGGGATCTGCGAGGCCTCGTCGAACACCACCAGATCGAAGTTGCTGGCGTCGGCCGACAGGTACTGCGCGATCGACAGCGGGCTCATCAGCAGGCAGGGCGTCAGCCGCAGTACGACCGATGGGATCTCCTGCAGCAGTTGACGCAGCGGCAGGTGCATGCGCTTCTTGGTGACCTCGCGCTTCAGGATGCCCCACTCACTGTTGCGCTGAATGCTGTCGGCAGTCGGCAGGCTGGCGCACAGCTTGGCGCGGATCCACTGGCGGGTAACCTCGGTGAACTCGTCATCGAGCGCCCGGAACTCCTGGATGCGGCGCTCGTGCTCGGCGGAGACGAAGCGCTTGAGCACATCGTCCTCGTCCACGGCTTCGGCCAGCCACCAGCGGGCGTAGTTCACTTCGAAGGCGTTTGGCACTTGGGCCGGCACCACGGCCCCGGCTTCGATGGCGTCCACCAGCGCCGCCAGCCCGGCGTTGCGCGCGTCGGCCTGGGCATGGCGCCAAGCGCACCACGCGTGCAGGCCGTGGTGGTGGCCCTCCAGCCGCGCGGCCGCCTCGGCCAGTTCAGCAGGTGGAAGGTCAGCAAAAGCACGGCGCACGGGCTCAGGCTGCGCCGCCGTGGCACTGAAGTGATCTGTCGAGGCATGGAGCTCGGTCAGCAGCGCAAGCACCTGCTGGCAGGCCTGGCCAATGACGGCCGTCTCAGCCAATTCGGCGCTACGCGTGGCGAGCACTTGGTGCAGCCGCTCGCGTAACTGCGTGGCCCCGGTGGCCGTGAGGCCTAGGCCCGACAGGCCGGCTTGCAGCGAGAAGTGGAACTTGAGCGTGCGGGCGATGCCATCGCTGTCGGTGTCCAGCGCATTCCAGACACCTGGGCACCGGGTGGACAGGCTATCCATGGCCAGCAGCCGGGCTTCGACTGCGGCGCGTGCTTGCACCAGGGCGTGCTGCTGCTGCAAGTTGGGGCCGCAGCGGCCTTCCGCGAGATCCAAGTGCGGCGCTTGGAGCGTGCCTCGTTGCCGCAGCCCCAGGCGTTCGCGCTCGAAATTCTGTGCGGCCCGGAGCAGTGCGACATCGGTGTCATGACCGCGCCAAAGCTCGTGGCTGGGCTCCGCGAGCGACGCGCACGCGGCAAGGCGCTGGTCGATCTCCTGCAGGGTCTTCAGACGCTGCGCTTCGCGCGCCCAGCGCTCACCGCAATAGCCTTCCAGCGCCGCGCCCAGGCCGTCCAATGAAAATGGCCTCAGCATCCTTGCGGCGTGCAGCGCCGCGCTGGCCTTCAACGCACCACGGGCGTGATCGGTGCGTGTCTTGACGCCGGCCCACAAGCCCTCGACGGCGGCGCCTGGGTTCAACTGCTGGACCTCGTCGCGCAGGCTCTTGATCCGCACGAGGGCGGCCAGGTCCTCCGCGACGCGGGGCTCCCCGGTGCCTTCAATCACCGCTTCGAGCGCGCCTCGCACCTTGCGCTTGCCCAACCAGGAGAGGGGCCAGAACGTCTTCTCGGCCTTGGCCCACTCGCGCTGCAACAGCGACACGTTGAGCTGCCCTAGGCCTGCGCTGTACTTGACCGACAGACCCGCGCGCAGTCGGTTCATCTCTTCGATCCACTGCACGCCGCGTTCGATCTCGTCGCTGACGGCCGCAGGCCAGGGCGTTCCCAGCTGCTTATGCAGGCGCCGGCGCTGCTCGAGGAGGTCGATGGCTTGTGCCAGACGGGTCTGCAATTCGGCCGGCCATGGGGCAGACATCTGCGCCGACAGCTCTCGGTGTTTGCGGAGCAGTTCGTCACCCGCCTTCAGCGCCGCACAGACGGCCTCGCTGTCCGGCAGCGCGCAAAAACTCCAATCTTTCGTGGCCGCAAGCGGTAAGGCTCTTGCGAGCAGACCGAGGGCCGAACGGGCCTGCCGGTGCAGTGTTGGCCATTCAATACCCAGGAGCTGACCGAGGCGTTCCGCGGCAGCGGAGAACTCGTTGCCGGCGGCACGCAAGGCCTGCGCAGATCGCGCCATCTCCTGTTGCCATTTTGCCGACCAGTCGGTGGCGTGCACGGGTACCAGCGGACCCTTGGTCAGCTTCTCGGCGCCCACCGCGGCCGCGTTCGCCTGCAGTCTTCCTGCGAGATCTCGCAGGCCAGCCACGGCCGCTTCGTCGTGCGCGCGCGGCGAAGGCCAGCCAAAGCGCAGGTCGGGGACACCTTCGCCACCGACAACGCACCCAATGGCCTTGTACATCGTCCAGCCGTTGCCATGGCGGTGGTGCAGGCGTTCGACGTAGGTCGACAACTGCGCACGAACGCGACCAAGCTGCTGCGCCTTGGCTGCCCAGGCCGCCGAGTCCACCTCCCCCTTGGCGTCCCAAGACTTCTGCAGCTGGCTCAGCACATCGAGCTTGCGGCTCTTGTTCGAATGCAGTTCCAGGCAGAACTCGCCGAGGCCCACTTCCCGCAGCCTGCGATAGACGACGTCCAGCGCGGCGATCTTCTCGGCCACGAACAGCACGCGCTTGTCCTCGGCCAGACACTGCGCGATCAGGTTTGCGATCGTCTGGCTCTTGCCGGTGCCCGGCGGCCCGATCAGCACGAAGTCCTTGCCCTTGGCGGCCGCCAGCACGGCCGACAGCTGTGACGAGTCGGCCGGCAACGGACTGAAAACCTGCTGAGGCGAGTAGTCCGCGTCGAGCCCGCGGGCATCTGGGAACGCCACCGACGAGCGGTAAGGCTCGCGCGGAGTGTCGATGAGGTGGGCGACCACCGGCGACTTTCGCAGGTCGTCGGTGCGCTCGGCCAGGTCTTTCCACATCAGGTACTTGGCAAACGAGAACATCGACAGCACGACGTCCTCGCTGACCTCCCAACCGCGGATGTCCTTGATCGCCGCGCGTACCCGCTTCCAGATGCCGGTGATGTCCACGCCTGTTTCGTCGCTTGGCAGATCACCCGCCGCCACGCCAAGTTCCAGCGTGAAGTCCTGCCGCAGCATCTCGACCAGCGTCGGGTTGAACAGAGGCTCGTCCTCATGTGCCTGCAGCGTGAAGCCTGAGCGCGCGCTCTTGCGGTTGAGCGTGACGGGCAGCAGGATCAGCGGTGCCTTGACGCGGATGTCCGGCTTGTCCGGGCGTGTCCAGACCAGGAATCCGAGCGCTACGAAAAGCGTGTTGGCACCGCCTTCCTGCATTGCATTGCGGGCGGCCCGAAACAGCTCGACCAGCCGGCCCTCGAGTTCCTGCTCCTCGACTGGGATGAAGACTTCGCGGCGCCTCAGTGCATCGGCCGCATGTTCGCGGCGCAGGTCTTCCAGGCTGCGCGATTCGTGAAGGGGTTGGCTGCGCGGGTCATCACCCTGCATCAACTTGGGGCTGTGCAGTAGCTTGATCGTTTGGCCGTCGGACAAGGCATCTTCAAGCGCCGGAGCGGCCACATCCAGCAACATCGCCTTCTTGCCGGCCTTGAAGTTCAATAGGGCGTTGCGCAGCGAGAGATCGAGCAGCTTGCGCTGCCACCGCCCCAGCCGATCTTTCGGGTCCAATTCGGCGGTCGGGATGTCTGAGCCCACCTCATCCGGAAAGTCGGGCGCGTCTTCGAGCGTGATGATCGGTTCGGGCTGCTCGGGCAGGTTCACCGAGGCCGCGATCGGCTGCGCAAGCGCCAGCGGCTTGATGCGTGACATGCGTGCGCGCTTTACATCGACCACCAGCTCGAACTTGTCTTCCTCTTCCTCGGAGAGGTGGCGGTTGGCGATGGCGATGGCTTGGCTGAAGCTGACGGCGTGGCCTTGCGCGGCCAGCGTGGTCTCGAAGACCAGCAGCTCCTGCAGCTTCTGGCGCTTGCGCAGGGCAGTGACGTCGTCAACGACCGCGGTGGAGAACTCTTCGTTACGCAGCCAGACGCCGACGAACGAGTGTCCGCGATTGAAGACCAGCAGCGCGTTGAGGTGGGCCTGCTCAAGGCATGCTGCAAACAGCAGTGTCAGGTCAAGGCAGGTGGCCAGCCCCGCATCCAGCACCTGACTGGGGCTTCGCACCTTCTGGCCCGTGTGTTCAAAGCTCGCCGGCGGCAGAGCGTAGTTGAGCTTGCGCTGAACAACGGCGGTCCAGATGCCCGATGCAAGTTCCCACGCACGCTTGGCGCCGTGGGTGTAGCCGTCGATCGACCCGGACTTCCCTGCGGCCTCCAAGGCCAAAGCGGCGCTCTTGAGCACCCGGTCGACTGCCGGATCGTTCGGCTGCACGAAGGCCGCCACCATCTCCGGCAGGTGGCCGATGCCGCCCCATTGGTTGCGTGCCAGCAGTTCGACCGTTTGCTCGTGCCGGGCGAGCGCTACGTCGGGCTGCGTGCGGTTGCGCAGTTCGAAGACTAGGGTCGCCGGTTCGGCCTCGGTCAAGCGCGAGAGCAGTGTCCCGTCGAGCTGAACGTCCAGATCGGAGAGGTGGTAGGTTTCCCCGCCGCCGACCGATTCGAGCGTCCACGTGCGTGACTTGATGAGCGCCGGCTCGGAGACGAGATGAACCGATAACTCGCTGATCGCGCTCGGCGTTTCGTTGACGACGGCAAGCTCCTGAAGGGCCGGCACAGCATTCTGGAAGTCCGCCAGGTTCAGCTTCGCGACCGTGCTGACCTGGAGGCGAACGACTGGCGTCGACTTGTCGATGGCGGAGGCTGGAGTGGTGGAAACTGAAATGCCCGGTAGAGGGGCCTGTTCCATGCGCTGCTCTCCCTGCTGGCTCGCTCCGCCTGATCGTGGCGCTCGGCGCTCTTTGTAACAAACCAACCCCTCGCGGACCAGTGGAAACGTCAAGGCAAACTGCCAAGTTCCTAGGCTCTGCGACCGCTTCTGTTGGTTTCGAGCGTCAGCCCTGTGCCGCGATGCATGCCGGCTGCAGTCGAACACGGCGAGTCGGAACGACCGGCTCCAGCCACTCAATGCCGACCGGCAGAACGCCGGGCGCTTCACGCGGCGCGCTGCACTGCCCCCCTCAGCCCAGATCGAACTTGACCCCTTGCGCCAGCGGCAACGCGCGCGAGTAATTGACGGTGTTGGTTGCGCGCCGCATGTAGGCGCGCCAACTGTCGGAGCCGGACTCGCGGCCGCCGCCGGTGTCCTTCTCGCCGCCGAAGGCGCCGCCGATCTCCGCGCCCGAGGTGCCGATGTTGACGTTGGCGATGCCGCAGTCGGAACCGCGCGCCGACACGAACGCCTCGGCCTCGCGCAGGTCGTTGGTGAAGATCGCCGACGACAGGCCTTGTGCCACGCCGTTGTGCAGCGCCAGTGCCTGATCGAGCGTGTCGTACTTCAGCACGTACAGGATCGGTGCGAAGGTCTCCTCGCACACCACGCCGGTCTGCGCCGGCATCGTCACCAGCGCCGGCCGCGCGTACCAGGCGTCCGGCCAGCGGTCGGCGAGCACGCGCTCGCCGCCGGCGACGCGCGTGCCGCCCTCGGCCACGGCGCGCTCGAGCGCCTGCTGCATCGATTCGTAGGCGCGGCGGTCGATCAGCGGGCCGACCAGCGTGCCGGGCGCGCGCGGGTCGCCGATCGGCAATCTGGCGTAGGCGCGGCCGATGCGCGCCACCAGTTCGTCGTGCACCGAGGCGTGCACGATCAGCCGCCGGGTCGTCGTGCAGCGCTGGCCGGCGGTGCCGGCGGCGCCGAACACGATGCCGCGCAGCGCCAGATCCAGGTCGGCGCTGGGAGTCACGACGATCGCGTTGTTGCCGCCCAGCTCCAGCAGGCAGCGGCCGAAGCGCGCCGCCACGCGCGGCGCCACCGCGCGCCCCATGCGCGTGCTGCCGGTGGCCGACAGCAGCGCCACGCGCGGATCGTCGGCCAGCACTTCGCCCAGTTCGGCGCCGCCCACCAGCACCTGCGACAGATGCGCCGGCGCCTCGCCGAAGCGCGCCAGCGCACGCTCGAACAGCGCCTGCGTGGCCAGTGCCGTGAGCGGCGTCTTCTCGGACGGCTTCCACACCACCGGATCGCCGCACACGAGCGCCAGCGCGCTGTTCCAGCTCCACACCGCGACCGGAAAGTTGAAGGCGCTGATCACGCCGACCACGCCCAGCGGATGCCACTGCTCCATCATCCGGTGCCCGGTGCGCTCGCTGGCGATGGTCAGGCCGTGCAACTGCCGGCTCAGGCCGACCGCGAAGTCGCAGATGTCGATCATCTCCTGCACTTCGCCCAGCCCTTCGCTGGCGATCTTGCCGACCTCCAGCGACACCAGCTCGCCCAACTGCGCCTTGTGCGCGCGCAGTTCGTCGCCGAACAATCGCACCAGCTCGCCGCGGCGCGGCGCCGGCACTTCGCGCCAGGCGACAAACGCCTGCTGCGCGCGCGCCAGCGCCGCCCGGGCGGCGTTGCCGTCATGCATCGGCACGCGCGCGATCGCGCTGCCGTCGATCGGCGTGCGCACGGCAAGCGCTCCGTCGAGGGCGGCCGGATCGAGGCCCAGGCCGCGGAGCAGTTCATCGTTGGTCATGGTCAAGGCGTCCATTGCGGTGCCGGAATTCGAGAGAGGCAAAACTCTCGTCGTTGATCGGATAGGCTCTAAGCGCCACGAGGCTCGGCCTTGCTCGGATCGCGTTCCGGCTGGGCGGTCGGATGGTGCGCGAACTCGTTCGCCATTCGCGGTCGAAGCTACTTTCCCTCAAGCGCCGCCTCGAGCGCAGTCAGCAACGGCGGCAGCTCTTCGGTCACGGTTTTCCACACGACGTCCTTGTCGATGTCGAAGTACGCGTGAACGAGGTGGTAGCGCATGCCCATGATGGCGGGCCAAGGCACACGGGGCGTTGTTGCTCGCCCTTCTGTCGAAACCCGACTCGCGGCTTCGCCGACGATCTCGACCGCGCGCACGACCGCGAACAGCAGCATCAGGTCCGTGTCGAGGTCGGTTCGCGTGCGGCCAGCCATGAAACCCAGCGCCGACTGTGGCGGCTCGATCATGTGCTCGAGCCGGACGCGATCCTCAGGCTTCATAGGCGACTTCGGCCTGGCGCAACACGTCGTCGCGGAAACGCGGGCTTAGGTCCTGCGCAGTGCGCAGATCGACCTTGCGACCAAGCGCCCGCCCGAGTTCGATCTCGATCGCGCTGATCCCGATCAGTCCCGGAGTGCGGCCCGGTTCGAACTCGACCAGCAGATCGATGTCGCTGTCGGGCCGCGCCGTGCCTTGCAGTACCGAGCCGAATAGTGACAGCTTGCGATTGCCGTGCCGGCGGCACGACGCCGCCAGTAGCGCAGGTTCAATCGGCAGGCGATCGCCCATGATCGACCTCCTCGAAGTCAGCGCGGCCATGCCGCGCGGACGCAGGCTGAATTCTCCCGCGAAACGAGGTCGCGAGTGCGAGCACGCCTCGCCTCGAGCGGCTGTCGCAGTGCCATCCTCCCGTGTTGCCTGCGGCGGTGGCCCTGCACCTGATCCTTACCGACGAAGACAGTCCCGCGCTGTCTGCGGAAGCGGTGCAAGCGGATCGGAGGCCGCAAAGCGTGCCCGTGCGAGGCGCCCGAGCTCGTTGGTCGCTCCCAGGTGCCACTCGACGTGCGCCGGTCCGCAAGTCCACTCGCGGCGCCGAAGCCGACGCTGCCGCATCAGGCGTTGGCGCGCTGCGGTATCGGCAGGCGGGCGGCGTTGGCGCGCAGCCAGTCGTCGAAGCTCGACAGGCCCGGGTACAGCGCGCGCGTGTCGGCGACGTTGCGCGCGGCGCAGAACTCGGCGTTGAAGTCGCGCTTGAACTGGAACATGTTCGCGAGATCCGCGGCGCCGGGGAAGCCGAGCCGCGCGTAGTCCGCGGGCGGCATCGCCACGTGCTGCACCGGTTCGCCGAGCGCGCGCGCGAGCGCGCTCGCCATCTGCGCGCCGTTCAGGTGTTCGCCGGCGATGCCGACCGTGCGGCCGATCGCGGACTCGCCCTGGCGGAACAGCGCCGCGGCGCACGCGCCGATGTCGGCGGCGGCGATGCCGGGCAGCGGCGCATCGTCCATCGGCAGAACGAACGACAGCTTGCCGTCGGCGCCGCGCTGCGGGTGCATGCCGAAGTGGATCAGGTTCTCCCAGTAGAACGAGGTGAGCAGCAGCGTGACCGGCAGGCCGCGCCGCAGGAACAGCCCGTCAGCCTCGCCCTTGCCGTCGAAATGCGGCACGTTGTAGCGGCCCATCAGCACCGGCATCCGGCTGCCGTCGGGCGCGACCAAGCGGCGCGTGTCCTCCAGCGTGGACCAGATCACGTGGCGCACGCCGGCGCGGCGCGCGGCTTCGGCCATCGTGTCGGCCTGCGCGATCTCGCGCTCGGGCGAAAAGTGCTCCCAGAAGTTGGTGACGCAGAACGCGCCGTGCGCGCCCGCGAGCGCGCGCTGCACGCTGTCGGCGTCGTCCAGATCGGCGGCGATGACTTCGGCGCCCAGTTCGGACAAGGCGCGTGCGGCGGCGCCGCCGGGCTTGCGCGTGATCGCGCGCACGCGGAACGGCCGCGTGCCGGACTGCAGCAGCGCGCGCGCCAGGCCGCCGCCCTGCGCGCCGGTCGCGCCGAAGATCGCGATCAAGGGTGTGCTCATGACGGGGTTCCTTCGTTGCGGTGGGTCGGCAGCGCCGTGGCTGCAGCGCCTGGCGACAGTGTAGGCGCCGGCCCGTCGCGGCGCATCGACCGAAACGAACCACGCACCGCCGCGCGCTCAACCCTGAATCGGCGGCCGCCGAGCGTGGTACCACGCCGAGGTCTGGCCGCGCGAGGCGAGATGCAGTCTCGACGGCCTGACCCATGGCGCGCAACGGTCCAAGCTTCGCGCACGAGGGGTGCGCCAGTCGGCGATTCGGCGTCGTGCTGGCACAGGGCAGTGATCGAGGCTTGGCGCCGTACCGGCGTGGGGCGGCAGTTCACTGAAAGTGAGTTTCGGCTCACGGCCAGTTCCTGCCATCTGCGCGCTCGGAAGCCGACGCGAAGGGTCCTTCCGGGTTTTCTGCGGGTCCCAGAGGGAACGACGTACCCGCCTTCCGGTAGCGAAACGAACGCCCTGCCAAACCCTGCCGCCTTTGGCGGGTTGCCTGCCATCCAAGTTTCGCTGCCGGCTCCTCAGCCGATCGACTCGACCTGGCGCCACTGCTGGAAGGCGCGGCCGAAGCGGTTGGCGAGGAACTCGGGCAGCTCGATCTGCTCCTGGCGGATGAAGCCCTGGTGCGGCAGCCGGCCGGCGCGGAACAGGTCGAGCGCCGCGCACACGCCGGCGGCGGTCGTGATCTGGATCGCCGACTGCGGCGCGCCGGCGGCACGGTCGGCGAAGATCTTGCGCGCGAACACTTCCTGCACCAGCACGCCGTCGCGCAGGCCGCTGGCGGTGACGAACACCAGCACCACATCCTGCATCGTGCTCGGGATCGACCGGCGCAGGATCTCCTTCAGCGTCTCCTGGTCGGCGGCCAGCCCGAGATCGTGCAGCAGCAGCTTCATCGCCGCGCAGTGACCCGGATAACGGACCGACTTGTAGTCGAGCGTGCGCACCTGTCCGCCCAGCGTCTCGCACAGCGTGCCGAGCCCGCCCGAGGTGTTGAACGCCTCGTACTCGACGCCGTCGAGCGAGAAGTGCTCGAGCCCTTCGAGCGCCAGCACTTCGGTGCGCTGGCCGTCGCGGATCGCCTCGCACGGATGGCAGTACTCGTTGATCAGCCCGTCGACGCTCCAGGTCAGGTTGTACTTCAGGGCGTTGGTCGGGAACGCCGGCAGGGCGCCGACGCGCATCTTCAGCTCGTGCAGCCGCTCGAAGCCGCGCGCCAGGTGCTGGCCGACGATGCCGATGAAGCCGGGCGCCAGTCCGCACTGCGGCATGAAGGCGGTGCGCGCGCCGTGCGCGAGCTGCTTGATCGCGCGCGTGGCGGCCACGTCCTCGGTGAGATCGAAGTAGTGGCAGCCGGCGGCACCGGCCTGCTGCGCGGCGCGGGTGGCCAGGTGATAGGGCAGGGCGTTGATGACCGCGTCGTGGCCGTCGATCGCGCGCCGCAGCGCGGCCGCGTCGTCGCCTTCCAGGCGCAGCCTGCGCGCGGCGCTGACGCCGACCCGGGCGAGCGCCGCCTCGCTGCGATCGGCCACCGTCACTGCGTAGTCGCCGCTGGCGCTCAGTTGCTGGGCGATCGTCAGGCCGATGTGGCCGGCGCCGAGCAGTGCCACCTTCATCGCTGCCATCGTCTGGTTCTCGGGTCGGGGTCGCGGCGCGCAGTCTAGTGCTAGTGCCTGTCGAGCTGGCGACCGCCCGTGCGCCGCACCCCTGCCTGTAAGATCGCGCCACCTCTTTGCGCCAGCGACGGCAGCGCGCGCTCCGGCGAACGCCGTCGAACTTCCCGATATGTCCGACTCCGACGCGACCGGCCACGTGTCCGACCGCGATCTCGCCAACGCGATCCGCGCGCTGGCGATGGATGCCGTGCAGAAGGCCAACTCCGGGCATCCGGGGATGCCGATGGGCATGGCCGAGATCGCGCTCGCGCTCTGGCGCGACCACCTGCGCCACAACCCGGCCAACCCGAACTGGGCCGACCGCGACCGCTTCGTGCTGAGCAACGGTCACGGCTCGATGCTGCAGTACGCGCTGCTGCACCTGAGCGGCTACGACCTGCCGATGCAAGAGCTCGCCGACTTCCGGCAACTGCACAGCCGCACCCCCGGCCACCCCGAGGTCGGCGTCACGCCCGGCGTCGAGACCACCACCGGTCCGCTCGGGCAGGGCTTCGCCAACGCGGTCGGAATGGCGCTCGCCGAGCGCCTGCTGGCGGCCGAGTTCAACCGGCCCGGTCATGCGATCGTCGACCATCGCACCTACGCCTTCGTCGGCGACGGCTGCCTGATGGAGGGCATCTCGCACGAGGCGGCGTCGCTCGCCGGCGTCTGGCGGCTCGCCAAGCTCATCGTTCTGTACGACGACAACGGCATCTCGATCGACGGCGAGGTCCGGCACTGGTTCGGCGACGACACCGGCCAGCGCTTCCGCGCCTACGGCTGGCACGTGATCGGGCCGATTGACGGCCACGATGTGGCCGCCGTCTCGCGCGCGATCGCCGCGGCCCAGGCGAGCGAGCGGCCGACGCTGATCGCCTGCCGCACGGTGATCGGCCAGGGCTCGCCGAACCGCGCCGGCTCCGAGAAGGCGCACGGCGAGGCGCTCGGCGAGGCCGAGGTCGCGGCCACACGGCAGGCGATCGGCTGGCCGCACGCGCCGTTCGAAGTGCCGGCCGCCGTTTACCGCGGCTGGGATGCGCGCGGCCGCGGCGGTGCGCTGGAAGCCGACTGGCGCCGGCGCTTCGCCGCCTATGCCGCCGCCCATCCGCGCCAGGCGGCCGAGTTCGAGCGCCGGATGCGCGGCGATCTGCCCGTGCACTTCGCCTCGGTGGTGGCGCAGGCGCTGCGCGCCGCGCACGAGGGCCGGCAGACGGTGGCCACGCGCAAGGCCTCGCAGCTCGCGCTCGAAGTGCTGGCCGAGGCGCTGCCCGAGATGCTCGGCGGCTCGGCCGATCTGACCGGCAGCAACCTCACCCGCTGGAGCCGGGCCGCCAGTTTGCGCACCGACGGCGAGTTCCAGCCGGGCCGCCACATCAACTACGGCGTGCGCGAGTTCGGCATGGGGGCGATCGCCAACGGCATCGCCCTGCACGGCGGCTTCATCCCGTTCGCCGGCACCTTCCTGGTGTTCTCCGACTACAGCCGCAACGCGCTGCGCATGGCGGCGCTGATGAGAAGCCGCGTGATCCACGTGTTCACGCACGACTCGATCGGGCTCGGCGAGGACGGGCCGACCCACCAGGCGGTCGAGCACGCATCGAGCCTGCGCCTGATCCCGAACATGGATGTCTGGCGGCCGTGCGACACGGTCGAGACGATCGTCGCCTGGGCCGAATCGCTGGCGCGCCGCGACGGGCCGGCGAGCCTGCTGCTGTCGCGCCAGCCGGTGGCTTTCGTGCGCGAGACCGCCGACGCCGAGGCGATCGCCCGCGGCGCCTACGTGCTGCGCGAGGCGCCGGGCGGGCCGCAGGCGGCGCGCGCGGTGCTGATCGCCACCGGCTCGGAAGTGCCGCTGGCGGTCGAGGCGCAGGCCAGGCTCGGCGAGCAGGGCGTGCCGGTGCGCGTGGTGTCGATGCCGTCGACCACCGCGTTCGATCGCCAGAGCGCCGCCTATCAGGCGAGCGTGCTGCTGCCGGAGGTGCCGCGGATCGCGGTCGAGGCCGGCGCCACCGGCCTGTGGTGGAAGTACGTGCGCGGCCACGGCGCGGTGCTCGGCGTCGACCGCTTCGGCGAGTCGGCGCCGGCGGCCGCCGTCTACCGGCAGGTGGGGCTCACCGTCGAGCGTCTGGTCGAGGTCGTCGCGCAGGTGCTGCGCGGCGCGCTGCGGCGGGCGGACTGCGAACACGCGGGAGGAACAACCTCAGTGAAGGAGATCCAGACATGACCATCAAAGTCGCCATCAACGGCTACGGCCGCATCGGCCGCAACATCCTGCGCGCTCACTACGAGGGCGGCAAGAAGCACGACCTGCAGATCGTCGCGGTCAACGATCTCGGCGATCCGAAGACCAACGCCCACCTGACCAAGTACGACACCGCGCACGGACCGTTCCCCGGCACGGTGGCGGTCGACGGCGAGTACATGGTCGTCAACGGCGACCGCATCAAGGTGCTCGCCAACCGCGATCCGGCACAACTGCCGTGGGCGGCGCTCGGGGTCGACGTCGTGCACGAGTGCACCGGCTACTTCACCAGCAAGGAGAAGGCCTCGGCGCACCTGAAGGGCGGCGCCAGGAAGGTGATCATCTCGGCGCCCGGCGGCAAGGACGTCGACGCCACCATCGTCTACGGCGTCAACCACGGCACGCTGAAGAGCTCGCACACGGTGATCTCGAACGCCAGTTGCACGACCAACTGCCTGGCGCCGCTGGTCCAGCCGCTGCATGCCAAGCTCGGGCTGGTCAACGGCCTGATGACGACGATCCACGCCTACACCAACGACCAGGTCCTGACCGACGTCTATCACGAGGACCTGCGCCGCGCGCGCAGCGCCACGCAGTCGATGATCCCGACCAAGACCGGCGCCGCCGCCGCGGTCGGCCTGGTGCTGCCGGCGCTGAACGGCAAGCTCGACGGCTTCGCGATCCGGGTGCCGACGATCAACGTCTCGATCGTCGACCTGTCGTTCATCGCCGAGCGCGACACCACGGTCGAGGAAGTCAACGGCATCGTGCGTGCCGCCGCCGACGGCGAGCTGAAGGGCATCCTCGGTTTCAACAGCGAACCGCTGGTGTCGGTCGACTTCAACCACAACCCGCTGTCGTCGGTGTTCGACGCCACCCTGACCAAGGTCAGCGGCCGTCTGGTCAAGGTCTGCGCCTGGTACGACAACGAGTGGGGCTTCTCGAACCGCATGCTCGACGCCACCGTGGCACTGATGACGGCGCAGTGATCGGCGGCTGCGGGCCGCGCCGCAGCAAACGGCCGCGCGCGGCGGCCTTTTCTGTTTCCACATGTAGCCGGCGTCAACGCTGCCGCCGCCGGCGGCGTGCTTGGCTGCGGGCGGCCGATCCGGCCGGCTTCGTCCGAACGATGCCGCCGCGGCGCTGCCGCCCGGCGCAGCCTTCGCGCTATAAGCGCTGCCGCACCGCCGCTCTCGGGAGACATCCGTGAAGAAGATCCTGGTCATCGCCGTCGCGCTTGCCTGTGTCTTGGCCTCGGCGTCCGCCCTGGCGCAGGACCGCAAGCGGCCGCTGCCGGCGAGCGCCGAGCCGATGATCGGCCAGTTGATCGTCAAGCTGCGCGCGCCGACCGCCGCCGAGCGCGTGCAGCGGCTCGGCGCCCAGCGGGCGGCGGCGCTGTCGAAGTCGGCCTCGGTCGCGCTCGAGCCGGTGCGCGCGATGTCGGGCGACGCCACGGTCGTGCGCCTGCCGCAGGCGATGCCGCTGGCGCAGGCGCTGCAAGTGGTCGAGCGGCTGCGCGCCGACCCGGCCGTCGAGTGGGCGGTGCCCGACCTGCCGGTGCGCCGGCAGCACGCCTACCCGGTCGACGCAGGCTTCGCCACCAACCAGTGGAACCTGTTCCATCCTTCGACACAGTTCACGGCGCCGACGGTGGGCAGCGGCTTCAAGACCCACATGCCGGCCGGCGGCGCGAGCCTGCCGCCGGCCTGGGCGATCACGCTCGGCGACGCGCAGGTGACGGTCGCGGTGATCGACACCGGCGTCGTCTCTAGCCAGCGCGATCTGGCCGGCCGGCTGCTGAAAGGCTACGACTTCATCTCGTCGAACGCACTGACGTCGCTTGGCGTGCCGCCGAACTTCGTCGCCAACGACGGCGGCGGCCGCGATGCCGACGCCTCCGATCCCGGCGACTGGGTCACTGCCGACGAGGAGGCCCGCTACCCGGCCGCCTGCGCCGGCGCGCAGACCGACAGTTCGTGGCACGGCACGCACATGAGCGGGATCATCGCCGCCAACTGGGGCAACGACTTCGATCCTGCCACCGGCCAGCTCTACCCGGGCACCCGCACCGCCGGCATCGCGCCGCAGGTGCGGATCCTGCCGGTGCGGGTGCTCGGCAAGTGCGGCGGTCTGTCCTCCGACGTGATCGACGGCATGCGCTGGGCGGCCGGCCTGCCCGTGCCCGGCGCGCCCGCCAACCCGACGCCGGCGCGGGTGCTGAACGTCAGCCTCGGCGGCAGCGCGGGCGCGTGCAATCAGGCCTACTCGCGGGCGACGCAGGACATCCAGGCCACGGGTGCGGTGATCGTCGCCGCCGCCGGCAACGAGGCGACCGAGGCGGCGCTGCAGCCGGCCAACTGCGCCGGCGTGATCTCGGTCACCGCGCATGCGATCAACGGCGACAACGCCGACTACGCCAACGTCGCGCGTCGAAGCAACCCGTCCGAAGTCACGATCAGCGCCCCCGGCGGCGGCCTGCCGACTTCGCTTCCGGCGCAGCCGGCGCTGCTGGCGACCGACAACGCCTACCTGATCTGGTCGACCGGCCTGTTCGGCGCCACGATCCCGACCAGCACCGCGAGCGCGAGCGATCTGCGCCGGGGCGACGCCGTGCTCGGCCTGGTCGGCACCAGTCCGGCCACCGCCCACGTCTCGGCGGCGGTGGCGCTGATGCTCTCGGCCGATCCGAGCCTGAGCGCGACGCGGATCCGCGGCCTGCTGACCGCGACCGCGCGGCCGCACCCGGCCGGCGGCTACTGCGCCCAAGGCAACCCCGGCGCCGGCCTGTGCGGTGCCGGGCTGCTCGACGTCGGTGCCGCGCTGGCGGCGGTCGCGCCGCCGCCGCCGCCGAGCGGCGGCGGCGCGCTGCCGCTGCCGTCGCTGCTGCTGCTCGCCTTGCTGTCGCTGGTGAGCGGCGTGCGGCGTTCAGGCCTCGCGTCCTGACTGCTCGCGGTCGCGCGCGGCGGCCGCATCGCCCGGCAATACACCCCACGCCAGACCGGCCACGGCGCCGGCCAGCGCGCCGAACAGGTGCGCCTGCGGCACGGTCTGGGCGCCGAGCCACTGCGCGTAGGGCGTGGCGCTGCCGGCCGGCTGTTCGACCAGCACCTTGACCGTGCCTGCGGCCACCAGCAGCGCCGGCAGCCACAGCCGGCGAAGCCGTGGCGCGCCGCGCAGCGCCGCCAGCAGCCACTGCACGGCGCCGGCGAAAAACAGCGCGTGCAGCACGCCGGAGAAGCCCCGATACCAGGCGATCGCCGGGTGCAGCAACACCAGCCCGGCGCCGACCGCGAGTGCCGCGGCGAGCAGCACCACGGCCTGCGCGCGCGCCGCCAGTTCGGGCGCGAACAGGCGCGCCACCAGCACCCAGCCGGCGGCGTTGATCAGCACGTGTGTGGTGTTGATGTGCACCAGGTGCGCACTGACGATGCGCCAGGGCTCGCGCCAGGCCAGCTCGGGCCGCAACTCGAGCGCGGTGGCCGGAACCTGTCCGGCGGCCACCGCCGCGTGCAGCAGGAGCAGCGCCATGCTGCCGGCCACGGCGAGCTGCTCGCCGGAACTGAAGGTGCGCACGGTGGTTGGCGGCGAGTCGGGTTCAGGTCGAGCCAGGCGCGGCACAGCGCCGGTGCGCGTGCGCCACGCAGCGCTCGAGTCGTGCGGCAGGCCGGCGCGGCCGGCAATGCATTCGCGCGCAGTCACCCTGCCGGCACGAGGCGGTTCATATAATGCCCGACACGAATCGCCGCGGCGGCGGCCGGCGCGGTCTGGCGCGCAGCCGCCAGGCCCCGTATCCGGGCGCGGCGCGGGCGCATCGCCTGCGCCCGGCGCACGGCCCTTGCCCGCTCCCTTCCTCCCAGACGAGCCACGTCATGAACGTCCAGACCATGAAGGACCTCGCCGCCGCCGGTCAGCTCGCCGGCCGGCGCGTTTTCATCCGTTCCGATCTGAACGTGCCGCAGGACGACGCCGGCCGCATCACCGAGGACACGCGGATCCGCGCCTCGGTGCCGGCGATCGAGATGGCGCTCGCCGCCGGCGCGGCGGTGATGGTGACCTCGCATCTGGGGCGGCCGACCGAGGGCGAGTTCAAGCCCGAGGACTCGCTGGCGCCAGTGGCGCAGCGCCTGTCCGAGCTGCTCAAGCGGCCGGTGCCGCTGCGGCAGAACTGGCTCGACGGCGTCGAGCTGCGGCCGGGCGAGGTCGTGCTGCTGGAGAACTGCCGGATCAACAAGGGCGAGAAGAAGAACAGCGACGCGCTGGCGCAGCAGATGGCCGCGCTGTGCGACGTCTACGTCAACGACGCCTTCGGCACCGCGCACCGGGCCGAGGCGACCACCCACGGGCTGGCGCGCTTCGCCAAGGTGGCCTGCGCCGGCCCGCTGCTGGCGGCCGAGATCGAGGCGCTGGGCAAGGCGCTCGGCAATCCCAGGCGGCCGCTGGTGGCGATCGTCGCCGGCGCCAAGGTCTCGACCAAGCTCACCATCCTCGACAACCTGGCGCGGCGCGTGGACCGGCTGATCGTCGGCGGCGGCATCGCCAACACCTTCCTGCTGGCGCAGGGCTTCGGCATCGGCAAGTCGCTGGCCGAGCCCGACCTCGTGTCCGAGTGCCGCAAGATCATGGCCACGCTCGCCGACAAGGGCGGCACGCTGCCGCTGCCGAAGGACGTGGTGGTGGCACGGCAGTTCAAGGCCGACGCGCCTTCGCGCACCTGCCGCGCTGACGCGGTGGCCGCCGACGAGATGATCCTCGACATCGGCCCGTCGAGCGCACTCGAGCTGATGCACGTGATCAACGAGGCCGGCACCATTGTCTGGAACGGCCCGATCGGCGTGTTTGAGTTCGACGCCTTTGCCGAGGGCACGCGGCAGTTGGCGCTGGCGATCGCCGGCGCCACCGCCAACGGCGCCTTCTCGATCGCCGGCGGCGGCGACACGCTGGCGGCGATCGCCAAGTACGGCATCGCCGAGCGCATCAGCTACATCTCGACCGGCGGCGGCGCCTTCCTCGAGTTCCTCGAAGGCAAGACGCTGCCGGCGATCGAGATCCTCGAGCAGCGCGCGGCCGGCCGCTGAGCCGGCAGCAGACCATGCCGCGCTCGACCAAGATCGTCGCCACCCTCGGCCCCGCTTCGGGCGACCAACTCGTGCTCGAGCGGATGCTGGCCGCCGGGGTCGACGTCGTGCGGCTGAACTTCTCGCACGGCAGTGCCGAGGACCACCTGCGGCGCGCGCAACTGGTGCGCGAGTGCGCGCGCGCCTGCGGGCGCGAGGTCGGCGTGATGGCCGATCTGCAGGGCCCGAAGATCCGCGTCGGCCGCTTCCGCGACGGCAAGGTGCAGCTCGCCGCCGGCGGCCACTTCGTGCTCGACGCCGGCTGCGAGCTGGGCGACGGCGGCCGCGTCGGTCTCGACTACGTCGATCTGCCGCGCGACGTTCGCGCCGGCGACACGCTGCTGCTCAACGACGGCCTGATCGTGCTCGACGTCGAGCGCGTGCTCGGGCGCGAGATCCACACGATCGTTCGCATCGGCGGCGAGCTCGCCGACAAGAAGGGCATCAACAAGCAGGGCGGCGGCCTGTCGGCGCCGGCGCTCACCGCCAAGGACGTGAACGACATCGAGACCGCGATGGCCTGCGGCGCCGACTACGTGGCGGTCAGCTTCGTCAAGAACCGCACCGACGTCGAGATGGCGCGCCAACTGGCGACGATCGCCGGCGCTCGCCACGGCCTGCGGCCGGCGGTGATCGCCAAGATCGAGCGCGCGGAGGCGATTCCGGCGCTCAAGGAGATCGTCGAGGCCGCCGACGGCATCATGGTCGCGCGCGGCGACCTCGCGGTCGAGGTCGGCAACGCCGTGGTGCCGGCTCTGCAGAAGCGCATGATCCGGATCGCGCGCGAGCACAACAAGCTGGCGATCACCGCCACCCAGATGATGGAGTCGATGATCGTCAACGCGGTGCCGACCCGCGCCGAGGTGAGCGACGTCGCCAACGCGGTGCTCGACGGCACCGACGCCGTGATGCTGTCGGCCGAGACCGCCTCCGGCCGCTACCCGGTCGAGGTGGTCGAGGCGATGGCCTCGATCGTGCGCGAGGCCGACCAGTCCGAGACCGCGCCGCTCGACTCGGCCTTCCTCAACCAGACCTTCACCCGGGTCGACCAGTCGATCGCCTACGGCGCCCTGTTCACCGCCTTCCATCTGCGCTGCGCGGCGATCTGCGCGCTCACCGAGTCCGGCGCCACCGCGCTGTGGATGAGCCGGCACGACGTCGACATCCCGATCTACGCGCTGACACCGAGCGTGGCCACCGCACGCCGGCTGGCGCTGTACCGCAACGTCCATCCGCTGCACTTCCCGATGAGCGACGACCGCGACGCCGCGCTCGCCGCCGCCGAGCGCCGGCTGCTCGAGCAGGGCGTGGTCGAGCGCGGCAACCTGATCGTGATCACGGTCGGCGAGCCGATGAACCAGCCGGGCGGCACCAACACGCTGAAGATCGTTCGCGTCGGAGAGCGCGCGTGAGGGCGAAGCGCGGCGGCGCGGCGTGCGCGAGTGCGGCAGGCGTTGCCGCCGCCCAGGCGT
>Ga0208609_100144_pt1 | contig 33190 bp, 34 predicted proteins | sample SubbioR11_8A_Apr_FD_184813 | JGI IMG/M metagenome (GOLD analysis project Ga0208609, IMG submission 184813) | Serpentinite rock and fluid subsurface biosphere microbial communities from McLaughlin Reserve, California, USA - CR11_8A_Apr (SPAdes) | ecosystem: Environmental > Terrestrial > Deep...
CCGCGTCGGCGGCGGCGGCATCGACCACCAGCACCATGCCGATGCCGTTGTTGAAGGTGCGGTTCATCTCGAAATCGTCGATGCCGGCGCTGCGCTGCAGCCAGGCAAAGAGCTCGCTCTGCGGCCAACTGCCTTGCACCAGTTCGGCCGCCAGATGCTCGGGCAGCACACGCGGGATGTTTTCCAGCAGGCCGCCGCCGGTGATGTGCGCCAGCGCCTTGACGCCGCCTTCAGCGCTGCCGCAAGGGTGCTGCGCCAGCGCCTGCAGCACGCTGCGCACGTAGATGCGCGTCGGGGCCATGAGGGCCTGGCGCAGGGGCTGCCCGTCGAGGGTGGCGGGCAGGTTCGCACCAGCGCGATCCAGGCACTTGCGCACCAGCGAAAAACCGTTGGAATGCACGCCGCTGGAGGCCAGGCCCAGCACCACATCGCCGCTGGCCACGGTCTGGCCCGTGAGGATGAGCGATTTTTCTACCGCCCCAACACAAAAACCGGCCAAGTCGTATTCGCCCGGCGGGTACATGCCGGGCATTTCGGCGGTCTCGCCGCCGATCAGGGCGCAGCCAGCCAGCTCGCAGCCGTGCGCGATGCCGCCCACCACCGCCGCCGCAGTGTCCACGTCGAGCTTGCCGCAGGCGAAGTAATCGAGGAAAAACAGCGGCTCGGCGCCTTGCACCAACACGTCGTTGACGCTCATGGCCACCAGGTCGACGCCCACCGTGTCGTGCATCTGCCACTCAAAAGCCAGCTTGAGCTTGGTGCCCACGCCGTCGGTGCCCGAGACCAGCACCGGCTCGCGGTAGCGCTTGGGCACTTCAAACAGCGCGCCAAAGCCGCCGATGCCGGCCAGCACCCCTTCGCGCAGGGTTTTTTTGGCCAGGGGCTTGATGCGCTCGACCAGCGCGTCGCCGGCCTCGATGTCAACGCCAGCGTCTTTGTAGGATAGGGGTTTCGTGGTCATGAGATGTGGGCGCTATAGAATGGGCCGATTTTACTGGTCTGCCACACCTGCTTTTTCGTCGCTTGCTGGCACCAATCTGACACCACCCGATTTAATGGCCCCACCGATGTTGCTCACCCCCTCGCAATTGCGCGTGCTCGCCTGGGTCGGCTTGGCCGTGGTGGCTTGGCTGCTGCTGGGCCTGCTGGCGCCGGTGCTCACGCCCTTCCTGGTGGCGGCGGTGCTGGCCTACGTCTTGCATCCAGCGGTCGAGCGCTTGCACCAGCACGGGCTGCCGCGCTGGCTAGGGGCAGGGCTGGCGCTTACGCTGCTGGTGCTGGTGTTGCTGGCGGTGCTGTTGCTGATCGTGCCTGTGATCACGCACCAGGTGCCGCTGCTGCGCGACCAGATTCCACTGCTGCTGGAGCGCTTCAATGTCTGGGTTGCTCCTTGGGCCACGCGCCTGGATCTGGATCTGCAGATCGACGTGGCGATGGTGCGCGAGCAGTTGCAGCGGCTCATCACCGGGGATGAGGGGCGGTGGGTTGAGTATCTGCTGTCCTCGTTGCGCATAGGCGGCAGCGCCTTGCTGGCGGTCTTGGGTTTTCTGGTGCTCACCCCCATCGCCGCTTTCTACCTGCTGCTGGACTGGGACTGGTTGGTCGAAAACGTCAAGCTGCTGGTGCCGCCGCGCTGGCGCACCTCGACGCAGGGCTTTCTGGACGAGACCGACCAGGTGCTGGGTCAGTATTTGCGTGGCCAGTTGCTGGTCATGAGCAGCATGGCGGTGTTTTTTACCGTCGGGCTGATGCTGGTCGGGCTCGATCTGGCGCTGCCGATCGGCGTCTTCACCGGCATGGCAATGTTCGTGCCCTTCTTGGGCTTTGGGGTCGGGATGGTGCTGGGCCTGCTCGCGGCGCTGCTGCAGTTCGGCACCCTGTGGGTGGTGTTGTTGGTGGGCGCGGTTTTTATGCTCGGGCAGGTTCTGGAGAGCATGTACCTGACGCCGCGCGTGCTGGGCGGGCGCATCGGCATGCACCCGATCGCCGTGATTTTTGCCCTGATGGCCTTTGGGCACCTGTTTGGCTTCGTGGGTGTGCTGATCGCGCTGCCGGTAAGCGCGGTGCTGGTGGTGGCGCTGCGCCGCCTGCAGGCGCTGTACCAAAGCAGTGCGCTCTACACCGACGGCATGGTGCCGACGCTGCCCGCTGCGGCTGCCGCGCCTGCCAGCGCCACACCGCCGCCAGCGTCTGCGTTAGCGCCCGCCGAGCGCGCCGCCGGGAACCCGCCCGCCTGAGCCCATGCAGCAACTGGTGCTCGACCTCGGGCTGGCCGCGCCACCCACGCTGGACAATTTTTTTGCCGATGCCGCTCAACCGGTCTTGGCGCACCTGCGCGAGGTGCTGGCGCAGCCGCAATACCCCAGAGTGCCCAGCTTGATCTGGGGCGCCCCCGGCAGCGGCAAAACGCATTTGCTGCACGCGGTGCGGCTGGCGCTGCAGCAGCAGGGCCAGTCGGTGGGCTGGCTCGATGCCAGCAGCCAGGTCTTGCCCGACTTTGAAGACCACTGGAGCGCCGTGCTGCTCGACGATTGCCAGCGTTACGGCAGCGCGCAGCAGGCGCTGGCTTTCAACTGGTGCATCAACGCGCTCACCCCCGCCGATGGCCGGCCGCGCTGGGTGCTGGCCAGCGCCGACCGGCCGCCGACCGACCTCGAACTGCGCGCCGACTTGCGCACCCGGCTGGGTTGGGGCCATGTGTTCCAATTGCCACTCTTGAACGACGCCGAGCGCCGCCGCGTGCTGCGCCAAGCCGCCAGCGCGCGCGGCCTGTGCCTGCCCGACGAGCTGCTCGATTTCATGCTCAGCCGCTTTGCGCGCGAGCTCGGCAGCCTGATGGCGCTGCTGCAGCGGCTCGACGGCTACGCGCTGCGCACCCAGCGCCCGCTTACCGTGCCCCTGCTCAAAGCCATGCTTGAAGAAACCTGTGAAACCTGAAAACCCGGTCCCGCACCGATTGCCTCAACCCATGAAACTGGCCCTGTTCGACCTCGATCACACCCTGCTGCCGCTGGACTCCGACCACGCCTGGGGCCAGTTCACCACCCGCATCGGCTGGACCGACGCCGAGGCCTTCACGCGCCGCAACGACGAATTTTTTGCCCAGTACCAGGCCGGCGCCCTCGACATCCACGACTACGTGCGCTTTAGCACCGCCGCCGTGCGCGAGCGTGGGGCGCAGGCCGCTGCCGCTGCGCACCAGCAGTACATGCGCGAGGTGATCGCGCCGCAGTTGCGGCCTGCTGCGCTGGAACTGGTCGAGCAGCACCGGCGCGCGGGCGATGCGCTGCTTATCATCACCGCCACGAACGAGTTCGTCACGCGCCCGATCGCGCACGCCTTGGGCGTGGCCGAACTGCTGGCGGTGGAGCTGGCGCGCGGCCCCGATGGCTGGTACAGTGGCGAGATTGCGGGCACGCCCTCGTTTCGCGAAGGCAAGGTGCAGCGCCTGGAGCAATGGCTGGCGGCGCGTGGCCTGGGCTGGGACACCGTGCACACCACGTTTTATTCCGACTCCCTCAACGACCTGCCCCTGCTCGAAAAAGCCGACGTGCCGGTGGCCACCAACCCCTCGCCCGGCCTGCGTGCGCTCGCGCAACAACGCGGCTGGCGCATCCTCGATCTATTTGAAACACCGGCATGATCACATCCTTCATCAACCGCCTGCTGGGCAAAGCGCCCAAAGCCAGCGCATCCCCCTTTGGCAAGCGCGAAGACGTGCCGGTGGCGGTGCACGGCATCGACCCCTCGCTGGTCGATGGGCGCGCGCTCGACGTGCTGCACAGCCTCAAGCGCGCCGGCTACGAGGCCTACATCGTGGGCGGGGCGGTGCGCGATTTGCTGCTCGGGCTGCGCCCCAAAGACTTTGATGTGGCCACCAACGCCACGCCAGAGCAGGTCAAGGCGCTGTTTCGGCGCGCCTTCATCATCGGGCGGCGCTTTCGCATCGTGCACGTGGTGTTTGGGCGCGGGCGCGAGCACGAGGTGATCGAAGTCTCGACCCTGCGCGCCTACCTCGACAGCGCCGACGCCGAGCAAGTGAGCGGCAACGAGCGCAGCCACAAGGCGGCACTGGCCGGGGTCGGGCACGCCGTCGATGCCAGCGGCCGGGTGCTGCGCGACAACATCTGGGGCACGCTCGAACACGACGCGGCGCGGCGCGATTTCAGCGTCAACGCGCTCTACTACGACCCCGAGAGCGAAGTGGTGGTCGATTTTCACCACGGCATCCGCGACGCCAAAAAGCGCGTGCTGCGCCTGATCGGCGACCCGGCCACGCGCTACCGCGAAGACCCGGTGCGCATCATCCGTGCGGTGCGTTTTGCGGCCAAGCTCAGCGGACTGGGCTTTCACTTCGACACCAAAACCCGCGCCCCGCTGCTGGCCAGCCTGCCGCTGCTGGCCGAGGTGCCGCCGAGCCGTTTGTTCGATGAAATGCTCAAACTGCTGCAAACCGGGCACGCCCTGGCCAGCATCGAGCAGTTGCAAGGGCTCGGGCTGGCGCAAGGCATTTACCCGCTGCTAGATGTGGTGGTGCAGCGCGCTCACGACCCCTTCGTGCGCGCCGCGTTGCAAGACACCGACCGCCGCGTGGCCGAAGAAAAATCGGTGGTGCCGAGTTTTTTGCTCGCCTGCGTGCTCTGGAGCGATGTGCGCGCCAGTTGGGAGCGGCGCCAGCAAGCCGGGAGCAGCGCCTTTGCCGCCCTGCAAGAGGCGGTGGATGAGGCTTTCGATGCGCGCATCGGCGATGTGTCGGGGCGCGGCAAGCTGGCGGCCGATATGCGCGAAATCTGGCTCATGCAGCCGCGTTTTGACAAGCGCAGCGGCCAAGCGCCGTTTGCGCTGATCGAGCAGCCGCGTTTTCGCGCTGGTTTCGATTTTCTGCGCCTGCGCGCCCAAGTGGGCGAGATCGACGAGGAGCTTTCGCACTGGTGGGAGACCTTCAGCCTAGCCAACGAGGCGGTGCGGCGCGACATGCTCGAAGCCGTTCGGCTGGAGCAGCAGCGCAAGCGAGCGGCGGGCAAGGGCGGGGTGCGCGGGGCGGGGCGTGGCGGGCGGGCAGATCCGGGGTCGGGCAAGGCCCAGCCGGGCCCTGCAGGTGCGCAGAATGAGGGGGAGGGTGAGGAGACAGATGACGCGCGAGACCCGCGTTTTGGGCGTGGCCACGCTGCCGATGCCGAGCGATCCGAGCACGGCAGCACCGACGAAGCCGCACCCGCAGCCAAAAAACGCCGCCGCCGCCGCAAACCGGCCAGCCAGCGCGAGGGCGGCGCAGCAGATGGCAGCCCCGGCGGCCCGAACGGGCCAGGCGCGCAGTCCGACTAAAACCGCACCGGCCACTGGGCCGGGCCGCAGCGAGCCATGCCGCCGACCGTGAATCAAACGCCGCCCATCTGCCCCAGCGCCGGGCTTGCCGCTGAGCCGGGGCCGCAGGGCTTGCCGCCGCGCCAGCCGGTGCAGGCCTGGGTGGCTTTGGGTGCCAACTTGGGTGATGCCCGCGCCAGCGTGCGCGCCGCCATCGAGGCGATAGGCTGCTTGCCGCACACCCGGCTGCTGCGCGCCTCCAGCCTGTACCGCAGCGCCCCGTGGCAGGCCGAAGGGGCCGATTTCATCAACGCCGTGGCGCACCTGCAAACGCATCTGAACGCCCCCGACCTGCTGCGCGCCCTGCAAGCGCTGGAGCAGGCCGCCGGGCGTGAGCGCCCGTGGCGCCACGCACCGCGCACGCTGGACCTCGATTTGCTCGAATATGGTTCGGCCCGAATAGCATCCGACTGGCTTACGCTGCCGCACCCGCGCCTGCACGAGCGCGCTTTCGTGCTGCTGCCGCTGGCCGAAATCTCACCCGAGCGCGTCAGCGCCGCCGCGCTGGCGCGGGTGGCGGGGCAGCGAATCGAGAAGCTCTAGGGCTATGCGGCCTGGCTCAGGGGTAGAGCCGCTCGCGCACCCAAGCCCCACCGTCATCGAGGCGGTAGCGCAGCCGGTCGTGCAATCGGCTCGGGCGGCCTTGCCAAAACTCCCAACGGTCGGGCCGCAGCCGGTAGCCGCCCCAGTGTGGCGGGCGTGGCGGTTGCAGCATGAACTGGGCCCCAAACTTGAGCGCTTGCGCCACCAGCGCGGCGCGGCTGGAGAGCACACGGCTCTGCGCGCTGGCCCAAGCCCCGATGCGGTGCTCCAGCGGCCGGCTCTGAAAGTAGGCGTCGCTCTCGGCTTCGCTCACGCGCTCGACCCGCCCCTCGATGCGCACCACGCGCTCGAGCTCAACCCAGTGAAACTGCAGTGCCGCCCACGGGTTGCCGGCCAGTTCCTGGCCTTTGCGGCTGTCGTAGTTGGTGAACCACACCAGGCCCTGGGCGTCGTAGCTTTTGATCAGCACCACGCGCGTGCTCGGGCGCAAGTCGCTGCCCACGCTGGCCAGCGTCATGGCGTTGGGCTCGGGCAGTTCGCTTTTCAGCGCCTCCTCGAACCAGCGACCAAACTGTTGCAGCGGATCGGGGTGCGAGTCGTCCTCGCTCAGGGCGGCGCGTTCGTAGCTTTTGCGCAAGTCGGCGATGTTCATGGGGTGCAAGTATGGCACGCTGGCCGGGGTGTATAAATCAAGGCGCCTGCCGCCGTACACTTGCGCCAATCAGGATGAGCAATGACTGCCCGAGGCTACAAGACGATCTACTTCGCCAACGCACTGCTTTCGTTGGCCGACGGTCTCTACTATCCATTCCTCATTGCCTTCTTGTACCAGATGGACGGCATCGTGGCTGCGGGGGTGGGGCTGGGCATCATTGCCATCATGGACGCGGTGGGTTCGTACTTCGTGGGCGGCTGGGTGGATCGCTATGGGCGCAAGCCTTTTTTGGTGGCGACCGCGTGCCTGAGCGTGGGCGTTTACTTGGCTTATCCACTCATCTCGTACTTGGATCAGCCTTGGGCCTATGGTGCGCTGCTGCTGGTGCTGGTGCTGGACGGATTGAGCGATGGCTCCTGGGACACCATCGAAGCCGTTTACCTAGGCGACGTGACCCGCAAAGCCACCAGGGGCCGTGGCATGGGAAATTACTGGGGGGCAGGAGGCATCATCTTTGGTGTGGCCATGATTGCGGCCGGCTTGGTGGGCATTCATGTGAGCTTTATGACGGTGGCTTGGGTGGTGGTAGCCATCTACTTTTTGGGTATTTTGGTGCTGCTGCGTCTCGAAGAGAGTCGCCAAGTTTAAAGCCCACCGTGCCGGCCCCCAAGGCTGCGCTGGCGGCATAAAATCTGTCCGCCTGCCCCACCTTGGCCCCTCTCGGTCAGTCCCAGCCCGATGTCCACTCTCAACACTCCCACTACTCTCATCCCCGCGTCCCAGCCCCGGCCCGAAGCCCTTGATCTGCGTGCCTTGGCCGGCAGTGGTCAGATGCTGCAAGGCGAGCTGGAGCTGGCTGCGTTGCCGCGCTGGAGCACCGATGCGCCGCCTTGGTCCACTGCCTTGGAGCCGTTGCGCTGGCAGGCACAGGCCCAGTGGCGTGCCGACCCAGCGAGCGTGTCGAGCGGCGCGAGTCGGAGCGAAGCACGCCAGTTGTGGTTGTGGTTGAGTTGGTCTGCCCAGGTGCCGTTGTGCTGCCAGCGCTGCCTTGAGCCATTTTTGGAGCCCGTGCAAGACGAGCGCTGGTTTCGCTTCGTGGCCGATGAAGCGCGCGCCCAAGCCGAGGACGAGGAATGCGCCGAGGACCTGCTGGTCTGGGTGCCGCGCTTTAACTTGCAGGAGCTGATTGAGGATGAGTTGCTGCTGGCATTGCCCTTGGTGCCCATGCACGAGGCCTGCCCCAGCGCGTTGCCAGGCTATGCCCAGGCAGCGGCAGACGGGGTGGAGGAGCCACAGCGCCCCAACCCATTCGAGGTGCTGGCGCAGCGCAAACCCGGTTGATCGGGGGGTCCGGGACTTGGCATCCAAGTCAGGTTGCGCTATTGCTTGGCAGTCAATGGGGCGTTATAATGCAAGGTTTCGCACTGAGGGTTCCTTCGCCGAGAGATGGGGGTACGCACAGTGCGCTGTCTCATCATCTGGATGGCTTCTTGGGCCGCCCATTTTCATCAAGGAGCCTGCCATGGCCGTTCAGCAAAACAAAAAATCGCCTTCCAAGCGCGGTATGCACCGTTCGCACAATGCCCTGACCGTGCCGGGTATGGCGATCGAGCCCAGCACCGGCGAGGTGCATCTGCGCCACCACGTCAGCCCCAACGGTTTTTACCGGGGCCGGCAGGTGCTCAAAAACAAGTCCGAGGCTTGATCGGGCCTGCGTCAGTGCCAGTGTCTGCGTTTGCGCCCGTGGCTGCCCAAGCGCCTGCCTTGGGAGTGCCTCCGGTGTGCGCGGTCAGCCCTTGGGGTAGCGGGTCTTGATCACGCTGGCAGTCGATTGCATGGGGGGCGACCACGGCCCCGCCGTCACCTTGGCGGCGTGCGCGGCTTTTTTGGCGCGCAACCCGCTAGCCCGTTTGCTGCTGGTCGGCCAGCCGCAGGCGCTGGCGCAACTGCCTACCGCGCTCGATGCCAGCCGCTGCACCGTGGTGCCCGCCTCCGAAGTGGTGGCGATGGACGACTCGGTCGAGGTCGCGCTGCGGCGCAAGCGCGACTCTTCCATGTGCGTGGCCATAGCCCAGGTCAAGAGCGGGGCGGCGCAGGTGGCGGTCTCGGCCGGCAACACCGGCGCCCTGATGGCGATCGCGCGCTACCTGCTCAAAACACTCGACGGCATCGACCGCCCGGCGATTGCCTCGCAAATGCCCAACGCCAAGGGCGCAGCCACGACCGTGCTCGACCTTGGGGCCAACGTCGATTGCAGCGCCGAACACCTGCTGCAGTTTGCTCTCATGGGTTCGTCGCTGGTGGCGGCCAGCGGCAAGGTGGCGCCCACCGTGGGGCTGCTCAACATCGGCGAAGAGGTCATCAAGGGCAATGAGGTGATCAAGCAAGCCGGCGTGCTGCTGCGCCGCGCCGCCGAACACGGCGACCTCAATTTTTACGGCAACGTAGAAGGCAACGACCTGTTCAAGGGCACGGTCGATATCGTGGTCTGCGACGGCTTTGTGGGCAACGTGGTGCTCAAGGCCAGCGAGGGCCTGGCGAGCATGATCGGCGGCTTTGTGCGCGAAGAATTCTCCCGCTCCTGGTACAGCCAACTGGCCGCCGCCGTGGCCTGGCCGGTGCTCTCTAGCTTCAAAAACCGGGTCGATCACCGGCGCTACAACGGCGCAGCGCTGCTGGGCTTGCGCGGGCTGGTGTTCAAAAGCCACGGCTCGGCCGATGCCTTTGCCTTCGAGCAAGCCCTGCAGCGTGCCTTTGAGGCCGCCGACAAACAACTGCTGCAGCGGGTGCAAGAGCGCATCGCGGCCGCTGCAGCGCTAGAACCGCTCAGCCTGGCAAGCCTGACATAAGGCCCAACCGCGCCGAATCGCCCCGAAGCAAGCCCATCCATAGCCCATCCACCGCCCATGACCCGCTACACCCGCATCACCGGCACCGGCAGCTACCTGCCACCGCGGCGCGTCAGCAACGCCGATCTGGTGGCCGAATTGGCCCAACGCGGCATCGAGAGCAGCGACGAGTGGATCGTCGAGCGCACCGGCATCCGCGCCCGCCATTTTGTCGATGAGCAAACCGAGGCCAGCGATCTGGCGCTGCAAGCCAGCCTGCAAGCGCTGCAGGCTGCGGGCCGCCAAGTGGCCGATGTGGATCTGATCGTGGTCGCCACCTCCACGCCCGATATGGTGTTCCCATCCACTGCCACGATCTTGCAGCGCAAACTCAGCGCGCACGCACAGGCCCAGGGTCTGCCAGGCGCGGCAGGCGGTGCGGCCTTCGATGTGCAGGCGGTGTGCAGCGGCTTCATTTATGCGCTCACGGTCGCCGACGCGCTCATTCGCACCGGCACGGCGCGCTGCGCGCTGGTGTTGGGGGCCGAGGTGTTCTCGCGCCTGCTCGATTTCAACGACCGTGGCACCTGCGTGCTGTTCGGCGACGGCGCCGGGGCGGTGCTGCTCGAAGCCTGCGAGCACGACGGCAGCGGGCCGGCGCTGCTGGCCAGCGATCTGCACGCCGACGGCCGCCACAGCGGCATTTTGTGCGTGCCCGGCAGCGTGAGCGGCGGCCAGGTGCGCGGCGCGCCGCTGCTCACAATGGACGGCCAGGCGGTGTTCAAGCTCGCCGTCGGGGTGCTCGAAGAGGCCGCCCGCGCCGTGCTGGCCAAGGCCGCTATAGCAGCCAGTGAGGTCGATTGGCTGATTCCGCACCAGGCCAATATCCGCATCATGCAGGGCACGGCGCGCAAGCTCAAATTGGGCATGGACAAGGTCATCGTCACCGTGCACGAGCACGGCAACACCTCGGCCGCCTCGATCCCGCTGGCGCTCGATCACGGGGTGCGCTCGGGCCAAGTGCGCCCGGGCCAGTTGCTGCTGCTCGAAGGCGTGGGCGGTGGTTTTACCTGGGGCGCGGTGCTGCTGCGCTTCTAAGGCGTATTCGGGGCACCTTGAAGGCTGAATGGAGTTTGCAGATGTCTGATTTCGCTTTTGTTTTCCCCGGCCAGGGCTCGCAGTCGGTGGGCATGCTCGACGCCTGGGGCGAGCACCCAGTGCTGGCCGAGACGCTGCAAGAGGCTAGCGCGGCCCTGGGCCAGGATGTGGGTCGGCTCATTGGCCAAGGCAGCAAAGAAGAACTGGCGCTCACCACCAACACCCAGCCCGTGATGCTGGTCGCTGGGGTGGCGGCGTGGCGCATCTGGCGCGCCGAAGGCGGTGCGCTGCCGCTGGCGCTGGCCGGGCATTCGCTGGGCGAGTACGCCGCGCTGGTAGCGGCCGGGGTGCTCACGCTGGCGCAAGCCGCGCCGCTGGTGCGTCTGCGCGCCCAGGCCATGCAAGACGCGGTGCCGGTGGGAACCGGGGCCATGGCCGCCATTTTGGGCCTAGGCGCCGAGCAGGTGCGCGCGGGCTGCGAGCAGGTGCAAGCCAGCTTTGGCCCCGGCAGCGCCGAAGTGGTGCAGGCGGTCAACTTCAACGACCCAGCCCAAACCGTGATCGCTGGCAGCAAGGCGGCGGTGGAGCGCGCCTGCGAGCAACTCAAGGCCAGCGGGGCCAAGCGTGCGCTGCCCCTGCCGGTCTCGGCCCCCTTTCACTCCAGCCTCATGCGGCCCGCGGCCGAGCGCCTGCGTGTGGCGCTGGCGCAGACCGAGCTGTTGCCGCCGCAAATCCCGGTGCTCAACAACATCGACGTGGCCTTCGAGAGCGCGCCCGAGCGCATTCGCGACGCGCTCTACCGCCAGGCCTTTGGGCCGGTGCGCTGGGTCGAGTGCGTGCAGGCGCTCAAGGCGCACGGAGCGCGCACGCTGGTCGAATGTGGCCCCGGCAAGGTGCTGGCCGGGCTGGTCAAGCGCATCGACCCCGAACTGGGCAGCGCCACCCTCTACGACCCGGCTACACTGGCGGCACTGCGCGCCCAACTGGGCTGAGCGGGCTGGAGCCGGTTCAAGCCGGTCTGAATCGATGGCGCGCGCCAGCGCAGCAGCAGGAATATCCCCCATGAGCGAAACCACACAAAGCAACCCAGCCTCCCCAGCAGCCCAAGTCGCCTTGGTCACCGGTGCCTCGCGCGGCATCGGGGCCGCGATTGCGCTGGAGCTCGCGCGCCGGGGCTACCAAGTCATCGGCAGCGCCACCCGCGACGACGGTGCCGCCAAAATCAGCCAAACGCTCGCCCCTTACCCGGGCTGCCGCGGCGTGCGGCTCGATGTCAACGATGGGCAGGCCGCCGACGCCCTGATCGACGCCTTGGTGAAAGAATACGGCGCGCTGCACGTGCTGGTCAACAACGCCGGCATCACGCGCGACACGCTCGCCATGCGCCTCAAAGACGAAGACTGGGACGCCGTGCTCGACACCAACCTCAAGGCCGTGTTTCGCCTCAGCCGCGCCGTCATCCGCCCGATGCTGAAGCAGCGCTGGGGCCGCATCATCAATATCACCAGCGTGGTCGGGGCCAGCGGCAACGCCGGACAGGCCAATTACGCCGCCGCCAAGGCCGGTGTGGCGGGCCTGACGCGCGCTCTGGCGCGCGAGCTCGGCAGCCGCCAGATCACGGTCAACTGCGTGGCACCGGGCTTTATCGAAACCGACATGACCGCCGCCCTGAGCGAGGCGCAACAGCAGGCGCTGCTGGGCCAGATTCCGCTCGGGCACCTGGGCAAACCGGCCGACGTGGCGCACGCCGTGGCCTTCCTGGCCAGCGCGCAGGCGGGCTACATCACCGGGCAAGAGCTGCACGTCAACGGCGGCATGTTGATGCCCTGATGGGGGCCACTGACGCAGTTGCGCTAACATCGGCCCATAAACGAGCATGCGGCGACGCACCTGCAGCGGCAGACTCACCCGACCCGGCTAGAATGCCGGTCTTGTATTTCAACCACCCACAGAGGGAACTATGAGCGACATCGAAGCACGTGTGAAGAAAATCATCGCCGAACAACTCGGCGTGGAAGAGTCCCAGGTCACCAACGAAAAAGCCTTCGTGGCCGATCTGGGTGCCGACTCGCTCGACACCGTGGAACTGGTCATGGCCCTGGAAGACGAATTCGGCATCGAAATCCCAGACGAAGACGCCGAGAAAATCACCACTGTGCAGCACGCGATCGATTACGCGCTGGCACACCAGAAAGGCTGAACCGCCTATGAGCCGCCGCCGTGTTGTCGTGACCGGTCTGGGCTGCATCAGCCCCGTGGGCAACACGGTGCCAGAGGCCTGGGCCAGCGTGCTCGCGGGCCGCTCTGGCATCGGGCCCATCAGCAAGTTCGATGCGTCTGCCTTTGCCTGCAAAATTGCCGGCGAAGTGCGGGGCTTCGACCTCGAATCCTACATCGGTGCCAAAGAAGCGCGCACCATGGATACCTTCATCCACTACGGCATCGCCGCAGCGGCGCAGGCTGTGGCCGATGCCGGCTTGCGCACTGGGGCCGAGCTGGATGAGGAAGAAGCCTGCCGCATCGGCTGCATCATCGGCTCGGGCATCGGTGGGCTGCCGCTGATCGAAGCCACCCACGCCGAGCTGACGCAACGCGGGCCGCGCCGCATCTCGCCCTTTTTCGTCCCGGCCTCGATCATCAACATGATCTCGGGCCATGTGTCGATGCGCTTTGGCTTCAAAGGCCCCAATCTGGCGGTGGTGACGGCCTGCACCACGGGCCTGCACTGCATCGGTGAGGCGGCGCGCAAGATCGAGTACGGCGACGCCGACGTGGTGGTGGCGGGCGGCTCCGAGGCCACCGTCTCGCCGCTGGGGATCGGGGGTTTTGCCGCCATGCGTGCGCTCTCGACCCGCAACGACGACCCGCAAGCCGCCTCCCGCCCTTGGGACAAGGGGCGCGACGGCTTTGTGCTCGGTGAAGGCGCCGGGGTGCTGGTGCTGGAAGAATACGAGCGCGCCCGTGCCCGTGGGGCCAAAATCTACGCCGAAGTGGCGGGCTACGGCATGAGCGCCGACGCCGGCCACATGACCGCACCCAGCATAGACGGCCCGCGCCGCGCCATGCTCTCAGCCTTGCGCAACGCCGGTCTCAACCCCGACCAAGTGGACTACCTCAACGCCCACGGCACCTCGACGCCGCTGGGCGACATCAACGAGAGCAACGCCATCAAGGCGGCACTGGGCGAGCATGCGAGCCGGGTGCTGATCAGCTCCACCAAATCCATGACCGGGCATTTGCTGGGCGGGGCCGGTGGGGTCGAGAGCGTGTTCACCGTGCTGGCGCTGCACCACCAGGTGGCGCCGCCGACCATCAACCTGTTCGAGCCCGACCCGGAGTGCGATCTGGACTACTGCGCGCATACGGCACGCGAACGCAAGATCGACGTGGCCCTCAAAAACAACTTCGGTTTTGGCGGCACCAACGGTTCGCTGGTGTTCAAGCGGGTTTGAGTCGGCGCATGGCTGCGGTTGTATCTGCGGTTGTGTCTGCGGCTTCCGTCTGAAAGACCCCGGCCATGCAAGGTCCGCCCACAGTCACTTACCCCGCCGGGGCAGCGTCGGCCGAATACACCGCGCTGGCGCTGCTGGCTGTGGCTTGGGCGGCGGGGCTGGTGCTTTGGCTGGCCCTGTCACCCGGACACGTGGCCCCGCCCGCCTGGTGGGCCAGCTTCGCCGGCGGCCTGTGTCTGCTGTTTTGGTCCCTGTGGCGCCTGCGCGCAGGCGTGACGGGCGAACTGGTCTGGGAGCCCCTGCCTTCGGGCGTACGCAGCCGCAGCGCGCTCGTGCGCGGGCAGTGGCGCTGGTTCAGCCCGGCATGGCGGCGCGGGCTGGAGCTGAGCGAGCTGCGCTGCGTGCTCGATTTGCAGGGCCTGTTGCTGCTGCGTTGGCGCAGCGCCAGCGGTTTGCGCGGCTGGCTCTGGCTGGAGCGCGCCCAACGCCCTGAGCAATGGCGTGCCTTGCGTGCGGCCGTGATGGTCCAGCCGCAGCCCTGAGGCTTACAAAATCTTGCAAGACGCAACGCCGCAGCGGGTGCTTTTCGGTCGGTGCCACAGCCGCGATCGGGTATATTGACCCGCCCTAAGCGCTCAACATGACCGAAACTTCTCCCGCTACCCCTCCCGATGCCGATTTGTTGCTGGTGCAGCGCACGCTGGCCGGGGATCAGCGCGCCTTTGGCTTGCTGGTGGTCAAGTACCAGCGCCGCGTCGAGCGCCTGATCGGGCGCATGGTGCGCGACTCCAACTTGGTTGAAGACATCGCACAAGAAACCTTCATCCGTGCCTACCGGGCGCTGGCCCAGTTTCGGGGCGAGTCGCAGTTCTACACTTGGCTCTACCGGATCGCGGTCAACACCGCCAAAAAGCAGCTGATGGAGCTCAAACGCGACCCGGTGATTTTGATGAGTTCGCTCATGCGCTCCGAAGACGATGAAACTTCCGGGCCAGAACTCGAACTAACCGGGCAAGTAGCCGATGCCGAAACGCCCGAATCGCTGCTGGCGAGCAAGGAGATAGCCTTGGCCGTCAACGCCGCCATGGAGGCCTTGCCCAAGGAATTGGGGCAGGCCATAGCCCTGCGCGAGATCGAAGGTCTCAGCTACGAGGAAATTGCCCAAGCGCTGGACTGCCCCATCGGGACCGTGCGTTCGCGTATTTTCCGTGCCCGTGAAGCCATTTCGGCACGCATCAAGCCCATGCTGGAGCGCCAGACGGGCAAGCGCTGGTGACGTGGCCCAACCTGATTGAGTAAACGCACGACCATGCAAACAAAGCCCCACCCCTTGGCTGCTGATTCAAGCCCATCCTCCGACGCTGCCCCCGAACTCGACGAGGCGTTGGTGTCTTCGCCTGAGTGGTTGTCGGCCTTGCTCGATGGCGAGTGCCCCCCCGAGCGCATGGGGCAGGCCACAGCCGCCCGCGCGGGCAGCAACGCCGATCCAGCCCTCGATCTGTATGCCGATTGGTCGCGCTACCACTGGATTGGTGAGGCGCTGCGCGGTTCGGCTGCGCGCCTAGCGCCGCCGGCCAGCCCGGCCTTTGCCGAAGCGGTGCTGGCGCGCCTTGCACCCGAGCCAGCGCCGGCGCTGAGCCCGCTCATGGAGCCGCCTGCGCGACCCGTGTCGCTACCACAAACAGCCGCCAACGACGCCGTGTTTCGCTGGAAAATGGTGGCTGGTTTGGCCTCTGTGGCCTCGGTGGCGGCCCTGTCGTGGTCGTTTCTGGCTGGTGACGTGGCCCCGGGCGCAGACCCCCAGTGGGCGCAAGTCCCGGCGCAGCAAGCGGTGGCCGTGGCCGATCAAGCCGCTGCAACTGCGGGCCTGCAAGGCGTGATGACGGCCCATGGGCTGCTGTGGCGCGACCCGCAACTCGACGCCATGCTGGCGGCGCACCGCCAGCATGGGGGCATCAGCGCCCTGCACGTGCCGGTCGGTTTTCTGCGCAACGCCACCTACAGCAACTCGGCTCCTTGATGAACACGCTTAGCTTACTCAGCCATCGGCGCGGGGTGCTTGCTGCAGGGGTGGCGCTGGCCGCCTTGTCCTCGGCTGGATCTTTGGTGTACGCACAAAGTGGGGCACCGGCGGCGCCCGCCTTGGCCGGCAACCCAAGCAGCAGTCCAGCCACGCTGCAGCAGAAGTCGATCACGCACTGGCTCGAGCGCCTGCACCAGGCTTCGCGCAACCGCGCCTATGTGGGCACCTTCGTGTTTTCCAACGGGACCGAAATCGCTTCCTCCAAAATCTGGCATGTGTGCGACGGTCGGCAGCAGTTCGAGCGCATCGAGGCGCTCACGGGTGCGCCGCGCATCACCATGCGCCGCAACGACGAGGTGGCGATTTTTTTGCCTGCACAAAAGCTGGTGCACAAAGATCGGCGCGAAGCCTTGCGCCAGTTCCCCGATTTGCTGCGCGCGCCCAATCAGCGCATCGGCGCGTTTTACACGGCGCGCGTGCTCGGCACCGAGCGGGTGGCCGGACTCGAAGCCACGGTGGTGGACTTTGTGGCTGCCGACGGGCTGCGCTTTGGCTACCGGATTTGGTCCGAGCAGCGCACCGGCTTGATGCTCAAAATGCAAACCCGCACCCCCCAGGGTCGGGTGCTCGAGCAGGTGGCGTTTACCGAGCTGCAGCTCGATGCGCCGGTGCGCATGGAGCAACTGGCGCGCCAGTTCGAGGAGACCAGCGGGTACCGAGTCGTGCACCCGGTGCAGCGCACGAGCACGGCCCAAGAGCAAGGGTGGCGGCTGCGCAGTGAGGTGCCCGGCTTTCAGGCTATGGGCCTGCACCTGCGCCAAGATCCCTCAGCGGCCCCAATTGCACAATGGATTTTCTCTGACGGGCTGGCCTCGGTGTCGCTTTTCATTGAAACTTTCAACCCGCAGCGTCACACTCGAGAAACGGCGCTGGCCGAAGGTGCAACCCATTCGGTGTCGCGCCGCGTGGCCGGGCACTGGGTGACGGCGATGGGGGAGGTGCCACCCGAGACCTTGATGCTGCACATTCAAGCGCTGGAGCGTTTGCGTTAGGGCTTGAATAGTCCTTGCTTCGGCCCCATACTCTAAGCGCACTGTTTATCTGCCCGCCGGAGTTTTAGCACCATGACCCCCCTCAAACAAGCCACCCGACGCTATCTCGCGGCCACTGCGGCTGCACTTGGACTCGTGGCCGTGCTGTGGCTGGCGCAGTCGCAGGTGGTCGAGGCGCAGTCTGGCGCGCTCACCACCAGCGCCGTCGGCTCGAGCGCCGCCGGCTCCAGCACGCTGGCGCAAGCTGCACCGGCCCGCAACGCCCCGGCCAGCGCCCCGTTCGAAGTGCGCGGCCTGCCCGACTTCACGGTGCTGGTCGATCAGGTCGGGCCGGCGGTGGTCAATATTCGCACCGTCGAGCGCGTGCGCCGGGGTACAGGCCCAGCCACACCCGATGGTCTGATGGAGGAGTTTTTCCGCCGCTTCGGTATCCCGCTGCCGCCGGGCACGACGCCGCGCGGCCCCCAAGGGCCGCAGGATGATGCGCCTGGAGTGCAGCGCCCACGCGGCGTGGGATCGGGTTTTATCCTGAACGCCGACGGCTTCATCATGACCAATGCGCACGTGGTCGAAGGGGCCGATGAGGTCGTCGTCACGCTCACCGACGGGCGCGAGTTCACGGCCCGCGTGGTGGGGGCCGATCGGCGCTCCGACATCGCAGTGGTGAAAATCGAGGCCACCGGCTTGCCCACGGTGCGCATCGGCGACGTGTCGCGCTTGCGCGTGGGCGAGTGGGTAATTGCCATCGGTTCGCCCTTCGGCCTCGAGAGCACCGTCACGGCCGGCATCGTCAGCGCCCGCCAGCGCGAAACCGGTGAGTTTCTGCCCTTCATCCAGACCGATGTGGCCATCAACCCTGGCAACTCGGGCGGTCCGCTGATCAATATGCGCGGCGAAGTGGTGGGCATCAACAACATGATCTACACCCGCTCGGGTGGCTTTCAGGGCATTTCATTTGCCATTCCGATCGATGAGGCGATGCTGGTGGCCGAGCAATTGCGCGCCACGGGTCGCGTCACGCGCGGTCGCATCGGGGTGGCGATCGGTGCCGTAGACCGCGAACTGGCCGAAACGCTGCGCCTGCCTCGCGCCACCGGGGCGCTGATCCGCGGCGTTGAAAACAACTCGCCGGCGGCGCGCGGCGGCATCGAGCCCGGCGATGTGGTGTTGAGCTTCGATGGCAAGCCGGTCGAGCGCTCGACCGACTTGCCACGCATCGTGGCCGGCACCGCGCCCGGCTCACGGGTGCCGGTGCGGGTGTGGCGCCAAGGGGCTGAGCGCACCCTCACCGTGACCGTGGCCGCCTTTGAAGACGAGCGCACGGCACGCGCCGGTGAACGCGAAGCCGAGCCGCCCACCGCCACCCCAGCTTCACAGCGCCTCGGCCTGAGCTTGCGCGAGCCCAGCGTGGCTGAGCGGCGCAGCTTGCGCATCGAGGGCGGCGTCTGGGTTGCGGCGGTCAGTGGGCCGGCAGCGCGGGCGGGCTTGCGCCCCGATGACGTGATTCTGGCTTTGGGCAACCGCCCGGTCGGCAATGTGCGTGAGTTTGAGGTTGCGGCTGCCGCCGTGCCGACTAACCGCCCCGTACCCGTGCTGGTGCGGCGTGGCGACTGGACCTTGCACGCCATCATTCGCCCCTGACAAACCCCCCATCCCGCCGCCGCCACCGCGTCGCCCGCCAGCAGGCCCTTGCGCTGCCCGTACAATGGCGGGTTGACCTGCCCCTTTGGGGCAGGCCTCGGGCGCGCCCGCCAGTGCGCGCCCGTTTTGTTTGCCCCTCCATGAAGCACATCCGCAATTTTTCTATCATCGCCCACATCGACCACGGCAAAAGCACGCTGGCCGATCGCTTGATCTCGCGCTGTGGCGGCTTGAGCGACCGTGAAATGAGCGCACAGGTGCTCGACTCGATGGACCTGGAGAAAGAGCGCGGCATCACCATCAAGGCGCAGACGGCGGCGCTGCAGTACACCGCGCGCGACGGCCAGACCTACAACCTGAACCTGATCGACACCCCGGGCCACGTTGATTTCTCCTACGAAGTGAGCCGCTCGCTGAGCGCCTGCGAAGGGGCCTTGCTGGTGGTCGATGCCAGCCAAGGGGTGGAGGCGCAAACCGTGGCCAACTGCTACACCGCGCTCGAGCTCGGGGTGGAGGTGCTGCCGGTGCTCAACAAAATGGACTTGCCGCAGGCCGACCCGGATTCGGCGCGGCAAGAGATCGAAGACGTGATCGGCATCGATGCCACCGACGCCATTCCGTGCTCAGCCAAGACCGGAATGGGCATCGACGACATTCTGGAGCTGGTGGTGGCCAAGGTGCCACCACCGCGCGGCCGGCCCGATGCGGCGCTGCGCGCCATGATCATCGACTCGTGGTTCGACAACTACGTCGGCGTGGTGATGCTGGTGCGCGTGGTCGATGGACGCCTCAACCGCGGCGACCGCATCAAGCTGATGGCCACCGAGGCCGTCTATAGCTGCGAAAAGCTGGGCGTTTTTACCCCTGGCAACCTGCCGCGCGAGGCGCTGTGCGCCGGTGAGGTGGGCTACGTGATCGCGGGCATCCGTGAACTCAAGGCGGCCAAGGTGGGCGATACGCTCACCGCCATCAAGAGCAGCAGCGGGGCCAACCTGCAACTGGCGACCGAAGCGCTGCCGGGCTTCAAAGAGGTGCAGCCACAGGTTTTTGCTGGCCTGTACCCGAGCGAAGCCAGCGAGTACGAAGAGCTGCGCGACGCGCTCGAAAAGCTGCAACTCAACGACGCCGCGCTGCGCTACGAGCCCGAAGTCTCGCAGGCGCTGGGTTTTGGTTTTCGCTGCGGTTTTTTGGGGCTGCTGCACATGGAGATCGTGCAAGAGCGGCTGGAGCGCGAGTTCGACCAAGACCTCATCACCACCGCGCCCAGCGTGGTCTATCAGGTGCTGCGCGTCGACGGCGAGCTGCTGGAGGTGGAAAACCCGGCCAAAATGCCCGAGGTCGGGCGCATCCAGGAAATCCGCGAGCCCATCGTCACCGTGCACCTGTACATGCCGCAAGAATACGTAGGCGCGGTCATGACGCTGGCGAACCAAAAGCGCGGCGTGCAGATGAATATGGCCTACCACGGCAAGCAGGTCATGCTCACCTACGAGCTGCCGCTGGGCGAGATCGTGCTCGACTTCTTTGACAAGCTCAAGTCCGTCAGCCGCGGCTATGCCAGCATGGACTACGAGTTCAAAGAGTACCGCCCCTCCGACGTGGTCAAGGTCGACATCATGCTCAACGGCGAGACGGTCGACGCGCTCTCGATCATCGTGCACCGCAGCCAGTCGCAGTTTCGGGCGCGCGCGGTGGTGGCCAAGATGCGCGAGATCATCAGCCGCCAGCAGTTCGATGTCGCCATCCAGGCCGCCATCGGGGCCAACATCATCGCCCGCGAAACCGTCAAGGCGCTGCGCAAAAACGTGATCGCCAAGTGCTACGGCGGCGATATATCCCGCAAGCGCAAGCTGCTGGAAAAACAAAAAGCAGGCAAAAAACGCATGAAACAGATTGGATCGGTCGAGGTGCCCCAAGAGGCGTTTCTGGCCATTTTGCAGGTGGACGAATGAGCCGCGAATCGAGCATGGCCGCCCTCACCGGGGTGGTATTGGCCGGCTTTGGCGGCTACGGGCTGGCCTGGTACCTGGGGCTGGTGCAGGGCAATTTTTCGCTGCTGCTGCTGCTGGCTACGGCGGTGACCGGAGTCTACTGGGTGGCCGAGCGCTGGCATTTTTTGCCGCAGCGCCGCGCCGCCGCGCAGCGCCTGGCCGAGCAGCAGCGCCAGCGCGAGGCCGAGTGGGCGCGGCTGGGCATCAAGGGCGACGCGCCAGACATCGAGTCGGCGCAGCACAAGTTGCTGCTGCAGCCTTGGTGGCTGGACTGGACCGCCGGGCTGTTCCCGGTGATTCTGATCGTCTTTTTGCTGCGCTCTTTTTTGTTCGAGCCCTTCAAAATCCCTTCGGGCTCGATGCTGCCCACGCTGTTCGTGGGCGACTTGATTTTGGTGAATAAATTTCATTACGGCGTGCGCCTGCCGGTGATCCACACCAAAATTTTGCCCAACAACGCCCCCGAGCGCGGCGATGTGATGGTGTTTCGCTTCCCGCCGCAGCCCAACCTCGACTACATCAAGCGCGTGGTGGCCATACCCGGCGACGAGGTGGCCTACCTCAACAAGCGCCTGGCCATCAACGGGGTCGAGGTGCCGCGCCAGCCGCTGCCCGAGTTCTACGACCCCGACTCGATGCGCTACTCGCTGCAGTACGCCGAGACCATCGGCGGGCGCACCGTGCGCACCCTGATCGACCCCAATCTGCCGGCCTTCATCCCCGGCGTGGCCGATTTTCCGCACCGCGAGCGCTGCCGCTACACCATCGAGGGCGTGGTCTGCACCGTGCCAGACGGATACTTTTTTGTGCTCGGCGACAACCGCGACAACTCGCTCGATTCGCGCTTCTGGGGCTTCGTGCCCGAGGCCAATATCGTGGGCAAAGCCTTTTTCGTCTGGATGAATTTTGGCGATCTGGGCCGCATTGGTCGCTTTGAGTGAGCCTCGGCCTTGGCTATTGATTAAGATGCGCTTTTTGCAGCGCAACGGAGTTCGGTCATGAAGCGTCAGCAGCGTGGGGTCAGTTTCTTGGGCATCGTCCTGATTGGCATTGTGGTGGCCGTCTTGGGTGTGCTGGCTGCGCGGGTGGTGCCCACGGTGATCGAATACCAGTCGATTTTGCGCGCCATGCAGCATGCTGCCGAAACCGGCCAAACACCGGCCGAGGTGCGCACGGCCTTTGAGCGCTCGCGTGCAGTGGGCTATTTCGACGCCGTCACCGGTGCCGATCTGATCATCACGCGCGACAACCAGCGCCTGCTGGTGGAGTTTGCCTACCAGGAAGAAATCCACCTGTTCGGGCCGGCTTACTTGCTGCTCAAATACCGGGGCCGCAGCCACTGATGAGACCCGCCGACGTGGGTGGGGCGGCGCAGGAACCGCTGCTGGCCTTGCAGGCGCGCCTGGGGCACCGCTTTGCCGACCCCGCGTTGCTGCTGCGCGCCCTCACGCACCGCAGCTTTGCCGCCGAGCACAACGAGCGGCTCGAATTGCTGGGTGACTCGGTGCTCAGTCTGGCCGTGACCGCCCTGCTGTACCAGCGCCTGGATGGCCACAACGAGGGCGAGCTGTCGCGCACGCGCGCCAACCTGGTCAAGCAAGACACCCTGCACCACTTGGCGCTGGGCTTGGGCTTGCCCGAGTTGCTGCGTTTGGGCGAGGGCGAGGCGCGCTCGGGCGGGCGTCAGCGGCCCTCGATCCTGGCCGATGCGCTGGAGGCGCTGCTGGGGGCGGTCTATTTAGACGCCGGTTTTGTCAGCGCCGAGGCGCTGGTGCGCCGCCTGTACGCCGGCATCGATCTGCGCCCGGGTCAAGGCGCGCATGGCAAAGACGCCAAAACCGCCTTGCAAGAATGGTTGCAGGGGCGCAAAATGAGGCTGCCGCTCTACACCGTGGTGGCCACGCTGGGCCAGGCGCATGTGCAAACTTTCGAGGTGCAGTGCCTGATCAACGAGACCGGCCAGAGCGTGCGCGGCCTAGGCAGTTCGCGCCGCGCCGCCGAACAAGCCGCCGCGGCGCAGATGCTGCAACAACTCCAAAACAATACACCATGACCGCACGCAAGCCCCCCCCCACTGGTGCCTCACCCGCGCCCCAGAGCCCCGACGAACTCGAGGCCATGCTGGCGCTGGCCTTGGGCAAGCTGCCCGCCGTGGTGGCTGCGCCAGCCGGTGCCGAATCAGCCGCGTCCGAGTCGTCACCGGGTGCGCAGAGCTTGGCCGCCGAGGAAGGGCTGGCAGCCGCTGCGCTGCAGGGTGCGCCAGAAAATGCGCCTGCAAGCGCCCCAGCCAGCCGCCTGGCCAGCGCCCCAGCCGGGCCGCGCCGCTGCGGGCTGGTGGCCATCGTCGGGCGGCCCAATGTGGGCAAATCGACCCTGCTCAACGCGCTGGTGGGGCAAAAGGTGAGCATCACCTCGGCCAAGGCGCAGACCACGCGGCACCGCATCACCGGCGTGCTCACCCAGGGCGCGAGCCAGTTTGTGTTCGTCGATACCCCGGGTTTCCAGACCCGGCACGGCAACGCGCTCAACCGCAGCCTCAACAAAACCGTGCTCGGCACCGTGGCCGAGGTCGATCTGATCGTGTTCGTGGTCGAAGCCGGGCGTTTTGGCCCGGCCGATGCGCAGGTGCTGGCGCTGCTACCGCCCAAAGTGCCCACGCTGCTGCTGGCCAACAAGCTCGACGCCGTGCAGAGCCGCGCCGAGCTGGCCCCTTGGCTGTTGCAGATGCAGCAGCGCCACGCTTTTGCCGAGTATGTGCCGATGTCGGCCAAGAGCCCGCGCGATGTGCAGCGCCTGCTGGCGATCGTGGACAAATACCTGCCGCAGCAGGAGTGGCTGCACGACGCCGAGGCGCTGACCGACCGCAGCGAGCGCTTCATGGCAGCCGAAATGGTGCGCGAAAAGCTGTTTCGACTCACCGGCGACGAGCTGCCCTACACCAGCACGGTGCAGATCGATCAGTTCACGCAAGAGGGCGAACTGCGCCGCATTGCCGCCACCATCGTGGTCGAGCGCGATGGCCACAAGGGCATGGTGATCGGCGAGGGTGGCGAAAAGCTCAAGCGCATCGGCAGCGAAGCGCGCCAGGATCTGGAAAAGCTCTGGGGCGGCAAGGTGTTTTTGCAACTCTGGGTCAAGGTGCGCTCGGGCTGGGCCGACAACGAGGCCCGCGTGCGCTCCTTTGGGTACGAGTAGTGAACCAAGCCCCCACGCTGCGCCGCTGCGCGGCTTGCTGCCCCCCGAGGGGGAGCGAATTCAGCTTGGGGCGGCCCGGCGCTGAATTCATGCCCCCCACGCTGCGCCGCTGCGCGGCTTGCTGCCCCCCGAGGGGGAGCGAATTCAGCTTGGGGCGGCCCGGCGCTGAATTCCGTCCATGAACAAGCGGGTGCATGAGGAGCCGGCCTTCGTGCTGCACCGCCACGACTGGAGCGAGTCCAGCCTGATTCTGGAGGTGTTCAGCCGCCACCACGGGCGCGTGGCGCTGGTGGCCAAGGGGGTGAAGCGCCCGACTTCGCAGTTTCGCTCGGTGCTGCTGGCGCTGCTTCCGCTGCACCTGAGCTGGGGCGGCGCGGCCGAGGTGCGCACGCTCAAGGCCGCGCAGTGGCAGGGTGGCCAGTTGCTGCCCCCCAGCGACGCCTTGCTGGCAGGCTACTACCTGAACGAACTGCTGCTCAAGCTGCTGGCACGCGAGGACCCACATCCGGTGTTGTACGACCACTACGCGCAGGCACTGGCCCTGCTCGCTGCCGGAGCACCACAGGCGGGGGTGTTGCGCGCCTTCGAGTTGTTGCTGCTGCGCGAGCTGGGCTGGTTGCCCGCGCTGCACTACGAAGCCGCCAGCTTGCAAGCGCTGCGCCCCGAGTCGCGCTACCAGTTGCAAGCACAGGGCGGCTTGCGCGAGGTGGCGGCCCCCACGGTGTCGGCAGGGCTGCAAGGAGACGGGGGCGATGCGGCCTGCAGCGCAGACCATTGGCTGGCGCTGCACGCGGCCTTGCAGCAGGTGTCGGTGTGGACGTTCTTGCTGCCGCTGTGCCAGCAAGACCGCAGCGGGGCCTTGCGGCGCCAGTTGCGCGCCGCCTTGCACTACCATAGCGGGGTGCGCGAGTTCCAGACCCGGCGCTGGGCGCAGCAGCTGCAGCGCTTCGTGGGCAGCCGGGTGGCGGCGGAGGTGCCGGTCTGAATCGGCCTGAATCGGTCTAGGGGCTTGCTTACCCAGCCGCTGCTGGCCACGCCCGAACTCGAACCCGAACCCGCTCACTCAACTTCAACCCCATCCCCTTCCCGGCCCCATTGCCCATGCCATCCGCTGCCGATTTTGCCCCCCGTTGCGCCTTGTCGGTCAACCTCAACAAGGTCGCGCTGCTGCGCAACAGCCGCCATCTGGGCATCCCCAGCGTGTGCCGCGCCGCGCAAGCCTGCCTGGAAGCCGGAGCGCATGGCATCACCGTGCACCCTCGGCCCGACGAGCGCCACATTCGCCCCCACGATGTGTTTGAGCTCGCCGAGCTGCTGCAGCACTGGCCGCAGCGCGAATACAACATCGAAGGCAACCCCTTTCACAACCTGCTCGACGTGGCGCGCCAGGTGCGCGCGCGCGGGCTGCCGCTGCACCAGCTTACCTTTGTGCCCGACAGCGTGGGCCAGTTCACCAGCGACCACGGCTGGAGCTTTCCCGCCGACGCCGAGCGGCTGCGCCCGGTAATCGAACAAGCCCAGGCGCTGGGTGTGCGCGTGAGCCTGTTCATGGACCCCGACCCTGCGCAGATGGCGGCGGCAAGGGCCGTGGGGGCGCAGCGGGTCGAGCTCTACACCGAGCCCTATGCGGCGGCGTATGCGGCGGCGTGTGCCGCAGCGTATGCCGCAGCGTATGCCGCAGAGGGTGCCGCCGGCGTGCCTGGCGCGCCCGACGGTGCCGCCGGGGAAGCGTTGCGTGCGCAGTTGCAACGCTACGCCGCCGCCGCCCAAGCCGCTCGCGCCGCCGGGCTGGCGGTGAACGCCGGGCACGACCTCAACCGCGCCAACCTCGGGCCTTTTTTGCGCGCCTTGCCGCCGGTGGCCGAAGTTTCGATCGGCCACGCCCTGATCGCCGACGCGCTCGAACTCGGCTACCGCGCCACGGTGCAGGCCTATCTGGCGGCCATGGCCAGCGGCAGCCAAGGCGACACTGCGCCATGATTTTTGGCATCGGCACCGATGTGTGCGACATCCGGCGCATGCGCGCCGCGCTGCAGCGCCACGGCGCGCGCCTGCCCCAGCGCGTGCTGGGCGCGCAAGAGCTGCCCATCTGGCAGCAGCGCAGCGAGCGCAGCCCCGAGCGCGGCCTGCGCTACCTGGCCACGCGCTTTAGCGCCAAAGAAGCCTTCAGCAAAGCCATCGGCCTGGGGCTGCGCCAGCCCATGAGCTGGCGCGCCTGCGAAATCCTCAACCTGCCCAGCGGCGCACCCACGCTGCACCTGCACGGCAGCCTGCTGCAATGGTTCGACTCCCGTAACCTGCGCGCCCACATCAGCCTCAGCGATGAGAGCGACTATGCCACCAGCTTTGTGGTGGTGGAGCACAACCCATGCAACACGCCCCCCTGATCATCGACGTGGCCGGCACCGGCCTGAGCAAAACCGACAAACGCCGCCTAGCGCACCCGCTGGTGGGCGGCATCATCCTGTTTGGCCGCAACTGGGAAAGCCGCGCCCAGCTCAGCAAGCTGTGCCGTCAGATTAAAAAAGTGCGCTCCGATCTGCTGATCTGCGTCGATCACGAAGGCGGGCGGGTGCAGCGCTTTCGCACCGATGGCTTCACGCACCTGCCACCCATGCGCGCCCTGGGCCAGATGTGGCTGGGCGAGCCAGCGCCGGGGCCAGAAGGGGTGGGCGCAGCGGCCGATCTGCCAGGTGCCGCCGCGCTCGCCGCCTGTCGCGCCGCCACGGCCTGCGGCTACGTGCTGGCGGCCGAGTTGCGCGCCTGCGGCGTGGATTTGAGCTTCACCCCGGTGCTGGACCTCGATTACGGCGGCAGCGCCGTGATCGGCGACCGCGCCTTTGCGGGCGATGCGCGCATCGTGAGCGTGCTGGCGCAGGCGCTCATGCACGGCCTGCTGCAAGCGGGGATGCGCAACTGCGGCAAGCACTTCCCAGGGCACGGCTACGTGGCGGCCGATTCGCACCTCGAAATCCCGCTCGATGAGCGCAGCCTTGCCGATATTTTGGCCGCCGACGCCGCGCCCTATGGCTGGCTGCAAGCCAGCCTGGATGCCGTCATGCCCGCGCACGTGGTCTATGCGCAGATCGACAGCCGCCCGGCCGGCTTTTCGGCGCGCTGGATCGAAGGCATTTTGCGCCAGCAGTTGGGCTTTGGCGGTGCTGTGTTCAGCGACGACCTGAGCATGGCCGGTGCGCGCCGCCTCGATGGCCAAGAAATAGGCAGCACCGAGGCCGCGCTGGCGGCGCTGCAAGCCGGCTGCGACCTGGTGCTGCTGTGCAACCAGAGCGTGGTCGAAGGCGGCGAGCCCATCGACGAGTTGATCGACGGCCTGAGCCAGGCCCAGCTCGAAGGCCGTTGGCAGCCCAGCGCGCTGGGCGAGCAGCGCCGCCTCGATCTGCTGCCCGCTGGCGCCGCGCCCGATTGGGATGAGCTGATGCGCAGCCCGCGCTACATGCAGGCGCTGGCCTTGCTGCCCTAGCTGCTCAGCACCGCATCCGCGCTCTGGCGCTGCAGCATGGCCAGCAGATTGGCCACGGTGGGGCGCAGCTCGCGCCGGTCGCAGATCAGGTCGAGTGCGCCCTTGCCGAGCAAAAATTCGGCGCGCTGAAAGCCCTCGGGCAGCTTGACGCGCACCGTGCTTTCGATCACGCGCGGCCCGGCAAAGCCGATCAGAGCCTTGGGTTCGGCGATCACCACGTCGCCGACGAAAGCAAAACCGGCGCTCACGCCGCCCATGGTCGGGTCGGTGAGCACGCTGATGTAGGGCAGGCCCTTCTTGGCCAGCCGCGTCAGGGCGGCGTTGGTCTTGGCCATTTGCAGCAGCGAGAGCAGCCCCTCTTGCATGCGCGCCCCGCCGGTGGCGGTAAAGCAGAGGAAGGGGACTTTTTGTTCGATCGCCGCCTCGACCCCGCGCACGAAGCGCTCGCCCACGACCGAGCCCATCGAGCCGCCCATGAACTCGAACTCAAAGCAGGCCGCGACCAGATCGATCCCCTGCACCGAGCCGCCGAGCACGATCAGGGCGTCGGTCTCGCCGGTGTGCTCCAGCGCCTCTTTGAGCCGCTCCGGGTATTTGCGGCTGTCCTTGAACTTGAGCACATCGACTGGCAGCACCTCTTGGCCGATTTCGTAGCGCCCTTCGGCGTCCAGAAAGGCGTTCAGGCGCGCGCGGGCACCGATGCGGTGGTGGTGCGCGCAGTGCGGGCAGACGTTGAGGTTTTTTTCCAGGTCGCTCTTGTAGAGCACGGCCTCGCAACTGGGGCACTTGAGCCACAGCCCCTCTGGCATGCTGCGGCGCTCGGCCGGGTCGGCGCGCTTGATTTTGGGCGGGAGCAGTTTTTCGAGCCAGGACATGCGGACTTTCCTTGCTGGGTGGATGCAAACAACGGCGTTGATTATCCCCGATTGCCCTCTAGCCCATCCAGCGCCCGCCGCAGCTCGGCCATGAAGGCGCGCGCCACGGCCTCGGTCTGACCGGGCGCGGCGGCGTCGAGCAACTGGATCAGCCGGGTGCCGATCACCACGGCGTCGGCGCTGCGGCCCACGGCGCAGGCGCTGGCGGCGTCGCGGATGCCAAAGCCCACGCCCACGGGGATGCGCACGTGCTGGCGGATGCGCGGCAGCATCGCTTCCACGGCCGATGCGTCCAAGTGCCCGGCCCCGGTCACGCCCTTGAGCGAGACGTAATAGACGTAGCCGCTGGCCACGCGCCCGACTTCGGCCATGCGCGCCTCGCTGCTGGTGGGTGCCAGCAAAAAGATCAGGTCCAGCCCCTGGGCTTTGAGGGCGGCGGCAAAAGCCTGGCATTCCTCGGGCGGGTAATCGACGATCAGCACCCCATCGACCCCGGCGGCGGCGGCGTCGCGCGCAAAGGCCCCAGCCCCGTGTTTGAGCTCGTAGCGCTCGACCGGATTGGCGTAGCCCATCAGCACCACGGGCGTGAGGGGGTCGTGGGCGCGAAAGGCTTGCACCATGGCCAGCACCTGCGCCAGCCCGACACCGGATCGCAGCGCCCGTTCACCGGCTTGCTGGATCACCGGGCCGTCGGCCATCGGGTCGGAAAAGGGCACCCCGAGCTCGATGATGTCGGCCCCGCCCTGCACCAGCGCGTGCATCAGCGCCGGGGTGCAGTCGGCCTGCGGAAAACCCGCCGTCACGTAGGGGATGAGCGCTTTGCGGCGCTGGGACTGCAGGCGCTGGAAGGTGGCTGGGATGCGGCTCATACCGTGACTCCTGCCAGTTCGGCCACGGTGCCGAGGTCTTTGTCGCCACGGCCCGAGAGGTTGACCAGTATCGATTGATCGGGCCGCATCGTGGGGGCGAGCTCGAAGGCGTAGGCCAGGGCGTGGCTGGATTCGAGCGCCGGGATGATGCCCTCGTGGCGGCACAGGCGGTGAAAGGCGGCCAGCGCCTGCTCGTCGGTGATGCCCACGTACTGGGCGCGGCCGCTGTCTTTGAGCCAGGCGTGCTCGGGCCCGACGCCGGGGTAGTCGAGCCCGGCGCTGACGCTGTGGGTCTCGACGATCTGGCCGTCATCGTCTTGCAGCACGTAGGTGCGGTTGCCGTGCAGCACGCCCGGCAGCCCCTTTTGCAGCGAGGCGGCGTGGCGCCCGCTCTCCAGCCCGGCCCCGGCGGCCTCGACGCCGATCAATCGCGTCTGCGGGTGATCGAGGTAGGGGTGAAAAATCCCCATCGCGTTGCTGCCGCCGCCGACGCAGGCCAGCACCACATCGGGTTGCAATTCGGCCCCGTTGCCGGGCAGGCCGAGTTCGGCCAGCAGGGCGGGCATTTGTTGCAGGCATTCTTCGCCGATGACGCGCTGGAAATCGCGCACCATCATCGGGTAGGGGTGCGGCCCGGCGACGGTGCCGATGATGTAGAAGGTGTGCTCCACGTTCGTGACCCAGTCGCGCATGGCTTCATTGAGCGCGTCTTTGAGGGTTTTGCTGCCGCTTTCGACGGGCACCACGGTGGCACCCAGCAGCTTCATGCGATAGACGTTGGGCAACTGGCGCTTGAGGTCTTCGGCGCCCATGTATATCACGCATTCGAGCCCGTAGCGGGCGCAGATGGTGGCGGTGGCGACACCGTGCTGGCCGGCCCCGGTTTCGGCGATGATGCGCGGCTTGCCCATGCGCCGCGCCAGCATGGCCTGGCCGATCACGTTGTTGATTTTGTGCGCGCCGGTGTGGTTGAGGTCTTCGCGCTTGAGAAAAATCTGCGCCCCGCCGAGCTCCTGGCTGGTGCGTGCGGCGTGGTAGATGGGGGAAGGGCGGCCGACGAAGTGCGCCAGCTCGTAGCGGAATTCGCGCAAAAATTCGGGGTTGTGCTGGTAGCGCGCGTAGGCGTCGCGCAGCTCGGCCAGGGCGTGCGTGAGCGTTTCGCTGACAAAGCTGCCGCCGTAGGGGCCGAAGTGGCCGCTGGCGTCGGGCTGCTGGTAGGGGGGTGGGGCGGTGGGCATGGTGCTTCGGTGTGTAGGGGCGGGTCGGCCTTGGAGTGGGCCGATTAGCGCAGGGTCAGGCAGGGGCGGAGTCAGGCAATGGCCGCATCGGCCAAGCGCACGGCGGCGATGAAGCGCTCGATCCGTTCGGGGCATTTGATGCCACGGGCGGCTTCCACGCCCGAACTCACATCAACCGCCCACGGGCGCAGCAGGCGCACGCCATCGGCCACGTTTGCAGGTGTGAGCCCACCAGACAAAACGAGGCGAGAGCTGGCGTTTAGTGCGGGGTGTGACCAATTGAAGGCTGTCCAGTCGAAGGCGTGGCCGGCGCCGCCGTAGCCCGGTACCTGGGCATCGAGCAGCAGCGCTTGCGCGCCGGCGTGTTGCTGCGCGTATTCTAGGAGATCGAAGCGCGCCGCGTCAGCCCCCAGTGGAATGCGCGCCGCGCGCACATAGGGCCGCCCCTGCGCCAGCGCCTGGCACTGGGTGGGTGATTCGTCGCCATGAAACTGCAACAGCGCCTGCGGCACCGCATCCAGCCCCGCCTGCACCTCGGCCGCGCTCGGGTTCACGAACAGCAGCACCGGCATGACGAAGGAGGGCAGCAAGCGCGCCAGCGCGCCGGCTTGGGTGGCGCTGAGGGCGCGCGCGCTCGGTGGGTAGAGCACGAAGCCCACGGCATCGGCCCCGGCGCGGGCGGCGCAATGCAGGTCGGCGGCTCGTGTGAGGCCACAGATTTTGATGCGGGTGCGGTGGGGCATGGTGCTGCGCTATCTGCCGGGGAGGCTGGGTTGGGCCTATGTGGATGACTGGAGGGACGGTTCGGCCACTGCTCAGGGGCTTGCTGATGGCAGCCAATCCAGCCCCGGCACTTGGCTCGGCAGGCCCCAGTGTGGGGCATAGACCGGGCCGACGAAGTACAGCCCGTCGGGGGCGAAGGTGGGAGCGGCGACGGCGCGGCTGCGCGCCGCCAGCACAGCGGCGATCCACTCCGGCGGGTGCAAACCCTGGCCGACCGCCAGCAGGCAGCCCATGAGGTTGCGCACCATGTGGTGCAAAAAGGCGTCGGCCTCGAACTCGAAGCGCCAGTAGGCGCCGTGGCGGGAAATATCGATCCGGCGCAGGTGCTTGACCGGGCTGAGCGCCTGGCAACTGGAGGCCCTAAAGCTGGTGAAATCGTGCCGCCCCAGCAGGTGCGCCGCCGCCGCTTGCAGGGCCGGCAGCGACAGCGGCCTAAACGCCCAGCCGGCGCGGCCGTGTTCCAGGCTGGGGCGCACGGGGGATTCGAGCAGCACATAGACGTAGCGCCGCGCCAGCGCGCTGGCGCGGGCGTGAAAGGCAGCCGGCACCGGCTGCGCCCACTGGATGGCGATGTCGGGCGGCAGGTAGCGGTTGCAGCCGCGCACCCAGGCGTGCAGCGGGCGCTCGATCGCGGTGTCGAAGTGCACCACCTGCATCAGGGCGTGCACGCCAGCGTCGGTGCGGCCGGCGCACAGGGTGCTCACAGCCGGGGTGGCGGTGAAGGCGGCCAGTGCGGCCTGCAGGCAGTCTTGCACCGTCTGGCCGCTGGCTTGGCTTTGCCAGCCCTGGTAGGCGCTGCCGCAGTAGCTGATGCCGAGCGCGAGGCGCAAGTGCGTGGGCCCTCTGGGATGCCTGGGGTTCAGCCCAAGCGCGCCAAGAAAGCCCGTGCCTGCTCTTTCAGTGCCCCCGTGGCCTCTTGCTCGACTTCTTGCGCCAGCGAGCGCGCCCCGTCGGTGTCGCCGATGGCATCGAACTCCTGCGCCAGCGAGAGCTTGGTTTCCAGCGGGTCGGCTCCTTGGGAATCGAGGTCGAGATCGAGGTCGAGCGACAAATCTTTCAGGCTGGCAGGGAGTTGATCGGCAGCCGCGGCCTGCTCGGGAGCGGGCGCAGGGGGTGCGGCGGGCTGCTTGGGCTCGGGCGCATCGAAATCGCTCAGGTCGAGATCGAAGTCAAGCCCCTGCGGCGCTGTTGCATCGGCTGGGCGTTGCGGCGCTGCCGCGCTGCTTGCCGTTGGGCTGGGTGTGGTGGGAGCGGGTTCGAGATCGAAGTCGAAGTCGATCGCTTGCTCAGGCTGGGTGGTGGGTTTGCGCTGGCCCATCAGCAGGGCCTCCAACTCTTCGTCCCCCGCAGAGGGCGCTTGCCGCGATACCGGTGCAGGATCGGCAGTCTGGTCGGTCGCCGGTGTGGCTGCGGGTGTCGGTGCTTCGAAATCCAGATTGATGTCGGGCAAAACCGATCCGGTCGAATCGGCCACGGCACTGGAGGGCGCCCACTGGTACAGGGGGTTGTCGGGGTCGAGCAACTGCCCCGCTTCGCGCGCTTGATCCCAGACATCACCCGTGCCGCCACTGACTTGGTGCAACACCTGTGCCGCGGCGTTGAAGGCTGCCACATCGCGCCGCTGACCGTAGATTTCCAGCAGCTTGAGGTGCACGGGTTGGCGCTCGGGGTGCAGTCGGATGGCTTCGAGCAGGATGTCCTCGGCCTGTTTGTCGCGGCCGTAGGCCAGGTAGACCTCGGCTTCGGCCACCGGATCGACGTCGCCGCCGGCGTCGAGCTGGCTGGGCGAATACATCATCGAAGAGGCCGGGGCTTCGGTGTTGGGGTATCGCGATGCTTCGTTGTCTGCGCCGTCCAGTGCCTGCGGATCGTCCCGGTCGTCCAAGGTGCCCTGTTCCTGCTGGCGCCGGCTGCGCATGCGTGCGGCCAGCAGCCCCAGCAGCAGCAGGGCGGCAGCCCCGCCCGCAACCGGCAGTGCCAATGGGTGGGTGGTGAGGGTTTGCACCAAACCGGGTGCAGCGGTTTCAGCTAAGGGGGGCGCTGGCGGGGCCGGCGGGTCGGCTACCGGCGCAGCGGGAGCAGGCGGCGCAACCGCAGCCGCC
>Ga0208609_100145_pt1 | contig 33157 bp, 39 predicted proteins | sample SubbioR11_8A_Apr_FD_184813 | JGI IMG/M metagenome (GOLD analysis project Ga0208609, IMG submission 184813) | Serpentinite rock and fluid subsurface biosphere microbial communities from McLaughlin Reserve, California, USA - CR11_8A_Apr (SPAdes) | ecosystem: Environmental > Terrestrial > Deep...
GACCGGCTCCCAGACGCTCGATCAGGCGGTGCTGGAGGTCGAGATGACCCGCGGCCATGCCGTAACTAACGCCACTGTGGACGGCGGCGAGCTGATCCCAGTGCGGGAGTGGCGGGACTGAGGCCAAGACCGGCAAGCCCCTAGGAGGGCGCCTTGCAACGTAGTCGTGAAGAGCTGGAGACCATGACCCCTGCCGAGTTGGTCGAGCGGGTGCTCGAGCTGCAAGACCTGCTACGTGAGGGCTTAGCGGTCCGTGACGCGCTGCATAAGATCCTCAACGATCTCTTGAACGCTAAGGCCCAAGAGGTCGCCTGGTACGCCGAACTGCCCGAGGCGCAGCTCAGCGCCGAAGAGTTAGCAGTCAAGCGCGCCTGGGCACTGACCCGGCAGGCGGTATCCAACCCGCTTGGAGCGGTCAAGGCCTCACGCCGCCTGCTCGACTGAAAGGCTACCGCGAACGAGCAAACCGCTTGCGTCAACCGGACTGGCGGTATACCCTCGGCGGCTTAGCCAAAGCGGCGTTCTGGCCTCGCCAGTAGCGCCTGAAATACCACGAACCGCCAATTTTGCCCGGCCTGTTGACCGCGGCGCTGAGGGTCCTTTCCAGCAGCTTTTCCTCTTCGCTTAGGGCGTAGGCCATAATCTCCCGCAGGCGGCTCGGGTCGAACATCACTCTCGCTTCGCTCGGGTCAAACATCACTCTCGCTTCGCTCGGGTCAAACATCACTCTCGCTTCGCTCGGGTCAAACATCACTCTCGCTTTGCTCGGGTCAAACATCACTCTCGCTTCGCTCGGGTCAGCGTTATGGGGTAGGGAAGAGAGCGACTCGAGCTCAGCCTCCAGGCGATCGCGCTCGGACAGATAGGCTCCTAGATCGGGGACTTTGTTCTCCAGAACCAGCCGGTGCAGCCGCTCTCGGCGCTGCCAGAAAGCTACCGCCGCCAAGGCATTATCCTCGCTAAAGGAGAAGTTTTCGCCCTCGATCAGCCAGTAGGGCTTGAACAGGGCGAGGCACGGTGTGGAGCTGCCGGTGATCAGGTAGGTGCTTTGGTCGTTGAGGGAGGCGATAAAGCTGCCGGTGGTATGGTCGCCGTAGATAAAACCGCCGTGCATGCAGACGCTCTTGAGCGAGTGCCGGGAGAACTGCCGCCCTTGCACTGCAGGATGGTGAGAGCGCAGGAGCTTTTTCATAGTGCGGCTGTCGATGCGTCCCTTCTCTTGCTCCAACACGCTCTGCGTTGTTTGCAGCCGGTCTGCCGAGCAGCTCAGCTTGGTTACTAAGGGGTCGCTGTAGCACCGGGCAAAGTGAAAGTCGGCTTCGCTCTGGCACCACCCCTTCTTTACGGCATGCCGCACTAACTCCGGATGGCCGTAGTCAAACTCTTGGCCGATGGAGAGGCGGTTAGAGATGGCGCGCACATCCTTCACCCGTTGGGCCGCCCAAAAGCTCCCGGCGGTTTCTAACACCCAGGCGCTGTGCCTATCGGCGATCAGGAAGGAGTTATGGTAGGTAAAACTCTTGTCATAACCGCAGTTGCCGCCCTGACCATAACGAGCCAGCAAGTCGATTAGCAGCTCTAGCGCCGCTTCGCTACTTTTGCACCGCTCCAGGGCCAGCCGCAGCAGATCCATCCCTAAGAGCCGCGGTTGTGCGCTGTATTTTTCTCGGGTAAAAACCGCCTCGTTGCCGATATTCAGGCCATATTCGTTGCAGCCCATCTCAGCGCCCCACAGCCACGAGGGCTTGAGCAGCAGCGCTTCGTAAGTCTCCTCAGCCTGATCGATCTCAATATAGGTACATTTGACCTTAGCCCCTTTGGGATGCTGCTGACGCGGAGCCCGGATCAGGATCAACGGTTCATTGGGTTGACGGTCGCTGTTTTTAGCAAACAGGACCGAGCCGTCTTGGGTTGAATTGCCCAGGGCCACCATGGTATCGCACATTGACGACTCCTCGCTAACAGGTCGAAAACTGCTGAACCCAGTGCGGCGTTACTGCCGGAACACCGCTAGCGGCAGCAGCGCGCTGACTACATACTGCCCGGCGTCAACTACCTCGGAGAGCTTGAGATCGACAACTAGGCTGGCCAGCACGTAAGCATCGACCGGCGGCAGGCCATACGTTTGGGCAACATGGTCAACCATCGCATCAATGGCGTCCTTAGCCGCCTGCAGCAGATCAGGGCCGACCCCGGTCGTGCCGTAGAAGCCGGCCTGGTTGACCCGGGGCGTCAAGCCTCCGGCTGTGACGAACTGCGGGGCAGGGATGCGCCGCCCCTTGTGCAGCGTGAAGCGCAGCGCCGCGTACATCGGCGCCTCGATGCCGGTGACGCACACCTCGCCGTCGCCCTGAGCGGCGTGGGCATCCCCGCAGCTAAACAGCGCGCCGCGCTCCTGCACCGGTAGATACAGTGTGGTGCCGCGGGTAAGCTGGCGGGTGTCCAGGTTGCCGCCAAACCTTCCAGGGGGCATTACCGCCTGCGCCTGGGCGCCGGCTGGGCAGACGCCCATGGTGCCGAAGAACGGCTCGATGGGGATGGCGATATCCTCGCGCAGGAAGGTAACGTCGCCGCCGGTGAGATCAAAGATTCTCAGGTACGGCTCGCTGAAGCGCTCGGCCAGCAGACCGAAACCGGGGATAATACCGGTCCAGCCCCAACCTTGGGTGTGGATATCGAGCACCTCCACGGCCAGCGTGTCTCCCGGCTCGGCGCCATGCACCTCAAACGGGCCGCAGAGCGGGTAGACCCGGTTCCAGTCAAGGGTAGTGATCGCCTCAGCGGTCGAAGCCGGAGTGATCTGGTTGTCGCTAACATCGCGCGTCCAGAGCACCACCGTGTCGCCGCTGTCGATACTCAGCAGGGGCTGGTGGCGGGTGTCCCAGGTAAAATGCACGCGGTCAGTCGGTGCGTAGTGGGTACGGGGCATAGGCACCTCCGGTAAATTCGCTACTCGTTCAATCTAACATGCTGGCCGGGCGCCCATGCCCACGCAGGGATACTCCCATCACGGAATGAAGTACACCGCGCCTCGCAAGTCTTCAGGCACACCGCACTCGACGATGAGCGCCAGTTCTTGCAGGATGGCAAGCTGGCGCGTCAGGGTAATCACCCCCGGCATAGCTAATCCTTGGGCGACACGCTCATAAGCAAAGCGGGTGATGGTTGCCTTGTCCCGCGTGATCAGAATGCGATTTTGCTCAGCCGCCCAGGCAAGGACTGCGGGGTCCGCTGCGCCTTTCAGACCCACTTCTACCACACGAACGACATCGACTTGCTGGGGATAGCGCCTTTGAAGCTGGCGGGTGACGGCGAGCGGAATGTGTTCGTCAACGAGAAAGCGCATTGTCTGAAGCTCGCGGGTTGGGCGGCGCCTAATCAGCCAACCGCCGCGCCAGGAGCCGTTCGCGGATTTGACGCGAGGTTTCATTCACCCCGTAGCGCTCCCTCGCTTCCTGAGCCAGCCGGTCCTGGGCTTCAAGATAGGCGTCGACCGTGGGCCTGTGACGCAGGTAATAGGCAATAATCGCATAGATGTCGGCAAGCTCGAGCGACGGATAGCTCAGCGCGATCTCTTCCGGGCTGGCGCCTTGATTGAATGCGGCGATAACCGTGTCAAGGGGGATGCGCGTCCCGGCCACACGTAGGGCACCGTGAGCGTCAGGCTCTAGCGGTACACGTTCCGGGGCAACAGTGAGCGCCATAGGTTGTATCATACCTCAGTCAGCATTGGTGCTGGCAAGACCTTAATCACCAGGCTTGCCACAAGGAAAACGAAACTCGCTCTCGCTGCGCTTCCAGCGCGGTTATGGGAACCAGAGTTGTGCCTCAAGAGGCTCATGCAGTCTGAGGGTCTGGTTTTGAGGTACGATGGCGCTATGGTGTCACGGGCGGTCACGCTGTTTCCGACCGACACGTTGTTGGGCTTGAGGGAGACTAGTCACGCGATCTTGCAAGGAGACGCTCGAGCTGCGCTACGCCTGGTGGCGGACGCCTCGGTTCATCTGATCGTGACCTCCCCGCCGTACTGGAACCTCAAGCGCTACGAAGATACGCCAGGACAGATGGGACATATCGAAGACTACGAGATGTTCTTAAGCGAGCTAGCCAAGGTTTGGCACGAAGCCCACCGCGTGCTGGTGCCGGGCGGGCGGCTCGTGGTGGTAGTAGGGGACGTAGCGGTGGCGCGGCGCAAGTTTGGCCGTCATCTAGTATTCCCGCTTCATGCCGACATTCAAGTGCAGTGCCGCAGGATCGGCTTTGACAACCTTAATCCGATTATCTGGTACAAGATCGCCAACGCTACCCTCGAGGTGCAAAACGGCTCGAGCTTTCTGGGCAAGCCTTACGAGCCTAACGCCATCATCAAGACCGACATCGAGTATCTCCTGATGCAGCGCAAGCCGGGCGGTTACCGTAAGCCTACCGCCGAGCAGCGCGAACTCTCCCGCATCCCCAAGGAGCTGTTTAACCGCTGGTTCCGGCAAATCTGGGACGATCTGCCAGGAGCTTCCACCCGCCATCATCCCGCTCCCTATCCGCTCGAGCTGGCCGAGCGCCTGGTACGGATGTTCTCGTTCGTTGGCGACATTGTGCTCGATCCCTTTATGGGGACGGCAACCACCCTGATTACGGCGGCGCGCTGGGGGCGCAACAGCCTCGGCATCGAAATTTCACCAAAGTATGTCGAATTGGCCGCGGCGCGCTTTGCCAGAGAAGCCCCCGGCCACCTCTTGCGCCTTAATCATAGCGGGGACAGCAGTGACGCTTGAGGAGGTCATCGGCGAGGTCTTGCAGCGTCAGGTGCGGGATGCGGGGCGGCAGAATCCGTTAGCCGACTACTGCATCGCCGAGCTTGAGGCGCGAGGGCTTTGGGGCGTGCGCGGCGGGAGCCGGCTCTCTTCATGCCATCGCCGTAACCGGATCAGCGCGGCGCCGAGGGTTCCCCTGAGGGTTCACCCCGAAGGGCGAAGCCGTACTGAGCGCCTCAGCGATGGCCGCTTCGAGCTTATCGAGCCCTTCCTTAAGCTCGGCGTCGCTCAGGCGGATGGGCGGTAGCAGCCTGATCACATTGCCGTAGGTGCCGGCACTCAGCAGGATTAGCCCTCGTTGGCGAGCGCTGGCCACAATGGCTTCGACCGCCGCTTTATGGGGGGTCTTGTGAGTGTCATGCACGAACTCAAGGCCGATCATGGCGCCCTGGCCGCGCACGTCGCCAAGCTGCGGGAACTGCGCTTGCAGGCTGCGCAAGCGATGGGTGATAACTGTGCCGATCTCTTGGGCGCGCCCCAAGAGCCCTTCCTCTTCGATTACCTGCAAGGTGGCTAGGGCGGCAGCGCAAGCGGTGGGGTTACCGCCGAAGGTCGAGCCGAGCATGCCGGGGCTGAGCTGGTCCATGATCTCGGCCTTGCCGACTACTGCCGAAAGCGGGAAGCCGGACGAGAGCGCCTTGGCGGTAGTTAACAGGTCGGGCTCGAGCCCGTAGTGATCGACCGCCCACCAGGCGCCGGTGCGCCCGATGCCGGACTGCACTTCGTCGTCGATCCATAGCGCCCCGATCTCGCTAGCATAGCGGCGCAGGCCCGCCAGGAAGCTGCGCGGCGCCGGGATGAAGCCGCCCTCACCGGCTACCGGCTCGAGCACAAAGGCCGCCACCTCGCTTTCACCGATGGTGGTTCTAACCTGATCGATCAGCGCGTCAAGCGCTTTTTGGCCGCAGCTCTCATCGTCAGTCGCCCCCCAGGGGTTGCGGTAGGTGTACGGATACTGGGCGCGGTAGATCTCAGCCGCGCGCGGTGCGAAGCCGACCTTATAGGGGTGAGGCTTGCTGGTTAGCGACAAGGCTAGCTGAGTGCGGCCATGAAAGGCGTGGCTGAAGGCCACAATCCCCGGGCGCTTAGTGGCTGCGCGGGCGATCTTGACCGCGTTTTCCACCGCCTCCGCACCTGAGTTAACTAAGAAGGTCTTCTTGGGAGATGGCCCCGGCGCGAGCTGATTGAGCTTCTCGGCGAGTTGGATGTAGCTCTCGTGCATGCCGACCGCAAAGCAGAGGTGCTGGAAGGTCTCAGCTTGCCGCGTGACGGCCTCGATCACTTTGGGGTGCGAGTGGCCGATGTTCATGACCCCGATCCCCACCGACCAGTCCAGGTACTTCTTGCCGTCAGCGTCCCAGACGTAGGCCCCCGCAGCTTTGACGGGGTAAAGGGGATGAGCGGAGTAGGCGGCTGGGGCTACTGCTGCGATGCGGCGCTGTTTGAGGGTTTCGTTGTTCATGAAGACCTCCAGATTAACTATAGAAAGTAGGACTAAAAAATCCCTTACTGATTGAAGGCGGTAAGCTTACTTCACCTGACAATCGTAAGAGAAGACCGTCTTACGCCTTATTAGTGTAGCATGTTTCTCACGGCTTGTGTACCCCCACCGTCGCGCTTTGTAAGCCCGCAAAAGCTGGAGCGTGTGACGTTTGTTAGACTCTAGGGTGTCCCATCGGGACGCAACCCCGCGAAGGAGGAGCATCATGGCCTTTGTCCTGCCTGATCTGCCGTATCCCAAGGGGGCGCTCGAGCCCCATATCGACGCCCTGACCATGGAGATTCACCACGGCCGTCACCACGCTGCTTACACCAACAACTTAAACGCCGCCATTAAAGATACCCCGCTAGAGTCGCTCAGCATCGAAGCGATCCTGGCCAAGGGGGCCGATAATCTGCCTGCTGCGGTGCGCAACAACGGCGGCGGCTACCACAACCACAACCTGTTCTGGGAACTCATGAGCCCGCAAGGCGGCGGCGAGCCGACCGGCGCGCTGGCCCAGGCTATTGCTAGCACCTTTGGCAGCTTTGAGGCTTTCAAGAAGGAGTTCTCGAATGCCGCCACCACCCGCTTTGGCTCCGGCTGGGCCTGGCTGGTAGTCTCCAACGGCGCGCTGAAGGTCTACAGCCTGCCCAATCAGGACAACCCGCTGATGCAGGGCGACACCCCCATCCTGGGTCTTGATGTCTGGGAACATGCCTACTACCTCAAGTACCAGAACAAGCGCCCTGACTATATCGCGGCCTGGTGGAACGTGGTGAACTGGCCCAAGGTGGCCGAGCTTTACGCCAAGGCCAGAAGTCAGAAGTCAGAAGCCAGGAGCCAGTAGGGGCAACGCTATCAGCCCTTCAGGCAATAGTCGGCTTAAAGCTGGTAGCCTGACAACCTTTTCCCTGATACAGCTTCGCTTCGGCCCCTTCTCTACGCTCAGGACAAGGCTTCGCTGATGGTGATGAACGATGCCCTTGATCGGCGCTTTTGTGACGGTGTGGAGTATTCACTCAGGGAGAATTACTGCACGGCCCGGCGCTGCGCCGCGTTGAGCCAGTAGCGGTAGTCGGCGTTGTTAGGCTCGAGCTGCAACGCCCGGGCAAAGGCTAGTGAAGCCAGGTGATAGCTCCCCTGCTCAAAGCGGGTGCGGCCCAGCCAGGCCCAGGATTCAGCGTGGCTGGGGTCGGCTTCGGTAGCCTCAATGAAGGCCAGCCGCGCCTGGAAGCGCTCGCCCTGCTGATACAGGGTAAGGCCGCGGAAAAAGGCCGGCGGCGCCTCGTGTTCTGCCTGTCGCTCAATCAGATTCAGGAAATAGGCGGCCCGTTCGTCGCGGGGGTTGCGCCGCAGCACCTCGCGCCAGTGGGGCTCAGCCTGCTGGGGCCGGCCTAGCTCGAGATAGAGGCGGCCTAGCCAGATGTGCGACTGCAAGTCGTCGGGGTTAAGGGCCAGCACTGCCTGGTAGTAGGCCAGCGCCTGCTCCAGGTCATTGGCCCGGTAGCGGTAAAAAGCCAACTGATGCCCGGCCGCAGTGGCTTTTTGCAGCTCATCGGGGAACAGCTCGCTTACCAGCGCTAGGTAGCGCTGCCAGCTCTCCCAGGCGCGGATGTGCCAGCCAACTAAGCTGTAAGTCTCGGCCAGGAAGCCCAGCGCCTCAGGATTGTGTGGGTCGCGCGCATGGGCCTGTCGCGCTAACTTAAGCGCCTCAGCCCACAGCGGCTGATCGGGGCTCCGCACTACCTCTGTGGCCAGGGCCTGCTGCACCAGGGCTCGAGCCTGAGCTAGCGGGTCTGCGGTCTGGGCCAGGGCGCTGGCGAGTAGCAAGGCGGCCAGTAACAGGATTCGGGTCATCATGGAGTAGTTTATCGCGCTCGTGATGAGGATGACACTCGGTTAGACAGCTCTTGATTCAGCATGATTCAGCATGATGTTGTGCAGGCCATATGATGGTTGCGTGCCCCTGGCTGTTACCGCCACCGATCCCCTACTCCTCCCCCAGGCCCAAGCGTTAGCGACTAGGCTAGGGCTTAACCTAGCGCCGGAGGTGGCTGAGCTGCTGCTGGTGCTGACCCCCGAGCGGCTCGAGCTGCGCGAGGCCAACTCGCGCACCGGCCCGGTCTTGGTAGACTTTAGCGCCCAGCGTGCCGTCAGTCGGCGAAGCGGGCCTCGGCTGGAGGTAGCACGAGCGGTCGGTGTTAAGAGGGGCCATCGCCCCACTGTCCTGGATGCTACCGCCGGCCTTGGGCAGGACGCCTTTGCCCTGGCTGCACTCGGCTGCTGCGTCACCATGATCGAGCGCCACCCGGTAGTGGCGGCCTTGCTGGCGGACGGGCTGGCTCGAGCCCAGCGCGACCCCGAGCTGGCCATGGTGGCTGCACGGCTACAGCTAATCGTCGGCGACGCTCTGGAGTTGATGCGCCAACCCGCTACCTCCCGGCCCGAAGCGGTGCTGCTCGACCCGATGTACCCACACCGGTCCAAGCAGGCGCTCCCCAAAAAGGAGCTGCGGCTGTTTCGGCGCCTCGTTGGCGACGATCTTGACGCCGATGCGCTGCTTGACGCCGCGCTGGCGCTAGCCACACGGCGCGTAGCGGTCAAGCGCCCACGCCACGCCCCGCCGCTGGCCGGGCGGCAGCCGAGTGCGGTTATACTGGGCAAGACCACCAGGTTCGACCTCTACCTGTTGTAGGAGGAATGGCCCATGAACTATCCATCACCACGGATGAAACCAGGGTGAACTTCAGCGAAGCGCCGAGCGAAGGCGTCCAAGGCTTCGCCCTGAGGGGCCTCAGCCCAAAGGGTTCGCTCCTGCTTGAATACTTGAATACTCGAATACTTGACTACTCATTCTCGGAGGATGGCTATGACCCCTTACACCATCACCATCATCGGCGCGGGCACCATGGGCGGCGGGATCGCTACGGTCTGCCTGCAGAGCGGCCTCTCCGTTGCGCTCTACGACCCCGACCCAAGCGCGCTGGCACGGGCGCGGGCGCGGATCGCCAAGCGCAACGATGAGGAGGCGCTAAAGCGGCTAAGGCTTGGTAACGACCTGGCTAGCGCGGTAGCGGGGGCAGATTATGTGCTTGAGGCGGCCCCGGAACGGCTCGAGCTCAAACGCACCCTTTTTAAGCAGCTCGACTCCTTGGCCCCCGCTCAGGCGGTGCTGGCCAGCAATACCAGCCAGCACTCGGTAACGGCGCTAGCAGCCGAGACCAAGCGCCCTGAGAAGGTCCTCGGTATGCACTGGTTCAACCCGCCCGAGAAGATGGCGTTAATTGAGATCGTTCTGGCGTTGCAGACCTCTGCGGATACCTTGGCGCTGACCGAGCAGCTGGCTGCTACCTGCGGCAAGACCAGCGTGGTGGTCAAAGACCGGCAGGGCTTCGTGACCACCCGCGCCCTGGCGGCGCTCTTAAGTGAGGCCATGAAGATGGTCGAGGAAGGGGTAGCCAGCGCACGCGACATCGACACCGCTGTCAAGCTCGGCCTCAATCACCCCATGGGGCCCTTGGAGCTGGCCGACTACGTCGGGCTCGACACCATGCTCTTGATCTGCGAGTCCCTGACCGAGGCGCTAGGCGAGCGCTTTCGGCCCACCCAGACCCTGCGCAAACTGGTCGAGGCAGGGAAGCTGGGGCGCAAGAGCGGGGAGGGGTTCTACCGCTACGACGCGCCGCGCTAAACGCTACCGCAGCGGAGATGTTGGGGGCAGCTATTAGCCACAACCGGCTGACACGCAAACGGGTAGTTAAGCAAAGCGCACCGCTATCGAAGAGCCACTCCAGACTTGGCCGTTTTTGCGGACAATCAAGCCAGGATTGGGCGTTGTCTTATTGCGGTGAGCGTTGACAGCCTCACTACCACCTTGCTAGGATACCCGGCAACGATGCGCCGCCCCCGTCACGACAACGATAATTCGCACTTAAGTCTCGGGGCCTAGCCGTCACCTTGCCGCGCATCCCCGAGGCCCACCCTCGGGGATGTTCCTTTGGAGCCAACATGAGCACCTCCCGCAGTCTCGTCCGCGACCTCCCTTCGCTACTCGGCCAAAGCGTCACCTTGCAGGGCTGGGTACATAGTCGGCGCGACTTAGGCGGCATCAAGTTCCTGTTGCTGCGCGACCGGAGCGGCATTGTGCAGTGCGTCTTCGAGCAGGGCGAGCTGCCGATCGGCGAGAGCTGCGTGCAGGTGTGGGGGGTAGTAGTAGTCTCCGATAAGGCACCTGGCGGCCTGGAAGTAAGGGCCGAAGGGCTGAGCCTCATTGCCGAGGCCGTCGAGCCCGCCCCCATCGAAATCCCCAAGGAGGCGTGGCACACCAACCCCGACACCATCCTGGAGTACCGGTACGTGTCGCTGCGCGGCCTCAAGGCCAGGGCTGCTCTGAAGGTGCAGGCTGAGCTGGTGCGCGGCTTTCGGAAGTATCTTAATGAGCAGGAGTTCACCGAGATCTTCACGCCCAAGCTGGTCGCCGCCGGAGCCGAGGGTGGCGCTAACCTCTTCGAGGTCGACTACTACGGCCAGCGCGCCTTTCTGGCGCAGTCGCCGCAGCTCTACAAGCAGATCATGGTCGGTGTCTATGAGCGCGTGTTCGAGGTGGCACCGGTCTACCGCGCCGAACTTCACCACACCAGCCGCCACCTCAGCGAATACCTGTCGCTGGATGTCGAGCTGGGTTTTATCGACTCTGATGCTGACGTCATGGCGCTGCAAGAGGCGCTGCTCAAGGCGATGGTGGCCCACGTCAGCCAAGCCTGCCGGGACGAACTGGCACTCTTGGAAGCCACACTGCCCGACACCACCGTGGCCTTCCCGCGCATCCCGCTGCTAGTAGCCCGAGAGCTGGTAGCTGAGCGCTACGGGCACCAGTCCGGCGGCAAAGACCTCGACCCCGAGGCCGAGCGCTTAGTGGGGCGCTGGGCTAAGGAGGAGTTTGGTAGCGATTTTGTCTTTGTCACCAACTACCCGCAGGCCGCACGCCCCTTTTACGCCTATCCGACGCCGGACGGCCTGACTCGAGGGTTGGATTTGCTGTTCCGCGGGGTGGAGATCACCTCCGGCGGGCAGCGGATTCACGAATATGCCATGCTGCTGGAGCAACTCAAAGCGCGTCAGCTCGAGCCAGAGGCGTTTAAGGGCTACCTGGAGGTATTCAAGTACGGCATGCCGCCGCACGGCGGCTTCGCCATCGGCGCCGAGCGTCTGACCGCGCTACTGTTGGGAATTCAGAACATCCGCTTTGCCAGGGCTTTCCCCAGAGATGGGAGCAGGTTGCAGCCGTAACCGTGCCGCTACTGCGCCGGGAGCTGCTGACAGTGCGGACAGTGGTGGGTGCCACGCCCGGCTACCACCAGTCTCTCGATGGTTCTGCCGCAGCGCAGGCAGGGCTCACCCGCGCGGCCGTAGACCTGCAAAAAGCTGCCGAAGCCGCCTGCTTCGCCGTTCACAGTGCGGTAATCGCTGAGGGTGGTGCCGTGCGCTTCGAGGCTCTCGCGGAGCACCTCCTTGATCGCCTGGCACAGGCAGGCGACTGACTGCGCGCTCAAGTGGGCTGAGGGCATTAGAGGGTGAATCCGCGCCCGCCACAGCGCTTCGTCGGCGTAGATGTTACCGACCCCGGCTACCGGGCGCTGGCTTAACAGGTGGGTCTTAATAGCCGTCTTGACCCGGAGCGCTTTAGCAAACTGGGCCGGATAGAAGTCTGGGCCCAGCGGCTCCGGCCCTAGCGCCGCCAGCGTGGGGAGGCTGGTGTAGTCGCCCGCCGGGACCACCAAAAAGCGCCCAAAGCGCCTGGTATCTCGAAAATAGAGCGCACTTGGCGTGGCGTCTAGCTCCAGCTTAACCCGCAGATGACTTGTCGGCTGCGGGCTCAAGACGCCGGTCATACCGAGGTGGATTATTAACTCATCGCCACTGTCAAGCGGCAGCAGCAAGAACTTGCCGCGCCGGTTTACAGCTGTAATGCGTCGGCCTACCGCCCGCTCCAGGCCGGCGTACTTAGGTCCGGGCCGGGCGTCTAGCAGCGCTGCCCCAATAATAACGGCGCCGGTTAGCCAGGGGGCCAGCTCGAGCCGGACGGTTTCGACCTCAGGCAGTTCGGGGATAGCGGATCTTCCCTTCATAGAGCGCCCGCCCCACGATGGCCCCGTTTAGGCCCAGGCGCTGGTACAGCTCCAGGTCGGCTTCGTTCGCTACCCCGCCACCGGCTAACAGCGTGTGCGGGAACGCTTCCCGCAGCCGCGCTACCGGTTCGGGATCGACCCCCTGCATGGTGCCGTCACGGCTAATGTCGGTGTAGATGACGCAGCTAACGCCTTGCGCCGCGACCCGCTCGGCCAAGCTCACCGCCGACACTTCGCTCAGCTCACGCCACCCCCGTAAGGCTACCCACCCCCCTTTGGCGTCGATCGACACCACCAGTCGCTCGGGGCCGTAGTTAGCCAGCAGCGCCTCCACCAGCTCCGGTTGGGTAATGGCCGCTGTGCCCATGACGATGCGGTCAACGTGCTCAAGCCACACCTGGGCCATCTGTAGGTCGCGGATGCCGCCGCCTACCTCCACGCGGCACGGTACCTCGCGTGCGATCTCCTGAATTACCGCACGGTTGTCGCCGCGCCCCAGTGCGGCATCGAGGTCGACCAGGTGGAGCCAGCGGCAACCGCCCGCCGCCCAGTGCTTAGCCGCCTGGCGCGGGTCTGCAAAATAGACCGTCTCGCGGTTGGGGTCGCCCTCTAGCAGCCTAACCGCCCGGCCTTGCTGAATATCGACGCAGGGAATCACTTCGAACACAGCGCGAGTATAGCCGATGCTTCGAAAATCAGGAGTCAAGTATTCGAGTAGTCAGTAGGGGTGACCCCCTCTAGCGGGTTGTGGGATGTGGGTTGTCCTATAGCCCACTACCTACACCCTACTCGCACCTAGCCTGTGCCCCTCAGGGTATGAACAACCCAATCCCCCCGCTAAACCGCGGGCCGGCGCCTCGCTGATGGTGAACGATAGTTCATGGGTAGCTCCTCACTAAAAACAGCCAGCGCTTGCTAGGATAGCGGCATGATCAGTAACGCGGCCACAGCTTGGGCCGACCGACCGGCTCGAGCAGAGTATCAATACCTTGGCGCGCTCAGCAGAGTCATCACCAAAGAGGCTAGAAGCGGTCGATCTGCACTGACCCCAGCTAAGCTATGAACGCCCTGCTCGCCGCCATATTAGGCGCCCTCTTTAGCGCTGCCCTCCCAGGCGTCGGCTGGTGGCCGCTGGCGCTGGTACTGGTGCCGCTGTTCGTGCTCATTGCACAAAGCTCTAGCGCGCGTGGGGCCTTCTCGCTGGGCTTCTGGTTCGCAGTAGCGTTTTTTGGCCTCTACCTGCTCTGGCTGCCGACCAGCTTTGCTACCCTATTCAGCCCCGCCGCCTGGGTCATCTACCCACCGCTACTCCTTATCCTGGGGGTGTTCTGGGGGCTGGTGACGGGCCTAAGCCGCTGGCTCGGCGGGCTGGGCGCAGGTACCCTGGCGCTCCTCCCGGCGCTCTGGCTGCTGATGGAGTGGCTGCGCACCCAGGGCTACTTCGCTTTCCCCTGGGGGGTGCTGGGCTACCTATGGGTCGGTACCCCAGTAGCGCAGCTGGCCGAAGTTTTGGGCGTCTACGGCCTAAGCCTGCTGACGTTGGCGCTGATTGCGCTGTTAGCGCTCCCCTGGGTGCGGCGCGGCCAATCGCTCCGAGCACTGTTCGGCGCGGCGTTGCTGCTTGGCGCGGCCTGGGGGTACGGCCTGTTCCGCGAAGGGATGCCGCTACCCGAGACCCCTTATCAGGCCCTATTGGTGCAAGGCGACACCGATCCGCTTGGTCGCGCCATCGGTGCTGAAAATGACCTGGAGGTCTATCTCCGGCTCACCCGCTGGGCCCTGGCCGACGGAGCCAACCCGCAGTTGATCGTCTGGCCCGAGAGCGTGGTGATGGGGCCGCCGCTGGAGAGCCCGGCTGCCCACGGCGCCCTACAGCAGATCCAGGCGGTAGTAGGGGAGATCCCGTTGGTTACCGGTGTAAGCGCAGTTACCGGAACTATCCGTTTCAATAGCGTTTATAGCTTACAGGGGAGGGCGGTGCTAAGCCGCTACGATAAGGTCTATCTGGTCCCCTTCGGTGAACGCTGGCCGCTGATTGAGCAGTTGCCCAACCTTTACCGCACGGTGTTTAGCTGGTTCGGTTTGCCCATGCTGTTAAACACCAGCCCTGGCCAGGCAGTCACCCCGCTGCAGAGCCCGGTAGGGCTGATCGGCGCTTATATCTGCTACGAGTCAGTCTTCCCGCAAGTGGCCCGGCAGATGGTGGCCCAGGGCGCCCAAGTCTTGCTCAATATCTCCAACGACGCCTGGTTCGGCCTGGGCCGCGGCGCCCAGCAACACTTCCTGATGGGTAGCCTGCGTGCCATCGAGACGCGCCGCTATCTGCTGCGCGCCGGCAACGACGGTATCACGGCGGTCATCGACCCGCTTGGCCGGGTACAGGCGGCGCTGCCGCGCGGCGGCCAGGCGTCTCTCAGCGGGCACTTCGCCTTGATGGAAGGCTACACCCCTTATGTTCGACTGGGCGACCGCTGGCTGCTAGCGGTCGCGCTCTACGCTCTGCTGGTGCCGCTGCTGCGGATCCGGAAGCCATAATCGTGCCTGCCGCTAAAGCTCGGGATTGCTTCCCTAAGGCGCCTTCGGCGGGGCTTAGCACGTCGTTTCCTGCTCGCGCTGTCGGCCAGGCACCAGTATCTCCCTCATCCCTCCTCTATCGGCAATCGCCTTACGCGGAGTCGCCCGTCGGTCACGCTGATCACCACACCCACCGCAAGCACGTCCGCATGCTCAGCTAAAACGGCCGCAAGGGTGCTGTTAACCCTTTCCGGGCGCATGTTCTGCAAACGAAAGACAATGACGCTAGGAAGCTGCGCCTTGCTGGCGACTAGCAACTCGCCGAAGTCCAGGTCATGAGTCAGCAGGATACGCTCCTCTTGCAGGGCTTTTTCCAGAATGGCGGGGTCGGTGAGCCGCTCGAGCTTCACCTCCACGAGGTGGACGGCGTCATGACCCTGTGCCCGCAAGAAAGCCACGGTGTTGGGCGAGATGCCCATATCCGCGAGAAATCTCATGTACCAACGGGTGCTAACTCGAGCACGCTCTCCTCGGCAAGCCAGGCGGCGTACCGCAAAACCTGCCGGATGTCCTCCGCTTCGAGATACGGGTACGCTTCCAAGATCTCCGCTTCCGACATGCCGCCGGCGACCAGATTGAGAATCAGAGAAGCGGTCACACGCGTATCGCGAACGCATGCGCGTCCGCCCATCACGTTGAGATCGAAGGTAATACGGTCGAAGCCTTTCATCACCATCGCGCTTTTAGTATACAGCTTTGCAGAGCTCAGTATTGATCTCGTGCAGGGCCAGCATTCTACTTGGACACTCCTCTGGTCAACCCCTGACGCCCACGGGACAGCTATCGCGTAGCTTTGGCCTGGGGCCGCTATTGCTGACTACCCGAAGCGGCCAGTGACATAATCCTCAGTCCGTTTATCCTTGGGGCGGGTAAAAATCTCTGCTGTTTCGTTATATTCGATAATCTCTCCCATGAGGAAGAAGCCCGTCCAGTCGGAGACCCGGGCTGCTTGCTGCATGTTATGGGTAACGATAACTATGGTGTACCGGTGCTTAAGTTCCTGCAGCAGCTCCTCGATCTTAAGGGTGGCCATGGGATCAAGCGATGAAGCGGGCTCATCAAGCAATATTACCTCTGGTTCAATGACTAAGGCCCTAGCGATGCACAGCCGCTGCTGTTGCCCACCGGACAGGTTAAAGGCCGATGAATGCAATCTATCCTTGACTTCATCCCACAGTGCAGCATCTATTAGCGCCCTCTCCACCCTTTCGGCGAGGTCACTGTTTTTCTTTACCGCGCCCCTTATTCTGAGCCCGTAGGCAACATTCTCAAAGATGGACTTGGGGAACGGGTTGGGCTGCTGAAACACCATGCCCACCCTCCGCCTAATTTCCGTCACATTGACATTGCCATTATATATGTTCTGCCCATCCAGCAGTACCTTTCCCTCCACCCTAACGCCAGGAATAATGTCATTCATCCTATTAAGCGTCCTGATGAAGGTAGACTTACCACAGCCCGAGGGGCCAATGAGCGCGGTAACTTTGTTAGTCCGGATATCCAGGCCCACCTCCTTAAGAGCCTGATTTTTCCCGTAGAAAACATTAAGGTTACGCACCGTCATCTTAAATTGGTCCGTCATTTAGTCACTCCAGCAGGGGTATTTTGCATATAGCGCTCACCATTTTCTGATCACACTCACCTTAACGACCTAGTAAAGCGCTTCGTAATGGCATGCGCCGACAGATTAGCCGCAAAAACAATCAATAAAAGCATCATTGCGGTACCAAAAGCTCTCGCTACGGCCCCATCGTGAACTTCAGCGGTAGCCAATAGATACAGATGCAATGACATTGGCCTGACCGAGCTAAAGAGCGAAGTTGGTAGCGCCATAAACGACCCAACTGTCAACATAATGGCAGCCGTCTCGCCAGCTGCTCGGCCGATCCCCAGTATTATGCCGGTCAGTATTCCCGGCGCAGCACTTTTAAGCACCACCCGACTAACCGTTTGCCATTTGGTGGCACCTAGCGCATAACTGGCCGCCCTATATGACGTCGGCACAGCTTTTATTGCCTCCTGGGTGGTTCTGATAGTTTCATTTAGAATCATGCAGGCCAGCACCATTCCCCCCGCAAGGATGGAGAGCCCCCAGCCCAGAAACACCACAAAAAAAGCAAAGCCAAATAAGCCGAAAATTATCGACGGAACTCCTGCTAACCACTCAGCGCCAAAGGTGATTATTCTTGACAGCGGGTGCCTACCAGCATACTCTGACAGATAGATGCCACCACCAATACCGATCGGGGCCGCTACTGCTATGGCGATCACGATGATGGACAAAGTTCCAACTATCATCGGGAAGATCCCGCCGTCGCGGCCCCCTGCTCTTGGCATGCCGAAGATAAATTCGGCATCTATTACCCCAATTCCTCGGATTACCAGGAAAATAATGATGGCCAGAAGGCCAGCTAATACCAGTAGAGCCGCGGCCCAAAAAACCGCCATGGCGACCTTTTCTCTAGTGTATGGTGACATAGCTACTGCCCCCGCCTGAGCCTGTCCGCGATGAAAATTAGTATTGATATCACTATAAACAGGACGATCCCGGTAGCAAAGAGGGCCTGACGATGCGGACCGAGAGGGGCGTAAGCCATTTCTAAGGCGATGTTGGAAGTCAGCGGGCGGATGGGGTCTAGTAAGGAAGCCGGGATTCGAGGAATATTGCCAAGTACCATGATGGCGGCCATAGTCTCTCCTATAACGCGCCCGGACCCCAAAACTACGCCCGCCAAGATCCCCGACAGAGCGGCAGGCAGAATTACGTTCCAGATGGTTTGCCAATGCGTAGCGCCAACTGCAAAGGAAGCTTCCTTGTAGCTTCGGGGCACCGCCTTAATGGCATCTTCGGCGATGGTAATAATGGTAGGCAGAGCCATGATTGCCAGCACGATTGCCCCAGCCAGCACGCTAAATCCAGGTGGTCCCAAATAAGTCCTTATCAAGGGCACCAGCAACATAAGCCCAACAAAGCCATAGACCACTGAGGGGATTCCGTGCAGCAACTCGGTGGCCGGCCTGAGTATATTTCTTACCGGTTCAGGAGCGATCTCAGCCAAAAAGATCGCTGTTAGTACGCCTAGAGGTACACTGATCATCATAGCCAGAGTGGTTACCAGGAGTGTACCTACCAGCATGGGGAAAATCCCAAACGTTTCGCGTCCGGGTCGCCACTCCATGCCAAAGAGAAAATTAAAGACCCCGACCTCGATAATTAACGGTAAGCCCGCGCTGAAGACAGTCCAGATAATAAAGGCAATGATGACCACCGAAACCATGGCGGTGGCAAGCAATAGCCTTTCGGCAACCCACTCACTAAGCTTATGATGCATGAAGCTTATCCGTCCTTAGACTCTTCACACGTGAAGTGTACTACAAGCAGCTTTGGCGCAACAACACCGGGGGCCATGTAAGGATCACACAGCCCCCTGTTGCGGCATGGCTCTAGCTGCGGTACCAAGCCAACCTCTTATGCCTTCCGCTCCCGACGCAGAAAGACAGGCGGTTTAATGAAGCTCTCTCAGAATAGCCTGGCCCTCTTCACCCAGCACAAAGTTAATGAACTCTTGTGCCAGCGGCGAAGGCTCACCCCGCGTTAAGAAGAGGTAGGTCTGACTAATCGGCCACTCCCCTGCTTCCACGGCGGCAATGGTGGCCTCAACTCCGTCTACGGTTAGGGCTCGCACCGTTTCGTCTACGGCAGGGATGCTGACGTAGCTGATCGCCGCCGGATCGCCAGCTACACCAGCCCTCATGCCACCGGTTCCGACCAGGATGACGGTTGGTGCGGAATCTACGTCCTCATGGACGAGATCCTCGAAACTAGCTCTGGCGCCGGAGCCTTCTTCCCGAATAATCACGGTAATGCGCTGATCCCGCCCGCCCACTTCTTGCCAGTTGGTAATCTGGCCGGTGAAAATCCCGGCGAGCTGCTCCAGAGTCAAGTTACGCACGGGGTTATCCGGATGAACGATGGGAACAAGACCATCGCGCCAGATCGCAAACTCCCTGAGTCCCCAACCAGGCTCGTCACCTCTTAGTAGTCGAGACGACATTCCGATATCAAAGGTACCTTCCCTAGCACCAACAATCCCCGCCGTTGAGCCAACTGAGTGCGTTTCCACTACTACCCCAGGGTGCTTCTCCATAAACCGCTCGGCCAGGGGTACCGCCACTACATGTACCGTTGTCGAACCCCCAACGGATATCCTCCCCGTAAGCCCTTGCGCAACAGATGTGCTTATTGCAAGAAGCGCCGCCGTGACCATTGCCAAAACGAGTTTCTTGGGCATGCTGTACTCCTTTCGTGCTGCTCGCGATCTGTAGATAGCTAAGCAACCTGCTCCACCCCATAGAGAGGCTATGACACAACTGTCATGAGCATGTCAGCTCGTTGCCAGGATGTTCACCAAGCCGGACAAGCCGTGCACCGAGGAGTACATCACTGGACGTTTCGGTTAACTAGCGCCAACCCTGAGGAATCGGGTAGGCTACCGGCATGAAACTTAGCGAGCTGGTTAGTTACCTGGACGATTACCTTAAGATCCACGACTACCCCGACCACTCCCTCAACGGCTTGCAGGTCGAGGGGGCCGCTACGGTCAACAAGGTAGCGGTAGCGGTCGATGGCAGCCTCAGGGCCTTCGAGCGGGCCGCCGAAGCGGGGGCTGAGCTCTTAATCGTGCATCACGGCCTCTTTTGGGGCCAGCCGCTGCCCATTACCGGGATGCACGCTCGGCGCGTGCGCTATCTGCTCGAGCACAACCTTAGCCTCTACACCGCTCACCTCCCCCTCGACGCCCACCCGGAGGTCGGCAACAACTGGGGCTTAGCCCGCCTGTTAGGCATGACCGACTTGGCGCCGTTTGGGCTGTCGCAAGGCAAGGCCATCGGGGTGAAGGGGCTCTTTCCCAACAGCATCACCTTGCGCGAGCTAGCTGATCTGATTGAGAAGATACTTGGTGAGTCGGTCTTGGTCCATGCCGGCGGCAAGCTAGCGATTAGCAGCCTCGGTATTATCAGCGGCGGCGCCGCCCACAAACTATCAGCCGCCGACGAGGCGGGCTTAGACGCCTTCTTGACCGGCGAGCCCAAGCATGAAGTGTTCCATGAACCGTTCGAGCGCCGCATCAACGCGCTCTACGCCGGGCACTACATGACCGAAACGGTCGGTGTGAAGCTGCTGGCTGAGAAGCTGCGGGAGACCTTCGGGCTGGCCACCGAGTTCCTCTTGCTCCCTACCGGTTTGTGAAGGGGCTGTTCATCGTTCTGGAAGGGCCGGAGGGGAGTGGCAAGTCGACGCAGCTCAGTCGCCTGGCAGCCAGGCTCGGCCAGTTGGGCCGCGAGCCGGTCATCACCCGCGAGCCGGGCGGTACCCCTACTGGCGACGCTATCCGGCAGGTGCTGCTCGACCCGAGCCTTGATATCACCCCCTTGACCGAGTTCTTGCTCTACTCGGCCAGCCGCGCCCAGCATGTGGCGGAGGTGATCAGACCGGCGTTGGCAACTGGTAAGCTGGTTATCAGCGACCGCTTTTTTGGTGCCTCTATCGCCTATCAGGGTTACGGGCGAGGGCTCGAGCTGCCCTTTATCGCCGAGCTGACCGAGCGCGTAACCGGCGGCCTTAAACCCGATCTGACGCTGCTCTTTGACCTCGAGCCCCAGCGCGGGCTAGGGCGCATCGCAGCCCGGGGCAGCAAGGACAGGCTCGAGCAGGCCGACTTAGCTTTCCATCAGCGGGTGCGCGAGGGGTTCTTGCAGCAAGCTCAGGCAGACCCGAGCTGGATCGTGCTGGACGCCACCCTGCCCCAAGAAGTGCTGGCTGAAGCCGTCTGGGACTGTGTTAAGGCGAGGTTGCCATGAAAATCCTCTTTGCAGCGCTGTTGTTGGTGCTCAGCGCCTACCAGGCCTCCGCCCAGGCCGAACATCACTCTCGCTTCGCTCGGGTCGCGCTGCTGGTGCCGGAGGTCATCGCCACCCTGCCCCACGACTCCGAGGCCTTTACCCAAGGGCTGCTGTTCCATGAGGGCCGGTTGCTGGAGAGCACCGGGCTCTACGGCCGCTCATCGCTGCGCGAGGTCGATCCCACTACCGGCCGGGTGCTGCGACAGATAGCGCTGGAAGACCGGTTCTTTGGCGAAGGCTTAGCGCTCGTGGGCGACCGGCTGATCCAACTCACCTGGCGCGAAGAGACCGCCCTGGTTTATGACCTGACTACCTTCACCGAGCTTGAGCGCTGGTCTTATCAAGGCGAGGGCTGGGGCCTCTGCTTTGACGGTACAGTGCTGTTTCGCAGCGACGGCAGCAGCACCATAACTCTCCACAACCCCGACACTTTCGCGGTTAAGGGCACCTTGCCGGTGACGATGCACGGCCGACCGGTGCCCTTCTTAAACGAGTTAGAGTGCGTCGGCGGCAAGCTCTACGCCAATGTCTTTCTCACCGACATGATCGTGGTGATCGACGCCCGCAGCGGCCTAGTGACCGCGCAGATCGACGCCCGGGCGCTGACCCGCGCCTCGGGGCGGCCGCCGCTGCCTGACGCCGTGCTCAACGGCATCGCCTACGACCCCGCCGAAGAGGTCTTTTATCTCACCGGCAAGCTCTGGCCGACTATGTTCAAGGTTAGGTTCGTTCCCTCTGAGCGCTAGTTTTGGCAGCAGCTGGGGCTTGCACAGGCCGGGGCGGCAGCGCTCTCGCTCTTAGCTTCACTGTTATAACTGCGCGAGTCGGTAGCATAGAAGCCTGAGCCCTTAAAGGCAATACCGACCGGTTGCACCACACGCTTAATAGGTGCCCCCGTCTCGGGGTGAGCCGTCAAGGCCGACTCGCTGATGCTCTGTTGCAACTCGAACAGTTCACCGGTTTGCAGATTCTTATAGACATAGACAGGCATCTAACCCTCCAAAAACGGTCACCCAGAAGGGTGACACACAGATATTACACAACTTCCGTCAAACTTCATAGCGATGGCAACACGATGCCAACCAGCTCTTCGACCGAGTTCGACCATTCAATCAGCCGCCTCACGCACGGGCTTTTCCGTTAATGCCTTGAGCTGCTCATAGAGCCTTAGCTGCGCCTCGCTGGGGCGCTCTGGCACGGTGATGTGCAGCTCGGCTAGGGCGTCACCACGGGTGCCGTCGCGGCGCGGCCAACCCCGCCCTCGCAGGCGCAGCACCTGCCCCGACTGAGTCTGCCTGGGGACGGTCAACTCCACGTCGCCGTCCAGCGTCGGCACCCGCACCGCTCCGCCCAACACCGCCAAGTAATCAGGGACCGGCACGTTGATATAGATATCGTCGCCGTCCAAGCGGAAGCGCGGGTGCGGTTTGAGATCGACTTTAAGGTAGAGGTCGCCACCAGCAGGCGCCTGCCCTCTCAGGCGCAAGGTGGCGCCGGGGCGCGTTCCTTTAGGTATGGTTACCTCAATACGCCGAGCGTCGACGGTAATGGGGGTGGTGCCGCCGCGGTAGGCCGTCTCGAGGTCGATGCTAATAGCGCCCTCTGCGTCGCGGCGAACCGGGCTCCGGGTAAACTCTGAGGCTCTGGCGAACTCCTGAAAAGGGTCGCTGCGCCGCGAGCCGCCGAACAGCGAGCGGAAGAAGTCGCTGAAGTCACCAAAGTCGCCCTCCACGGTGAAACCGCCAGGGGGGGGCGTATAGGTCGGGCGGCCCTCGGCGTTGCCGTACTGATCGTAAAACTTGCGCTTCTCAGCGTCAGACAGGACAGTATAAGCCTCGTTAAGCTCCTTGAAGCGCTCCTCGGCCTGTTTATCGCCGGGGTTCTTATCGGGGTGATGCTTAGCGGCAAGCTTGCGAAAGGCGGCCTTGATCTCTTTCTGAGTAGCCGTCCGCGGGACGCCCAACAGCTGGTAGTAGTCCTTATAGCTTGCCACGATCCTCGTCCTACTGGTAGACGGCGACCCGTGCCGGGCGGATTAGGCGCTCATCCTTAACAAAACCCACTTGCACTACCTCAGCGATAGTGCCCGACTGCTCCGGCGTACCCGGCAAGCTACTGAGCGCCTCGTGCAGCTCCGGGTTAAACGGCTCGCCCGGCGCCCCGACGGGGATGATGCCGAGCAGCTCTAGGTTCCGTTTTAGGCCGTCGCACACCGCTGTCACGCCGGGGATAAGGTGGCTAGGGTCTTGCCCAGCCAGCAGCAGCGCCCGCTCTAAATCGTCAAAGACCGCCAGCACGGTTAGCACCGCACTATCGAGCCCGGCCTCGCGAGCCCGCTCGAGCTCTTGCTGGCTGCGGCGGCGGTAGTTCTCCAGATCGGCCCTAGCCCGCAAAAAGCGCTCTTTGAACTCGCCCGTTTGCTGCTGCGCCTGACTGAGCTCTTCCTGCGCCCTGGCCAGCTCGCTGCGCAGGATCTCCACCTCAGCCTCGAGCGCGGCGGCCTCTGGTGAGCTGTCTAGCTGCCTCTCTTGCGTCTCTTGGCTCATAGTTAGTTCGCCGGCTTGAAGTCGGCATCGATGACATCATCCTTGGCGCCAGCCTGGGTCTCGGCTTGGGGTTGACCCTGCTGCTGCGCCGCCTGCTGGAAAGCCGCCACCTTCTCGTTCAGTGCGCGGGCCAACTCTTCTAGGCGCTCCTTGGCAGCGTTGCTATTGACCGCTGCTTCGGCCTCGTCGATGGCTTTCAGCACCGGCCGCTTGGTCTCATCATTGACCCCGGTAGCCTCGTCGACCAGCTTCTTGGCTTGCAGCCTTAAGGAGTCGAGGTTGTTCTTGGCCTCGGCATACTCGCGTTCCCGGCGGTCCTCCTCGGCGTGGGCTTTGGCGTCCTTGACCATCCGCTCGACCTCGTCCTCGGAGAGGGTAGTGGTGTTCTGGATGGTGATCGAGGCCGCCTTGCCGGTGGACTTTTCCTTGGCGGTCACATGCAGGATGCCGTTAGCATCGATGTCATAGGTGATCTCGATCTGCGGCATGCCGGCCGGCATCGGTGGGAGGCCTTCAAGCTTGAAGCGCCCGAGCGACTTGTTACCGCTGGCCATGGTCCGCTCACCTTGCAGCACGTGGACCTCGACCCCTGTCTGGTTGTTTTCGGCGGTGGTAAAGGTCTCAGTCTTACGCACCGGCACGGTGGTGTTGCGCTCGATCAGCTTGGTGAATACCCCACCCTTGGTCTCGACTCCTAAGGAGAGCGGGGTCACATCCAGGAGTACGATATCTTCCACTTCACCGGTCAGCACGCCCGCCTGCACGGCAGCGCCTAGGGCCACCACCTCATCGGGGTTGACCGATTCGTTAGGCTCTTGGCCGAGCATCTCTTTGACGATCCGCTTAACCGCCGGTACCCGGGTAGCGCCACCGACTAAGATCACCTCGTGGATGTCGCTCTTGCTGAGCTTAGCGTCCTTTAAGGCCTGCTCGACCGGCCCGCGGATACGCCTCAGCAGCGGGTCGATCAGCTCTTCGAACTTGCTGCGGGTCAGCTTCTTCTCTAGGTGTAGCGGCGCCTTGGAGTCGGGGTCCATGGCGATAAAGGGGAGGCTGATAGTGGTCTCGACCACGTTAGAGAGCTCGACCTTAGCCTTTTCGGAGCTCTCCAGCAGCCGCTGCAGGGCCTGGCGGTCCTTGCGCAGGTCGACGCCGTACTCTTTCTTGAACTCCTCGGCCAACCAGTTGACCAGCGCGTAGTCCATGTCCGAACCACCCAGGTGAGTGTCGCCTGAGGTTGAACGGACCTCGAACACCCCGTCCCCGACCTCGAGCACCGACACGTCAAAGGTGCCACCGCCCAAGTCAAAGACCAGCACCGTCTCGTTCCCCTTCTTCTCCAGGCCATAGGCCAGGGCTGCTGCCGTGGGTTCGTTGATGATGCGCAGCACCTCGAGCCCGGCGATCTTGCCGGCGTTTTGGGTCGCTTCACGCTGGCTGTTATTAAAGTAGGCTGGGACGGTAATGACCGCCTTGGTCACCTTCTCACCGAGCTGGCGGCTAGCATCCTCGACCAGCTTTTGCAGTATCAGCGCCGAGATCTCTTCCGGTGTGTACTGCTTCCCCTCGACCACGAAGCGCACCCCGCCGTCCTGACCGCGCACCACCTCGTAAGGCGAGCGTTCGGCTTCGGTCTTGACCTCGTCCCAGGTGCGCCCGATGTAGCGCTTGACCTCAAACAAGGTCCCTTTAGGGTTCAACACTGCTTGACGCTTTGCTACCTGACCTACTAGCCGATTGCTGTCCTTAAAGGCCACTACCGACGGGGTCGTGCGATTGCCTTCGTTGTTAACCAAGACCGTCGGCTCGCCAGCTTCCATGATGGCGATGACGCTGTTGGTGGTTCCCAAATCGATGCCGACTGCTTTTGCCATGATTGCTCCTTAAGCACAAGCTACACGGGCTTGTTGTGGCATGAGCCCTGCGCATTAACGGCACAGGGCGCCCAAGTCATTGGCAAGTATAGCAGCGTCAAATGATGCTGTCAACAGATGTGAGTGTAGTTATATCAAGTATTTGAGCGCGATCACTAGTGCCTAACCTCAGCTAGTCGGCTCGATGTTGTGAGTCATGTGCTGTGTCAAGCTCAGCCAATAACCCGGCCAGGTCGAGGCGGGCGGTGAACATCTGGAGTTTGCCGCCCGGGTCGGTGGGCCACAGCTCACGAGGACGGTCGCAATACAGCTCTACGCCGTTGTTGTCCGGATCGCGCAGATAGATCGCTTCCGAGACGCCGTGATCGGAGGCCCCCTCGAGCGGATAGCTAGCCTCCAGCAGGGTGCGCACGGCCAAGGCCAGCTCGCGGCGGCTGGGGTAGAGAATGGCGAAGTGATAGAGGCCGGTATGGCCGGGCGGCGGCGGGTTGCCGCCAGCGCTCTCCCAGGTGTTGAGACCCAGGTGGTGGTGATAGCCCCCGGCTGAGAGGAACACTGCGCCAGCGCCGTAGTGTGCTGTGACCGAAAAGCCCAATAGGTCGCGGTAAAAGTGCAGGGAGCGCGCTAGGTCGGCGACCTTAAGGTGGACATGGCCGATGCGGGTTTCAGGGTGAAGCGCCACAACACAGTATAGCGAAGCGCTACATTTCTTCAAGTGTCGGATGTGCTATGGTGTCAACAGTGAAACACGATGAGCTGACCTGCCCCGCCTATACCGCGATCGAGATCCTGCAAGAGAAGTGGGTGCTCCACATTATCCGTGCGTTGCTCGAGGGGCCGTGCGGCTTTAATGAGCTCAGCCGCGCAGTCGGCGGTTGCAACCCCACCACGCTCACCGAGCGGCTCGCCAGGCTCGAGGCGCTAGGGATCGTTACCAAGACTGTGCTCTCGGTCATGCCGCCGCGCAGCAGCTATGAACTCAGCGAGGCTGGTCGGGCGCTGCATACCGTGGTCGACGCCATCCACGCCTGGGCGGTGCGGTATCTACCCGAGACCGCCGCTAGTCCGTTGCTGGCTCGAGCACCACCGCGTAGCTGACCTCGGCCTTAAGGCTGGCCGCTACCGAACAGTACTTGGTCATGGCCAACCCCACGAAGCGCTCAGCGGTGCGCTGATCTAAACCGGGCACTGCCAAGTGATGCACGGCGTGGATGTGGGTGTAATAGGCCGGTGTGCCCTCAGCCCGCTCACCGGTTAGTTCCACCCGGTACTGCTTGATGGTGAGTTGGCGCTTTTTCAGCATCTCCACCACGTCGTAAGCGGCACAGGCGCCTACCGCGTTAAGGACTAAGTCCATCGGGCGGGGGCCGGTGGTGGCGTGGCTCTCGCCGTCGATCATGATGCGCAAGCCCTCAGCGGTAATGCCGACGAAGCGTTTGTCAACCAGGTGATGGACGGTGGCCTTTTTTGGTTCGTTCATGGCCCAAGTATATAAACGGTACGGCGTCAGGCTGTCACACGCTTTACACAGCGGCACTAGGTAGGCTGAGGTGTGAGCCGCTTGGTCTGGTTTTTAGCCCGCAAGCATATCCGCCGCCGCGCCTTGCAGAGCACGCTGACGGTCGCGGGCGTAGCGGTAGGGGTAATGGTGTTGATCACCGCCTTATCGCTCACCAACGGCTTCATCGACGAGCTGATCAGCAGCACGCTACGCGCTACACCCCACATCACACTGCGCAGCTTCGGCTTGGGGGCTACGCCTGACCTCCCCCAGGATGCCGCGCTGTTAGCGGCCTTGCAGCAGCGCCCGGAGGTGGTAGCCGCCAGCCCCTTTGTCCTGACTCAAGGGTTGCTGTCGCGCCGCGCCGACCGTGAGCGCGATATCGGTGCCCGTACCGGCTTTGTGCAGCTCTTTGGCATCGCGCCGACTCATGCTCAGGTATTAGAGCTCGATATCCTGCAAGAGACGGTCAGCCCTCTGCAAGAAGGTACAGGCATCGTCCTGGGCGGCAGCCTGGCGCGCAGCTTGGGCGTCGGACGGGGCGACATGCTGCTGTTTGTCGATATTAACCAGCGGCGCGAGTTCTTCACGGTCTTAGGCACCTTCTCAGTCGGCAATGAGCTGATCGACTCGGTAACGGCCTTTGTCGCCTTGGAGCAGCTCCAGAGCTTCTTGGGCGCCCCCGGCATGATCAGCGGAGTTCATCTGCGCGTGGCCGACCCCGCTTTGGCCAGCACCGTGGCTCAGGTGCTGTCACAGCACTTTGGGCTGTTTGCTACTACTTGGCAGGCCATCTTCAGCACCTTAATCGAGCAACTTAATCTGCAACGGGCGCTGATCAGTGTAGTGGTGTTCTTGATCGTGCTGGTAGCGGCCATGGGGATTGCCAATATCTTGATCCTGACGGTGGCCGAGAAGACCGAAGAGATCGCCATCTTGCGGGCGCTAGGCGCCTCGCAGCGGCAGATCTTATCGGTCTTTACGCTCGAGGCGCTGCTACTAGGCGGTCTTGGTACCCTGTTGGGAGCGACGCTGGGGTTGGGCTTAAGCCTCTACTTTAAGTTTCAGCCTTTCCCCTTGCCAGGCGATCTTTACTTCATCACTCGGCTGCCGGTAGAGCTGCGTGCCTGGGACTTTATCTGGGTTTGCAGCCTCTCAATCATTACCAGCGTCGTTGCCGGGCTGGCTCCGGCGCGGCGGGCCAGCAGCCTCGACCCAGCGAAGATCCTGCGGTAACGGGGCGTGCAGTGGCAGGGCGCCGCTTGGGTCATAATCTAGGTTATGAAGCGCATCCTCAGCGGACTCACCGTGGCCCTGATAGCTACTGTTGGCGCATTGGCGCTGTCGCTGCCGGTCGATAGCCTGATTAACCGGGGGCGCGTCGAGCGCTTAAGCAACCTCGCTATTGCGCCTACTGCCGCGGGTGCGCCGGAGGTGCTGGCCTTGGTAGCTGCACCGCCAGGAGAGGGGCCGTTCCCGGCGGTAATTATGATTCACGAGTTCTGGGGCCTTAGGGAGCAGATCCTGGGCAAGGCCCAAGCGCTGGCTGCGGAGGGCTACGTGGTGGTTGCGCCGGATACCTTTCGCGGCCAGACTACTAACTGGCTCCCTCAGGCGATTCGGCAGAGTGCTACCACCCCCCAGGCGCAAATAAATACCGATCTGGACGCAGTCTTTGCCTGGCTCAGCACTCAGCCCGCGGTCGATCCGCGGCGCATCGCCGTGATGGGCTTCTGCTATGGCGGGCGGGCCGCCTTACGCTTTAGCCTGCACAACGACCGGTTAGCCGCCACCGGGATCTTCTACGGCTCTAGCTTAATTACCGATCCCGAGGTGTTGCGCCGTCTGCCTGGGCCGGTGCTGGGTATTTTTGGTACCGCTGACCGGATGATCCCGCTTACCGAGGTGCGCGCCTTCGAAGAGGCCCTGACCAGTGCAGGCATCCCACACGCCATCCACCTCTTTGAAGGGCAGGGGCACGCCTTTGTTACCAGCATCGAGGGGATTCGCGCCGGCGGCGCGCAAGGGCTGGCCTGGGACGAGTTCTTGGGCTTCCTGGAAGTCACTCTGGCGCGCTGATGAGCTACCCTCTCGAGCGTGCCTGGCCTTATGCCCTGTGGCTGCTGAGCCGCCAAGCCATCAGCCGCGCTCAGCTCCGCGACAGGCTGCGGCGCAAAGGGGCTGATGACGCCACCATCGCCGAGGTGCTAACGCGGCTTACCCAGCAGCGCTTCCTTGACGACGCCGCCTTAGCCGAGCAGTATGTAGCCAGCCGCAGCCGCCAGAAGGGGCCGCGGGCGCTACGGCTCGAGCTTAGGCGCAAGGGGGTAGCCGAGGCCGAGGTCGAGTCGGCGCTGTCGAGCTTGAGCGATGAGGCGCAGCTCACAGCCGCCAGGGCGCTGTTGGCCAAGCATGCCTGGCGCTTTAAGGGCGACCGCGCCAAGGCCTATGCCTTTTTGCTGCGGCGCGGCTTCCTGCCTGAGATTATCCAGCAAGCGCTGACCTTTACTAACCCCGCCTAGGTGTGCTAGGGTAGGGAGCGGTTTCGCGCTTGGTCACCCCTGATCATCCCAAGCGCGTTAAGACCACGTATCGAAGGATGTGGCGCGTGAAAACGTATTTTCCCCAAGCCCCGCGCAGCGAGTGGCTGCTAGTTGATGCCAAAGGGCAAACGGTTGGTCGTTTGGCCACCCGCATCGCCCAGGTGCTGCGTGGTAAGCACAAGCCGGACTTCACCCCCCACCAGGCGGGCGGCGACTTTGTCATCGTGCTGAATGCCAACAAGGTGGTGTTCAGCGGCGATAAGCTAGACAGCAAGGTCTATACCCGCTACAGCGGCTACCAGGGAGGTCTTAAAGTCACTACCGCCCGTGAGATGCTGGCCAAGCACCCCGAGCGCGTCTTAGAGCGCGCCGTCTGGGGAATGCTGCCGAAGAATCGCCTGGGCCGCAAATTGTTCCGCCGTCTTAAAGTTTACGCCGGGGACAACCATCCCCACGTCGCTCAACAACCGAAAGCGATAGCGCTATGAGTGAGTACTACGGTACCGGCCGCCGCAAGACTGCCGTTGCGCGGGTCTTTTTGCGCCAGGGCAACGGGCGCATCACCGTCAATGGGCGTGACTTCCCCGATTACTTCCGCGGCATCCTCGCCAGTGTGCAGGCGCTCGAGCCCCTGAAAGCCACCGGCACCGCCGGCCGTTACGACGCCCTGATTACGGTGGCGGGTGGCGGGCCGAGCGGCCAGGCCGACGCCATCAAGCTAGGGCTGTCCAGGGCTCTGCTGGAGGTTGACCCCAACTTCCGCGCTAAGCTCAAGCAGGGCGGCCACCTAACCCGCGACGCCCGTATCGTGGAGCGCAAGAAATACGGCCTGCACAAGGCCCGCCGCGCCCCGCAGTACAGCAAGCGCTAAGTGCGCCACGGGTCAGAGCTAAGTGTCGGAGGAGTCAGGTTGTGGCTAGTAGGTTGTAGGTAGTAGGATTGTTCCACCACCCACATCCCACTTCCCACTTCCTACTTCCCACTTCCCACTTAACTCATGGATCTGCTGCAAGCTACTGTACTCGGCATCGTCCAGGGGCTGACCGAGTTTTTACCCGTCTCCAGCTCGGGCCATCTGGTGCTGGCTAACTACTACCTTGGTTGGGGCGAAACGCTCCCGGCCTATGTCACCTTTGCCACCAATACCGGCACGCTGTTAGCCGTCATTATCGCCTTGCGCCACGACGTCTGGCAGGCGCTGTCCGGTTTCGTGCGAGGCCTCGTTTCGGCTGAAGCGCGCCGCACGGAGGGTTGGGCGCTGGCCTTGGTGGTCATGATCGCCAGCGTGCCGACGGTGCTGATAGGGCTGCTGCTGAGGCCCTATTTTGAGATTTTTAACAGCGTGGTGCCGGTGTCGCTAGCGCTGATCGTTACTGGGCTGATCCTCTGGTTTACCCCTAAGACCGGTCCTAAAGGCGATGCGCGCAAACTCACCGTAGCCGACGCCTTAGTGGCCGGCCTGGCGCAAGGGCTGGCCATCTTCCCCGGCATCTCACGCTCCGGCACCACCATCGCCGCTCTGCTCTGGCGCGGCAGCTCGACCTCGCTGGCGCCCCGCGTCTCGTTCTTGATGTACCTGGTCGCCTCGGTAGGGGTGGCGGTGCTGACCATCCCTGAGGTGCGCGGAGGGGAGCTCGAGCTCGCCCCGTTTATCGCTATGCTCCTTAGCTCCTTTGTGGTCGGCTACCTGTCGATTTTGTGGCTGTTTAGTGTGCTCAGGCGCGGCAAGTTTCGCTGGTTTGCCCCCTACCTGTGGGGTGTCGCCGCCTTGACCCTGGCCCACGTCGTGCTCAGCTAGCAACCCCAGCCATCCGCTGAGCTAGAATACGGTGCATTGGGAGGATCTATGTCCGTGGTGACACGTATCGCCCCCTCGCCGACCGGCGACCCCCATGTCGGCACGGCCTATATCGGGCTATTTAATTACGTCTTTGCTAAGCAGCAAGGCGGCAAGTTCATCTTGCGCATCGAAGATACCGACCGCGAGCGCTATCAGGCCGCCTCGGAGGCGCGCATCCTCCAGATGATGCACTGGCTCGGCCTCGAACCGGACGAGAGTCCCATTAAGGGCGGGCCCCACGGCCCCTACCGGCAGAGCGAACGCCAGGAGCTATACCAGCGCCATGCCCAGGCGCTGCTTGACTCAGGCCATCTCTACCTCGCCTTTGAGACCCCCGCGGAGCTGGAGGCTATCCGTGAGGAGCTGCGCCGCCGGGGGCATACGCCGGGCTACGATGGGCGGGCGCGGACGCTTGCCCGTGCGGTAGCGGACCGCCGCGCCGCCGCCGGGGAACCGTTCGTGTTGAGGCTTAAGATTCCACGCCAGGGCGACATTATCTTTCATGACCGGCTGCGCGGTGAGATCCGCATCCCCGAGAGTGAAGTGTTCGATGCGATAATGATTAAGAGCGACGGTTACCCGACTTACCACTTCGCCAATGTCGTCGATGACTACTTGATGGGGGTCACCCAGGTGATCCGGGCTGAGGAGTGGATTAGCAGCACCCCGCTGCACGTAGCCCTCTACGATGCCTTTGGCTGGCCACGGCCAGAGTTTATCCACCTACCGCTGCTGCGCAACCCCGATAAGAGCAAGATCAGCAAACGCAAGCTCGACACTAGCATCGATTCCTATCGCGAGCAGGGGATCCTGCCCGAGGCGCTCCTCAACTTCCTGGCTAACATGGGTTGGAGTATGCCCGATGGGCGCGAGTTCTTTAGCCTGTCCGAAATGATTCGGCACTTCAGCTTCGAGCGGATCTCCTTAGGCGGACCGGTCTTCGATCTCAAGAAGCTGCGCTTTTTTAACGCCAAGTATCTGCGCGACCTACTCCCCTTAGAGCAGGTCGCGGAGCGGGCTAAGCCGTTCTTGGCGGCGGCGGGCTGCCACTGGGACGATGAGGACTACCTGCTGGATGTCATCGACGTGCTGCGCCCGCGCGTTGAGACCCTGTCAGACTTCGTCCAGCACGCCTACTTCTTCCGCGAGGAGTTCCCCTACGACGCCGAGGCCCGCAAGAAGCTGGCTTCGGGCCAGAAGTACCTAGAGGACCTCGAGCGCGAGCTGAGCAGGCTGGACTTTTTTGATCACGACGCCATTGAAGAGGCCCTGCGCGACTACGTCCAGTCGCAGGCGGTCAAGATGGGCGAGGTGATGATGCCCTTGCGCGCCGCGCTGTCGGGCACTCTGACCACCCCTAGCGTTACCGACCTGTGCGTAATACTAGGAAAGCACCGAGTGCTTACCCGCATCGGGCGGGCCTTAACCGAGCTGCAAAGCGCCCTGCCTGACGACAATCCGCGCCCGGACGAAGCGAGACCCCCCTTGGTCGCTCCTGTTTCCCCCCCAAAATTGGGGGGGACTAAGGGGGGGTGCCGCTGATGCCCTGGTTTGACCGCCTCAAGGCCGGCCTCTCCAAGACCCGCCAGATGTTCGGTGGCAAGGCCTGGGAGCTTGACTGGGATGACCTGGAGATGGCGCTAATCGCCGCTGATGTCGGCCATAAGATCGCCGCCGAGGTAGTAGCCGAAGCCAAACGGGAGCGTGAGCGCGGCACCAGCTTCCAGGAGGCGCTCGAGCAAGCCCTGCTCGATCAGCTCGAGCCCGACCGGTTGCGCCAGAAGCTGCGCCGGGTTGGTTTTACGCTCGATGTCTCGCGCAACTTGGTAGAGCCTAACGGCCAGGTGGTGATGATCATCGGCGTCAACGGCGTCGGCAAGACCACCACCATCGCCAAGCTCGGCCAGTACTACCAGCGTCACCGCAAGCGGGTGATCTTCGCCGCTGCCGACA
>Ga0208609_100146_pt1 | contig 33132 bp, 38 predicted proteins | sample SubbioR11_8A_Apr_FD_184813 | JGI IMG/M metagenome (GOLD analysis project Ga0208609, IMG submission 184813) | Serpentinite rock and fluid subsurface biosphere microbial communities from McLaughlin Reserve, California, USA - CR11_8A_Apr (SPAdes) | ecosystem: Environmental > Terrestrial > Deep...
CCATACCGTGGCGCTGCGGGCCGTCTCCAGCGTTGACGGCATGACCGCCGACTGGACCCGCCTCCCTCACGAGTTTTTGGCCACCGTCGCCAACCGCATCGTGGGCAGCGTGCCCGAGGTCAACCGCGTAGTCTACGACATCACCAGCAAGCCGCCGGCCACCATCGAGTGGGAATGACCCGCCGCCCGGCGTAAACTACCCTGTGCTCGCTCCTGGCTTCTGGCGCCGCCTGCTGCAACTCAACCTGGGGCTGATGCTGTTCGGCCTCGGCATCGCGCTGATGCTTAAGGCCGGGATCGGCCTTGACCCCTGGTCGGTCTTTCACGAAGGGCTAGCCAACCAGACCGGGCTCAGCTTTGGCCGTGTCACGCAGCTTACCGGCGTGCTGTTAATCGCCCTGAGCTTCGCGCTGCTGCGCGTGAAGCCAGGCTTAGCAACCGTTTTGAACATGCTCTTAGTCGGCCCGTGGGTCGATTTCTATCGCGCTCAGGCCTGGCTGCCGACCGCCGAGGGGTGGCTGTGGGGGGTGCTTCAGTTCATGGCTGGCGTAGTGCTGGTCGGGCTGGCCAGCGGCCTCTACATCGCGGCGCGCTTCGGCGCCGGCCCCCGCGACGGCTTTGTACTGGGGCTATCTCTCAGGTTACGGCTGAGCGTAAGGCTGACTCGCAGCGGGCTCGAGCTGCTGGTGCTGGTTAGCGGTTTTCTGCTGGGCGGCCCACTCGGTTTAGGCACGGTGCTTTTCGCTATCACTGTGGGCTACTTCATGCAGCGCTCTTTAAGGTTGTTCCGCTACCAGCACGGGCCGGTTGCGCCAGCGGCTAGCCCGGCGGATTGAGCCGATGAACTCCTGGCTAGTCAAAACTGAGCCTGAGCTTTTTAGCTTTGCTGACCTGCTCGCGGCGCCAGAGCAGACCGCAAGCTGGGACGGAGTGCGCAACTACCAGGCGCGCAACTACCTCAAGGCCATGGCGCTCGGCGACCGGGTGCTGATTTATCACTCGAGCTGTAAGGTGCCAGGGGTGGCCGGTGTGGCTACGGTGGTGCGCACCCATTACGCTGACCCTACCCAGTTCGAACCCGCTAGCCGCTATTTCGACCCTCAGAGCACCGTGGCCAAGCCGCGCTGGGTGGCGGTCGATCTGCGAGCCGCCTGCTCCCTTCCTCGCTTAGTGGCTCTATCAGAACTCCGCGCCGAGCCCGCTTTGCTCGAGCCTAGACTCTTGCAACGCGGCAGCCGCCTGAGCGTCATGCCGCTGCGCGCGAGCGAGTACCAGGCCATAGTAGCGCTCGCCGACCGGCCTCAGGAGGGATGAAGTGCTGGACTGATCAGCCCTAGAGCGGTAGGCAAGCTGTGGAGTCAGGGCCTCACGCATCCTCCAACCTCAGTAAGTCTTCCACGGTCTCGCGGCGCCGCGCCAGGATCAGCCCACCGTCCCGGACAGCCACCTCAGCCGGACGGAGGCTGGAAGCGTAGTTCGAGGCCATCGTAAAGCCATAAGCCCCAGCCTGTTCGACCAGCAGCAGATCGCCGCGCCGCGGGCTTGGCAGCGTGCGCGCTCGCCCCAGCCGGTCGGCGTTTTCACACAGCGGCCCGTCGATATCGACCATAACCAGCGGTCGATCGGTCTCTGTCACGCCAATCAGCCGGATGGGATGTAGGGCGCCGTATAGGGCCGGGCGGAGCAGATCGGCCATCCCCGCGTCGGCGATAACGTGGTTAACTGGCCCCGCCTTGACCTGTACGACCCGCGTCAGCAGGAACCCGGCCTCGGCTACCAGGTAGCGGCCTGGCTCGAGCACGAGCTGCAAGTCATAGCGCCTGATAAAGTCGCGCAAGCGCGTTGCGAACTCCGCCAGCGGGAAATTGGGCACCGCGAAGCCGCCGCCGATATCGAGCAGTCCGGCCGGGAACTGCTGATAAAGCTCCGCAAGCTGCGCCAGGATCTGCTCGTAGACCGCCAGCTCACCGATCTGCGAACCGGCGTGAACGTGAAAGCCCAACAGCTGCCCTCGCGCCGCCAACTCCTCAGCGAGCTGCCCGGCCTCTTCAAGCGGCATCCCAAACTTCGACGAAGCCGCGCCGGTGGCCAGATGCTCGTGAGTACGCGGATCGAGCGCCGGGTTGAGGCGCACCAGAAAGCCGACCTGGGGATCCTCGGCCTGCCAGAGTCGCCACTGCGACAAACTGTCGAGGCTTACCTGCCGCACACCGCAGCCCAGAGCCTGGTGGATCAGCGCGGTGTCCTGCCCCGGCCCACCCAATAACACCCTCTTGGCAGGAATGCCAGCGGCTAGCGCCCGCCTTAACTCGCCCAGGGTGATCACTTCGGCGCCCACCCCCGCTGCCGCCAGATGGCGCAACACCGCCCCGTTGGGGTTGGCCTTGACGGCGTAGTGGATGCGCGCCTCCGGCAGCGCCCGGCGCAGGCGGCCAAGCGCGCGGCCAATCGCCTCAAGATCGTAGATATACGTCGGCGTGCCGTACTGCTCAGCCACGCGCTGCAACAAAGCATCAGACAGGCTCACGCAACCGATGATAGCGCACCTGGCGTACAATGCGGCATGGCCAAACTCCTGATCATCGGCGGCGTGGCAGGCGGTATGAGCACCGCCGCCAAAGCTAAGCGTGAAAACCCTGAACTCGAAGTAGTGGTCTACGAGCGCACTGAGCATATCTCCTACGGCGCTTGCGGCATGCCTTACGTTCTGGAGGGGGTCATCCCCTCGCTTAGCAAGCTCATCGCCCGCACCCCCGAGCGAATGGCCCGGGAAGGGGTGACAGCCCATGTGCAGCACGAGGTTATTGCTGTCGATCAGGCAGGGCGGCAGATCACTGTCAAAAACCTCATCACCGGCGAGCTATTGACCGATAGTTACGACACCCTAGTTTTTGCTACCGGTGCCCGGGCGGTGCGACCGCCGCTGCCGGGCATCACGCTACCCGGCGTGCATACCCTTAAAAGCCTAGCGGACGCTGCCGCCATCGAGGCGCGGCTTGGCAGCGCCCAGCGGGCGGTCATTGTGGGGGGCGGCTATATCGGCCTGGAGATGGCCGAGGCGCTGCGCCAGCGCGGGCTTAACGTCACGGTGGTGGAGTTACTGCCGCAGCTCTTGGCCAACTTCGACCCAGATATAGCGGTTCTGGCCCAGGAGGAGCTTGCGGCACACGGCGTGGGGGTCAGGCTTGGCGACCGGGTGTTGGGCTTTAGTGGAAATGGCACAGTGGAGGTAGTACACACCGAGTCCGGCGACTTACCCGCCGAGCTGGTACTGCTGTCGGTCGGGGTGGCGCCCAACAGCGAGCTAGCGCAAGCTATCGGGGTGGCGCTAAGCCCGCAGGGAGCTATCCTGACCGACTCGCAAATGCGCACTAACCTTCCCGGCGTCTATGCTGCGGGCGACGTAGCGGCAGCCCGGCACCTGGTCAGTGGCCAGACGGTTTGGCTGCCGCTAGGCGATACCGCCAACAAGATGGGACGGGTGGCTGGAACGGTCATCGCGGGCAAAGAGGCGCGCTTTTTGGGCGTACTAGGCACTGCCATCGTCAAAGTTTTCGACAAGGCGCTGGCCCGCACCGGCCTGAGCAGCCAGGAGGCCGTGGCGGCAGGCTTTGACTTTAGGAGCGCCCGCGTGAGCGCCACCGATCACGCCCACTACTACCCCGACAAGCGCCCACTGGAGGTCAAACTGCTCTGGGACGGCCCCAGCCAGCGGCTACTGGGCGGCCAGATCGTAGGCCACGGCGACGCCGTCAAACGGATCGACGTCTTAGCGGCGCTGCTCTTTAAGCAGGCGACCATCCAAGATCTAGCCGACCTCGACCTGGCCTACGCCCCACCCTTTAGCGGCGTCTGGGATGCCTTGCTGCTAGCGGCTAATGTCGCCTTAGCCGAAGCGTGATAGCCTAAAACCATGATGAACCGCCAGCTCCGTCGGGCTTCTGGCAAGACCGACAAAAAGCAAGAACGCGAACAGCAAAAGCGCAAGGAGGCCCGCGCCGTAGCCCGCCAAGCCGCGCGTCAGGCTCGCAGTAACCGGGTGCCCGGCCCACCCACGGCCCGCTCACCGGGGCGCTATGCGGGTTGGTTGGCCCTGGCCAGCGCAGTGATCATGAGCCTGCAAGCCGTAGCGCCGCAGCTCGAGCGCACTACCCTAACCAGCATTGTGGACGCCCTCTTCTTTGTGATCTTTGGCTACTTCTTCAGCCTCTTTCTGCTGCGAAGAACGGTGCCGCGGGCAATTCTGGTTACGGTCGGGATCGGCACGCTGCTAGGTGCCAGCATCGAGCTGGCCAAGTACCTGCAAGTCGCCACCACCGACCCGATACGGGTGCTAATTGCTGTCCCAGGCCTGCTAATCGGCGCCTGGATCGCCAAAGCCCTCTATCTACAAGCCCAAAAGTAGCGCCGTGAACCTGCCGTTTAGCGACCGCTCAACCACATTCGTCTGTATCCTCTTGACGAATCCTGCATCTTGGGGTACAGTAGAAGTATCAGCGCGCCAGACGCGCTTCTTTTTTTGCCCCAGATGGCTGACCTGACCGGCATCATCGGCGCTATGCCGGAGGAGCTAGCAGCGCTGCTTAAGCCCCTCAGCCAATCAACCCGCAGCCAGGAGGGCGCGTTTACCCTCACCCGAGGCCAGCTCGACGGCCACCCGGTCCTGGTTGCCCAGTGCGGCATCGGCAAGGTCAACGCCGCCGCCCTTACCACCCTGCTGATCCTCAAGGGGGCCAAGCGCCTGATCTTCACCGGGGTAGCAGGGGCGGTCGACTCCGGCCTAGCGGTCGGCGACTTAGTCATCAGCCGCGACGCCGTGCAACACGACCTTGACGTCACTGCCTTGGGCTACGAGCTAGGTCAGGTGCCGGGCGAAGCGCTCTACTGGCCCGCCGACCCGTACTTGCAGACTCTCGCGCTCGAGGCCGGGCAGAGCCTCCCGGGGGTTAAGGCCGTGCTCGGTCGGATCGCCTCGGGCGATCAGTTCGTAGCTAGTACCGAACGGGTGCGCTGGCTCCGTGAGTCGCTGCAAGCTACCTGTGTGGAGATGGAAGGGGCCGCCATGGCCCAGGTCTGCGCCAAGTGGGGGGTACCGTTTGTGATTATCCGCAGCATCAGCGACACTGCCGACCACAGCGCCAGCCTCGACTTTCGCGAGTTCACCCCGCTGGCCGCCGAGCGTGCCGTGCAGGTGGTGCGCCAGATCCTGCGCCGCCTCTAGCAAAGACCGCAGCGCAGTCCGCGGAGCAGCTAGCACTAACCGCTTAGCAGACCCAGTAAGGTTACGCTTTGGGCAACCTGCCGCAATGATGGGGCTCGATGGCTTCGCCGCCCCAGGGTCGCGGCTGAGTGCTGCCGTTGGGCAGCAACAAGGTCGATGGTGTATACTGGCACGTGAAAGTCGGTGCGGTTATCAAGCTCCTTGAAAGCGATGGTTGGGTTCAAGTGCGCATAAGGGGTAGTCACAGACAGTTTAAGCATCCGTCCAAAGCTGGCTTGGTCACCGTTGCCGGCAGGCCGAGTGTCGATGTTCCCCCAGGAACGCTGAACAATATCCTAAAACAGGCGGGCTTGAAAGGTTAGCTATGCGATACTTGATCGTCATCGAGGAAGGCCCAACGAGCTTTGGCGCTTATGTGCCAGATCTGCCGGGCTGTATTGCTGTCGGCGAAACGCGTGCTGAAGTCCTTGAGCAGATAGCGGAGGCCATCGAGCTTCACCTTGAGGGTTTACGGGCCGAAGGGTCTGACATCCCCAAGCCCCAGACGTCAAGCGAGTTTGTGGAGGTTCGTGCTGCCTAACCGGGCGCTGCTGCGGACGCGGTGCCAGCGCCGCTGAGCTTGGCCGTTGAGCGGCATTGAAGGAGCTAGCATGACCATCAAGTGTTCGGTGTACTGTGGTACCAGCCTCGATGGCTTCCTGGCCAGACCTGATGGCGATATCGAGTGGCTTCAGTCCGAGCGTTTCATGCCTGAGAAAGCCGGCCTGAGCTATGAAGCGTTCATCGCCACAGTGGACACACTGGTCATGGGGCGCAACACGTTTGAGAAGGTGTTGACCTTTAAGGAATGGCCCTACGCGGTCCCGGTTGTCGTGCTGACTACAAGAACCATTGAGATACCTAGCCATTTGCGAGGAAAGGTAAGGCTGAAGGCTTCTCCACCGCAAGAGCTCGTTCAACAACTCGCTTCCGAAGGGATGCGGCATCTATATGTCGATGGCGGCATAACCATCCAGCACTTTCTGCAAGCGCGGTTGATTCACGAGATCACTGTTACCTTCATCCCTGTCTTGCTCGGCGCTGGGATCTCTCTGTTTGGTTCCACCAATATCGAGGCGCCATTGAAACTTCTCGAAACAACGCCCTTCAGCAATGGCTTTGTGCAGGTCAGGTACACCGTGGAGAATGCTGCCCAACCAGCGCTCCCCTCCCACTATCATAGCCATGCTGGCCAAAGCTCGTGATCATCAGCCAAGCAATCCCTGACCTTATCCCTACGCTTATCCAATGGGCGACGGCACGCGACCTCATTCGCGCCATGCTGCTCACCAGCACGCGGGCAATTCCGAATGCTCCCGTCGATGTTTTGTCGGACTATGACGTGATTCTGATTGTGAAAGATATCCACCCGTTGGTGGCCGATCGCACTTGGCTGAACAACTTTGGCGAGGTGCTGGTGGTCTACTGGGATCCAATCCAGCCCCATCCAGCCTTCGGGATTGAGCAGTGTGGCAACGTAACCCAATATGCCGATGGCCTCAAGGTCGATTTTACCCTGTGGCCGGTTGAGCTGTTCCAGCAGATCGTAGCTGCCCCCGTGCTAGACGCCGAACTAGACGCTGGCTATCGCGTTCTGCTCGATAAGGATCGGCTGACCAAGACCATGCCGCCACCGACGTATACCGCCTATCTGCCAAAGCCGCCGTCCCTCGCAACCTACCAGGCCACCATCAATGATTTCTTGACCGATGCGCCGTACGTGGCCAAGTGCCTCTGGCGCGACGAGCTGTTCCCCGCCAAGTGGTGCCTAGACTACGATATGAAGCAGATCTATCTGCGGCAGATGCTCGAGTGGCGCATAGGCATAGCCTACGGCTGGTCAGTCGCGCTAGGTTCGCTTGGGAAAGGGCTGAAGAAGTGCTTGCCCCCAGACCTCTGGGCTCAAGTGGAGCAGGCTTATGCCGGCGCGGCAATCGCAGACAACTGGACGGCGCTGGCGCACACCATGACGCTATTTCGGCAGGTTGCTCAGGAGGTCGGCGCGCACTTGGGGTATGTCTATCCCGACGAGCTGCATCAGCGCGTTCAAGCCTACGTTGAACAGATAAAGCAGCTGGAGCCGGTCGATCCAAGTAAGCGTGACTCGCCACCTTGACCGAGCCGTGGCAGTGATGACGGCTAATGTACCAGGCGCTCGAGTTTGGTCGCCAGGACCTGTTCAGCGAGTCCTGCAGCGCAAGCGTGCAGGATGCGGCGCCGAACGCGCTAGACATGGTTGCTACGGTCAGCTAGACTCGATCCGTGAAGCCGCGCCCGCGCGTGCGTACCCCGCGCACCTTTAAGATCAAGCACCAACGCTGGCGATAAGCCAGCGCTATCCTCTGCGTATGCAGCCCCTCACACCTTACACCTCACACCTCACACGTTCCGGTAAACAACCCTGGAGGTTAGATGTTTCCTCTCCCCGACCCACGTGGCCGCTACGGCGCCTACGGCGGGCGCTATGTGCCCGAAACCCTGATCCCTGCGCTCGACGAGCTGACCGCCGCTTATCAAGAGGCCAAGGCCGACCCCGCCTTTCAGGCCGAGCTGAACCATTACCTCAAGACCTTTGTGGGCCGCCCCAGCCCGCTCACTCTGGCCAAGAACCTCACGGCGCGGTGTGGCGGCGCCAAGATCTACCTCAAGCGCGAGGACTTAAACCACACCGGTGCGCATAAGATCAACAACACTATCGGCCAGGCGCTGTTGGCCAAACGGATGGGCAAACAGCGCCTGATTGCCGAGACTGGTGCCGGCCAGCACGGCGTGGCCACCGCCACCGCGGCGGCGCTGTTGGGGCTGGAGTGCGTTGTCTACATGGGCGAAGAGGATATGCGGCGCCAGGCCTTGAATGTCTATCGCATGAAGCTGCTAGGCGCCGAGGTGAAGCCGGTCGGGATCGGCACCCGCACCCTTAAGGACGCCATCAATGAGGCCATCCGTGACTGGGTCACCAACGTGCGCGATACCTTTTACCTGATCGGTTCGGTGGTGGGGCCGCACCCCTATCCGATGGTGGTGCGCGACTTTCAGAGCGTGATCGGTCTTGAGACCCAGGAGCAGTTGCAGCAGGTTGAAGGGCGCCGTTGTCCGGACGCGGTAGTAGCCTGCATCGGCGGCGGCTCTAACGCTATCGGTATCTTTGCGCCCTATGCCTACTTGCCTGCTGCCGAGCGCCCCCGGCTGATCGGCGTTGAGGCGGCGGGGCACGGGCTAGCGAGCGGCGCACATGCCGCCAGTATCACCAGGGGCAAGCGCGGCGTCTTGCACGGCGCGCTGATGTACCTGCTATCGGACGACCACGGTCAGATTAGCCCGGCCCACTCGATCTCAGCCGGGCTCGACTATCCTGGGGTGGGGCCGGAGCACAGCTACTTTGCCGATGCCGGCATCGCTGAGTACGTGGCAGTCGATGACTGGCAGGCGCTAGCCGCCTTTGAGGTGCTGAGTCGGAGCGAAGGGATCATCCCCGCGCTAGAGACCAGCCACGCCGTCTACTACGCCATGCAGCTCGCCTCCACTATGAAGCTTAAGCAGATCATCGTCATTAACCTCTCAGGCCGGGGCGATAAGGATGTGAGTGAAGTTATGCAGCTGGCCGGAGGCCGGTCATGACCCGTCTTGAGCAGGCTTTTGCGCGCGCTAAGGCTGACAATCGCGCCGCCTTTATCCCTTACCTGACGGCAGGCTTCCCTGACCGTCAGCGCTTTGTAGAAATCGCCAGCACCCTACTTGACGTTGCTGACGCGCTCGAGCTCGGCCTGCCCTTTTCCGATCCGCTAGGGGACGGACCGGCCATCCAGCGCGCCTCTGAAGCGGCACTCGGCCAGGGTATCACCACGCCGGAGGTCTTGGCGCTAATCCGCACCCTGCGGGAGCAGAGCGACAAACCGCTGGTCATCATGACCTATTACAACCCCATCCTGTGCTACCCCGCAGGGGAGGCCGGCTTCGTGGCCGATGTCAAAGCTGCCGGCGTCGACGGGTTAATCCTCCCCGACCTCCCGCCCGACGAAGGGGAGAGTCTGCTGGCAGCAGCGCGGCAGCATCAGCTTGACACCATCTTCCTGGTCGCGCCGACTAGCACCGAAGCGCGGCTGCGCTTAGTCACAGCGGCCTGCCGTGGTTTCGTCTATGCCGTGTCGGTGACCGGCGTGACTGGAGTGCGGCAACGCCTTCCCAGCGAAGTTAGCGAGCTAGTACGGCGCACCAAGGCCGTGACCGAGCTGCCGGTAGCGGTCGGCTTCGGCATCGCCGACGCGGCCACCGCTAGGCCGGTAGCTGAGGTGGCCGACGGGGTGGTGGTCGGCTCGGCGCTGATCGATGCCCTGGCTACTGGCGGCGACGTGCTGGCGCTGGCCCGCGCTATCGCCGAGGGTTGCCGGCGCAGCTAGGGCTTACTGGCGCGGGGGCGCGGCGTAGACGCGCCCTCCTAAGAGCGCAAAGACCTCGGGTGGTAGTAGCAGATCGGCGTTCTGTTCGGGCGGGATGTCGTTGCCGATGACCCGTACCAAGATAGGGTCGCTGACGGTGGCCGAGGTCAAAAAGAGCAGATCCCCTCGCTCGTGAAAGCGCGAGAGGATATCAAACCCGCCCAGCCTGGCATCGGCTAGCGCCGTCCAGATGGGGGTTTCGCCGGGCTGCACCAGCTCGAGCCGCACAGTGGCGGTACCGCTGCCGATCATGCGCAAACGCTCGGCAGCAGCGCGCGACAGATCGATGATCCGGCCTGCCCTAAACGGCCCGCGGTCGTTGATCCGCACCACCACGCTCAGGCCGTTGGCTAGATGGGTTACCCGCACCTGAGTGCCAAAGGGGAGCGTGCGATGCGCAGCGGTAAGCTGCGTAGGGTCGAAAATCTCGCCGTTGGCGGTGCGGCGACCGGCAAAACCCGGGCCATACCAGGAGGCTACCCCCTCAGCCGGAAGCCCTAGGGCTCGAGCTGATACGCCTTGCGCCGCTTGCATCCGGGGCGCGGGTGGCAAGGCTGGCAGGCATGAGGCCAGCAATATCACTAGGATGATCCACAACCACCGCACTGCGCCTATGCTACCCGATTTGCCGGGGGAAGACCACCAGGGGCAACGAGATACCCCTTACCGTTATTGGCAAGGGGTGTGGAGCTTGGAGTGCGGCCTCCCATGACCCATCTGAGTCAGAGCTACAGCTCAGCCGGAGTCAGCTCCAGGTCCGGCGCACCAACTCCTGCTGGCACAGCACAAACGCTTCATAATCCTCGATCTTGGCAGTGCCCTCGCAGATCTCGCTCTCGCACTCGGAGATGATGTCGCGTAGCTCTTGGTTGGAGAGGCTAGGAAGCTTATCGATCAACTGCACGTTTTGAATCATAAACAGACCTCGCTTCATCCTTACGGCCTTCCTCGGTCCTAGGGTAGCAGGAGAACTCTTACAAAATTCTCACAAGGTCGGCTGCACCTCACGTGCCCTGAGAGCTGACAGGGCCAGGAGGAGGCGAGAAGAGATGGCCAAGTCAAGCGCAGCGTTGCTCGAGCCCTTCGTCGTTCATGCGGCCCAGCAGGCAGGTCTTTGCCCGCTCGTGGCCGGGCGTGCCGATCATGTGGCCAGTAAGGGCGAGGTCCGCAACAATAGCGCAAAGCGTGCTGGCGTCAGGCATCACGAGGGCGTTCCTCCATCCGCCAGACCCCCAAAAGCTCGCTTGGGACACCCGCGAAGGTGATGACGAGGTGTTCCCTGGCGCGGGTCGAAGCGACGTAGAGCAAGTTCCGCTCCTGCTCGAAGGCGAGCTTGCGCTCCCCTTCGTCCGGTGCGGCGGCAAGGGCTGCCGGCAAGGGCAGCACGCCAGCCTCGCAGCCCATCAAGATGACGATCTTGAACTCGAGCCCTTTGGCCCGGTGCATGGTGCCGAGCGACACGCAAGCATGATCGGGTGGGGCATCTTCGCTCAGGTGATGTCCCCTGTAACCACACAGGTCGAGGGCAGCTTCGGCGCGCTCCCTAAGGAGCTGCGTGGTCCTGGCAAAGATGGCTATGTCGCGCGGCTCGAAGCCATTAGTGAGGTAGTAACCGATCTGCTCGGCTACGGCTCGCACCTCTTCTTCAGGACCGGCAAAACCCACGACTTCAGGGTCGGGGCCGCGCAACAGGGAGACGGCGGTGCGGGTCTCGCTCATGCCGGCGGCACTCACGAGCGCCTTGGGCAAGAGTGCGTCGGCATGCCGCCTGATCTGCTCGGTGGTGCGGTAGTTGAGACGGAGGATACTCGAGCGTCCCACTACTTCGAGGCCCGAGGCCCGAAGGCTCGAGCGCGCCTTGTAGATGCGCTGGCCGTCGTCCCCTACCAGCAGGATGTCGTTGGTACCTCGAGGAACCAGGGCGCGTAGCAGCCTCAGTTCAGCCGACCCGAAGTCTTGGATCTCGTCGGCGACGATGTGATCGAAAGGCCTCCCGTCTTGCGCATCAAGCTGCTCGGCGACCTCGTGGCAAAGCCGCTCGAAGCTCATCAAGCCTCGCTGCTCAAGAGCTTCTTTTGCCTTGGAAAGGACCTTCCAGACGCGCATCCGCTGCTCGAGCCCGAGCGCTGTGCCGCGGCCGGCGCGCGGAGTGCGGCGGTAGGTAGGGAAGTCGTCGATCCCGTGCGCGTCGATGACCTGCTGCCATTCGCTCGCCAGGAACCCGGCGGAGAAACCCCGTTCGCCCGTTGCCCGCAGCGCCCTCTCGATTTCGTCGCGGAGCGCGGACGCCGTGAGGGCCGTAAAGGGTTTGCCGGTCGACACCTGGTAGAGCTCTCGCGCGAGCTGATGCAGATTCGTCACGCGCACGCGCTGGCGTTCCGCGCTCGTCTCGCCTAGGAGTCGGTCGAGGCCGTGGGCCAGGCGCGTGGCGAGCGAACGTGAGAAGGTAGTGAGCAGGATGCGCACAGACTTACCGCGACGTGCCAGCTGCGCGGTGCGGTGCAGCGCCACCACCGTCTTGCCGGTGCCCGCACCTCCCGAGACCTTGGCGGGACCTGCGTAGTCCTTCTCGACCAAAGCCTGCTGGGTCGGGTGCAAGAACACCATCCAGCGGTCAAGCGGGTAGGCGAGCGCCTGGTGAAGCGCCGCTTCGCTGTGACTCACCACCGCAAAGCGCCGCTGCGCATCCGGATGCAAGAAGGGATCGCCGATGACAGGTGTCGGCGTCGGCACGGGATGCCCTTCAGCGAGGAGCATGAGCTTCTCCGCCGCTTCTTGCGGCAGGTGGTCGGTGAGCTTCAAGAAGCCTTCCTCGCCGACGTACTTCAGGGCGCCGAGCCACTCCGGCGGAACGCCGAGCGCTAAGAGGTACTGCGGATCGTACCTGGCAAACAGCGGCGGCTCCTGGGGCACCTTCTGAACGACGTGTTTGACCACTTCCTCGACGCGCTCTTTGATTTCGACGAGCTGCGCCGCGCCGGTACTCGGGTGGATCTCCATCCGCCTCGTCTCCGCCCAGCGGTAGGCCTTGTCGTGATGGTCGGCGTAGCAGTAAACGAAGTCCTCGCCCTGCCGGTGGACCACCACGCGGATGTCGTCATTCACGCGGAAGGTCCAGAAGCCCTTGTCCCTGGCACGATCCACGCGGTGAAACTGCAGGCTCGGGCGCTGCGGGTCGGTCTGGAAGTCGAAGACGCTCTGCTTGACCTGGTTTTGCAGGTCCTGGCTCAAATGAGCCAAGCTCTTGGTGAAGCTGTCCGCAATCAAGAACCTCATGGCACGTCTCCAAGATCAAGATAAGGCCTCAGCGCCTCGAGCGCACCTTGCGGGTCGTCCTCGGTTACGAAGCTCTCTGCGGGGGTGCCGCGCTCGGCCAGCGCCACATGGTCCCAGGCGAGGACCGTTTGAGCGGGCGCCGGTGTGCCCGCGCGAGTCAGCGGTGCCAGACAGGCGTCTAAGTCGGGCGGTCGGATGCCTGCCGTCTCGAGCGTTTTCAAGAGAGGCAGCCAGCGCTCATCTTCAGACAGCGCAAAAAGCTCCGCGTAGAGGACAGGCTCTACGGCCTCGCCTTCGTCGTCTTCGACCTTGAGAGCGAGGCCCAGCGCCGGGTCCATCAGCACCGGCGGGCTTGCCGAACCCGGCGAGTAATCGAAGTCGGCCAGAATCACCACCGGCCACTCGAGCCCTTTGGCGCGGTGAACGGTCATCAGCGTCACGGCACCCTCAGCCTGTAAGGTAGGCCGCGCTCTCCTCGTTGCCGCTGAAAAGCCCGCTCGCCTGAACGGGCAACACCAGCAGGCTGCCTTTGTCCGCGATAGCGTCAAGAAAGTCGAACTCACTCCAGCCGAGGCGCGGATAGCCGCGAACCTGCACCACCAACCGTGCCGGACTCATTGCTGCAGCGCGGGCGGTGACCTCGGCGGGATCGACGAGCTTCGCCGCGTCCAGAAGCGCTCGGTAGCGTGCGGAGAGCTCGAGCAAAGCCGCCACCTTGCCTGGTAAGCGTGCAGGTTTACTCAAACCAGCGCGCAACAGCTCGCGCACCGCCCCTTGCAGCAGGCGGGTGGTCCCCGGCACATCCTGCGGGTCAATCACCTCGGCGACGGCCTGCATCAGCGTGCGGTAGGCGACGATCTCCGAAGCCACCAAAAGACCCGCCTCCTGCAAGACCTTTCGCGCGAGCCTGTCGAGCGACGTGAACTTCGCTTCGAACGCTTCGGCCGCGCGAGGGTTTGGGGTGACGATGAGGCCTTTCGGATAGTGAAACCCCGATGGATGCGGGCTGAGAACGACCGTTCTAAGCACGACCAAGACCCAAGACGGCGTGATGCGGCTGCTTTAAGACCTCTTTGTTGAGCGAGTCGGCTGCTAGCACCATCACAACCTCACCCTGATTGGCCACGATCCATCTGCTGAAGATGCCGATAGGCTGTGGTCATGGAACGAATCGCTTGGTGGATCTCTTGCTGTGTGGTGAACCGCCCGAGACCGACGCGGATCGTGTTGTACGCCTCTTCCCGACTTAACCCAATCGCCTGAAGCACGTAAGAGGGCGTCATCTACTCAACCCAAAGCAGCTTGATCCGTTCAAAGAAGCTGCCACGTTCTGCCCGTCTTCGTCGTTGCTCTGCCAGAATTTCCACCCGGTCATAGTCGAGAGTGACAACGATTGCATCCAGGACTTCAAGAATGTCTGCCAGCTCCTCCTTTCGTTTCTCGGGTGATGCTGCTGCCAACTCTTCCGCTTCTTCAATGAGCTTCTGCATAAGCGCCGCAAGATACGCCCCATTATCCAGTGTTTCGAGTTGAAAGGTTCTTCCTTCTGCTTGAATGATCTCGGGAATGCGATCCCGAACAAGTTTGTTAAAATACTTTCGCATATCCACTCCTAAAACTGGGCTACATTTCTTGAGTCCGCCACTGCTGCCACTATGTTGGTTACGGCCAGAGCAATAACATCCTCTTCGGTGTTCTGATCCAAACCAGAGCGCAAGAACGTATCCTGATTAAAGACCCGCGACAGAACTTGAGAGTTGCGGTAGTTAACATAGGTCGAGGAAAATGCAGGACGTGCCCTTTCCAACATCTTCGTGTTCGGCAGCCTAGCCCTCTTTCGGTGCGAGTTAAAGTACGGGTCGGCAGGTACAAGGTTCCACAATTCGTTAATGGGATAGATTGAGACTGGAATGATGTGGTCAAGGTCATAGGAGCCAATTTTTAGCCTTTTCCCTGTCCAGGGGCACGAAAATTGACGACCTTCCATGAGCAAGATATCGATCTGGTTACGTTCCCACGTAAGTGGACGGCGGTTATCGGGACGCTCCGTCAAAAGGGTATACACTTCCCCCCTGCTCACACTTGCACCCCTTTCGTCCCGAATCCTTTCTGTGAACAGGCTCCATTCATGAATGCAAAGCGCTTCGATCCACAGGGATAGATCCTTGAAGCCTTGCCAAAGCTCGTTGGAAAGGAGTAGGCACTGCTCTACCGGCACGGTGGTTGGCAGCCATACAGCATTTGTCCAAGTGCTTGCTGAAGCTGGACGTGAAAACACGCTGTAGTACTGGTTACTTGGACCGGCGTACTGAATGGGATATTTTATGACACCGACGATTCTCTTGATCACTCGCCTGTACAGACTAATAAAGTCTGACGGATAAATCTCTGTAGCACGAGAAGCCTTCATCTCCGCAACGACCACAAAGCCATCCGAAGGGCGCCTTGAACCAAAAGGAGTTGTCAACCAGTACTGCTTCAACGCGGTCAGTTCTTCGCGAAAAGCAAAATCATTCCAAACCTTCCCACTCCGTCGCGCCCTTGGCCCTTGGAAAATAGGCCTTTCCTCGTCCATAAAGGCCCAGTAATACGCCACCCAAAACTCCGCCAGTATTCGCAGCGGAACAACAACGCCTTTTCCGTGCAGCTCTATTCCAGCATACGCAAGGACAACATCGTTGAGTGAGCGCAGCAAGGCAAGTTTGGCCGTGTTTAGCTTGGCATCATGCCGAAGAATACTCCCTAGAACGCGGCTAATGTGATGCATTGTTGATCAGCAAAACATGTACCCTCAAGCACCGGCTTCGTCAGGAACCAGCCGTCAAGCAAAGCGGAGGAACCATCGTCCCATCTCGCAAGAATAGATTCGGGGGATGATTGCAAGTGCTGTACAGCCTTTGAAAGCCACGCGTAACGTAAGGGAAACGTCTCATGGCCGCTAAAGCTATAGCTAACATTGTCGAAGCGTAGTTCAACCAGCATGTCTGACGTCCGCTCCCATGTACCCCAATCTACCTTATACCGGTCATGGTAGTCACCGGCAGCAGCTTGCAACCTTGGGGGTTGCCCTCGGTTACGAAGACGAATGAGCGGGCGTCGGCGATAGAGCCATCGCGGGTAGCCGCGGTGTAGCAGCGTAGTCATCCCGGTGGCATAGCGCCGTGGGGCAAAGCCACCTAGTCAGACGTCAGGGCGATAAACTGAGCTGGGCTGACTGCCCGAACGGGCGAACACCGATGAGCGCTTGTGTTTCGGGTCACGATGTAGCCTGCCTTGCAGTGCAGCGCTGAAACTGCCTGAAAGGCGTCCTCCAGATCACGCATCTGCAACCGCAGCGCCTGACGTGCTGCTTCGGGAGTTGTCTCCGCGACGACCACAGAGTCAAGCAAATCCTCTAAAAACAGCCGGTTGAGGGATGGGCAGCATCTGGCATTTTCGTCTCCTTAAAACAGATTATCAAACATCATTAATCGCGCTAGCTTGTGCGCGCCCTGCCTGAGATCGCTTCCCCTTCGGCTTTGCCTCCGAGTCGCAATATCCGCGATGCTCGCGCTTCTACCGGCCAGTTCGGTCGTTGCTTCATCCCCTGCTTTATCGTCTCCCCGTCAGATGAGATGCACCCCGCAAGGCCAAATTAGCTAAACTGGGCCGGTGATCGACAGCCACTGCCACCTCGACTACTGCGATGATCCACTAGCTGTTGACCCTAGCCTGACGGCAATCATCAGTGTCGGGACGACGCTGGTGCGCTGCCGCGCCACCGTGGCGCTGGCCGAGCGATTCGCTAACGTGTGGGCGGTAGTCGGCATTCACCCCAACGACGCTTTTGAAGCCCAAGAGGCCGAGGTGCGGACCGAAATCGCTGCGTTGGCCCGTCACCCGAAGGTAGTCGCTATTGGCGAGAGCGGCTTTGATGATTACTGGGACCGGGTCGATCAGGCGACGCAGCGCCAGAGCTTGCGCTGGCAAGCCGAGCTAGCTGCCGAGCTTGATAAGCCGCTGATTTTACACGTGCGCGACAAGCAGAACGGCGAGCAGTCATCAAAAGCAGCAGCGGCTATGTTACGCGAACTAGGCTGGCATAAAGGTGTCCTGCACTGCTTTAACGGCCACCCTGAGCTGCTTGAAGCAGGACTTACGCTAGGCTGGTCGGTGTCGTTTGCCGGTAACCTGACCTACCCCGGTGCTCAGGCGCTGCACGCGGTGGCCAAGGCCCTGCCTGCCGACCGGTTGCTAGTAGAGACCGATAGCCCGTTTATGACCCCAGTGCCGAAGCGCGGTCAGCGCAACGTTCCGGCTAACGTGCGCTATACGGCAGCGTTTTTGGCTGCGCTGCGCGGCGAAACCAGCGAACAGATTGAGGCTGTAACCGACCGCAACGCTACGCGGCTTTTTGGGCTACCTGTTGCAGGAGGCCAGGCGTTGTCGAGAGTCTTGAATTGAGGATACACCGATATCAGTGCCAGCTCAGCCGCAGCACCCGCCACCAGTTCTCATAAGCTACCTGGCGTAGGCTGGCCTCATCGTAGCCGTGCGCGCGCAGCGCCTCAAGGAGTTTCGGGAGGCCCGTCACATCCTTGATGTCGCGAGGCACGGTGGCCCCGTCGAAGTCCGAGCCAAGGCCGACATGGTCGATCCCCAACCGCGCAACTAAGTAGTCGAGGTGCCGCACCAGCACTTCAAGCGGTGTGTCGGCGTCGTTCTTGCCGTCAGCGCGGAGGAAGCTCACCGCAAAGTTGAGGCCGACCATACCGCCTGAGTCCTTGATGGCGTCAAGCTGGCGGTCGGTTAGGTTGCGGCTAGAGGGGCAGAGCGCGTGAACATTGGAATGGGTTGCTACTAGCGGGGCTTGGCTGAGCTTGGCCACGTCCCAAAAGCCTTGCTCGTTGAGGTGTGAGAGGTCGATCATGATACCTAGCTCGTTACAGGCCGCAATCAGCGCCTGGCCCGCGGCGGTAAGGCCAGGGCCGGTATCCGGCGAGCCGGGAAACTTAAACGGCACCCCACAGCCAAAGGCGTTAGGGCGGCTCCACACCGGCCCCAGGGAGCGCACGCCGGCCTGGTAGAAGACCTCCAGGGCAGTTAAATCTGGGTCGATGGCTTCTGCCCCTTCAAGGTGGAGCACCGCCGCCAGCACCCCCTGGTTAAGGCAAGGACCTAGTTCAGCAGCGCTGCGCACAATTTTTAATGCCCCGGCGCGCTCGAGCCTATACGCTATGGCCAGCATCGCCATAGTCGCCTGCTGCGCGTAGGCGAGTTCTAAGGGCTCAGGCAGCGGCAGCTCAAACGGCGGCTCGCTAGGGAGCTTGGTCTCCTCTTTGGTAGCAGGCGGCACGAACACCGCAAAAAAGCCGCCCGCTAAGCCGCCCTCTTGCGCCCGCGGCAGGTCGAGATGACCGTAGTCGCTGCGCTCAAGAAAGCTCCGCGCCTCGCCCTCTTTGGGGCGCCAGAGGCTGAGCAGGGTGTCGTTGTGGCCGTCGAAGATGGGTGTGGTCAAGGTAGCCTCCTAGCGGCAGTAGTCAAGTAGACAAGTAGCCAGTATTCAAGTAGGGGTAGATAAGCACCTAGTAAGTCGCGTCACGCTCGGTGCCAGGTACTCTTTTCTCATTCCTCTTTTCTCATTTCTCACAGCGCGTCTAATATCACTCCAACACCTCGAGTGCCCGCGCGTCGCTGGCGTCCTCAAGGGCTTCCTTTTTGCGGGTAGCCCAGGCCGGGAAGGGAAAGTTGAGCAGCATCGGCTGCGGCACGTCCGGTTGCTGGACGATCATAGTGCCCGGCGCCAGAATAGTCGAGCGCCCTACGAAGCTCCGCGGCATGAAGCGGTACTCAGGCCGCTCGGCCTCGGCAGCATCAAGGCGCCCGACCACCCGGATAGCGGCGTTGGCCACCACCCGCCGCTCGACCTGACTAGCGGTCTGTTGCGCGCCGATTAAGATAATGCCCAAGCTCCGCCCGCGCTCGGCGATGTCTAATAGCACGTCCTTAATGGGGCTGTCACCCTCGGCCGGGGCGTACTTGTTAAGCTCGTCTAGCACAACGAAGATCTGACTGCGGCTGTGGCGTGCCTCCTGGGCCTCGAACACCTGGCGCAACAGTACGCCTACCACAAACATCTGCGCTAGCGGCGCTAGGCTGTGGATATCGACCACATGCACCTGTTGTTCGCTGGTCAAGATATCGAGCCGGGCCCGCGCCACTTCGCGCTCGCTCAAGTCGCCGCGCACTAGCCGCGCCAGATGTTTGGCAGCTCCCATTAGTCGGCGGATAAAGGCCTCGCGCGTCCCCCGGTGCATATTGGCCACCCAACTAGGGTCGCCATCCTTGTAGTCATCTAGGCCGGTGCCAAGTAGCTTGAAGCGGAGATAGCGCAATAGATCGTAAAAGGTCATCAGCCGTTCGGTATCGCCGCGCAGCTCGCTGCGGCGGCTATCACTAAAAAGTGCCTCGGCAGAGAGCGGCGTAAAGTCGCTAGCTGACGCTTCATTGGGCGAGGGCGTAAGCAAGTGGCTAAAGCGTTCCACTTCGAGATGCGGCCCAGACTGTCCGGCGGCTAAGTTGACTAGGCGCTCCTCCACATGTGTCAGCAAGAAGCCCAAGTTGGTCATGGCGTCACGGTCAACGAAGGCAAACGAGAGCATGCGCTCGGCCGCAAACGCCTGTAGCGTCCAGAGGTACGGCTTAACCCCCTCACGCGAGGCGGCCTCGGCCATCAAGGCGCGCCCCTCACGCGCCGGGGCGCTTACACTGAGACTGCTAAAGGCGCTGACTGGCAGGCCGCACAGGGCGTAGCGGCTGACCTTGCTGCGGCGCTTGTTCTGCCAGGCCTGCTCAGCGGTGGGATAGTCTTTGTTGGGCCGGTCCAAAAAGAGCAGGTCTTCACCCTTGACGTTAAAGACGATCGCCTTGCTGGTGTTGGCCTGGACCAGCGGCTGGCCAGTTTTGCGATTAAGGGCGTTGAAGATGCTATAGAGCAGAAATAGCGCATAGCTCGTCTTGGTAGCGATGCCGGAGATGCCCGAGATGTTGATATGCGCCCCCTTTTGGCCGCTGATAAAATCGAAGTTGAGGTAGCCCGGCTCGCCGTTGCGCAGCACCCCTGCGGGCAGGGGCGCTTCCATGTTGTCAAGATAGAGGGCTTTCGCGAGCGCTTCACCGGAGGCCAGATAGACCGCATCGCCGGGGCCGGGCGGTATGAACTCCTCGGGTTCGACCCGCGTCACCAGCACATGGGCGGCGTAGCTGACACCCGCCGGCATGAGACCCTGTGCCACCAGCTCGGTATCGCCGTCAAACTGCACTCCTTCGAGGCGGCGGCGCACCTCGTCAACCACGCCGTAGAAATGCACTACCGCGTTGGCGTTAGCGGGATCTTGGACCTTTATGGCAACGATGTCATCAAGCTGGACTTTGGCCCCCGCGGCCACCGCAAACCAGAACTGTAAGGGGGTGGCATCCTGGGTGCCAAGCACCATGCCGACGGATTGCATTAAGGGCTCCGCTCGAGCGGGATCATCCCGACCCTACCCTGAGGGCTCAGGATCATCTGCTGGTAATTAAAACGCACACAATAGTATAGCAAGCGGTTCCAAATGGGATGTGGGTCGTGGGATATAGGTAGTAGGAAACCCCCACCACCCACAACCTACTTCCTACATTCTGTAGGCTTGTGGCCAGGTTTTGCATCAGAAATCTAAGTCGTCGTTCTTGGCCTTTAGGAACCGTTCAAAGGCGTCCTCTTGCTTGCTAGACCCCTTGCTTAAGGCTTCGCCCGACAATAAGGCTTCGCCCGACAATTCCGAAGGCTTGGTAGCCTTAGCGCCGCGTACCTGGTCATTCGATAGCGCCAGTTTGGGGGTGACCGGATTGGGGTTGCTGGTTGCCTCGCGCTGCCTGGTGCGTGTGGTGCTAGTCAGCGCTAGCCACAAGGTGAGCAGCACCGCGATCAACAGCAAGAAAAGAAGCAGGACAATGGCGACCAGGGGATCACGAGGCATGACACCATTATAGTTTCCGCCAGTATGAAGCTGCTTAAACGTGACGCCAATTCGGGAAAGGACTTGACTCAAAGGGAATGAGGGAGTAGGCATGGTCCCTCTATGCCAGAATGATGGTTGCCGCTCATCCCCAAAAGTTTTTTGAGCAGAGGGCAGAAGAGAGCACATGATGCAGAGGAAGCAGACGAGTCAGAGGTGATTGTGCCGAGAAGGTTCTCAGCGCAGTACAAGCTGGGGATTCTCGTGGAGATCGAGGCGGTCACCCAAAAGGATCAGGCCGGCCAGATTCTACGCCGGGGAGGTCTTTACTCCAGCTTGATTTCCGAATGGCGGCGGCAACGCGAAAGGGGCATGCTCGAGGCGATGGGTGGTAAGCAGCGTGGTCCGAAGACGGACAAGCTAGCAGCTGAGAATAAGCGGTTGCGGGAGCAGCTAGCTCTCTTAGCGGAACGGCTTGGTAAGGCGGAGGAGCTGATTGAGGCGCTGAGAAACGCCTTTACGCTCTTGCGAGGGATATCCTGCAAGAGCGACGAGGCGAAGTGATCAGCATGTTAGACACTGAAGTCACGGCCTTTGCCGGGCGGGTCGGGGTGACGCGCACCCGCGCCGCTTTCGGGGTTCGGGAGGGTCAGCTGCCTTTGCGGAAGCGGCCAGCGAGTGCGCCGCATCCAGGAGGTGCAGGTGTCGGTCTACCACGTCATGCTGGAGCTGCTGGCGAAGCTCTGAAGGAGTGTCCTCAAAAGTGGCTCCAGGGTGGGCCAGCGCTGGGAAAACTCTGGGCACCTCCTGGTCATCGCGAGCAGAAGCCGAGATTGACTTAGTCATGGAGCTTAGCTAAAGTGGGGTTGTGGCGCAAGTGAACATTCACCAGGCCAAGACCCACCTCTCCAGGCTGATCTAACGGGCGCTGGAAGGCGAAGAGATCGTCATCGCCAAAGGCAACAAGCCTCTCGTCAAGCTTCTCGCCTTGCCCGAAGCGCGCCCACAACGCCGGATCGGCATGGCTAAAGGCCTCGTCACCTATATCGTCGAGGACTTCGACGCGCCCCTAGAAGACTTCGAGGATTATATGTGAAGCTCCTCCTCGCTGAACGGAGAGCTCGAGTGGCAAGGGGAGGAGTTTGACTATATATGACTATTACGACGTCGGCTTCCGCCCCTTAGTCTATCGGCTGGCGCGTGCGAGCTGCTCGCGACTCGGCCAGCCCTTGCCGCCGTTCTCCCGGTACACCCGGCAGGCCATCACCCCCGGCCCGTCGTAGCCTTCAAGGTCGCGCCCATTGACCTTGACGGTGGGGGACCCGGCAAAGTGCAGCGCATCGGCCTTTTCTGACGTGTCAACCTTAACGAGCCTCACGCAGGCGTCCAGATTCGCTTCGGCGATGACCTCGGCCAAGTCGCGCCAGACACGCTGGTAGGAGGGACAGCCGTCGAAGTAAAGGAGATCGATACAGGTGGGACAGTGTTGGATGTCGGTCATGCCTGCTAGGGTAAAGTCTCCCCTTGGGAGGAGAGTCAAGCTCGCTTGCCCGCCCACAGCAGCAACAAGGACGGGAACGCTTCCCATCCTTAAACAGCGGTGCGTCAGGATGGTGTTAAGTTGCCCGACCGACTCCTGCACTTAGCAAGTCGTGCTCATTTGGGCCACGACCCGTGCAGCAGCCTGCCAGTTGCCCATTCACCACGACAGCCGGGACATTGCGGATACCCAGAACCTTCGCCCGCTGCGCCACGTGGGGCGCACTCACGTTGAGCACCGTCACGTCGCACGACTCACAGGCGATGCTTCTAACCAGTTGCACGGTTTCGTCACATACAGGGCATCCCGCTGTGAACACCTCTACCTTGCGTTTCGCGTTCATGTCACTCCTCCGTCCGGCGCGTTGAGCGCTTCGATAATGGGGCACTCGGTGGTAGCCCCCTCGCCACTACATGCCTCTGTCAGCGTGGCGAGCGTTGCTCTCATCTTCGTGAGGTCGGCAATCTTCTCGTCAATGTCGGCAATCTTCGCTTCGGCTTGCGCTCGCACCTCGGCGCTCCCTGTCTTGGGATTTACCTGCAACTCAAGGAGGTCGGCGATTTCCTTGAGCGAGAAGCCAAGCTCCTTGGCCCGTTTGATTAACCGAAGCCGCGACACGTCCTGTTCGGAATACTGCCGGTAGCCTGAGTCGCTGCGGGGCGGTTCATCAATCAAGCCCTGCTTTTCGTAGAACCTGACGGTCTCGATGTCCAGACCTGACAGGTGGGCAACCTGGCCTCTGGTGAGCGCCATTGTCGAACAAACCCTTGTATCCTTTCTTCAGTTAGGGGAACCCCTGACTGACTCAGGGACGCTTGAGTTTTGGGGAAGGATGAACCTGTTCATACCCCTTGGCACTGAGCCTGTAAAGGAGATGAGGTCACCTTTCCCACACTTCTTTAGGTCGGACGGGATCTCCTCCTTTCTTGAGAGCCACTATAGACCCTGTAGTATAGTACAGAGTCAAGCCCTGGCTGAAAGATGACCGACACCGCCGGGCTGGCAGCCAAACCGTCGGGGTTTTGGGTGCAACGTTAGCGAGCTAGGGCCGGGCCCCTTCGATGGCCCAGCAGCGCTCGGGGAAGTGGACTGCCCACTGCTGCAACTCCCTAAGCCCTTGCGCATCGTTGGCCACCGCGAGACGCTGTCCCGAGTAACACGAGGGATGCCCCAGTACGGTCCGGTTTTCATCAAGGGCAGCTAATGATCATAACCGCCTCTAGGTTCGACAAGCTCACTACAAGCTTAGGTGGCGGGCAGATTCTGCACATCTCTGTAGGGATGAGGCCAGGTAGGCACCCTGGTATCTGGCGACAGAACTGCCCAATGAGGATGTGGGGTGTGCAGTTCAGGGCTAGGCCACTAAGGCAGAGCGAAGCTGAGCAACACCCCGCATCTCTCCTCAAGTTATACAGAGCGGAGTCGAAGGGAGCGAAGCCAGTTCTACCGGCGTCCTGTGGCGCCTGCCCAGTTGCTGGCAGACTTTCTCGGAAAGCGAAGCGAGAGGGATGGCCAGGCAGACCCGGCGGATAGCCGAGACCTTGCTGTCTGTCCCGGACAGTTGACGGGAAGCGCATAACACGCTCTAGGCGAGGTGCTGCCTAAACCAGTCACTGGCCAGCGCCGCAACCTGCTCCAGAGCGCCGGGCTCCTCGAACAGGTGGCCGGCGCCGGGGATCACCTTGAGCACCTTCTCGCAGTCCAACTTGGCGAGCGCCGTGCGGTTGAGCTCCAGCACCACCGGGTCAGCGGCGCCCACGAGCAGCAGCGTAGGGGCGCGCACCATCACCAAACTGGCCGCCAGGTCGGGCCGCCCACCGCGGGAGACAACCGCCTTGACCACGTCGCTTTGTGCTGCCGCGTCGAGCGCTGCCGCCGCGCCGGTGCTGGCACCAAACAGCCCTAGCGGGAGCTGCCGGGTATCCGGCTGCACGCCTAGCCAGGCCATCGCCGCCAGCAGCCGCTCGGCCAGCAGGGAGATGTCGAAGCGGGCCTGGGAGTCCTCAGCCTCTTGCCGTAGGTCGACCAGCAAGGTAGCGAGTCGCTCGCTGTTTAACCGCTCGGCCACGAAGCGGTTGCGCGGGCTATGGCTGCTGCTGCTGCTGCCGTGGGCGAACAACACCAGCCCGGTCGCGCCTGGTGGCAACACCAGGGAGCCGGGCAGTCTGCCGGCCTTGAGTGCGACGGTAACCTCACGCCTCATGAGACTTCCGGCTGTGCCTCACGGCTAACTCCAGCAGCTGCCGCACCTCGTTGTCGCTGATCTGCTCGAACTGCTCGTACCACAGGCCCACCGCGTGGTAGGGCTCAGGGGTAGCCAGGCAGACCACCTCGTCGGCCTCGTGGCGCAGCATCTCGGCGCTGTCACGGGCGCTAGTCGGCGTAGCTACAAGCACGCGCGCCGCCCCGAGCTGGCGCAAGGCCCGCACGGCCGCCCGCATGGTGGCGCCGGTAGCGATGCCGTCGTCGATCACTATGGCCAACTGTCCAGCTACCGGCAGCATGGGGCGCGAACCGCGATAGAGCTGTTCACGGCGTGCTAGCTCGAGCGCTTCACGCGCGGCTACCGCCTCTACCGTCTCCGGGCGGATGCCCAGCGCGGCCATGACCTCCTGGTTGAGCACCCGCACGTTACCCGAGGCGATGGCCCCCAGGGCCAGCTCTTCGTGGCCGGGGACGCCCAGCTTACGGACGATCAACAGCTCGAGCGGCGCACCGAGCGCACTGGCTACCTCGAAGGCTACCGGCACGCCACCCCGCGGCAGAGCCAGCACCAGCACGTCCTCACGGCCCTGATAGGAGTAAAGCGCCTTGGCTAGCAGCTTGCCGGCTTCTCGCCGATCCTTGAAACGTTGCATATAGCCCCTTGATTATATACTCACACCAAGGGCGTGCTGCTTGGGCACGGTTGACAGGCGGCGCTCGACACGACCGAGGCAGGTCAAGGCTTACGGAGAGAGCCAATGGGCCATCAAGAAGAGATTCGCTGGGTGTTTACTAAAGCGCTCTCGCGCTTGCGAGAGGCCGTCGAACTAGCGCACAGGCGTCCGCTCACTGATTTGGAAGAGCAGGGGCTGATTCAGGCCTTTGAGTTTACCCATGAGTTGGCCTGGAACACCGTGAAGGATTTTCTGGCAAGCCGTGGTGTCAGTGGCCTCTACGGCTCGAAAGACACCACCCGGGAGGCCTTTAGGCAAGGCCTGATCGCTAATGGCGAGGCCTGGATGGAGATGATCAGGAGTCGCAACTTAACTTCGCACACGTATAACGAAGAGGTCGCTAAAGCTATCGCTGGCGCCATCAGCAACGATTATTTTGTGGAGTTCGAGCGGCTCCTGGAGGTGTTAACCGATCTTAAGTCCGGAGAAGCGGTGTGAACTGCGGCCTGACCGAAGCCGTCATCCAGAAGATCCGCGCCGTGCTGACCCGCTATCCCCAGGTGGACCAGGCCATCCTCTACGGTTCGCGCGCTACCGGGCTCTACCGCCACGGCTCAGATATCGATCTGACCCTGCTAGGCGGCGATGACTTGACCCTGAGCGTGCTGAGCCGGATCATGGACGACCTCGACAAGCTGCTCTTACCCTATACCTTCGACCTGTCGATCTTCCATCATCTTGCCGATGCCGAGCTGATCGGCCAGATCAGGCGGCTGGGCGTCACGTTCTATGACCGAGTGCTAAGCGAAGTCGCTAAGGGCTCTTAAATGGACAGGGGATCCAGCGCTGTTCAGCTAACAAGCTCAGGAACCCGGCCCTGGGGAGTGGTATGCTTATCGTCCGGCTTTCGGTGTGATGGTGGGTGTGAGGCTAGTCCTCGCCGCCCACAGCCGACTTCTGAAGGGTGGTGATCGCCGTGCTGGACCCTGCCGTGATCGATCGTTTACGCCAGGTGATCGCGCCGTACCCGGCGCCGGTGCTGTCACTCTATCTGGATGTTAACCCCGCCAATCCCGATAACGCCCGCAAAGCCTATGTGTTGCGCGCCCGTGAGGCGCTAGCAGGGCAGGGCGTGCCCAAGGAGTACGCCAACGAAGTGCTGACCCGGCTTAAGCTCGAGCATGTCATCCCGCAGGGGCGCACCCTGGTGGTCTTTGCCGGAGCAGACCTGAGCGCCCTGTTTGAGACCTACTACCTCCAGACCGAAGTGCCGACACTAGAGCTGCGCGATGGCGCCATCGCGCGCTGGGGGACGCCTTACGTGACCCCGCTGCTGGCTGCTCTGGACGAGCAGGAGCGTTACGGCGTGATCTGTCTCGATCAGGAGCGTTGGCGCTACTTCGAGGTCTACCTGGGCGAGATCGAGGAGTTGCAGGATGCCTTCAGGGCCGTTAACCCCGAGGCGTGGCGCGACTTGGCCGAGGGGCAGACCGGCACCCCGCCCGGCGTGCCGGCGCGGGGCGGGGCGGGCAAGGATAAGTTTAACCGCCGCCTAGAAGCCTGGACGCAGCGCTTTTATAAGGAGGCTGCTGAGCTGCTTAAGCAGACGCTAATAGCGCGCCCGGTTAACCGGCTGATCCTGCTCGGCCCTACCGAACGCTGGCAGGAGTTTGAGGCAGCAATGCCGAGCGGGCTCAAGGCGCTGATTGTCGACCGCCTGCCACTGCCTCACCCGGCGCTGCCAGCCAGCGAAGTGCTCACCTTGGTGACGCCCAGCCTTGAACGCGCCGAGCGCGAGCACGAGCGGAGGCTCCTAGCAGAGCTGCGCGAGCGCGGCCTCCACGGTCTCGAGGCGGTGCTGGAGGCGATTCAGGCCCGGCGCCTCTACCTGCTGGCGGTCCCCTGGCGACTGGATATGACCGTCTACCGCTGTGAGCCGAGCGGGCTGCTGACTAGTAACGCGCTAGCGGCTGCCCATCTTTGCCCCGATGAGCCGCACGCGGTTGTCCCCCTAAAGGATCTGCTCCCTGAGCTAGCCGTCCAGCACGGGATAAGACTAGAGTTTGTGCGGGGTGAGGCCGAAGCGGAGCTTAATCAACTCGGAGGGATCGCCGCTTTGACGCGCTGGTAATGGAGAGTATTCTGGTTCTGGCCGGCCCTACCGCCTCCGGCAAGAGCGAGCTGGCGCTGGCGCTGGCCGACCTGATACCCACCGAGATCATCTCCGCCGACGCCATGCTGGTCTACCAGGGGATGGATATCGGCACCGCCAAGCCGAAAGCGCTCGAGCGGCAGCGGGTGCCGCATCACTTGATCGACGTAGTCACTCCGGCAGAGCCTTTTAGCGTGGCGGACTACGTCCGGCTGGCCGAAGCGGCTATCGCTGAGGTACAGGCGCGGGGCCGCCTGCCGCTGGTGGTAGGGGGGACCGGGTTTTATATCCGGGCGCTCACTGAAGGGCTGCCTACCGTCCCTCCTGCCGATGGCGCAGTCCAGGCCGAGCTGTGGCGGGTGTTTGAGGCAGAGGGGCTCGAGCCGCTGCTTGACGAGCTAAGGCGGGCTAGCCCGCTAGATGAGGCTCGAGCCCAGCGCAACCCTCGCCGGATAGTGCGGGCGCTGGAGATTTTGCGCCGGACCGGTCGCCCGCCTAGCAGCTTCCCGCCCCGTGCCCCCCGCTTTAGCTACCGCAAGTGTGTGCTGCTCCCCTCAGTCGCCACCTTACAGGCCCGCATTACGGCACGCACGGCACAGATGTTCGCCGCCGGGCTGATAACGGAGGTCTATGAGCTGCTGCGCCGATATCCCGAGCAGCCTACCGCGCTGCAAGCCATCGGCTACAAGGAGGTGGTGGAGTTTCTGCGCGGGCGCGGGACGCTGGAGCAGGTTCAGGAACGGGTCACACAGGCTACCGTGCAGTACGCCAAACGCCAGCGCACCTGGTTTAGGCGCGAGCCGGGAGTGGTGCTGATCGAGGCCGATGGCTATCGGCGGCCCAGCTAGTCGCGGCGGTTAAGCGCGCTTCCTAAACAGGCCCTTGACCTTATCGAGCAGCGACTCGGACTCCTCTAGGCTCTCGCCCATCTCGGCGGCGTAGTCACGCAGCAGCTCGCGAGCTTTGGGGCTGAGCTTGCTGGGCACTACTACCTCGGCAGTGACGATCAGGTCGCCGTAGCCGGTCTGTTGCAGACGCGGCATGCCCTTGCCGCGCAGGCGGAACTCCTGGCCCGGCTGCGTGCCGGGGGGGATAGTTATGACTTCGGGGTCGTCTAAGGTGGGCACCTCGAAGGCGCTGCCCAAGGCCGCCTGAGCGAAACCGAGCTTGAGCCGGTAGCGCAGGTTGTCGCCGTCGCGGATAAAGTGCTGATGCGGGGCCAGGGTGATATAGACGTACAGATCGCCGGGCCGCCCGCCGTCTAGGCCGATATTCCCCTGTTGCGGCACGCGCAGCCGGTAGCCGCCATCGATCCCCTTGGGCAGGTTCACCGGTACCGTTTCGCGTACCCGCACCCGCCCCTGGCCGTCGCACCGGCTGCAAGGCGAGGCGATGATCTCGCCCTGGCCGCGGCACTGCGGGCAGAGCTGCTGGCTGACCATGGTGCCGAAGAACGACTGGGTCTGCATCCGCACCTGCCCCGCCCCCCGGCAGGTCGGGCAGGTTTGCCGCCCGGTACCGGGTTCGGCCCGCTCGCCGTGGCAGTGCTGGCACAGCCCGAGCCGCTCGAGCTCGACCTCCACGGTAGCCCCGGCGCGGGCCTGCTCGAGGGCAATGGTCAGGTCGGTCTCCAGGTCTTCGCCGGGGTGGCCGCGCTGCACCCGGCTACCAGCCGTGAAGCCGCCACCGAAGACAGCGTTAAAGATATCGAAAATATCGCCGCTGAACTGCACCTGCGGGTCGGCGTGGCCGTAGCGGTCGTAGCGACTCCGTTTGTCAGGGTCAGACAGCACGGCATAAGCTTCGTTGATCTGCTTAAAGCGCTCCTCAGCGCTCTTATCACCGGGGTTGCGGTCGGGGTGGTACTTCAGGGCCAGTTTGCGATAGGCCGCTTTGATCGCGGCCTGGTCGGCATCACTAGGCACCTCAAGGAGCTGATAGTAGGAGGCTTCGCCCGATAATTTCGTCATCAGCTTGGCAGTATACAGGACGCTCCCCTAAAGAGAGTATTGCCCAATGCCAGCGCTGGCCCAGCCCACTTGACAGGTAGAATTGTGATCCAATATAGTTAATCCGATAAATCCGATCCACATACTCGGATTTATACATATTAACCAGGAGACTCTCATGTATCGCCAGTTCTTAAAGTCGACCCTGTTAGCGTTGATCTGGGGCGCAATGTTGGCTATCGCTAGTACGGCCCTAGCGCAAGGCGCAGGGGTGGTTAATGTCTACACCGCACGCCACTATGGAGTGGAGCCGGTGTTTACCCAATTCACGCAAGAGACAGGGATCGAGGTCCGCTTCACCTCCGCCTCCGATCCGGCGCTACGCGAGCGCCTGCGGGCCGAAGGGCGCCACACCCCAGCCGATGTCCTGCTCGCCATCGATGCCGGCAGCCTCTGGCTAGCCGCGCAAGACGGCCTCCTGCAGCCAGTCCAGAGCCAGGTTTTGGAACAGAATGTGCCTGCCGCGCTGCGGGATCCTGAGGGTCGCTGGTTCGCTTTGACCAAGCGGGTACGGACTATTCTGTATCACCCCGACCGCGTCGATCCCAGCGAGATCACCACCTACGAGGCGCTGGCCGATCCCCAGTGGCGGGGGCGCCTAGTGATGCGTCCGGCGACCCATGTTTACACGCAGTCGCTAGTAGCCAGCCTGATCGCTGCACACGGCGAAGCTCGAGCCGAAGAGATCGTGCGCGGCTGGGTGGCCAATGAGCCGACGCTGATCGACAGCGATACCCGCATTCTGGAGACCTTGGCCGCCGGTGGTGGGGATGTAGCCATTACCAATCACTACTACCTCGGGCGCCTGCTCAACGCCGACCCGAACTTCCCCGTCCGCATCTGGTGGGCTAATCAGGACGACCGCGGCGCGCACGTCAATATCAGCGGGGCCGGGGTAACTGCGCACGCCCCCAATCGCGATAACGCCATTAAGTTCCTGGAATGGTTGAGCGGCGCAACCGGTCAACGGTCGTTCGCCGATTCAAATTTTGAATATCCGGTGAACCCTGCGGTGGCTCCGCACCCCCTGGTCGCCGACTTTGGCCCGTTCTTGACAGATCCGCTTAGCCTGGCCGAATACGGGCGTCTGCAAGCTGCTGCCGTAGCCCTGCTCGACCGTGCTGGCTACCGCTAATGATAGAGTGAGGCTGAGATGATGGTCAAGCGCGGACAGTCAGTGTTGTCCGCGCTGCCTATTTTATTGATCGGTGGGCTCATCGTCCTACCGGTGGTGGTGGTCCTCTCAGCGCTGCTTACCCCTACCCCACAGATCTGGGGGCATCTGTGGGCTACTATCCTGCCGGAGATGATCGGCAACACCCTGGTGCTGCTCTTAGGCGTGGGGGTAGGCACGCTGCTGCTCGGCACCGGGCTGGCCTGGCTGACGGTCGCCTACCGCTTCCCTGGCCGGGCCGCCTTTGACTGGCTGTTGCTACTGCCCATGGCCGTTCCCACCTTTGTCATGGGCTATGTCTACATGGCCACGCTGGACTTTGCTGGCCCAGTGCAGTCAACTCTGCGGGGCTTGTTTGGCAGCATCTGGTTCCCCGAGATCCGCTCCGGTGGTGGGGCCGTACTGGTGATGACCCTGGTCCTTTACCCTTACGTCTATCTGCTGGCACGGGCGGCGTTCCAAGAGCAAGCGCGCAACACCTTTGAAGCGGCTCGAGCCATGGGCTACAGCCGAACTAGCGCTTTTTTCCGCCTCGCCCTACCCCTGGCGCGACCATCACTAGCGGCCGGGGTGGCCCTGGCGCTAATGGAGGCGCTGACCGACTTTGCTACCGTCCGCTTCTTCAATTTCCCCACCCTTTCTGAAGGGATTATTCGCGTCTGGCATGGAATGATGGACCTGCGGGCCGCCACCGAGTTGGCTGGGGTGTTGCTGCTTTTTGCCCTAGCCTTGATCGCCTTGGAGAGGTTGCTGCGCGGACGTGCCCGCTATTTTCAGACCGGTGGCTACTCTCCCGGCATCGGGCGGGTACGGCTCACGGGTTGGCGCGGCTGGGGCGCCGCCGGCCTGTGCGGACTAGTGCTGGCGATAGCCTTCTTGGTGCCGGTGTTGCAGCTGGCTCTCTGGGCGGTACGCGATCTCGTTCAAGCCGGTCCGTCCACGTTGGCAGCATATTGGCGCTTGGCCGGCAACAGCTTGCTGCTGTCTGGGTTAGCGGCCGGAGTCGCCATCATCGTGGCGGTGGTGGTCTCTAACGGCGTTCGGATGGGGGGCAGTGGTGGCTGGCTGACTCGCGCTATTGCCCGCCTGGCCTCTACGGGCTACGCTATTCCGGGAGCGGTCATCGCTGTCGGCATCTTGTTGCCGCTCTCCGCCATCGATCATGCGCTAAACGACCTGCTCGAGGGGTGGCGGGGCATTACCATCGGCCTGGTGCTTACCGGCTCGCTGGTAGGGCTAATCTACGCCTATGTGGTACGCTTCATGGCCGTGGCTTATAACAGTGTTGAGTCAAGCTTAGAGAAGGTCACCCCCAATATCAGCCTGGCCGCTAGGACCCTGGGAGCCTCGCCCCGCCGACTGTTGTGGCAGATTCACCTGCCGCTGATTACCCCCGGCCTGCTGGCCGGAGCGATCCTGGTCTTTGTCGATGTGATGAAGGAGCTGCCCATTACCATGATCCTCCGCCCGTTCGGCTATGACACCCTCGCCATCTGGGTCTGGCAGATGGCGGCGGAGTCGCTCTGGGCTGGAGCTGCGCTGCCTGCTCTGACCATTGTGGCGGTGGGGGTGCTACCGGTTATACTGCTACTGCGGATCACCGCAGCCAAAAGCGGTTCGGAGTCCAACCAGTGAGAGAGAATGCGATGTTGCCTAGCCTTAAGACCCAAGTCATTACCGAAGAGCCGAGATTGGCTGCCGGGCGGGAGCTGGCGAACGGCTTTGCTGCTAGTCTAAGCGCGCCCCATGTAGCCCTTGCTCAGGTCTCCAAAAGTTTCGGCGCGGTAACGGCTCTCGCCAATCTGAGCTTGCAGGTAGACCAAGGGGAGTTTCTTTCGCTGCTGGGGCCCTCAGGCTGTGGCAAAACCACCTTGCTGAGGTTAATCGCCGGACTTGAGGTGCCGGATTCCGGGACCATCACCATTGGCGAGAAGGTAGTAGCCGGCAGTAGCTGGGTGCAACCGGAGCGGCGGGGGGTGGGGATCGTCTTCCAGGATTACGCCCTGTTCCCGCACATGACGGTTTTTGATAACGTCGCTTTCGGAGTGCGTTGCAGCAACCGCCCGGTGGTCAGCAAGAAGACCATGGACGCGCTTAGGCTCGTGGGGCTAGCTGAGCTGGGCGGGAGGTATCCGCATGAGCTCTCGGGCGGGCAGCAGCAGCGGGTCGCCTTGGCTCGAGCCCTGGCGCCGGGGCCGGCGGTGATCCTGCTCGATGAGCCGTTTTCTAACCTCGATGTAAGCCTGCGTGCCCGGGTGCGCGATGAGATCAAGGAGATCCTGACCCGTGCCGGCGCCACGGTGGTCTTAGTTACCCACGACCAGGAGGAGGCGCTCGTGATGGGCGACCGGATCGGGGTGCTAAACGCCGGGCAGCTCGAGCAGATCGATCGGCCGGAGGTTATCTTCCATCGGCCGGCCACTCCGTTCG
>Ga0208609_100149_pt1 | contig 32204 bp, 32 predicted proteins | sample SubbioR11_8A_Apr_FD_184813 | JGI IMG/M metagenome (GOLD analysis project Ga0208609, IMG submission 184813) | Serpentinite rock and fluid subsurface biosphere microbial communities from McLaughlin Reserve, California, USA - CR11_8A_Apr (SPAdes) | ecosystem: Environmental > Terrestrial > Deep...
TTGATCCTGCGGGTGCTCGCAGGACTGCGAATCGTTCTCTATCCTGCGGTTTACTCGCAGGACGCCTTTGCAGAGATGATACCTGCGCTAAGGCGACTCAGTATTTGTGAAAACCGCCGTATATAGCTAAGTGAGTTGTAAGGTCAATGTCTCACCCAGCTTTTAAGCGCACCTCGGCGTTTTGCTCCTTGACGGCGTGAGTCGAAAAGCCGAACTGCGGCAATGAGCTTACTTGCACGCTCGACAGCACCGTCTCCCCCAGGGCTCTAAGAGTGCTGCCGCCGACCATCACCGCCATCTTCAGTTCGCGCCGCAAGTCGCCTAAGGTCCGCTCGTCGAGCAGCGTCTCGGTGCCGTACTTCAGCACATTGGGCGAGACCAAGAGCAGGTCGGCTTCGCCGGGCGCGATCTGCGTGAGCAAGTCGCGACCTGCTAACAGCCCGGCGACGGTGGTAACCTCCCCAAAGGTGCGGTTTTTTAAGGCGCGGACTGTCAGCGAGAGCCTGTCGATTCGGGTTAGCGGCTCGACCGCCTGCGCCAGGATGGGCGCAAACAGCTGGCCGGTAGCTAGTAGCACCCGCTTGGGCGCCTCGAGCCGCGCAGGCAACGGTGGGAGCGGTTCGGACAAAAAGTCGCGCACCATCCCTACGCCGTTCTCGAGCATCTGAAAGCCTTCGTAGGACTCGGCGGGTGGCAGCGGCTCGCCAGCTAAGAGGTAGAGTTCATCGCTGGCAAAGGCAAAGCGGCTGCCTCGCTCCGGCAGCAGCCGCCGCTGGATGGTGTGGATGCGCTGCAGCGCGTCGCGCGCCTCCTCCGGCGTAAAGGGGCGGAGTTTAGGGAGGTTGACCCGGTGAGCGGTCAGCCCGACCGGTACGCAGGCTACTGCCAGCACATGGTCGTGAGTGGCTAGATACTCCAGGGAGGCAGTTAGCTCTTCGCCGTCGTTGCGGCCCGGCACCAGCACCAGTTGGGTGTAGAGGTCGATGGGAGCCAGGCGCTTAAGCATATAGTCGAGGCTGGTGGCCCGCTGATCCTTGACCTTAAGCCGCCACCAGCGCATCATCTCGCGCCGCAGTGCCTCGTCGGTAGCATGTACCGAGAGGTAGAGCGGGCTCAAGTGCTCATTCAGGATGCGCGCAATGTCGGCCTCGGTGAGGTTAGTCAGCGTCACGAACGAGCCGTAGAGGAAGCTGGTGCGAAAATCGTCGTCCATGAGGTAGAGGCTCTTGCGCATCCCCTTAGGCATCTGGTGGACGTAGCAGAACTCGCACTGGTTGGCACACAGCCTCAGGCCGTCGAAGATTACCTCGTCGAACTCTAGGCCGGGGTCTTCCCACTCAACGGTGAACTCTAACGGCTGGCCGTGAGGGTCTCGCACCCGCAGCGTGGTCTCCCCACGCGCCAGTTCCCGCCGGTAGGCGAGGATATCCGGGATGGCGACCCCGTTGACCGCAAGTAGCGTCCAGCCCGCCTGCACCCCGGCTTTGGCGGCAGGTGAACCCGGCACTACGCGAGCGATGGGGGCGGGGTAGAGGGGGTCGGCCACAGGCAGTCAGTGTAGCAAGGAGCGACCGGCCGGTCGCTCACTCACGCCACAAGCGCGCATCGACCTGATAGACAGTGCTCTCATGAGCGATCTGCTCGAAAGCAGGATGCACGGGGTTAAGGAGGTAGTTGGGCTCCTCCGGTACGACTCGGCTGGGTACCTTGAGAGCGCAGCTTCGCGCGCTGGCCAGCCACGGCTTAGCCTGCTTCAGCTCTAGAGCGCCTCCGCGGCTGTGGATGTTGCGACTGGCCGCTCGGGCGGCACAGCAAAGCCGTGAATGGGGGCTAGCGACACAAATGTCACCATATCGCCTACCGCCACAGAGGTGGGGACGCCCGCCAGCACGCTCACGACCAAGGGGGCCCCGGCGTCAATGACCACCGTGTGAGACTGCCTGAAGAGGATGCGGCCCCAGGCCTTAAGGCGGCTTAGGCCGATGACCTCTAGCCCGGGGGTAGCCACCTCGGTCGGGGTCAGTTGCTCAGCCATGGGGTTGAGGATAAGCATGGCCGGGCCGGGCGGCAGCAGATACGGGTTAGTTCGCTCGAAAACATGGATGATGCGCCCCAGCAACCGAACTTCTAAGAGCGGATTGCCCTCAGCTCGCGCAAAACATTGTACCTCTGTGGCATACGGTTTCCATTGTGCGACATAATGCTCGACCGATTCTTCCATGGCGTATTCTTACATGTTGTAGCAGGTATCATCTGGTTTGATCCTGCGGGTGCTCGCAGGACTGCGAATCGTTCTCTATCCTGCGGTTTACTCGCAGGACGCCTTGGCAGAGATGATACCTGCGCTAAGGCGACTCAGTATTTGTGAAAACCGCTGTGGGCGACCACTGGTGATCGTGTGATGGTGAGTCAGTCGAGCCTGCTAAGTGAAGATGCTAGACTAATTGGCGCCTTGGCTCGAGCCGCTGCGCGGTAAGCTGAGGCTGGAGGACCAATGCTCGAGAAGCTCAGTCATGTCCAACGGTTCGATCTGAACCTGGACGCGCTTGAAGAAGATAAAAAGCGCACCCCAGATGATCTCCTCACCATGCGCCGCCGCCAGGAAGAACTGCAGGCGGCGTTAAACATTCAACTCCAACGGCATGACGAACTGCGGCGCGAGATCAACGCCAACGAGCTCGAGCTTAAGGACTTAGTGGCGCGCCGCAAAGCGGCTGCCGATTCGGCCGTCCGGGCTAGCAGCGGCAAGGAAGCGGCGCAGTACCAAAATCAGGAGTTGCAGTTTGCCACCCGGGTTGAGGAGCTAGAGACCGACACCTTGCCGCTGATTGAGCAACTAGAGGAGTTAGCCACCGAGATCGCCTCTTTGCAACGACAGCTAGCCGAGCTTAAGCCTCAACTTGACTCCTTGGTTAAGGCTGAGCAGGCGCGAGTGGCGCAAATCGATCGGGAGATTGCTGCCATCGCCGGTGAGCGCGCTGCGGTAGCGCGTGAACTAAACCCAGAGCTATTAAAGCAGTACGAGCAGGTGCGGCGCTCCAAGCGCGGGCTGGGGCTAGCAGCGGTGCGGCAGCAGCGTTGCGCAGGCTGTAACATGCGCCTTCCCATCCATGTGGTGCAGAAAGTTCACAAGGCGCAGGAAGTCACCCGCTGCCCCAGTTGCGGGCGGATTTTGTGGCTTGAAGTGGAGTTCTAACGCAAGAAGCGGAGCGGATCGTGGGGCCGTCCGCCCTCGTGTACTTCAAAGTGCAGGTGGGGCCCGGTAGAGATACCGGTAGAACCGATGCGCCCCACTACTTCGCCCTGGCGCACCTGCTGCCCGACCGTTACCAGGATGCGGCTGAAGTGGGCATACCAGGTCTCAGCGCCACCGGCGTGGCGGATTTTGACCAGGTTGCCAAAACCGCGGTTTGACCAGCCCGCAAAGGTGACCGTGCCGGCTCGAGCGGCTACCACTGGCGTGCCGGTCGGGGCGGCGATGTCGAGGCCGCTATGGAAGTTGGAGGTGCCCATGCCCAGTCGGCGGGGACCAAAAAACGAGGTCAGTCGGCCGTGTACCGGCCAGATGTAGGTGTTCTCCCGCTCGCGCACCTCAGCTAAGCGGTCGAGGGCATGGCGCGGTGTCACTCCGGGTAAAAACAGCAGCTGACCGGGCCGCAAGTCGGCAGGTGAGCCGATCTGGTTGGCGCGGGCCAAAGCCACCGGGCTGACGCCGTAGATCTTCACCAGATCGAGCACGGTCTGCTCGGGCTCGAGCGCCACCATCATGCCTTCGCCGGGCGGGATGAGCAGCTCAAGCCCTACCGGCAGGCGGTCGAGCGAGGAGATACCAGGATTGGCGCCGACGATAGCGGCAAGACTCAGGTTATAGCGGACCATCAGCGAGCTAATAGTCTCGCCGGGCTGCAAGATATGCCAGCGGAAGCCCGGTGGGGGGAGCGGGTCGCTCTCGGCTATGCCACCCATGGCTGCCACGTAAGGGACCTTGAGCAGGTCGCCGGGGTGGAGGCTGGTCGAGCTTAGCCGGTTAAACTCTATCAGGTCATCTACGCTAATAGCGTAACGCTGAGCAATGGCGCCCAAGGTGTCGCCGCTTTGGACCACCAGCAAGGCGTAGGCTCCGCTTGCCATCACTACCGTGCCCGTTAGGGCCAGGATAAGGATGAGCAAGCGAAGACAATGCGCCATAAAATAGGGCCTCTATTGGGGGCCGTGCCCGCTTGCCAACTTAACAATTGTTACTGAGGCCCGTATGAGCTAAGGCCGCTAATGATGAGAAGCTTGGCGGCAAAGGTTGTCACGGATTAGCGATAGGACAAGGGCTAATCAGTTCATGAAGCTGCTGGTGATGAGGCTTTTGTGTGAGAAACGGCGACTAAGGTGGTTTTGATGAGAGCTGAGGGCTATGGCCCCCTCCGCGCCGCTACGGCCTCGCGCAGGTACTCCACCACCACCTGAGTGCTAGTGCCGGGGGTAAAGACGGCGCCCACGCCGAGCGCTTTGAGACTATCGAGATCTTGGTGTGGGATAATACCGCCGCCGAAGACCAAGATATCCTCACCGCCGCGAGCCTGGAGCCCTGCTATGACCTCGGGGAAGTAGTGCATGTGCGCACCCGACAGAATCGATAAGCCCACCGCATCGACATCCTCTTGGATGGCGGCACTGACGATCATCTCGCTGGTCTGGCGCAGGCCGGTGTAGATGACTTCCATCCCGGCATCCCTCAGCGCCCTGGCGATCACCTTGGCGCCGCGGTCGTGGCCGTCTAGGCCAGGCTTGGCGATTATGACCCGGATTTTGCGCTCGCTCATGGCCCTACTATAACGCAGCGAGCTACCGGTGTAACCGTATAACCTCTTGGCGATTAGCCAATCGGCCGGTTCGACTCCTTGGCCATGGCTAAAGCGACTCTACGGGATACTGCCAGCGACACCTTCGGCGCTTGCTTAAAGCGAAACCTCACCATTGGGAAGGACAGGAAGCGTTGAGGCTCGATACTTGCCACCTCCGACCAAGGGATGAAGAGCGGTGGATGGCCAAGGCGCAAGGGGCATGACACGGCCAGGAAGAGCCCTTCTGGGTTTGCGCCCACGGTCAAGAAGAAGCTGTAACTGGCTAGCCCCAGCGACCCGCTGCTAAAGCGCCAGCGCTGGCCGCTAAATGGTCGCAGCTGTCGGTAGTGGCGGGCTAGCGAGTGCCAGCCGCCGAGCACTGAAGCAGCGAAGCAAATAGCGCACCAGAAGGCAAGGAAAGAGACAAGAATAAGAACGAGCAGCGTGGAATCCATGTGTTATCCAAGGCGAACCAAACTGGGCAATTTTACCACGCCTTGCCGCTGGGGGGTGCCTCAGGCATGGAATACACTCCAGTCAGGAGTAGCCCTACAGGGTTTTTCCCCAGCAGGCTAGCAGCCATCTCCACCATCACCTGAATTGACACAAATGCCTTCCAGAACGTCGAACTGTAGATCCATGCGGCGGGCTAGCGACCTATGCGCCGGACTTGTCGTTATCGGGACTGTGCCAGCGACGCCCGCGACTGGCGAGCAGCTGATCGGCTTCCTTGGGTCCCCAGGAGCCCGCGGCGTAAAAAGCCGGATCGTCATCGTTGTCCCAGGCCTCAAGCAGTGGGGTAACGATCTTCCACTGCTCCTCAACTTCGTCGCTGCGCATAAAGAGCGTGGGGTCGCCCATCAAGATATCTTGCAGAAGCGTCTCATAGGCGTCGGGGCTGCTACGCTCGAACTGCTGCTCATAAGCGAAATCGAGGCTAACCTGGCGCAGCTTGATCCCCTGGCCGGGGGCCTTAGCGTCGAGCCACAGCGAGATTCCTTCGTTGGGCTGGAGGCGCAAGATGAGCTGGTCAGCAGCTACCGGGCGCTCGAGCGCGAAGGGGATATGCGGCGGCGTTTTGTAGTGCAACACGATCTCGCTCACCTTGGCCTTGAGCCGCTTACCGGAACGGACGAAGAACGGCACTCCGGCCCAGCGCCAGGTGTCGATGCCGAACTCGGCGGCGGCGTAGGTGGCCTGGTTGGAGTCGGGTGCGACCCCTGGCTCCTCGCGGTAGCCCTTGAGCTTGCCTGCCGAGACGTACTGACCTTTGACGGCGCGCTCCGGCGCTATGCAGCGCGTCGCCCTGAGCACCTTGACCTTCTCGTCGCGCACGCTCTGGGCGTCGAAGCGCGCCGGCGGTTCGGTGGCGATGAGCGCTACGAGCTGCAACAGGTGGTTCTGAAACACATCGCGCAGCACCCCGGCCTCCTCATAGAAGCTGCCGCGCCCTTCGATGCCGAGGTCTTCGGCCATGGTGATCTGTACGTGATCGACATACTGATTGCTCCACAGCGGCTCGAAGATGGTGTTGGCAAAGCGCAACACAGCGATGTTCTGCGCGGTCTCCTTGGCCAGATAGTGATCGATCCGATAGACCTCTGACTCGGCAAAGGACCGCTCGATCTCGCGATTGAGCACCTGCGCGCTCGCCAGGTCGTGGCCGAACGGTTTTTCGACTACCAGACGCACGAAGCCTTCGTGGCGGTTGAGTCCAGACACCCGCAGGGAGCGCACGATCTCGTTGTAGGTGCTCGGCGGGGTGGCAGTGTAAAAGATACGGCCTGCTGCGGTATCGAGCCGGTCGAGGTGGGCGCTCAGCGCTCGGTAGCGGTCCATGTCGTCATAGCTGCCCTGAACAAAGCTGAGCCGCGCCGCGAAGCTCGGCCAGGTCTCGTCCAGCGCCTCGGCGGCGAAGGTCTCCAGGGCCTGCTGAGCTTCCTGGCGGAGCTGCGCGTCCCCCCAGTCGCGCCGGGCAAAGCCGACGATGCGCGTCTCAGGTGCAAGCAATTCGCGCCGATGCAGATTGTAAAGCGCCGGGATGAGCTTGCGGGCCGCCAAGTCACCGCTGATGCCAAAGATCACGAACGTGCAGGAGGGTATCGCTTGGGTCATGCCGGGCGCTCCTTCGGGCGGGGTCGCACGTCAGGATCATACCTGCTAGGCGGCGCTGCAGTGGTTATATAGCAGGTATCATCTGGTTTGATCCTGCGGGTGCTCGCAGGACTGCGAATCGTTGTCCAGGGCGCCTTTGCAGAGATGATACCTGCGCTAAGGCGACTCAGTATTTGTGAAAACCGCTGTAGGCTTTACGACCCAGCTTGACCCGGGGCGCATAGCGCCTTAGTGACATGGGCCCTCAGGCTACAGCGCGGCAGAGGTCTGTTACACTGGCCCCGGACGGGGGCCCGCGGAGGATTTCATGAAGCTACCGGCCAGCTTGGCGCTGATTAAGCGCGGTGCTGAGCACTTGCACACCGAAGCGCTGCTAATTGAAAAACTCACCCGCTCAGGAGAGACCGGCCAGCCGCTGCGCGTTAAACTGGGCGTGGACCCCTCCAGCAGCGACCTGCACCTCGGTCATGCCGTGGTGCTGCGCAAACTGCGGCAGTTCCAGGAGTTGGGGCATAAGGTCGTGCTCATTATCGGCGACTTCACCGCCATGATCGGCGACCCGACCGGCCGCTCCAAGACCCGGCCTGCCCTAACGCTAGAGGAGACTCGCCGCCATGGCGAGACCTATATCGCCCAGGCGACCAAAATTCTCGATCCAGACCCGGAGAAGCTCGAAATTATGCACAACTCCAGCTGGCTCGAGCCGCTTAACTTCACCCAGATCATCCGGCTAGCAGCAAACTATACTGTGGCAAGACTGCTCGAGCGCGAGGACTTTAAGTCCCGCTACACTGCCGGCACCCCGATCAGCGTACACGAGCTGCTCTACCCGCTAGCGCAAGCCTACGACTCGGTGGCGATCCGGGCCGATATCGAGCTAGGCGGCACCGATCAGCTCTTTAACCTGCTGGTGGGCCGCGACATTCAGCGCGAATACGGTCAGGAGCCGCAGGTCGCCCTGACGGTGCCGCTCCTGCCGGGGCTTGACGGTGTCGAAAAGATGTCCAAGTCGCTAGGCAACTACCTCGGCATCGCCGAGGCGCCCGAGGTGATGTTCAAAAAAGCCATGCTGGTGCCGGATCCGCTCTTGTATCGCTACTTTGAGCTGTGCACCGAGGTCGATCTGAGCGAAGCCAGGGCGCTCATTGAGCATGACATCAAAGAGGCACATCGCGTCTTAGCCCGCGAACTGGTGCGCCTCTACCACGGCCCGGAGCCCCTTGCCCAGGCCGAAGAGCGCTACGACTTCGTGGCGCGGGGCGGCATCCCCGATGATCTCCCCGAGCAGCAGATCCCGGTTGCCGAGACCGAGGCGGGGTGGATCTGGATCTGCAAGCTAGCTAGCCTGGTAGGGCTGACCTCCTCTAACGGCGAGGCGCGGCGGCTGATTTTGAACCGTGGCCTTAGGCTTGATGGCGAGGTGGTCACAGATGCTAACCTGCAAGTTGACGTGAGCCGACCGGTGGTGCTGCAGCGCGGGCGCGACCGCTTTGTCCGCGTCAGGCTCGGCTAAGGCCTGGCTTCGGTGCGATTGCCAGCCTGATCGATCACCACTACCTGCACATTAGGCCCCTCGACATCGAGTGAAAAGGAGCGCTCAGGCATCGGGGCAAAGGTGATCTGCACGCCGTTGACGATAATCTGAGCCACCTTATCGTTGTCGCGGGCGGTGCCGGAGACCCGCACCCGGTTGCCGGCCAGGCGCTCGAGCGGCTTGAGCACTACCTCGGGCGGCGTAGTGTCGATCAGCAGCTCGTAGCGCAAGGTACTGACATACCCGTGGGCATCTTGGGCTTCGATGATAAAGACCCTGGTCCCCTCGCCGCGGCTGGGCGCCAGAAACTCAAACTCGACGAGCTGCTTGCCGCGCTCGGCCTGGTATAACGGGCTGGCCAGCAGATCGGTGCCGTTGACCCGTAACGCGGTGATACCGCGGTTGTCCATGGCAAAGCCGCGTACCACTAACCCTTCGGCGGTGCGCACCGCCCCTGCCTTGGGGTCGCTGATGACGATCAGTGGCGCTAGCGTGTCGCTACGCGAGACGCAGCCAGGCAGCAGCAGGATGAGGCTCAGCAAAAAAGCGCGTTTCACCTTTTTAATCTAGCCCAGGTAAATGACACGCGGCTGAGGAGGAGCCAGATTTTAAGCTAGGCAGGTTTGTTGCCATCTTGCTGGGTTTCGTTAGTTTGACTATCAGCAGCGGCAGCCTGGTCGCTGCTGGTGGTGTCAGGGGTCGATACGGTGGGGGAGGGTGGCGCGGCGAAGGGTACGACCGGCGTTGCTGGCGCAGGCTTGGGTTGCTGCGCCAGCCTGACCAGGAAGTAGACGGCACCGGCAATGATGGCGATGGGGATGATGAACTTCAACAGCGACCAGATCAGCCCGGCAAGCCAGGTCAGGAGCACGCTAAAAAGGCCTAGCAGCCAGCCGACCAGCCACAACACCCCTACGCCCACCAGCAGAGCGATCAGCCCGAAGACGGTGAGTTCGATTAGCTCTTGCAGGGAACGGTTCATAGCGCCTTAGTATAGCAGCTATCGGTCTCGAGCCCTTGAGTATTCGGACAGCCCCTGCGCCGCTGCGCTAGACTGCCTCTGTGACTCTAACGCTGCTCAAGATGGTACATGGCGGCGCGGCGCTGGCGCGGCTCCCAAACGGTCAGGTAGCGCTGGTCAAAGGCGGCATCCCTGGCGAAGAGGTGGAGGCCGAGTTAAAGCTGCGTGCGGGCGTCTTGCAAGGGACGGTAAAGGCAGTGCTGGCACCCGATCCGGCCCGCTGCGACCGCAGCCCTCACCCCGGTCTCGACTACAGCCATATGCACTATGCCAAGCAGCTCGAGCTCAAACACCAGGTGATCCACGACGCGCTGCTGCGGAGCCTCGGCCAGGAGGTCGCGGTGCCGCCCCTGCGGGCCTCGCCTGAACTGTGGGGCTATCGCCATGCTGTGCAACCCGCGGTGGTAGGGCAGGCTCTTGGCTACCGGCTTCCGGAAAGCCATGAGCCGGTGGCGCTGTACTCTGATCCGGTTGCGCATAACAGCCTCAACGCGCTGTGGCAGCAGTGGCCCGGCTGGAACACGCCTAAAGGGATACGCGAGCTGGCTCTGCGCTGCAACGCAGCGGGAACGGTGCTGGCCTGCCTGATCGCCGACAGGCCGGCCAGGGAGTACCTGAGCTTTGCCCATCGGCTGCTGCGGGTAGGTATCACCGGCGTCGGCTACGCCGCCTTTGATCCGCGCGGGCGCTTTCGCCGCGGCTCGGAGCGCTTGGCGGGTGTGCGCACGATCGTCCAGCGTTACGGCCGCTTCGACATCACGGTGACCACCACCAGCTTCGCACAGCCCAACCCGGCCGCGGCGAGCCTGCTTTACGGAGAGCTGGAGGCCTGGGTTGATCAGGTCCATACTGCGCTCGACCTCTACGCCGGCAGTGGCGTTATCGCCATGCACCTGGCCGCTAAGGCCCAGCGGGTAGTGGCCTGGGAGCTGGATCGCGGCAGCGTGGCCCGCGGCGAGCGCGACGCTGAGCACCTGGGCCTGAGTAACCTGACGTTTGTCCGGGCGGACGCCAAGCAGGTAATTATCCCGCCTGAAATTGACCTTATCGCCGTTAATCCACCCCGCGCTGGGCTGGCCAAACCGGTGCGTGAAGCGATTATCGCCTCTCAGGCCGCGCGGCTCATCTACGTCTCGTGCGACGTGGCGACCTGGGCGCGGGACGTAGCGCACTTTGTGGGGGCGGGGTTTAGGTTAGAGAAGGTGCAGCCGTACGACTTCTATCCGCAGACCCACCACAGCGAGCTGCTGTCGCTGTTATGCCGTTAAGGTTTATGGCTGAGGCTCGAGCAGCCCCTCCGGCAGCCACTGCCGCTTCAGTTCGGGGAACCGCGCCGGGGCGAAGCTCTCCGTCAGCCCGAAGGTGCGGCGGGTGAGATACTCCCGGCCTTTGGGCTCGGTATAGAGCTCGATCTGCTGATCCAGGAGGTTGACGATCCAGTACTCGGGGATGCCGTTGCCGGCATAGAGCTCGAGCTTCTTGCCGCGGTCGTCAATGAGGCTGGTGTCCGCTACCTCGATGAGGAAGTAGACATCTTCGGGCTGAGGATGGTCACGGTAGGCGCGGCGCGCGATGACAGCGATATCGGGTAGCGGCAAGTTCCTGTCGTTCAGGTCGGGTGACAGGCGCAAGGGGTTCTGCACACTGACTTTGGCCCGCTCTCCAAGAGCCAGGATGAGGGCTTCACCTAATTCGGTCGTGGCAATCGCGTGGGGTGGGTTCGGCGGTGACATCTCGATCAGCTCTCCATCGATAAGTTCCAACCGCTTACCCTCAAGAACGCCTGCCCGGTCGAGCGCCAGCAGCTCCCGGTAGGTGAACTTGAGGGGTTTACGAGTGGTTTCCAGCCGCTCTTTGACTAGGGTCATGTGCTACCTCGGTTACTCTACGGGATATATACTACACGACGCCACCAACTACGTGGTCGAGGCATCGCTGCTGACCCGCTACGCTACGGTATACACTAATGACTACACTATAGACTATGCCATGACGACTGGAACGTGTTTAGGCCAGAGGGAGGTAACCAGCCTGGCTGTTGCGCCGATACCGCACACAACGTCTTGGAACTTGTTACACTTGTCAGTAACTTTTGAGTGCCAAGGCACTCGCGTATAGTGGAAGGGAGGATGTTCAGGGCGCAGTTAGCGCCAATGTTTGGCAGTAACCCAGCGGCATCTCGAACATCATGGAGGTTCTCGTGAAGCGAATCCTAGTCCTATTTGTTGTTTTTGGCCTGCTCTTTAGCAGCAGTGCTCTGGCCTATACCATTACCGTAGCCCAAGGGGCTGATGCGGTCACCCTCGACCCGCACCGGACCAACGACCTGCCCTCGGCGCGGATCATGCGCCAGATCTACGACACGCTCGTCGTGCAGCAAGAAGATCTCCAGCTCGTGCCGGGCTTAGCCGAGTCGTGGACCCAGCTCGACGAGCTGACCTGGGAGTTTAGGCTGCGCGACGGCGTCACTTTCCATAACGGCGAGCTGCTGCGTGCCTCGGATGTCAAGTTCACGCTCGACCGCTTGCGCGACCCGGCCTTTGCTGCAACGCCAGCGTTCTTGGTCACCTTCATCGACGATATCGTGGTGGTCGATGATCTAACCTTGACCATTACGACCAAGACCCCCTTTGTACCGATGCTTAGCCACCTAGCCCACACCGCCACCTCGATCCTTAACGAGCAGGCTGTGACCGCGGCCGGCGAAGACTACGGCACCCGCGTGGTGGTCGGTACCGGGCCGTTTAAGTTTGTGCTCTGGGAGACCGCCTCGCGCATTGTGCTCGAGCGCAACCCCGAGTGGTGGGGTGGCGAGGTGCTGCCTTCGCAAATAGTCTTCCGGCCTATCCCCGAGGGGACGGTACGGGCTATAGAATTAGAGACCGGCGCTGTTGATATCGTCTATGGGCTCGAGCCCCTCGACGCGCGCCGCCTCGAGGCCGACCCTAACATCAGGATCGCCAAGGTCGAGACGCTGGCTACCCACTACATCGGTTTCAACGTCCAGAAGCCACCCTTTAACAATCCGCTGGTTCGCCGTGCCCTCAACCATGCCATCGACGTAGATGCCATCGTCGAGGTGATCTGGCGAGGCCAAGCGGTGCGCGCGACCGCCCCCATCTCACCGCGCGTCTTTGGCGCCCACCCTGGGCTCGAGGTCTACGAGTACAACCCCGAACTAGCCCGGCAACTGCTGGCCGAAGCGGGTCACCCGGCCGGCTTTACCACCAGCATCTGGACCAACAACAACCCGCTCCGTATACAGGTCGCCGAAGTGGTTCAGGCGCAGCTCGGCGAGCTCGGCATCGACGTCGAGATCCAGGTGCTCGAGTGGGGTACCTACCTGGCCGATACCGCCGCCGGGCTGCACGACATGTTCATCCTGGGTTGGGTGTCGGTTACCGCCGATGCCGACTACGGCCTCTATTCGCTCTTCCACAGCAGCCAGTTCGGCGATCCCGGCAACCGCACCTTCTTTTCAAACCCGCGTGTTGATGAGCTGCTCGACCTCGGTCGCGCCGAGTCCGATCCTGCGCTGCGCCTCGCCTACTACAAGGAGGCCCAGGAGATTATCCACAACGAAGCCCCCTGGATCTTCTTGCTGGTTACCGCTGAAGAGAACGGCCTGCGCGCCAATATCGAAGGCTTTGTGCCGCACCCCGCCGGCCACCACCGCCTCTACAACCTAGTTAGGAACTAATGGAAACGGGTGGGGCACTCGCCCCACCCACCCTAATATGCTCCAATACATCCTCCGCCGTATTTTGCTGATTATCCCAGTAATGCTCGGGGTCAGTGTGATCGTCTTTAGCATCATGGCCATGACCCCGAGCGATCCAGCCCGCTTGATGCTCGGCGAACGGGCGCCGGCAGAGCAGGTGCAGGCCTTAAGGGAGCGGCTCGGCCTCGATCAGCCAGTGATTGTGCAGTATGTGCGCTGGCTGAGCCGGGTGGTGCAGCTCGACTTTGGCCGCTCCATCCGCTCGGGCCGCCCGGTGCTGGAAGAGATCCTCCAGCGCCTGCCAGCCACCATAGAGTTGGCGCTGCTAGCCACTTTGGTGTCCATAGTGATCGGTGTGCCGATCGGTGTGCTCTCGGCTACGCGCCCTAATTCGGCAATCGACCATTCAGCCACAGTACTCGCCTTTACGGGGTTGGCCATGCCGGTGTTCTGGCAAGGGCTGATGATGATCTTAATCTTCTCGGTGCTGCTGGGCTGGTTGCCCTCCTCTGGGCGCTTAGGGGGCTGGCAGCACTATGTGCTTCCGACCCTGACGCTCGCGACCAGCGCCGTTGCCGCCATTACCCGCATGACCCGCTCGACCATGCTCGAGATTCTTACTCAGGACTATATCCGCACTGCCCGCTCCAAAGGGGCGATTGAGCGCGCGATCGTCTACCGCCACGCTCTAAGTAATGCGCTAATCCCGGTTGTGACGGTGATCGGCTTGCAGTTTGGCGGGCTATTGGCAGGTGCGGTCATCACTGAGACGATCTTTGCTTGGCCGGGGATCGGCCGCTTGGCGGTCGATGCTATTAGTGCCAAAGACTTCCCGGTGGTCCAGGGGGTGGTTATCATGTTTGCCCTGACCTACGCCCTGGTCAATCTGATTGTCGATGTGACCTATGCCTATCTCGATCCACGTTTAAGGACCCGCTATGAATAGCACCATGGCTGGCACCACCAGCATGCGCCCGAGTAGCCAGCGCCGCAAGCTGTGGCGCAGTCTGAGCCGTAATCCCCGGGCCGTGTTAGGGACACTGGTGCTGGCGGTGCTCGTCGTGTCGGCGGTTTTTGCCGACCAGCTCAGCCCTTACCCGCCCAATCGGCAGAATCTCCGCAATTCGCTCAGTCCACCTAGTGCTGAGCACCTGCTTGGGACCGATCAATTCGGTCGTGATGTCTTCAGCCGTATCATCCACGGTGGCCGAGTGTCGTTGCAGGTCGGTTTTATCTCGGTCGGCATCGCGCTATTGGTTGGCGGTTTGATGGGGCTCTTGGCAGGTTATTACGGTGGCAGGCTTGACTCGGTACTCATGTGGATTGTCGATGTGCTGCTAGCACTGCCGGCTTTCTTGCTGGCTTTGGCTATTGTGGCAGCGCTAGGCGCTAGTCTGGTCAATGTGATGATCGCGGTGGGGATCGCCTTTATCCCGGTGTTTGCCCGTGTTACCCGCGCGGCGGTGCTCACCGTGCGCGAGCAAGATTACGTTGCTGCGGCGCAAGCGGCAGGTTCGTCGGACCTGCGCATCATGTTTAAGCACGTGGTCCCCAATGCGCTCAGCCCGGTGATCGTCCAGGTCACGCTGGCGCTGGCCGGGGCGATTTTGTCCGCTGCTGGCCTCAGCTTCCTGGGGCTGGGCGCGCAGCCTCCTACTGCTGAGTGGGGGAGCATGCTCAGCACTGCCCGCCCCTTTATCCGCGACGCTCACTGGGCGGTCACCTTCCCCGGTCTGGCCATCGTCATCACCGTGCTGGCGCTCAACATGGTTGGCGACGGCCTGCGTGACGCCCTGGACCCCCGCCGTAAAGATGCCTGATAGCAGGTATCATCTGGTTTGATCCTGCGGGTGCTCGCAGGACTACGAATCGTTGCCTAGGACGTCTTTGCGAAGATGATACCTGCACCTAGCCGACTCAGCATTTGTGAAAACCGCTGTGAGGTTACCAGCTTTGCCCTGAGCGGTATGCTCTGGATGTGTTAGCCAAACGGATCATCCCCTGCCTGGATGTCCATGCCGGGCGCGTCACGCGGGGCGTGCAGTTCGGCAGGGCCGAAAAGGGCGAGCTGCGCGACGTGGGCGACCCGGTTGAGCTGGCTAAGCGCTACGACGCCCAGGGTGCCGACGAACTGGTCTTTTACGACATCACCGCTACCAGCGAGGGGCGCAGCCTGATACTAGATATCGCTACGCAGGTAGCCGAGCAGTGCTTCATGCCGCTGACCATCGGCGGCGGCGTCGCTACGCTAGCGGATTTCCGCCGCCTGCTGCTGGCCGGGGCCGACAAGGTCTCGATTAACTCGGGGGCGGTTGCCAACCCACGAGTGATCCGGGAAGCTGCGGATCACTACGGGTCGCAGGCGGTGGTGCTTTCAATCGATGCCAAGCGGAGGCTAGACGGTGCGGGCTGGGAGGTTTACGTGGCAGGAGGGCGCAAGAACACCAGCCTTGATCTCCTGGCCTGGGCAGTAACGGGGCAAGAGCTGGGCGCTGGGGAGATCGTCCTTAACTCGATCGACGCCGACGGGATGAGGACCGGCTACGACCTCGAGGCGACGCGAGCGGTGGCTAGGGCCGTGGATATACCGGTGGTCGCCTCGGGCGGCGCCGGCAGTCCCGAGGACATGCGCGACGTGCTGCTTGATGGCGAGGCCGACGCGGCGCTGGCGGCGGGGATTTTTCACAGCGGGCAGTACACCGTAGGGGAGGTCAAGGCGGCGCTGGCGGCGGCGGGGGTTCGTGTTCGAGAGATACCCCCAGCGGCTCTGGCGCGGACTAATCCTTAGAATTTGCGATGGTGACGGACATCTTTTATACCTTGAACGATCGCTACCGTTCTCCAAAGCTTACCCATTTATCCCGGAGGGTAAACGGTGTTTGGTTCCTGCCCAACTAGGAGTTTCGTTCCATCCTGCGAGTACCCGCAGGATGAAACCAGCGCTCCCAGGACAGCAGGCTGTCGCCGTCGAACTGACGGCCAGGTTTTTTAGGTTATTTGCGGCGTTCACATCCCGGTCGAGGACTGAGCCGCAGGTGGGACAAGTCCATTTTCTGTCCACCAAAATGAGGCTGGTATTAATTGAGCCACAGACAGCACACATCTTTGACGAGGGGAAGAAAACCGGCGCTTCCACAACCCGAATTCCGTTCCACGTAGCCTTGTAGCGGATTTGTCTTAAAAACTCACTCATAGAGGCGTCGGAAACTGCTTTGGCAAGGGTGTGGTTTTTCAACATGCCGTTGACGTTCAGAGATTCCACCACAACCGCGCCAGGCTGTTTGGCTATCACAGCCGAAGTTGCTTTGTGGATGGCGTCTTTGCGGATATTGGTGATGCGATAATGCAGTCGCGCTAAGCGGGTAGCGGCTTTTTGCCTGTTCTTTGAGCCATTAACTTTTCTTGATACAGCTTTTTGACGCACACGAAGCAGGCGTTCAGCATGTCCAAGCGCTTTGGAATTGTCATAGACTGTGCCATCACTCAAGACGGCCAGCCGGGAAACACCTACATCTATACCCAAAACTTTTTCATTGCCTGCACAGAGCGCTACGGGTGCGACTGTTTGCGCGGAAACGAACCAACGACCAGCACGTTCAGTAACGGAGGCCGACGAATGTTTTCCTAATGGCAAATAGTTATTTTCTTTCAGGCGCACTTCGCCAACCCGGGGAAGCTGAATCCTGTCCTCAAAAACACGGATTGTCCCAGTCAGCCTGAATCCGCCGCCGAACAACGCTTCGAGAAAGCTTGACTTCTGCCGCGCCAGCTCGCTTTGTGATAAGGGATGGAGGCGCAGGAGCTGCATGCGGCCAGCCAACGAGTCGGCGAGCTTCGGTACCAGCAACACATTGGCCGAGCCGGTCAGCATGAAGCGGCCGGCGGTGCGCCGACGATCGACCACCGTCTTCAAGGCCAAAAAGAGTCCTGGCACCCGCTGGACTTCATCCAGGATGGCGCGTTCCGGCAGATCGGCGACGAAGCCCACCGGGTCGGCCTCGGCGGCGCCCCGCAGTACGTCCTCGTCGAAGTTGAGATAGATGTAGCCTCTGGGCTCGCCGATGACTTGGGCCAGCGTGGTCTTGCCGCACTGACGTGGGCCGTGGATCAGCACTACCGGCGAGTCCTCCAGGGCTTCCAGGAGTCGCAGCTCGATCTGGCGTGGGTAGAAGGTGAGCACCGGCTGATTGTAACTCGCCACCTCGGCTAATTGAAAGGCATTGGTTCGTCTGATTGAAACCCTGAAGCCCACCCATGCTCACCAGGTCTGGCAACCCTCACGGCGGCCCTGGGCACGGGTTACGCAGCGCTCAGCCATCCTTGAAGTTCAAAACCTTGGGTACCCACGCCGGTTCGGCTCGAGCTGGGAGGTTTACGTGGCAGGGGGGCGCAAGAACACCAGCCTTGATCTCCTGGCCTGGGCAGTAACGGGGCAAGAGCTGGGCGCCGGGGAGATCGTCCTTAACTCGATCGACGCCGACGGGATGAGGACCGGCTACGACCTCGCGGCGACGCGAGCGGTGGCTAGGGCCGTGGATATACCGGTGGTCGCCTCGGGCGGCGCTGGCAGCCCCGAGGACATGCGCGACGTGCTGCTTGACGGCGAGGCCGACGCGGCGCTGGCGGCGGCGGGGGTTCGTGTTCGCATACTTTAGTCGGCGATCCTGGGGTGCTACACTAGATTGGATGAAGGCGTTTGAGTTGCCGGTCAAAGTAGACGCGGAGGGGCGGATTGAAGTTCCGGCTTCACTTGCTCGCTTGCTCGAGCAAGACCCATCTGCCAGGATGATCCTCCTAATTGAAGAAGATGGCGAGAGAGAGTGGTCTAAAGCTGCAAGCGAAGCCTTCTTAGTCGGCTATGCTGACACCGATTCAGTTTATGACACCTTAGGCTGATGGTGCCTCTTTATGCGCCGGGAAGCTTGGTCCTGCTTTCATTTCCCTATACCCAGGCAGCCATTCCAGCTCTTTTTTCGGGGGAAGGGGGCCGAAAGCCTTGAAGTTCGAGACCCTGGCCATCCACGCCGGTGCGGAGGTTGACCCGGCTACCGGCGCCGTCACCCCGCCCATTCACCTCTCGACCACCTTCGAGCGCGCTCCTGATGGCTCATATCCGCACGGCTACGTCTATACGCGCAGCGGCAACCCCAACCGGGCGGCGCTCGAGCGCCTCCTAACCGTCCTGGAAGGAGGGGCTGCTGCCGCCGCGTTCGCGTCAGGTTCGGCTGCCGCTGGTGCTATTTTGCGATCACTGCATCCCGGCGATCACGTGATTGCCCCTGACGATATGTATCACGGGATTCAGAAGCTGCTTAAGCAAGTGCTTATCCCCTGGGGGTTAGCGGTCAACTTTGTCGACTTGGCCGACCTCGCCGCCTTTGAGGCCGCCCTGCGTGAGACCACCCGCTTAGTCTGGCTCGAGACCCCTTCCAATCCGCTGCTAAAGATTACCGATATCGCCGCTGTGACTGCACTTGCCCACCAGGCTGGGGCGCGCGTGGTGTGCGACAACACCTGGACGCCGCCGCCGCTGCAACCGGTCTTTAGGTACGGCGCCGATCTGGTGCTGCACGCCACTACCAAGTACCTGGCCGGCCATAGCGACGTGCTGGGTGGGGTGGTGGTAGCGCGTGAGGATGACACCTTCTTCGAGCGTATCCGCGCCATTCAGCATCACGAGGGGGCGGTGCCGTCGCCCTTTGACTGCTGGCTGGCGCTGCGCGGCATCAAGACGCTGCCGTACCGGCTGCGCGGCCACAGCGAGAACGCTGCTAAAGTCGCGGCGTCTTTGGCGGCGCACCCCCGCGTCAAGGCCGTACACTACCCCGGCTTGGCTTCGCATCCGGGACACGAAATCGCCCGGCGGCAGATGTCCCAGTTCGGCGGGATGCTCTCCTGCCAGGTGCATGGCGGCGAGGCGGCAGCGATGGCAGTAGCAGCTAAGGTGAGGCTCTTTACCCGCGCCACCAGTCTGGGCGGGGTGGAGAGTTTAATCGAGCACCGCGCCAGCATAGAAGGGCCGGAGTCGCGCACACCCCGGGATCTGCTGCGTTTGTCGGTGGGGCTCGAGCACCCTGACGACCTAATCGCCGACTTAGCTCAAGCGCTCGGTTAGACTGGCGCTATGGACGTTAACTTCGAAGGCGGCCTGGTGCCGGTCATTACCCAAGATGCCGACAGCGGCGAGGTGTTGATGCTCGCTTATGCCAACCGCGAGGCTGTGGCCGCCACCTTGCAGACTAAGGAGGCGCACTACTTCAGCCGCTCGCGCGGTGCGCTCTGGCGCAAGGGCGAAACCAGCGGCCACCGGCAACAGGTTATCGAACTCCGCTACGACTGTGACGGCGATGCGCTCTTGTACCGCGTCCGGCAGAGCGGTCCGGCCTGCCATACCGGGGCGCACTCCTGTTTTTACCGCACGCTGTCGGGGGTACCAAGTGCCTCGCTAGGTGAAGTGCTGGGGCTGCTCGAGCGGGTGGTGGCAGAGCGCTTGCGCGAACTGCCGGAAGGCTCGTATGTGACGCGCCTGCACGGGCAGGGCCTGGGCCGGGTAGCGCAGAAGGTGATCGAGGAGGCCGGCGAGAGCGCCATAGCCGCACTACAGGAACCGCGTAAACTCGCTAGTGAAGCGGCGGACCTGCTCTTCCACCTGACCATACTCCTGCGCGAGCGCGGGGTGGCGCTGCAGGAGGTGGCCGATGAGTTGCACAAGCGCCATCAGCAGCGCCCGGCGCACTAAGTACAACGCCACTGGCGCACCGCCCTTATGAGAGACTGACCTGGGGGCGAAGGAAGGAGCTTAGCGAGCTATGGATATGGAGCGGGCGTTAGTTCTTGACACGGTGCGCGTCACCGAGCAGGCGGCTATTGCGGCGAGCCGAGTGGCCGGCAAAGGTGATCCCGAGTTGGTGGATCAGGCGGGCACTGAGGCCATGCGGCGCGTTTTGAACGAACTTGATATCGACGGCGAGATCGTCATCGGCGAAGGGGAACGCGACGAGGCCCCGATGCTCTTTATCGGCGAGCGGGTCGGCCAAGCTAAACCCGACTCCTGGCCGGTCGATATCGCCGTAGATCCGGTTGAAGGGACCGGGATCGCCGCAAGGAACGTCCAAAACGCCGTGACAGTGATCGCCCTGTCCGAAAAAGGGGGTCTCTTTAAGGCGCCGGATACTTATATGGAGAAGCTGATTGTCGGGCCGACCGCGGCAGGTCAGATCGACCTAACTTGGCCGGTGGCCGAGAACCTGCGCGCTATCGCCAAGTCGCTCGACCGTGCGCTGGAAGACCTCTCCATCGTTATCTTAGATCGCCCGCGCCACGCTGCGCTGATCGAGCAGGTGCGGGAGGCGGGCGCCCGCGTCAAGCTGATCGGCGATGGGGATGTAATTGCAGCCCTAGCAGCGGCTATTCGCGGCACCGGTGTCCATGGCGTGATGGGTATTGGCGGAGCACCGGAAGGGGTGTTGGCGGCAGCAGCGCTGAAGTGCTTAGGCGGCGAGATTCAGGGGCGCTTTGCACCGCGCAACGCTAGCGAGCGGGCTCGCCTAGAAGCGATGGGCGCCGCGGTGGGCACCGTCTATCGCACCCACGAGCTGGCGCCTGGCGAAAACCTCGTCTTCAGTGCCACTGGGATAACTGACGGTGACTTGCTGCGCGGCGTGCGCTTTTTCAAGAACGGCGCCCGCACCCATTCGATCACTATGGGCTATCGCTCGCGGGTTGTTCGCCTATCTGATACCGTTCACCTGCTCGGCGATGGGGCGCGCGTCAGCATTCAGATCTAGGGCTATACTGAGACATGGAGCAGTTGCCGCGCTTGAAGTATGAAGGCGTGGCGGAAAAGACCTATCCGCCCTTCCTGGTCCGCTACCCGAGCGAGCGCGAAGCTGAGGCCGAGGCGGCGGTGGCGGTGTTGCAGGCGGTCTTGCCGGTAGTCGAGCGGTATCTCCAGACTAAGCTCGAAGGTAGCGTGCGGCTCGACTTGTTGGCAGAGACACGCATCAGCGGCGTTAACCCAGTAGTCGGCATGCTGCGCCACTCGCTGGCAGATTTTGCTGATCGCTCACCGCGCACTGCTGGGTTAATGAGCTACCACCTGGGGCATATCCTCTGGTACCGCGCCTCCCGTGACAAGGAGTACCGTGGCGCGGCGCCGCGAGTGCCGGAGTGGCTGATTGAGGCCGCCCTCTTGCCGCTCTTACACAGTTGGGCCTCCCGCGAGGCCTGGTTGGCACACCTTGACCATCAGCTTAGGCTCTTAGCTAAAGAGGGCGTCCAGGAGACGGAGCTACTGCCCCAGCAAGATTCCCGCGCTGCCGCCCAGTGCCTGCTGCGCGGCCAGTCGCTCAGCCGGCGCCACCCGCTGTGGCACGCCGAGCTGTTGGCGCTGCTGGCCGCCGATACCGCGCTGGATGGTCTCTCGGCCATCGATCAGCTCACCGGGCAATCACCCCAGGCTTGGGAGCGGCTCTTTGCTGAGGACTTAAGCGCGTGGCTGGCCGAGGTTGGGACCGATGAAGCCGGCTAACTGATTTTCTGAGGAATTGCCCATGAACTATCGTTCACCACCAGGGATGAAAAACGGGCGACCACGTGGGGTCGCCCCTACTGACTACTCGACTACTGCTATCCGGAGGCGCCAGATGAATGTCCGTATCGAAAAAGACACCATGGGAGCGATAGAGGTTCCGGCACAGAAGTATTGGGGCGCCCAGACCCAGCGCTCGATCGATAACTTCCCGATTGGCGTTGAGAGGTTCCGAATACCGCGGGCGATCATTCGGGCTCTCGGTATACTCAAGAAAGGTGCCGCGCTGGCTAATGCCGAACTTGCTGAGCTGCCCCGCGACAAGGTTGAACTGATCGTAAAGGCTGCCGACGAGGTGATCGCCGGGAAGCTTGACGAGCACTTCCCGCTGGTGGTCTTTCAGACCGGCTCGGGCACCCAGAGCAACATGAACGCCAACGAGGTGATCGCCAACCGGGCCATTGAACTCTCGGGCGGAGTGTTGGGGAGCAAGGAGCCAATACATCCCAACGACCACGTCAACCGGGGGCAGTCCAGCAACGACACCTTTCCTACCGCCATGCACATCGCCACCGTGGAGGAGCTGCACCGCCAGCTCTACCCCAACGTGCAGAAGCTGCGCGACACGCTGGCGGCCAAGGCCGAGGCATACCAAGATGTCGTCAAGGTGGGCCGCACCCACCTTCAAGATGCCACGCCGATTACCTTGGGCCAGGAGATCGGCAGTTGGGTGGCACAGCTCGATTACTGCCTAGCGGAAGTGCGCCACGCTGAACAGGGGCTCTACGAGCTGGCTATCGGCGGGACGGCGGTAGGGACAGGCTTAAACGCTCACCCCAAGCTCGGCGAGCTGGCCGCGGCCTACTTCGCTAAGGAGACCGGCTTCCCCTTCGTTTCAGCTCCCAACAAGTTTGCTGCGCTGGCCGCTCATGACGCCTTGGTAACAACTAGCGCTGCGCTGCGCACGTTAGCTGGCGCCCTGCTGAAGATGGCTAACGACGTGCGCTGGCTGGCCTCTGGTCCCCGCAACGGCATCGGCGAGCTGATTATCCCCGAGAACGAGCCGGGCTCCTCAATCATGCCCGGCAAGGTCAACCCGACCCAGAGCGAGGCCTTGACCATGGTCTGCGTGCAGGTGTTCGGCAACGACGCAGCGGTAGCCTTCGCCGGCAGCCAAGGGAACTTCCAGCTCAACGTTTTTAAGCCGGTCATGGTCCATAACGTGCTGGAGAGCATCCAGCTTCTGGGCGACGCCTGCAGCGCCTTCAATGACCACTGCGCGGTGGGGCTCGAGCCCAACCTCCCTCGCATCCGGGAGAACCTGGAGAAAAACCTGATGCTGGTGACCGCGCTAAACCGTCACATCGGCTACGACAAGGCTGCCGCCATTGCCAAGAAGGCTCACCAGGAAGGGCTAACGCTGCGTGAGGCGGCGCTGGCGCTAGGTGTCGGGGCTGAGGAGTTCGATGCCTTTGTGGTGCCCGGGCAGATGGTGGGGAACTAGCGCTCGTCGATAATTTCGGCGTCTGGTGGTAGGTAGCGCAGGTCGTCTGGACTAAGCCCCTGGTCGCGCACCAGGTCGGTAAAAAACAGCTCGGCGATAACTTGGCCGTCGCTAGCTACGAACTCTAGCCGGTAAGGGACCCAGCGCTCGGCGACCACTTGGGCGTTAACATGACTAATTTCGGCTAATGGGTCGCTATTGCTGAACCTCAGCAGATAGACCTCCCCCTCGGGGCTGGGACCGTAACCGATGAGGCTAGCCTCCCAACCGTCGAAGAGGCGGCTTAAGTCAAACGATAACGCTAGCGGCCCCACCGCGTTGGCGTCGGGGAACAGGGCGCCCAAGGCGTCCGGGTCGCCGGCGCTATGAATCATCACCTGATTGGTCACAAATAGATAGTTATAGACAATTTCCCTGTCCAGTACCATAAAATTGTCAGCTAGCGCGGTGGGTTGGAGGAACTCTAGCCGCACCAGCTCCAATGCTGGGATGAGATAGACTCTAAGCTCGAGCGCCATCTCGCTGCCAGCAGGGTCGATCATGCGCCCGCTGACTAGCAGGCTGGCATCTTCTAGGCTCTGCGCACTAGCCGTAAGTTGAGCCAGCACCTCGTCAGCGGTCAGGTCTTGGGCTAGGCCGAAACTGAGTAGGGCTAAACTGATGGTCCACAACAGCTTAATCATGAAACTCCCTTGGCGGCGGAGGCCGCTTTCCCGAACATTATTATTAAACCCGCCCACAACACCATGAGAGTTTAACTGCATGAAGGCACGATGAAGCCTTCGCCGTCCAGCATGAAGGTCGCTTCAGTTTCGGCACACGAAGCTCGCAACCGGTGTGCTAGGCTCCAATAGCGAAAGGAGCGGTCATGAAACGACTGTTGAGCGTACTCCCACTGCTGCTGATATCAGCGGCGCTAGCCCAGAATGTCATCATCAGCCCGCAAGCCATCATCATCAACCCAATTCCGGCTTTCTCGGTCGAGGTCTTTGTCGATAGAGATCCTTCGGGCAGTCATACTCCCAGCTATGAGATCGGCGAGCAGATTCGCATCGGCGTGCGGGTCGGCGAGGACGCCTTTGTCTACCTCTTCAACGTCCGCGCCGACAACCAGATCGTGCAGTTTTTCCCCAACCGGATCGATAGCGATAACTACGTGCGCGCCGGTCGCACCTTGTGGGTGCCGCCTGATGGCGCGCGCTACCGCCTTACCATCGGCGGGCCGGAAGGGCTGAATAGGGTCATCGCCGTAGCCAGCAAGCGCCAACTCGCCACCCATGAACTAGCCAACTTTGAAGGGGGTGGGGTGCTGGCGGAAAGCAGGCTGAGCCAAGACGACTTTGCCCGTACCCTGGCCATCATCGTGGAGCCGCTGCCGCAGCAGGACTGGGTGACCGATACGGCGCTCTTTGTTGTTGGGCAGCCGGCGCCGCCGGTGGTGTTTGGCACCATCGCGGTGCGCTCGAGCCCCAGCGGGGCCAACGTCTTCATCAACGACCGGTTCGCCGGCACCACCCCGCTAAGCCACAGCATCGCTGCCGGACGCCATGAGGTGAGGATCGAACTGGCAGGCCACCAGACCTTCCGTGAGACGGTCACGTTACGCGGCGGCGAGACGGTGAGAGTGTCGGCCAGCCTAAGTCCGCTGCGCCGCACCGGCACGGTCAGCTTTACTAGCCGCCCAGCCAACGCTGAGGTCTATGTGGACGGTCGCTTTATCGGCACCACCCCAACTGGGGCCATCACTCTCGATGAGGGGACCTATCAGGCACACTTCGTGCGGCGGGGGTTCAGCGACACCTTTGTGCAATTCACGGTGCGCGCCGGCACTACTCAAACCGTGGAGGCCACCTTGCGAACCCTGACAGGGTCGCTGCTGATTCAGGCCAACGTCGGCGGGGCGCGGGTGTTCATCAACGGTACCGAGTACGGCAGCATCCCTAGCGGCAGCGGCCGCCTGACGATCAGCGACCTCCCGGCCGGGCGCCACGAGCTTACCGTGATAGCCCCCGGCTTCCGCACCTTTGTGCGCGAGTTCGACATTACCAGCGGGCAGACTACCGAGATCCGGGTGAGGCAAGAGCGGCGGTAGTGCGATCGGAGGTTGCTGCCGAGGAGAGCGTGCTGGAGTAGTGATTAGTGCCTAGTACCGAGTACCTAGTACCGAGTACGGCGCAGCTTGCTGGCTACTCGGTACTGGGTAACTAGGTACAATAGACCTCGTGACCCAGCACCCTGAAGCCGTCGCCGTGATCCTGGCCGGAGGGGGCGCCTCCGACCCGCTAGCCCGGCACGCGAGTGTCCCCACCAAGGCGCACGTGCTGCTTGATGGCAAGCCCATGGTCGGCTATGTCATTGCGGCGCTACGCGCTAGCCGTCATGTCGGCCCCTTAGTCTATGTCGGGGAGCCGCCAGCCGAACTGGCCGCCCAGCTCAGCAGCTGCGTGCCGGCGGGGCAGCGCTTTGTTGAGAGCTTGCAGGTTGGGTGCGAGGCGGCGCTAGCGCTAGCCGCGCCCGGTCAGCGGCTGCTGCTCATCTCTGGCGACCTCCCCTGGCTGACTGCTGAGGCGGTAGACCACCTGCTGACAGATGCGCCGCGTGTGGCGCTGGTGTACAGCATTGTGGCCAAGGCTACCGCGCAGGCGCAGTTCCCCGGTCAGGCGCGGACCTATGCGCGGCTGCGAGACGGTGTTTTTACCGGAGGTAACGCCGTAGTGGCGACGCCGGAAGTAGTCCCCTTGCTGCTGCCGCTGATCGAGCGGGTTTTTCTGGCCCGCAAGCGCCCGCTGGCGCTGGCCCGGCTGGCCGGCTGGCGCACCCTGCTCAGATTTGCCTTGCGGCTAGCCAGCCTGGCTGAGCTTGAGATGCGCGTCAGCCAGTTGCTCGGTGCGCCGGCCAGAGCTTTCGTTACGCCTTATGCCTGCATCGGAGCGGATCTCGACCGGCCAAGCCAGCTAAGCAGTTGGCGCTGAGCTGGTCGGATAAGCGCAGACCGCTAGCGTGCCGGGACCCAAATAGGCACCTAGCTGCGGCCCGAGGAGCTGCACCCGGCCCCGACTGAGCTTGATCGAACTGGCACTGAGCGCCGCTCTTAGCTGGTCAACGCGCTGATACTCGCGTCCTGCTACCGCCAAGGTGATTTGTAGCGGCTCACCGTCAAAGCGCTCCTGTAGCTGCCGGATCAGCGCCTGGGTCACTTGCGACTGCCGCACTGAGCCTGCCAAAACCAGCTCTCCATCCTGCAAGCTGAAGATAGGCCGTAGTCTAAAAAGTTTACTGAGCCAGGCTTGGCTCCTACTAATACCCTCGGCCAGCTCGAGCCACTCCAGTGAGGCCGGGGTGAGCAGGGTGTAGATTCTCTCCCTGATCTGCTCGGCTACGTCGATGACCTGCGCGGCGGTGGCCCCGTTGGCCGCCTGGCGGGCTGCGGCCATGACTAGTTCGGCGAGCGCGGCACCGCTGCTGTAGGAGTCGAGGTGGTGGATGCGCTTACTAGCCCCTAGCTCGAGCGCCGCCTGGACAGCTCGCTCGAGCGTGTCAGACAGGGTGCTGGCGTGGTGAATCGAAATGATCTCATCATAAGCGCTCAGATAGCGCCGGTAGACTGCTGTGAAATCCGCAACTTCCGGTGGGGTTACCTGGGGTACCACCCCTTGCTCGAGCATCCAGCGGTACAGGGTACCGGGTTCAACGTCGCGCCAGTCGCGATAGACCTCGTCACCGATGATGATCCGCAGCGGCACCGCGGCCACCCCCAGCTTCAGCAACCTGGCGGCGGGGAGGTCGCAGGTCGAATCGGTGACTATGCCAACCGGCATGAGGCGAGTCTATCACCCCTCATTGCAGTCACTTGTGAAACGCTTGGCGGTAGGAGGGGCGCGTTAGACTGCGGGATGAATATCGCAGTGTTATTGCACGGCACCGCAGGCGGCAGCGGCGTGGTAGCGACTGAACTTGGGCTTTGTCTGGCGCAACGCGGTCACGCTGTACATTTTGTGGCCGACCGGGTGCCCTTCCGCTTAGCCGAGCTGAGCGAGCCGAATGTCTACTACCACCAGGTGGAGAGCATGGCCTACCCGCTGTTCGAGGCGCCGCTGACCACCTTGGCCGAGGCCTCCAAGCTAGTGGAGGTAGTCGAGGAGTACGGCATCGACATCATCCACGCCCACTATGCTGTCCCCCATGCGGTAGCGGCCATCCTCGCGCGCGATATGACGCGGCTAGTCCCCAAGCCCGCGGTAGTAACTACCCTGCACGGCACCGACGTGACATTAGTCGGGATCGACCGCGCTTATCTGCGTACCACGCAGTACTCTATCGAGCGCTCGGAGGTGGTCACGGCAGTCAGCCACTATCTGGCCCAGGCCACCTTAGACATGGCGGTAACGCGCGAGATTGTGGTCATCCCCAACGCTGTCGATCACCAGCGCTTTTATCCGCGACGGCTCCCCCAGCTTCGGCTCCGCTATGCCCATCCCGACGAGAAGCTGTTAGTCCACGTGTCGAACTTCCGCCCGATCAAACGGACCCTGGACGTGATCCGGGTCTTTAGAGAGGTCAGCGAGCAATTAGGGGCCAGGCTGCTGATGATCGGCGATGGTCCGGAGCGGCCCCATGCGGTTGAACTGGCCTCTCGTCTGGGGGTATCAGGCCGGGTAGCCTTTTTAGGCAGCTTCCCGCGCGTTGAGGAGCTGTTAGCCATCAGCGATCTGTTCGTCTTGCCGAGCAGCCAGGAGTCATTCGGCTTAGCGGCGCTCGAGGCGATGGCCTCGGGCGTGCCGGTGATTGCGACCCGTATCGGCGGCATTCCCGAGGTCGTCAGCGACCAGGAGACCGGCCTGCTCTTTGACGTTGGCGATGTGGCGGGGATGGCGCAAGGGGCGCTCCGCCTGCTCGGTGACCAGGCCCTATATGCCCGCATGGCGGCGGCGGCACGGGCGCGGGCGGTCAATACCTTCAGCGAGACCACGGTGGTACCCAAGTATCTGGAGGCTTACGAGCGGGCTAAGGGCAGATAGGGGGCGGCGTCAAGAGACCAGTCGCTAGTTACCATCAGGCGGTGCTGGGCCGCCAGCGCGACCATGGCGCCGTTGTCGGTAGTTAGCGCTAGCGGGGGGAAGTGCGCAACTAGGCCGCTTTCGGCAAAGCGCTGGCGCAGCCGCCGATTGGCAGCTACCCCGCCGGCTACCACCAGCGTGTCGTAGCCGGTGGCGGCGGCGGCGCGCAGCGTTACCTGGGCCAGGCTTTTGACCACGGCGTGCTCGAAGCTGGCGGCTAGGTCGGCGCGGTCGGCGTCCGGGTGCTGCTGCAAGAGTAAGGTAACGGCAGTCTTGAGGCCGCTGAAGGAGAAGTCGAAGCCCGTCTGGTTGCGCAGCGGCAGCGTGAAGGCGAAGGCGTTAGGGTTGCCGGTAGCGGCGAGCCGGCTGAGGTGCGGTCCGCCGGGATAGGGGAGCCCCAGGAGCCGCGCCACTTTGTCAAAGGCTTCGCCCGCGGCATCGTCGCGGCTGCGGCCTAGCTCGCGGTAGTCACCCCAGGCGGAGACCTCGAACAGGCTGGTATGCCCGCCCGAAGCGATCAGGCATAGAAACGGCGGAGCCACCTGACTGCTGGCGATGTGCCCCTCGAGGTGATGCACAGCGATAAAGGGGAGCCCTCGTGCCCAAGCTAGGCCCTTGGCGTAACTAAGCCCGACCAGCAGCGCTCCGACCAGCCCTGGGCCGTAAGTGACTGCTACCGCGTCGATGTCAGTTAGCTTCAGCCCGGCCTGGTCAAGCGCCTGCTGGAGCACCTGGTCGATGACTGCTAAGTGCTCGCGGCTGGCCGCTTCGGGCATCACCCCGCCGTAGGGCGCATGCAGCGCAGTTTGCGAGGCGACCACATTGGCCAGGACCTCACCTCCGCGGACAATGCCGATGCCGGTATCGTCGCAGGAGGTGTCGATGCCGAGGATAACCATAAGCGCTCTGAATCTACCTTAAACTATCGAGGTCAGCTCACCGCGCAAGTCTTGTTGCACCAAGTGGCGAATCTCCTGGGAGGGCAACCCCTTGCTAAGCAGGTAGAACAGCTTAGTCAGCGCTGCCTCGGGCGTCATGTCGTGGCCGCTGACTACCCCGGCTTGCTGCAGCGCCTGTCCGGTAGCGTAGCTCATCATCACGCTGCCACGCAAGCACTGAGTGCAGTTGACGATCACCACACCGCGGGCGCAAGCAGCCTCCAGCACTCCCATCAGCGCGGTGTCGCGGGCTGGGGCGTTGCCGGCGCCATAGGTTTCCAGCACCATCCCTCGCACCGGCTCACGCAGGAGGTTCTCGACGATGCCGGCGGTAATGCCGGGAAAGAGTCGCAGGGCTCCCACGCTCACTTCAAGTAGCGGCTGTAGCGCCACCTCGGCGCGGGGTTTGGGCCGCACCCGCTCCCAGGCGATTGTGATCTCCACCCCAACCGTGCCGAGTGGCGGCGCGTTGGGCGAGGCAAAGGCGTCAAAACCACTGGCAGAGACCTTGCGCGCTCGGTTGCCACGGAGTAGCTGGCCACTGAGATAGATGCACACCTCAGGTATTGGATAGTGAGCGGCTAATAACAGGGAGGTGATCAGGTTTTCGCGGGCGTCGCTACGCACTTCGGCTAAGGGGATCTGCGAGCCGGTCAGGATGACCGGTTTGGCAAGCTGTTCCAGCATGAACGACAGCGCACTGGCGCTGTAAGCCATAGTGTCGGTGCCGTGCAGCACTACAAAGCCGTCGTACTGGTCGTGGTGCGCCACGATATCGCGGCCGATCCGCTCCCAGTCGTGCGGGGTCATATCGGCAGAATCTAGCAGCGGCGTATACTCGCGCACTGCCAGGCGCGGCATGTCTGGTGCTTGCAGCTCCGGCATGGCAGCTAGGTGCTCGGCCAAGTAGCCGGGTTTGGGTGCATAGCCCTTGGCGGTGCGCTTCATACCGATGGTTCCGCCGGTATGGGCGAGATAGACAGAGCGCGCCATGGTGAACCTAGCGGAAGTCGGCCAGGACGGCGAGTACCTCGCCGATATCGTGTGGGGTATGGTCGGCGTTGACCTGAAAACGGATCGACTCGTCGCCGCGCGGCACCACCGGGAAGTTCAGCCCGGTGGCCAACACGCCGTGCCGCCGCAGGTATGTCACCAGTGCGGCGGTGCGGGCAGTGTCGCGCACCATCAGCGGCACCACCGGATGCTCGCCAGGCAGGGTCTCGAAGCCGAGCTGCGTAAGACCGTCCTTAAAGCGCCCGGTCATGGTGCGCAGGTGAGCTAGGCGCTCAAGTCCTGCCGGGCTGTCGAGCAGCCTAAGCGCTGCTAGTGCCGCCGCCGCCTCGCCGGGGGTGATAGGGTTGGAGTAGATATACATCATCGCGGTCTCGCGCAAAAACTGCACCAGTGTCCGGCTGCCGACGGCGTAGCCACCGTTGACGCCGAAGGCCTTGCCGAGCGTGGCCACTAGGATATCGACGCCCTCGGCGCCGGTGTACTCCTCGGTGCCGCGCCCGGTCGCGCCGAAGGCGCCTACCCCGTGCGAGTCGTCGACTATGACGATGGCGTTCTCCGGGAATTGCGCGTCGAAGCGGTGTGCCAGCGCGACGATCTCCGCTAGCGGCGCGTGTACCCCGCGCATCGAAAAGATACCGTCGGTAACGATAATAACCCGCTTGCTGCCGGTGGTTGCGGCTTCGGCGAGCTTGGTCTCCAAATCAGCTAGATCGAGGTGCCGATAGACGAACTTGGCCTTGGGGCGCGCTAAGCGGATAGCGTTGATGATGCAGTTGTGGTTCAGCTCGTCGCTGATAACTGCCGTGTCGGCGCTAATAAGCGGGACCAGCACGCTCACTACCGCGGCGTAGGCGGAGCTGAAGATGATCCCCGCCTCGCGCTGGTGAAAGGCCGCCAGCCTCTCTTCGAGCGCCACATGGGGGGCGTGGGTGCCGCTGATGAAGCGCACCGCGCCGGGGCCGACGCCGTAGCGCCGCACTGCCTCCTCCTCGGCCTCAATGAGCGCCGGATGCAGCGCCAGGCCCAGGTAGCTGTTGGCGTTCAGCTTGATAAAGGGCCGCTCGCCCTCCCCCGCGACCAGGTAGCGTGGTCCGCGCTCGCCCTGAGCGGGCAGCACCGCCGTAATGACCGACTCGGATCCCTTAGCAGTCCCCTTGACGATGAGGTCGTCGAGGTGGGCCTGGAGCGCGCGGGTAACACGGTCGAAGGGCATGGGGCCTCCTAGTGTGTCTCGGCCTTGGTGCGCAGCTTGCTGAGCATATCCCGCACCATGGCCGGCAGGTCGTAGCGGGGCTGCCATCCCCACTCGGAGCGGGCGGCGCTGTCGTCTAGCGAGCGTGGCCAAGAGTCGGCGATAGCTTGCCGGACGGGGTCGATCTCGTAGTCTAGGGTGAAATGCGGGAGGTGGTGGCGGAGCTCTTGGGCCAGCACTTCGGGTGTGAACTGCATGGCGGTGACGTTAAAGGCGTTGCGGTGCAAGAGCTTTTTGGGGTCGGCCTCCATCAGCTGCATGGCGGCGTTAATGGCATCGGGCATGTACATCATGTCGAGCTGGGTATCGCCCTTTAAGAAGCAGGTGTAGCGCCCATAGCGGATGGCGGCGTAGAAGATTTCCACTGCATAGTCGGTGGTGCCGCCGCCCGGCGGCGCCACATAAGAGATCAGTCCGGGGAAGCGCAAGCCCCGCGCGTCTACCCCGAAGCGGTGGTAGTAGTAGTCGCAAAGCAGCTCCGCCGTCACCTTGGTAACGCCGTACATGGTGGTCGGGCGCTGAATGGTGTCTTGTGGGGTCTTCTCGCGTGGGGTGCTCGGCCCAAAGGCGCCGATGGAGCTGGGCACGAACACCGCGCAGCGCTCTTGGCGAGCAACTTCGAGCACCTTGTAAAGGCCGCCCACGTTGACCTCCCAGGCGACCTGGGGCTTCTGCTCCGAGAC
>Ga0208609_100150_pt1 | contig 32026 bp, 33 predicted proteins | sample SubbioR11_8A_Apr_FD_184813 | JGI IMG/M metagenome (GOLD analysis project Ga0208609, IMG submission 184813) | Serpentinite rock and fluid subsurface biosphere microbial communities from McLaughlin Reserve, California, USA - CR11_8A_Apr (SPAdes) | ecosystem: Environmental > Terrestrial > Deep...
GCTTATACTAGACAGTAGCAGCAGGTTTTATCGCAAGTCAATATGCCGTGCTGCGCCTCCACTGACAACTTGGCGCTGCTCGAGCCAGTAGCGGTGCGTTTTTCGAGCGACGTCAAAGGTGGGGGTAGAGGGTGTGCTGCGAGGCAGCTTGTCGATGGCGCATACCATTACCAACGAACCGGATCCGCATCCCCAACGCTGCGGTGCCATGGGCGGTCAAGGCTTTTGTGACGGTATAGCGAGGAGACAAAAAGGAGTTAATCATGGAGCTGTATCTGGACACGGCTGATGTCGCGGAGATCCGCGAGTTAGCCGCCTGGGGGGTGCTGGGCGGCGTCACCACTAACCCCAGTCTGATGGCTAAAGCTGGGCGGAGCCCGCGCGAGGTTATCGCGGAGATCACCGCGCTGGTGCCCGGCCCCATCTCCGCCGAGGTGATCAGCACCGAAACGGCGGGTATGATTGCGGAGGGGCGGGCGCTGGCTGCCATCGCTGAGAACGTGGTGGTCAAGGTGCCGCTCATCCCAGCCGGGCTGGCGGCTTGCCGGGCGCTCTCTGACCAAGGGATCAAGGTCAATGTGACGCTTTGCTTCAGCGTCAATCAGGCGATTCTGGCTGCCGCGGCCGGCGCCTGGTGCGTCAGCCCGTTCCTGGGCCGTCTTGATGATATCAACCAGGACGGCATGCAGCTCCTGCGCGAGATCGTCGAGGTTTATCGCACTCAGGGCTACCAGACGCGGGTCTTGGCAGCCAGCATCCGTAATCCGTTGCATGTTACGCAGGCGGCTTTGGCGGGGGCCGACATGGTTACTATGCCCGCGGCGGTGATGCGGCAGCTGGTTAAGCATCCGCTGACCGAGGCGGGGCTGCAAAAGTTCTTGGCGGATTATCGCCAGATGGCGGAGGCCACAGCGTGACTATGATCAGCAAGCAAGCAGATGAGGCCCTCGTAGCCGAGACAGCTAGCGAGGTGCCGGCCCCGGCACCCAAGCGCCGTGGCCGACCCAAGGGGAGCGGACGCAAAAAGGCGGTAGAGACTGTCGCGGCGCCGAGCGAGCCGGCGCCTTCCAAAGTTGAGGCGAGCGCTAAGGTGTTGGTAGTGCCAACCGCGAGCGAAGCTGACAACGCCGATACCGACCTGGAAGTGGTGACGGCTGCTGCACCGGTCAAAGCCGAGTCGGGGCAGAGTGGCAGCCGCCTGGCGGGGCGGACCCAGCCGGGGCGTAAGCCCGGGCTTAACTATCGCGACCTACAATCGAAGATCTTGCCCGAACTGCACCTGTTGGCGATGGAGGTCGGCCTGACCGACTATCGCCAGATGAGCAAGGAGCAGCTGGCTGTCGCCGTGCTCGAGCGTAGCTCGGAGAGCGAAGGGCTCAAGCTGGTCAAGGGCTACCTGGAGATCAGCTCGGACGGCTACGGCTTTTTGCAGGAGTCGCTGATGCAGACCGAGACCCGCTCGGTGATCGTCTCGGCCGGGCTGATCAAGCAGTTCAAGCTTCGCACCGGCGACTATATCCTCGGCAAGGCGCGGCGTCCCCGCGACAACGAGCGCTACGGCACGCTGATCCGTGTTGAGGCGGTCAACGGCATCGACCCCTTCTTGGCCGCTCGGCGCCCGCGCTTTGATGATCTGACGCCGACCTTTCCGGAGCGGCGCATCAAGCTCGAGACAGCCCAACAGGAGGTCTCGACCCGCGTTATCGATCTGCTAGCGCCGATTGGTCGCGGCCAGCGTGGCTTGATTGTAGCGCCACCCAAGGGCGGCAAGACCACCCTGCTTAAGAAGGTAGCCAACGCCGTGGTGCAGAACGAGCCTGACATCAAGGTGATCGTGCTGCTCGTTGACGAGCGCCCGGAAGAGGTGACCGACTTTCGCGAGTCGGTAACCGGGGTCGAGGTCATCGCCAGCACCTTCGATGAGCCACCCACCAACCATATCCGCGTGGCCGAGTTCGTCCACGAGCGGTCGCGGCGTATCGTCGAGGAGGGCGGGCATGTGATGATCCTGCTCGACTCGATCACCCGGCTAGCGAGGGCCAACAACCTGGTGACGCCACCGACCGGCCGCACCCTCTCGGGCGGCTTGGATTCGAGCGCTTTGCACTGGCCTAAGCGCTTCTTGGGAGCGGCCCGCAACATCCGCGGTGGTGGCAGCTTAAGCATCCTGGCGACCGCGCTGATCGAGACCGGCTCACGGATGGATGATGTGATCTTCGAGGAGTTCAAAGGGACCGGCAACATGGAGCTGCACTTAAGCCGCCGCCTTGAGGAGCGCCGCATCTTTCCGGCCATCGACATTCTCAAGTCGGGCACACGGCGCGAAGACCTGCTCCTGGGCGAAGAGACGCTAGCCAAGATGTGGCTGTTGCGCAAAGTGATCTCCGACATGGATCCGGTTGAGGCGATGGATATGCTCCTCAGTCGCCTGAATCGCACCAAGAGCAATGCGGAGTTTCTATCATCCCTGGGCCAGGGATAGCGCTACACTAAGCGGAGGGAGTGGTTCGGGATAACGCGACGTGTGGGCTCTGTTGACGCTCTTGCTCTTGCTGGCCAGCTCGGCGCTGGCGCAACAGTTCTATACCGTCGTGGCCGGCGACACGCTCTATGGCATCGCACGGCGCCACAGTATCAGCGTAACCAGTCTTAAACAGCTCAACGGTCTCGCCGACAGCACCTTGCGCGTGGGGCAGGTGCTGGCCCTAAGCTTGGCCCTGAGCGAAGCGAATGGGGTGGCGACGGCTCCGTCAGCCGACGCTGTGCCAGGCTTTATTACCCACACGGTGGCCACCGGCGAGACCTTGGCCGGGCTAGTGGCCCACTTTCAGGTCAGCCGCGAAGCCCTCTTAGAGATTAATGCCGCAGTTGCTGTGGGGGGGTCGTTCCCGGCGGGAGTGCGGCTGCGCATCCCCACCGGTCCGGTACACCGCCTGGCCGAGGGCGAAAACCTGCTCACCGTCGCTTTGCGCTTCGGTCTATCACCGGCTGAACTGGCGGCTGCCAACGGCCTGTCGGGCTCGAGCCTAGTCGCTGCAGGGCAATGGCTGGTGATCCCGGCTGCAAGGTCAGAGCTGCTGGCCGCTAAACAACTGCCGCAGGACCGGCGCAGTGTGCTGCTGGCGCAGCAGCGCCAGCTAGCGGGCCGCGCCTCCCAGCTGCTGACCCGCTATCAGCCCCCTGCCGAGGGCTTCCGCTGGCCGCTGGCTACGCGAGGAGTAATTACCTCGCCGTTTGGCCCGCGCTCACTGGCGATTCTGGGCAGCACCTTTCATGCCGGCCTCGATATCGCCGCTCCTATCGGCACGCCGATTTTGGCCTCGCGCCACGGCATGGTGACGCGCTCCGGCTGGGGTGGAGTGTACGGCTACGTAGTTCATCTTGATCACGGCGACGGCTCGCAGACCCGCTACGCTCACATGAGCCGCATCCTGGTGGCGGCTGGCCGCCACTTAATGGCGGGCGAGACGCTAGGTCTAGTGGGTAGTACCGGCGTCTCTACCGGGCCGCACCTACACTTTGAGATCCGCCTGCAAGGCCGCGCTGTCAATCCCCTTGACTTCCTGACACGACCCTAGCCGAATCTTCCTTCAGGGTAAAGCCCTTATCGCGCAGCTCTTCGCGGGCGGCTGCCAGCACCTGCCGCCGCGCCGTGGCGAGATCGGCATAAATGGTGGCGCCGGCTGCCGCCACATGCCCGCCCCCACCGAGGCGCAGGCAGACCGCCTGAGCCGAAACGCCGTCGCGGCTGCGCACGCTGACCTTAGTCTCTTGCCCCGGAATTTTCTCCTTAAGCAGCACAGCCAGCTTGACCCCCTCGGCGTAGCGGATGATCCCGACAAAGTCATCAGAGTCATCTTCACCGTTGCCGACTTCAGCGCGCATGGCTTGCGTGAGCTGCGCCAGGGCCAGCAGCCCACCTAGTGGGAACTCCACGGTATCCATCACCTTGCCGAGCAGTGGATAATAGCTCTGCGGGCGCCACTGCAAGCGATCGGTCAAGGCGACATAATCAAGGCCGGTAGCGATCAGCTCACCGGCAGCGTGGAGTACCTCAGGGCTGGTGTTGGAAAAGCGGAAGTTGCCGGTGTCGGTCAGGATGCCGGTCAGGCAAGGTTCGGCCAGCTCGAGCGTCCACGCTACGCCCAGCGCATCGATCAGATCCTTGACCATGTGGGCGGTGGCAGCGCGGCTCGGTTGCACCACGCTGAGGTCGCCATGGCGGGGATTGGTGCCGTGATGGTCGATGTTGACGATCTTGGCTGCGCCAGCTAGCGGCGCGCCGGTCGCTCGCGGTCCGACCTCGACGTCGAGCACCGCCAGCAGGCAGCTCTCCGGCAAGGCGCTAAGGGGCTTGCTGAGTTCACCCTCGCGTACCAGGAAGCTCAAGTAGCGCGGCGGCTCGATGATCAGCCTAGTGGACTTGCCCAGACTGTCAAGCGCCCTTTTGAGCGCCAACGTGCTGCCGAGGGCATCACCGTCAGGATCAATATGCGAGATGATGACGATGGGGCCGGGCCAGGTAGCCAGCGCTACAGCCGCTTGCCGGATCTTAGCCGGGTAATCCTGCTCCCCGCCGTTTTGCACTTTCGACATTAACGACATACTGGTTGACTATAACCCGCCGGCCAGCTCATGCAACACGTAGCGTAGCTCACGGCGCGATGACGCGGCTGGCCCTACATTGAGTTATGACTGAGCCCCACCCACCGCACGGCCCGGCAGAGCCGCCGGTAGCCAGGCGGGCCTCATCGCGTCGCCCTTGGCTGTTACTGGCCCTCTTGCTACTTATCGCTGGGGTGCTGCTGCTTAGCCCAGGTCAGCCGACCACGCAACCTTTCCTAGCAGCGCAACACCTGCCGCCTATTGAAGCTCCGGAAGGGGTGCTAGCCGAAGTCTTCGAGCTGGCCCGCCCGGCTACACTAAGAATCGAACAGCGCCTGCCAGGAGCGCCGCTTAGGCAGCCGCCGCTAGGCACCGGTACAGGCTTTTTTATCGCACCGGAAGGCCTGGTGCTCACGGCTTATCATGTAGTGCAAGGCCGCAATCAACTCCTGGCGGTCGGTCCGGAGAACCAGCGCTACGCACTTACGCTCCTGGGCTTCGACGCCTTTCTCGACCTGGCGGTGTTGCAAGCAGAAGTGCCGGGTATGGTTCCCTACTTGCCGCTGGCGCCAGCGGAGCCACGGTTGGGGCGGGCGGTGGTAGCGATTGGCAATAGCCGGGGGGACTTTTTGCAGGGCCGTGCCGGGCGCGTGACGCGCCTGGGGGTGGCTGCCAGCCGCATTAACTTTGCCTCGGGCACCATTGAGCTAACAGCGGCGCTCGCTCCGGGTGACTCGGGCGGGCCGGTGCTTACCAGCGACGGGGAAGTAGTTGGCGTGGTCAGTTTTATCAGCTTTATGCCTGATGGCATGAGCGCTGAGGAGTCTTACGTGCCCCCCTTCCTGCGCGGCCTCATCACTCCGCGCCAGTTCGCCTCCTACGCGGTGCCGGTTACCACCGGGAGCGAGGTTCTGGCCGACTTGAGAGCAGGTGTGCGGCGCGATGTGCCGGTTATCGGCTTCGTGGGTGGCGCTAACTATGACCCGCTCAACCCCAATGACTTAGACCTCGGCCCACGAGCTGGCGCGATCGTCCGCGAGGTGGCGCCCAACAGCCCGGCAGCCCGGGCGGGCCTGCGCAGCGCCCGGTTTCAAGAGGTCTTTAATAGCCAGGGTGAACTCGTCGGCAGGCGGTTACAGGCCGATGTAATCGTGGCTATCGACGGTGTGCCGACCCGCACCTTCGACGAGGTGCTCGGCATCGTCTTTCGCAGACAGATCGGCGAAGTGGTGACGCTGAGTGTCCAACGCGGCGATGAGTTGCTCGAGCTAGTGCTGACACTAGGAGCCAGAGCCGAGGTGTTCTAAGGCAGTGGTGGGCGATGGTGGATTCGAACCACCGACCTCGTCGTTATCAGCGACGCGCTCTAACCAACTGAGCTAATCGCCCGCAAGCCTTAAAAGGCTAACACGGTTAGCTCTAATGGTCAAGGCCCACACGAACAAAATCCCTTGCTGCAAACTGCTCTTGGTAGTTCGTCGGTCCATCAGTCAGCCGCTTCCGGGCTCTCTTTGTCCTTAAGTCGGCATAGCGGGGTTGTCGCGATGTTCTCACGAATGGCGGACCGGTTGTCCTCGTTGCGGATCACGTGCTCAAAGCAGTTGCGCCGCCACATCGAACTCCCTTCAGTTATGTATATGGTATTATGGCTGTGTGAAACGGACGACGATCATGCTACCCGCCGCACTCAAACACCGTGCCGAGCAAGCGGCGAAAGCCCAACGGATCTCACTGGGCGAGCTGATCCGCAGCTCACTCGCAGCCCGTTTACAAGGAGCGCCTGAGCGTGAACCTTTGTTCTCTGACGAGGCTGTTTTTCACGGCGAGACGCCGGTTGACCTCGCTCACGATCACGATCGTTACCTTTACGATGACCTTCATTGATACCTCGGCGTTTCTCGCTCGCTATCTTAGCAGAGACCAGTACCACCGCGCTGCGCTCGACACCTGGCGCGCGCTCGAGCCGGCAGGCGAACCCCTTGTGACCAGCAATTTCGTGCTCGATGAGACCTTTACACTGCTCGGACGGTATACGAACTACCTGTTTGCCGCCGAACGCGCCAAGATCATCTACGCCTCGCAAGCTCTGACTATCCTCCGCCCTGGCCTCGACGACGAATTGGCCGCGCTTGAGCTGTTTAGCAAGTACGCCGATCAGCGCATCAGTTTTACCGACGCGACCGCGTTCGTGCTGATGCGCAAGCACGGCATAGCGCGAGTGTTCAGTTTCGACCGGCATTTCGCGTATGCCGGTTTTGAGCTGATGCCGGCAGCTAGGCTGTGAAATCCTCCGGCCCGTCATTGTTCGCCAGGTTCTCGCGCAAGCGCTGAGCGCCCAGGCCTGGCGGAGAAAAGAAGTCAAGCTCTCGTTGTCGATGGGCTCGAGCCTGATCCCCACCCAGCCCCGCACCCCCACGTAGGGCGACCTGAAGTAGGTCTGCGGATCAGCCTCGCCGTCCTACAGGATGACTCGCTGCCGCATCCGCCAGATAGCGAAGGCTGAGAGCGCCAACCCTACGCCGAAGAGGTAGAGGACGCTCACCCACAGGCCGGCAAGTTCGCCCATAGTGAGCCCGCGCATGAGCTGCACCCCGTGGTAGAGCGGCGTTAACTGCGCTACCACCACCAAAAAGTCGGGGAAGCGGTCGGCGACCGGGAAGAAGATGCCGGAGAAGAGGAAGAGCGGCGTCAAAAAGAGGGTGAAGTAGAACGAAAAGTAGTCGATCGAGGGGATGAGTGCAGTGAAGGTCAGGCCGATGGCGGCGAAGCAGAAGCCGATCAGCACGATCGCCAGCGGTGCAAGCAGCAAGGTGGCGTTCAGGGGCACGCCAAAGAAGAGCGTGACCAACAGGAAGATGCTGCCATAGAGCAGGGCGCGGGTGATCGCCCACAGGATCTCGCCCAGGGCGATGTCTTCCATGTTCACGCGGGTGGCGACCATGGCGTCGTAGAGCTTGGCGAAGTGCAGCTTGACGAAGACGTTGTAGGTCGTCTCGAATGAGGCGCCGTTCATCGCCGAGGCCGCCACCAACCCCGGTGCGATAAAGACCAGATACCCGCCCTCGAAGGTTCCGCCCGCCGCTACGTAGGCGCCGAGCCCCACGCCGAGCCCCAAGAGATAAAAGACCGGCTCGAAAAAGTTTGGAAAGAGCGAGTAGAGCCAGCGGCTCTTATAGACGCGCAGGTTCCGCTCCCACACCCGCCAGGCGCCGCTTAGGCTAATGAGCTTGGATATTGTCGCCACGTGTTCACTCCCTTAGCGTGCGGCCGGTCAGGTTCAAAAAGACATCCTCTAAGTTGCCGGGGCGGATGAAGGCTTCGGGCAGACGCACCCCTTCGCGCTCGAGCTCGCCCAATACTGCCCGCCCGTCCGGCACGAACAGGCTCACGCGCTCGCCCGAGCGGAGCAACTCAGCCCCCAGCCGCCTAGCGGCGCGCTCGAGCTCTGTTAAGGCCACCCCGTCAAGGCGCGACTCGATCACCTCGGGTGAGACGTGTGCTCTCACCAGTTGGCGCGGCGTCCCTTCAGCGATGATCTTGCCGTGATCCATGATCACCAGCCGATCGCAGAGCCGCTCGGCCTCGTCCATGTAGTGAGTCGACATAATCAGCGTTACCCCCTTGGCCCGCAGCTCGCCCAGCTTGTCCCATAGCGTGATGCGCACCTGCGGGTCGAGGCCGGTGGTCGGCTCGTCCAAGATCACCACTGCGGGATCGTTCATCAGCCCACGCCCCAGCGTCAGGCGGCGCCTCATGCCGCCCGAGAGCGCGCGCACCGGCGCGTGCCGCTTCGGTGAGAGTTCCAAAAAGTCCAGCAGCTCATCGGCCCTCGGTTTCGCCACCTGCGGCGGAATGTCGTTGAAGCGGGCGTAGATGAGCAGATTATCGACCACGCTCAACTCCTCATCGAGATTGTCGAGCTGCGGCACTACGCCAAGCCGCGCCTTGATGCGGCGGTCGTCGCGCCCGGCGGTAAGCCCCATCACCGTCAGCCTACCGGCCGTCATCGGCGTCACGCAGTAGATCATCCGCATGGTGGTCGACTTGCCCGCGCCGTTGGGCCCGAGCATGCCGAAAAACTCGCCCGGGCGCACCGCGAAGCTGACGTTGTCGACGGCGGTTAGCCCTCCGTAGCGCTTGACTAGCCCCTCCGCGCGGATGATGGCCTCTGTGGACTGAGCTGTCTCGGTGGTCACGTTATCTCCTGGTATGGCCTGGCTCTATGCTTGCTTCGCTAGGGCGAACCATGGCGCTGAGAGCTACGGACCAGCTACCCAAGCGCCCAGTCTAGCGCCCCGGAGCGCTTGACTGCAATGCTCGAGCTCCGTGCGATAGGCATCCTGGTCAGCCAGGGTGTGCTGCTATCATAAAGGCATGATTGAGCGGCTCTATCTCGCTAAACCGCGCGGCTTCTGTGCCGGAGTGGTAATGGCCATCGAAGCGGTAAAGCGCACGGCGCGCGAGCTGAAGGAAGGCGAGCTAGTGGTCTATCACGCCATCGTTCACAACGACACCGTGGTGGAGCGTCTGTCGCAAGAGCACGGGGTGCGCTTTGTGGAAGACCTAGCCGAATTGCCGATCCAGGGTAGCAAGCCCGACACGGTGGTCTTTTCGGCACATGGCGTCAGCCCGGCGGTGCGCCAGCAGGCAGCGGAGCTAGGGCTAGCCACTGTCGATGCCACCTGCCCCTTGGTAACCAAGGTCCATTCCGAAGCCAAGAAGTATGCTCGCGAGGGGTATCACATCCTGCTGATCGGTGACTCCACCACCCACCAGGAGGTGATCGGCACCCGCGGCGAGGCGCCCGAGGCGACTACCGTGGTGATGGTAGTGGGCAACCGCCAGCACGACCCGGCCTTAGCCGACCCGCGCACCGTGGCGGTCCCCGACCCCGATAGGGTGGTGGTGCTGACCCAGACCACCCTGAGCGTAGACGATGTAGCCAAGACTATCGAACTGCTCAAGGCGCGCTTCCCGAAGCTGGTGGTGCCGCCCAGCGACGACCTCTGCTACGCCACCAAGAACCGCCAGGATGCGGTTAAGGCTATTGCGCCGCAGGTCGAACTGTTCGTGGTAGTAACTAGCGATTATAGCAGCAACGGCATGCGCCTCCTGGAGTTAGCCCAAGAGCTGATGGGCAACGCCCGGCGCGTCGAATCCCTAGCCGACCTCGACCCGGCCTGGCTGAAGGGCATCACGAGCGTTGGCGTCACCTCGGCGGCTAGCACCCCGGACGACCTGGTGCAGGAGATCAAGGCGTACTTTGTGGACCACAACCCCAACCTGACCGTTATCGAAGAAGGGGAGTGGGAGGATATCGTCTTCCGCCCGGCTAAGCGCATGCCAGCGCTAGGACGCTAAGGGTGTCTCGCGGCAAGACCTGGCCGCTCAGCGTGGCCCCGATGATGGACTGGACGGATCGGCACTACCGGGTGCTGCTGCGCCAGATCACCCGGCGAACGCTGCTCTACAGCGAGATGGTCACCACCGGCGCCCTGTTGTTTGGCGACCGGGCCCGGCACCTGGACTTTTCCGCCGTCGAGAAGCCGCTGGCCTTGCAGCTCGGCGGCGACGATCCGCCAGCGCTGGCGGCGTGCGCGCGCCTGGCCGAGAGTTGGGGCTACGACGAAGTCAACTTAAATGTGGGCTGTCCTAGCGAGCGCGTGCAACAGGGCCGCTTTGGCGCCTGCCTGATGGCTGAACCTGAGCTGGTAGCGGCCTGCGTGGCCGCCATGCGCGAGGCTACCGCGCTCCCGGTCACGGTCAAGCACCGCATCGGTATCGACGACCTCGACCGCTACGAAGATCTAGCGAGATTTGTGAGTACAGTGGCCGGGGCGGGCTGCGACCGCTTCATCGTTCATGCCCGCAAGGCGTGGCTGACCGGCCTAAGCCCTAAGGAGAACCGCACCATCCCGCCCCTGCGCTACGGCGAGGTCCACCGCCTCAAGGCCGAGTTCCCGCAGCTTAGAATCGAGCTTAACGGCGGCATCGGCACGCTCGAGGCGGTCCGGTCTCAGCTAGCCTTCGTCGATGGCGTGATGGTGGGGCGGGCCGCCTACCAGACGCCCTACCGCTTAGCGCTGGCCGATCAGTTGTTTTATGGCGCCTCCGGCCCGGCGCCGAGTCGGCGCGAGGTAGTGCTGGGCATCATCCCCTACCTGGAGGCGATGTTGGCGCAAGGCGTCTACCTCAGCCGCATCACCCGACACATGCTGGGGCTCTTGGCCGGGCAGCCGGGGGCCAAGGCCTGGAAACGCTACTTGAGCGAGCACGCGCATCGGCCCGGCGCTGGGGTGGAAGTGCTCATGGCCGCCCTACGAGGCGTGCCGGAGGCGGTGCTTGACGCTCGCCCGGAAGCGTTAACGGTAGCGGTTAACCAGCACTAACACTGCGCCTCATCCGGCTTTGCGCTACACTCCGGCTATGCGCGTGCTGTTGGCTCTGGCGCTGCTGGTTGCCGGTTGGGGGGTGGCGCAGCGCTGCCTACCTGAGCTGCGCGGCGATACCGATCTCGGGTCGCTGAGCCAGCCCGCCTCCGGGCGCGACGCGGCCAGGTATCTGCGTCGCGCCGTGGAGCTGCTCGAGCCCGTCCTGCCGCAGCTAGCCAGCGCCGCTGCACCACTCAGCCCAGAGGACCCCGACTACGAGACCGTGCGCTTATTAGCACAGCACCGGCTGCTCCCCGCCGAGTGGCAGCCCGAGGCGCTGCCGGTAACGGTGTGGCGGGAGATGCTAGGCCGCCTGGCGGCCTGGTACGGCGTTAGTATCGCGCCCACCTTTGCTGTGCCACCTACGCGCTGGCAGCTCTTAAGTGAACTGTCGTTGCTGATCGCGCGGGTCGGCCCTAGCCTCAAACCGGTGGCACTAGTGGCCTCAGACGAACACAACCGCCAGCGCGTCGCCTTCTGGGCGCTAATCCGCAACGACTCGGTCTATCCGCGCCTGATCGTGGTGCGCCCGCCTTTCGACAGGCTCAGGGAGACGGTCAGCTTGCAGCGGGGGGTGGCGGCGGTCTTGCCCTATCTGTCGACCTGCGCTAACGAGGTGAGGCGTTATATCTTTGCCCCGGCGCCGATTGCACGGCGGCTGTTCCTGGCTAACAACGAGGCGCGCATGGTGATAGTTGAGCTCGAGCCCAGCTCGCTCGAGCCCTGGTATGTGCCCGAGGGTGAGGAGCTAGCCTACCTGACCTTCGAGCATGCGGCGCTCGACGGTTACCAGCGCTTCGCAGCGCTCTTTATCGGGCCGGGGCCTAGCCTGCCGACCGTGTTGCGGCTGTTGCCGCAGCTGCGGACTAACATGGGGCCGCGCGAGATTATCGATTTTGTGATGAGCCCTTAGCCGCCTCACCTCAATCAGGCTTGGCAGGCTAAGCTGGGGCCATGAAGATCTACACCAAGACGGGCGACGAGGGCTTAACTGGCCTCTACGGCGGCGAGCGCGTCCGCAAAGATAGCCTGCGGGTTGGCGCTTATGGCAGCGTAGATGAGGCCAACGCAGCGCTAGGGGTGGCGCTAACCCAGCTTCAAGACGCCGAGCTGGCGGGGGTGTTACAGCGCCTGCAACACGCCCTCTTCGATGTAGGCGCCGACCTGGCTACGCCCTCTTCACGCTATCGCGCCAACATTGCGCCCCTCACCGAAGGTGACGTAACAGCCATGGAGCTGCTCATCGACCGCTTCGAGGCCGAGCTGCCGCCGCTTAAGCAGTTCATCCTGCCGGGCGGACACCCTGCTGCCGCGGCCTTGCAGCTAGCTAGAGCGGTGGTGCGCCGCGCCGAGCGGGAAGTAGTTGCGCTTGCCCAGCACGAGGAGGTTAACCCCCAGGTGGGAATCTACCTCAACCGCCTATCTGACTTGCTATTTGTGCTGGCTCGAGCGGTCAATCACCGCGGCGGCACCGCTGAAGTACCCTGGCAGGTGGGGGGGCGGGCCGTTTATTCCAGCCTCATCCTGCCGGAGGAAAAGGGTTGCTGATAGCCCGCTAACTCCAGTGACAGATCAGGGTTAAGCCGCACCACCCGACCCCGCGCCAGCGGTTCAGGCGCCTCACTTTCCGGCCACAGGCTGACGAGCCTGCTCAGGAACACTGCGCGCTCCAGGTAGCTCCGGTAAAGCGCCTCCGCGTCGCCCGTGCCAAGCAGCTTAAGCCCTGCCTCGAGTTCGCTAACCACCGCCCAGGCCAGTTGGGGGAGCGAATCAGCCAGCGCCGGGTCGTGCTCGGCTAAGCAGCCGGCGGGCTCTGGCAGGGTCGGCGCCCGGGCAAGGTTGATGCCGATGCCGAACAGCGCTCCCACTATGCGCTCGCCTTGGATCTGCGTGCTACTCAGCACCCCGGCCACCTTGCGCCCCGCTAGCACCAGGTCGTTGACCCACTTGATGCCGGGCCTTAGGCGCCCCTGGGAGAGCGTTTCGATCCCGCGCGCGGCGGCGATTACCGGCAGCATCTTCAAGCTGGCTTGAGCCTCGGTAGCCGGGAGGTCGAGCCGGTAGGAGGCGCAGAGGTGGAGGTTGCCCCGGAGGGCCTGCCAGCTGCGCTGGCGCTGGCCGCGAAAGCCGCGGCCCGTCAGCGCCAGGCTAATCAGGCCGCTAGGCAGCGCCTCGGCAGTGCTTAGCGCGGTGAACTGCGAAGCGGGGGCGTCGTCGATAATCACTACCAGGCGCGGCTCCTCCCCAGCCTCGGCAGACCACAAGGTGCGGCTGGTGCCCAGCGCCCCCCACACGATCTGCTCCTGGCGCGACAAGGCTGATAGCGCGGTGGCGCGCCATCCGGAGGCAAAAGCCGAAGCGGTGTCGGGGCAGTCGGTCAGCAGGCGCATCGGCAGCCATTATAGGTGACCGGCTAGCCCCGCCAGGGCTCGAGCACCTCCTGGGCCAACACGCGCCCCTTGGGGGTCAACAGCAGTGTGTCACTGGGCCCGCGCGTCACTAGGCCATGATCGAGGCTGTGCTGCAAGAGGTGGCTAATCTCGCGTGGACGCCAGCGCAGATGGCTGGCCAAGGCCGCTACCCGCCGCTCTTCCTGGCTGCCCGGCTGGCCTTCGTGCTGATAGAGGTGGACTAGCAGCATCCGCTCGGCGTTGTCAAAGCGAGAACGGCGCCGGCGCAGCTCTTGGGCCACCAGGCCGTAGCGCGGACCGGCCAAGAAGGCCAGCGCCAGGAAGCCGCCGGCGACACTAGCCATCATTCCGCTGATCGAGGCGTCGAGCGCGACCGCTGCCAGGTAGCCTAAAATGCTCGAGGCGATGCTGATTAGCCCGCCCCACAGCAGCATCAGCCATAAGCGGTCGGTCAGCAGGTAGCCAGCGGCTGGCGGCACGATGACAAAGGCGATCAACAAGATGGCGCCTACCGCCTCGAAGGCGGTCACAGCGGTGATGCTGGTCAAGCTCAGCAGCAGGTAAAAGATCAAAGTGGGGCTGAAGCCAAGTGCGGCGGCCAGGCCAGGGTCGAAGGTGGCAAGTTTAAGCTCTTTGTAGAAGAGCGTGACAAACAGGGCGTTAATTAGCGTCACCGCGCCGATAGAGAGCAGCGCCTTAGGCACCTCGAGCCCTGCTAGCGGCGTGGTATCGAGCCAGACGAAGCTGATTTCGCCTAGCAGCACGGCGTGGGTGTCGATATGGACGTTGCGCGCCAGGAGGTTAATCAGCAGGATCGCCAGGGCGAACAGGAAGGTGAAAACCAGGCCGATGGCGGCATCGATCTTGACCCGCTTGCTGCTGGCTAAGAGCTCGGTCAGGGCTACCGTCAAGACGCCGACCGCCGCCGCGCCGAGGATGAACCAGGGCGAGTGATGGTCGCGGGTGAGCAAGAAGACCACCACGATGCCGAGTAGGACGCTGTGGCTAATAGCGTCAGCCAGCATGCTGCTGCGGCGCAGCACCAAAAATGCGCCCAGCAGCGAAGAGGCGATGCCGACCAGCGCGCCGACCACCATGATGACAGCGCCGGGGGAAGCCAGTAAGCTGGCGATCATCAGCGCCCCCACAGCTCGGCTGCCTGCCGGTAGCCGGCCTCGGTCAGCGCCCAGTGAGCCTGCTCGGTCGGCTCATGGCTAAGCGGGCGGATCCACCCCTGGCGCCTAAGCTGCGCTAGCACTGCGCCGGGATCGAAGCCGTAGAGGCTGGCTAGCATTCCTTGCTCGATGGGGTAGCCGGGGTCTTGGTGGGCTACTGCTAGCCGGTACAGATCGATCAACACCCGCTGCTGTGGCAGTTTGCGGCGTGCCCGATAGGCGCGCCAGGCCGCGGGCAGCAGGCCGCGCTCGGGGGCTAGCAGCAGCGAGGCCGCTACCAGTAGCGAAGCGGCAATAACAATCAGTGGGCCGGTGGCCAGGCCGCGGGCGCTGGCGCTCACGAGTGCCCCCGCCAGGCCGCTCACCGCACCGAAGAGAGCCGCTAGCGCTACCATCGACCCAAGGCCTTTAGTCCATTGGCGGGCCGCGGCCGCCGGCGCAATCAGCATGGCGGCCATTAGCACCACACCGACTAGTTGCAGGCCGATGACAATAGCCAGCGCCACCATCAGCGTCATCAGCACCTCCAGCGCCAGCACCGGCAGGCCGAGGCTGACGCTGTAGCCGGGGTCGAAGCTGACCGCCTTGAACTCCTTCCAGAAAACTAACACCAGCGCCAGCGCCAAGATGGTAATCCAGGCCATTAACGCTACGTCGCTGGGGAGCATGGCGGCAGCCTGGCCGAACAGGAAGGCGTCCAACCCAGCCTGCCCGGCGTGATCCTGGTTGGCGATATAGGTCAACAGTACGATCCCCACTGCAAAGAAGACGCTCAGCACGATACCTAGGGCGGCGTCGGTCTTAAGGCGGCTGCGGCGGATAAAGAGGAGCACCAAGAGCGCCGCTAGCGCGCCGCTTAGCAGCGCACCCAAGAGCAGCGGGCCGAGCTGGCGGCCCCCAGCCAGCAAAAAACCCAGGCAGATGCCGGGCAGAGCGGCGTGAGAGAGGGTCTCGCCCAGTAAGCTCTGTTGGCGCAACACCGCAAAGCTTCCCAGCACGCCGCTAGTGATGCCGAGCAGCACCGCCCCAAGCGCTACGGTGCGGATGGTGAAGTCAAGCTCGAGCATGTTCGGCCTCGCGCAAGAGCGCGATCTGCCCGCCGTAGGCGCGGCGCAGGTTGTCGCCGGTATAGACCTCTGACATCGGTCCCTGAGCGATCAGGCGGACGTTTAATAGCACCAGGAAGTCAAAGTAGCTGGCCACTGTCTGCAAGTCGTGATGCACTACAATAACGGTCTTTCCCTGGCTGCGCAGTGTCTTGAGCAGGGTGATGATGGCCTGTTCGGTGGTGGCGTCTACCCCGGCTAGCGGCTCGTCCATCAGATAGAGCGCGGCGTCTTGCACCAGCGCCCGCGCCAAAAAGACCCGCTGCTGTTGTCCGCCGGAGAGCTGGCTGATCTGCCGCCCAGCATAATGCTCCATGCCGACCTGGGCCAAGGCGACCAAGGCCTGCTCGCGCTGGCGCCGTCCGGGGCGCCGCAGCCAGCCGAGCTGCCCGTAAAGCCCCATCATCACCACATCCAAGACGGTGGTGGGAAAGTCCCAATCGACCGAGGCCCGCTGCGGGACGTAACCGACCAGACGGCGCTGCTCGCGATACGAGCGCCCGAACAGGGTAATGTGGCCCGCCGCCGGCTTGACCAGACCGAGCACGCTCTTAATCAGCGTAGTCTTGCCGGCGCCGTTGGGGCCGACGATAGCTGCCAACACCCCCGGCGGCACGTTCAGGTCGATATCCCACAGTACCGGTTTACTGTGGTAGCTAACCGTCAAGTCTTCGATATGCAGCGCTAGATCGGGTTCGTGGAGCACCTTTATCCTTTAACTTATTGGAGTCCCCACCGCTCGGCCCAGGCGCGAAGCTGGTCGGGCCACGGCGCCGGCGAGCCGCCGAGCGCTGCGGTGATGGCCAGCACGTTGTGGCGGATCATACCGAGATAGCTTCCTTCAGGGGTGCCGGGGTCGCCCATGGCGTCGGCGAACAGCGTAGCTCCGATCGTTACCTCCCAGCCGCGATCGCGGGCAGCGGCTTGCACCGCTTCGATGTTGCGGCGGTTGACGGCAGTCTCTACGAAGATAGCCGGGATCTGGCGGCTCACTACTAGCTCGGCTACCGCGCGGATGTCGGCGATGCTAGCTTCGGCCTCGGTGCTGATCCCCTGGGTCGCCTCGCTAGCCTCGAAACCGAACGCGGCTGCAAAGTAGTTATAAGCATCGTGAGCGGTGACCAGGATGCGCCGCTCCGGCGGGATGCTGGCCAGCGTCGCCTGGGCCCAGTCGTGCAGGGCCAACAGCTCAGCCTGATGGCGCGCGGCGTTGGCATCGAACTCTGGGGCGCAGATTGGCCGCAGCTCGGTCAGCGCATTGACCAGGCCGGGGATGGTCTGTTGCCACAACGCTGGAGCCAGCCAGAGGTGCGGATCGTATTGGAAACCCTCCTCCGCGACGGGCAACAGCAGCTCAGGCGCGACGGTCTCGGCGACCGCTAAGGTGGGCCGGCGCTCGGCTAAGCGCTTGAGCAGGCTGTCCATCGCCCCCTCCAGGAACCAACCGTTGTAGACGATCAGCTCAGCCTCGTCTAAGAGTTGCACGTCGCCGGCGCTGGCCCGATAGAGGTGCGGATCGACGCCAGGGCCCATCAGCGCGGTGACGCTGACACAGTCGCCGCCGACTTCGCGCACCAGGTCGGCGACGATACCGGTAGTGGTGACAACGTTTAGCGGCGGTTGATGAGAGGCTTGAGCCGGTGCCGACAGCACTAGCGCGAGGAGAGCAACGACAATCAGTGGTAGCGAGATAGATTTAGCCATACCAAAAAGATAGCTGAGTCATATCTAAAAGTCAAGTGGCTGTTACGATCACTGCCTCAGCGAGCAGCGAGGAGAGGCTAACAGCCCTTTGTTCGCACTGCAACAGCACCGGTCCGGCGAAAGGTTCGCGCGCTAAGACCGTTGCCACCGTCCCTGGCCGCAGGTTGTGCTCGGCTAAGTAACGCAGCACTTCGCGCTCCTGCTTGGTGATGCGGATTATCTCGACCGTGGCGCCTACCGCCACCTCGCTTAAGGGCTGGCCGGGGCGATCGGGGATGCTGCCGTCGCGCTGCGGGATGGGGTCGCCGTGCGGGTCGTGGGTGGGGTGGCCGAGCAGTTCGGCGATGCGCTCTTCGAAGGCTTCGCTGATGTGGTGCTCGAGCCGCTCCGCTTCGTCATGAACCTCGTGCCAGCCGTAGCCGAGCGCCTGTGCCAGATAGGTTTCGATCAAGCGGTGATGGCGCACCACCTCCAGCGCCACCTGCCGCCCCGCGGGAGTCAGGCCGGCCCCCTGATACCTGGTATAAGCCACCAGTTTGAGCGCGGCCAACTTCTTGAGCATCCCCGTCACGCTGGCCGGGCTGATCTTGAGCGCATCGGCTAGCGCCTGGGTAGTAACGCCCTCTTCGCCTAGCTCGTAGATCGCCTTGAGGTAGTCCTCCATGGCGCTGCTTAGCGCCCCCCGCTTGACTCGCGGCACCGGCTTCACGGAGCGCCGCCGATTTTTATATGACGAAACTTTGAGTTCGGCATGGCTGAAAGTATAACACCCTAGCTACGCCGAATCCCCCACAAAGACGGTAGAGGCGAACACGAAAACAGAGGAGTCTCTAACCCTTTGTCGTAGCGCTCGTCATGACCCCGAGCGCGGCAGCGCGAAGCTGTGGCGTAAGGCGCATTCCACTGGCTGCAAGGAGATCGATATCCTCAGCAGGCGTGCGTGAGGCGAGTTTGCGGGCATGTAGTTCGATAAGTAGCCCGAGGGTGCCGGTGAGAGACATACCGAGTTGTCGGGCATAGCCTCGCGCCTTCCGATCATCCAACGCCACTGTTGCTGAGAGTTCGAGTGCCAGTGCAACGGCTTCTTGCTCCCCCATCCCGGCCTGAAGCTCTCGCCGGACTCGAGCAAGCACATTGGGGCTCGCGGGACGCCGCTCGAACCAAGGGAGATAGGGTGCGCGACTGCCGGGCAAGTCGGTTCCTTGCCGCAGTTCATGCGCTACTGCAGGTGGCAGAAAAACCTTGTCATAGAGCTTGGAGAGGTGGCTGACGTACCCCAAGCGATCAAGCTGGATGAGAGGGCCGGCGTCAAGCACCAGCCAGTCGAGATTTGGCGTAGTTGATCTCATGCTCGAGCTCTTCCTTGGTCAGATTGGGATATGGATACCCCTGTGCCGTGTACCACTCCATGGCCTGCCAGCGGCTCATCCCTAAGCGCTCTCCAGCCCAGGCGAGTGTTACCCTGCCCTGATGAACCAGGTGAAGCAGCAAGGCCTCCAGGGTTTCCCGCTCCGGGTCGTTACCGAGCACCTTCGCCACTTCAGGGGGAAGATCGAGCTTTATGGTCATCGCTTCCATTATACATGCCTGCCGTGAACGTCAAACGGATAAGGCTTAGCGCAGATCTTGCCCGATCACCGCCTCGAGCGAGCCGAGGCCGTCGCTTTCAAGCTGCTTAAGCAGCCCGCGGTTGAGGTGATACGGGAGCCGCGGCCCCTGGTAGATGAAGCTGGTGTAGAGCTGTACCAGGCAGGCTCCGGCCTTGAGCCGCGTATAGACATCTGCGGTGCTGAAAATCCCCCCGGCTGAGATGAGCGCCAGCGGAGTCTTAAGGCTGGCCAAAAAGCGCAGCACCGAGAGCGCGCGGGCCGCCAGAGGCCGCCCCGACAGGCCGCCTGCCTCAGTAGTAGCGACGGTTAAGCCGTCGCGGCTGGTGGTGGTGTTGGTAGCGATCAGCCCGGCCAGCCGGTGCTTTACAGCCAGCGCCGCGATCGTCTCAAGCTCACTCTCGCTCAAATCGGGGGCGATCTTGAGCAACATGGGCCGCGGCTTGTCCTGCTGCGCGGCAAACTCCATCACCGCTGCTAGCAGCTCAGCTAGCCGCTCGCCCGTTTGTAGCTCGCGCAGGCCGGGCGTGTTGGGCGAGCTGACGTTGAGGGCAAAGTAATCGGCATACGGCCAGAGCAGGGCCAGCGATTGCCGGTAGTCGGCGGCGGCTTCCTCGATGGGCACCTGGCGCGATTTGCCCACATTTACCCCGACGGGGATTCTGAGGGGCGGGCCGCGGCGCAGTTCGCGTAGCCGCTCAGTGGTGTTAAGCGCCCCTTGATTGTTAAACCCCATCCGGTTGATGATCGCCTCATCAGCTACCAGCCGAAAGAGCCGGGGTGGTGGATTGCCCGCCTGTGCCTGGGCTGTGACCGTGCCGAGTTCGACCGCGCCAAAGCCGAGCGCCGGCCAGCTCGCTACTGCCTCGGCATCCTTGTCAAAGCCGGCGGCGAGTCCGATCGGGTTGGGAAAACGCAGCCCGAAGCACGTCTGCTCGAGCCGGGGGTCGCGCAGCTCACAGGCCCGGGAAAGGAGCCGCAGCGCACCGGGATACCGTGCCGTAAAGCTCAGCCCACCCATCACCCAGTGATGGATCACCTCCGGGTCGAAGCGAAAGAAGGCCTGCCGGGCAAGCCGGTACACGTTAGCGCGCCGGTGGTTGCGAAGGGCGCACTTCGATACGGCTCGGCAGTGTCCGGGCCGGCATCTCCAGCAGGTTGACAACCAGCCGGGCGATATCTTCGGGCTGGATCTTCCAAGTGTCGGCTTCGCTGGGTTGATGGTGGTTGAAATGGGTGGCCACCGAGCCGGGCATGATGGTGCTGACCCTGATGCCGTGCGGTCGCAAGTCGAGCATGATGGCTTCGGAGAAGCCGCTTAAGCCGAACTTGCTAGCGTTATAGGCACCGCCGGTGGCAAAGGGGTTCTTGCCCGCTAAGCTGCCGATGGTCATAACCATTCCCCGCGTCTTCTTAAGCTCTGCTGCTGCGGCCTTAACGCTGTAAAAGACGCCGGTTAAGTTGATATCGATGACTTCGGCCCACTGCTCAAGGGTCAGCTCATCGACCGGGGCGAAGTGGCCCACCCCGGCGTTGGCGACGAGCACGTCGAGCTGACCGAATTTCTTGACGGTGTGCATGACCACTTCGCACTGAGCGTTATAGTCGCGTACATCACAGACTATCGGTAAGACCCGGCCCGGCCCGTTAAGGTTAAGCCGTGCGGCGGCGTCGTTTAGCTCGACCTCGTTGCGTGCGGTGATACAAACGTTGTAGCCGTTACGAACTAAGGCCTCGGCCACGGCGTAGCCGATCCCCTTGCTGGCTCCGGTGATGAGAGCTGTTTTCATGCCCTTAACTTAACACATGGCGCCCAGGCCCTGACCAAACAGGGGCCAAAATGCGTTACACTTTAAGGTGAATGTTGCAGCTTACCCTGATCCGTCATGCGCTCACCGAGTGGAACAGCAGCGGCAAATTTCAAGGACATAGCGACATCCCGCTTTCAACCCAGGGACAGGCTCAAGCCAGGTCGCTCGGCAAGCGCTTAGTTAAACTCGGCAACGTCGATCTGATCTATTGCAGTCCGCTTAGACGCACCGTGAGCACGGCCCAACTCGCCCTGCCGGGCCGCGAACTGCGGCTCGAGCCCCGCTTGATGGAGCTGAACTTCGGGCAGTTTGAGGGCAAGACCATGGCCGAAAACCAGCAAGACGCTGCCTGGGCGCAGTGGATGGCCGAGCCGTTTAATACCGCCACGCCGGGCGGCGAGTCGTATGCCGAGCTGCGCCGCCGCGCCGTCGCCTGGATGAATGAACTTCCCGATAAGGGGCATGTAGTGGCCTTTACCCACTCAGGCACCATCCAGATGCTGCTTAGCCACTGCCTGGGGCTCGAGCACCCCCGCTGGCGCAAGCGCCTCTTCCTGCGCCCGACCAGCATCACCCGCATCCTGGTCAAGGAGCACGAGGTGATCGTCGAGCGTGTCAACGATACCCGCCACCTGCCCAACGAGAGCGGCGACCCCTTCGACGATTAAAGGCGGGGTAGTAGGTTGTGGGTAGTGGTCAGTGGGACAACCCACAGCCCACACCCTATAGCCCGATCATGGCGGCCTGAGGATTAGGCCAACGATGAGCGGGTCAGGCGGCGCCGTCGGGATTGCGATTGGGCGTGACGTAAACAGTCTTCTGCTGGGTCAAATAGACCGCCCCCGGTGCGCCGCCCTTGGCCTTCCAGACATGTTTTCTCAGAGTGTAATCGACCGGCACGTTGTCGGAGTGGCGCGCCCGGGAGTACGCCGCCGCCAACTGCGCGGCGAACAGGATGGTCTCGAAGGGCACCTCGCGCCCCTCGGCCTGGATCACCACATGCGAGCCGGTATAGCCCTGGACATGCAGCCAGAGGTCGCGGCTCTTGGCCAGCTTAAAGGTCACGGTGTCGTTGTCCTGCGCGTTGCGCCCGACCAGAACGGCAAACCCCTGTGGGCTGGTGTAGCGGATCCCCGGAGGAGCGCGAAACTGCGCCCGGTGCGGTCTGGCCTGCTCGGCCAGCGCGGCCAGCTCGGCAGGGGAGAGCTCTTCAAGCCGCGCCAGCAGCCCCTGGGTCTGGTCGAGTTCGGCCTGTATGGTTTGGGCTTTGGCCTCGGCCTGCCGTGCCCGCTGTTCGCGCTTTTTGGCCTGCTCAAAGAGCTTCTGAGCGGTGGCTACGGCGCCTAGTCCGGGCTCGAGCGCTACGGTCAGCGGTTCGCCGGTAAAGTCGGTGAGAGTTACCTCACGGGCTCCTTCTGGTACCTGCCGGGCATAAGCCAACAGCACTTCGGCGCGGCGCCGCAAGTCGGCGGCCTCGGCGGCGGCCGCTAGCGCCTTGGCCGCATCGTCAAGCTGGTTAGTGAGCAGCTTGAGGCGCTTACTTAGCCCTTCTTGCACGACCTGCCGCTGTTGCTGCCAGCGGTCTTGCTGGCGCAGCGCAGCGATGTCCGCGTCAACTGCGTTTAGCGCTGCGCTGGGCCGCTCTACTACCTGGCGCAAGATGGGTAGCAAGTGCGCTACCGCCTCAGCGCTGAGGGGCTGGTTGAGCGCCAGGCCGGCCCGCTGGGCCAGCGCCTGGGTGAGCTGCGGCCCAAAGCCATCAAGGCGGCGTTTTACGGCGTCGAGCGGTTGACCGATAAGCGCCTGGCTGAGCACTTCGTCGCTGGCGGTGCGCGGCTCGAGCTTCTGGTAAGGCGGCGGCGGCGCGTAGGGCAGGCCGCTCTTAAGCTGTCGGAAACGGTTCACCTCGGCACTCACCTCGCGCGCTTGCCCCAGAATCACCCCTTTGGCATCTACCAGGATCAGGTTGCAGTGGCGCCCGGTCAGCTCGGCGATTATGGTCACCGGTGGGGTGCTGACAAACCCCTCACTGGCGGCAAACTCGCACCTCACCACACGATCTAGCTTGAGCTGCTCGATGCTGATGAGGTTGCCCGCAACCTTGGCGACCAGCAGCTCTTGAAAGCCGCTGTGCGTGCCTCCGGGCGGCGGGAACTCCGCCAGGTAGGCCAGCCGGGGGTTGGGCGGGCGGTTATACAGCCACAGCGCCCCCGTTTTTAGCGGCAGCACAAAGGTGTGTGGGTCTGGGAAGCGCCAGCTCAGGCGCGGGCTGGGTAGCAGCGGGGTTAAGGTGCGCAGCGCTTGCGCGATGAGCAGTCCTTCCATCCGCTTAGTCTACTGAAGGGGCTGTATACTTTGCCAGCAGTGCAACTCTGGACTACTCATAGTGGACAGGGTAAAATCATGACAAAGTTCGACCCCGGCGGAGGTATTGCTATGCAACTCAAGCGGATATTGGTACTAGCGTTGCTAATGTTAGCGGTAGGGGCCTATGCCCAGCAGCGCCTTTCGATTGCCACCGGCGGCACCGGTGGCGTTTACTATCCGGTCGGCGGCGGCTACGCGCAGATCATTAATGAGCAGCTGCCGGGCTTCACCGCCACCGTCGAGGTTACTGGCGCCTCGGTGGAGAACGTGGGCCTTGTCTCGCGCGGAGACTCTGACATCGGGCTAGCTACGGCCGACGTGCTGCTGGCGGCCTATCTGGGGACAGGGCGCTTCGGCCCCGGCGGCGAACTGCCGCGGTTGCCCAACCTGCGGGCTATTACCGTCGCCTATACCAGCGGGTTTCACATCATCACTCTCGAAGGATCAGGGATTTACAGCCTGCCCGATCTTCGCGGCAGACGTGTCTCAGTCGGCCCGCCCGGTTCTGGCACCGAAGTTACAACCCGTACCATCCTGGAAGCCAACGGTATCACCTTCGGGGACTTCAGCGTGCACCGGCTATCGGTCGGCGAGGCTACCGACGCCCTGCGCGACGGCGTCATCGACGCTGCCACCTGGGTGGGCGGCGTGCCGACCGGGGCGGTTCTTAGCCTGGCCGAAACTCACCGGATCCGGCTGGTGCCGATCAGCGCCACAGAAGCTGAAAGGGCTCATGCCGCCGATCCTACGCTGTTTCCCTACACCTTCTCTGCGGGCGTCTACCGCGGCATACCCGAGACACCCAGCGTCGGCATTCCTAATGTGGTCTTCGTCGCCGCCGAGATGTCCGAAGAGCTGGCCTATCAGTTCACGCGGGCGCTCTTTGAGCATATCGCGGTAGTACGGGCGATTCACGTAACGGCCTACGAGACCGTGCCGGAGCTGGCCCTAAACTCGCCGATTCCGCTGCACCCCGGCGCCATCCGCGCCCTCGAGGAGCTCGGCCTGCGCGTTCCCGACCATCTGCGTGCTGGGGAGTAGCACCCTTCGACCACTTACTGATCCTTACTGATTTAGCAATTTCGCAAGGTGGCCAGAATTAGGGTGACGGAGAAGGCGATGTTGGACTAGTGGCAACTGCTCAGGTAGAGGCTAGTGAGAGGCGATCTACCACGTAGGCGGCAAACGGCAGCGCCGCCGTAAAGGCCGGTGAAACTGCGTTCAAGACGTGTAGGGAGTGGCTGTCTTGCTCAATCACGAAGTCGGTGACCAGCTTACGCGCCACCCTGTCATAGAGCTGAGCCCGAATGCCGGGCCTACCCCAACGGCGGAAGTTGGCCATCGAGACACCCGTTGCCAGCTCGGCGGCTTGCGCCACCAGATGGCTCCGTGCGTACTTTTTCAGTTCGGTAACGGCCAACTGGCGGAAGCCGAAGTCGTTGCGGATAAACAGCGCAACTTCGTCACGCAAGATGCTGAGGCTCTCAAAGAGCTTGAAGTTAGCCAATCCATCATAGTGCTCACGCCAGAAGGCCGGGATGGCGGTCGGGCCGATCTTAACGTGGCCATCCACGGTAACGGTTAGATGCACCCCCAAAAACGGGTTATGCAGGTCTGGAACGGGATAGATGTGCCGGCTTAGGGCGCCAGGCGGTTCGCTGCTGTAAAGGTAGAGCCCCTTGAAGGGGAGGATGCGGTAGCGCTGGGCCAGGCCGAACTCTTGCGCGATTTTGTCGGCGTAGAGCCCGGAGGCGTTAATCACATAGCCCGCCTCGATCAGGCCCCTAGGAGTTTTCACCGCCCGGCCTTGGCGGCCCAGGTAGGGCGTGTTGGTCATGATGATGAGCCCTTTGGCTTGAGCCTCGCGGGCCAGCGCCTGCACTATCTCGCTGGGATCGACTGTGGCGGCGGTCGGTGACCAGAGCGCTAAGTCGATACTCTTGACGCGGGGCTCGAGCCCTCTGGCCTCGTTAAGATCGATCAGGTGGGTTTCGACTCCGTTAACGTCGCCCCGGCGCTTAAGCTCTTTAAGCCCCTCCACCTCCGGTGCAGTCTTAGCCACCACCAATTTGCCGCACCGGTTGAGTTTAAGTCTGTGTTCTAAGGCGTAGGTGGTGAGCAGGCGGTTACCGTCGCGGGTGAAGCGCGCCTTGAGCGAGTCGGCGCTGTAGTAAAAGCCCGCGTGCAACACCCCGCTGTTGCGGCCGCTGGCGTGCGCGCCGAGTCGCGCTTCTTTGTCAATCAGCAGCAGGCGCGCCTCCGGGTAGCGGCCCCTTAGCTCGCGGGCGATAGCCAGGCCGATAATCCCGCCCCCGATGATCAAAAAGTCGGCAGTCGTGGCCATGACGCCAGCTTACCCGATTAGCAGGAAGCAGGAGTTTCCGCTAACCCAACGTGACTGCTTGTGACGGGTTCTGTTTTTGTGTCCGATAGACAAGGAGTGGAGAGTGAGACGTTATAAGTAGATCAATGCAAAGTAAGGGAGCGAGCGAGGCAGCAAGAAGAGGAGGTTGTGTACCTGGCGAGGGGTATACAGGCAGACTGCTAACAGTGGGCGGCTTATGCTCGTTAAACTAGTTTGGAGGTAATACTTATGCAGCTCAAGCGGGTATTGGCATTGTTACTACTAGCGTTAGCGGTAGGGGCTTATGCCCAGCAGCGCCTTTCGATTGCTACCGGCGGTACCGGCGGCGTGTATTACCCTTTAGGCGGCGGCTACGCACAGATCATTAATGAGCAGCTGCCGGGCTTCAGCGCGACGGTCGAGGTCACTGGCGCCTCGGTAGAAAACGTGGGGCTCGTTTCCCGGGGCGACTCCGACATCGGGCTGGCGCTGGCCGACACGGTGCTGATGGCTTTTAAGGGGACGGGTCGCTTCGGCCCAGGCGGCGAGCTCCCGCGCTTGCCCAACCTGCGCGCTATTGGCATCTCCCACCACAACGCGGTTCATATCATCACCCTGGACGGGTCGGGGATCAACAGCCTGACCGATCTGCGCGGCAGGCGCGTCTCAGTCGGCTCCCCCGGCTCGGGGACTGAAGTCTCAGCCCGCACCATCCTGGAAGCCAACGGTATCACCTTCGGAGACTTCAGTGTGCATCGCCTTTCGGTCAGCGAGACGGCCGATGCCCTGCGCGACGGCGTTATCGACGCTGGCTTCTGGTCGGGCGGTGTGCCGACCGGCGCAGTATTGAGCCTGGCTGAAGTTGCCCAGATCCGGCTGGTGCCGATCAGCGCCGAAGAGCTCGAGCGGGCCAGTGCCGCCGACCCCACTTTTATCCCCTACAGCTTCCCTGCGGGCGCCTATCGCGGCATCGCTGAAACCACTAGTATCGCTACGCCCAACCTGATCATCGTCGCCGCCGAGATGCCCGAGGAGCTGGCCTATCAGTTCACTAGGGCGCTCTTTGAGAATATCCACGTAGTGCGAGCGATTCACTCCGCAGCCTACGAAACTGTGCCGGAGCTAGCTCTGAACTCACCGATCCCGCTCCACCCTGGCGCCATCCGCTACTTTGAGGCGATTGGTCTGAGCGTTCCCGACCATCTGCGTGGAGAATAATGGGCGCCTGAATGAAGCGGCTCGGCATGGTGAGCAGGCTTCTCGGCTTGCCTCTGGCGTTCCTTCTGCCTGCTGCGCTCGCCAGTGGGCCGAGCCCGGTGCTAAGGGTAGTGGCCGACGGGGGAGAGGTAATCCTGCGGGTAGCGATCCCCGAGCTACGCTGGGAGCTACACTGGCGTCACTCGGTCAGCGGTGTCTGGCTTAGGGATCTGTTCGCCTGGCGCGATGGCGCGGTGGTCCTGACTGATGCTTACGCTCCTAACCTCGATCTGGCCGGTATGGGCTATACCCCAGGACGCGGCGAGCTGCGCTTCTCGCCTGAGGGGGGCTATCATATCGCTAATATCGGCGAGGTGATCTCCGGCGTGTACTTCAGGCTGGGCTCGAGCCTGGCCCCCACCGTGTTAGTGGTACAGGGACGGCGCTACCAGCTGAGCGAGCTTTACCCCGGCGGGCGCGTCCGCTTCGAGGTGCTGGCCTTCCCAGTGATAGCACCATGAGCACCCTGGCGACCAGCTCCCCCGAATCCACGCCGATACGGCCTGCCGCCGGCCCCTGGATCGGGGGCATCGTGACCCTGCTAGCTTTGGCGCTAGGCGCCTTCCAGCTCTATACCTCCGGCATTCAACCACTCAACCTCTTCCATCAGCGCGGCATACACCTGATACTGGTGCTGCTGGTGGTGTTTTTGGTCTTCCCATTTGACCGCAGACGAACCATCTTCAGTTGGCTTATCGACGGACTGTTCATCGCGGGGGTTATCTATTCCTTCGGGTACCTCTTGCTCAACCTGGATGCGGTGCTGGCCAGAACGGGTTTCTTTACCATGCCAGACATCCGGGCTGGGGCCATCGGTGTGGTGGTGCTGCTCGAGGCCACGCGGCGGGTTCTTGGCCTAACCTTTACCATTATCGGCCTCAGCTTCATCATCTACGCCATGGCCGGGCCGCGCGGCCACCTGCCCTGGCTTGGCGAGTTGCTCCCCGACGTCCTGGCGCATCGCGGCTACCCCATAGAGCGCATCGTCGGCACGCTCTTCCTGGGTCAGGAAGGGATCTTCGGCGTGCCGCTCGGGGTAGCGGCCACAGTGGTGTTTACCTTTGTGCTGTTTGGGGCCTTCCTGGAGATGAGCGGTGCAGGCAAGTTTTTTATTAACCTGGCCTACGCCGCGACGGGGCGGCAGCGCGGTGGCCCGGCCAAAGCGGCGGTGGTGGCATCGGGCTTCATGGGCTCGATCTCCGGCAGCGCCATCGCCAATGTGGCCACCTCTGGGGCGTTCACCATCCCGCTGATGAAAAAGCTCGGCTACAAGCCGAGCGAGGCGGGCGGCGTGGAAGCTGCGGCAAGCACCGGCGGGATGATCATGCCGCCTATCATGGGGGCCGGAGTCTTCTTAATGGCCGAGTTTACTGGCATCCCTTACGCCGAGATCATGATGGTCTCGATCTTGCCGGCCATTCTTTATTTTGCCATCATCTATCTGTTCGTGGACTTCATTGCCGCCAAGCAAGGCCTGCGCGGACTCAAGGCTTCCGAGCTGCCCAAGCTGAGCGAGGTACTGCGCGACGGCTGGGTCTATCTTGTCCCCTTAGGCATCCTCATCTACTTCTTGCTCCAGGGGATCTCACCCAACCGCGTCGGTTTTGTGGCTATCGTGGCGGTCCTGGCGATAACGGTGCTGCGGTGGGGGGTGCGCCGCTTCGCGCTGCGGATGTACGACACCGAGCCTCTGCCGATCGGCACGGCGCTGGTTTTGGGGGGGCGGCAATTTGTCGGCGCGTTTGAGGCCGCTGCTCGCAACGCCATGATGGTGACGGTGGCATGCGCCATGGCTGGAGTGGTGGTGGGCATCCTCGGACTTACCGGCCTGGGGATAAAGTTTTCGACGCTGATGCTCAGCTTTTCCGGTGGCCACTTGCTGTTGGCGCTACTGCTGGTGCTACTGGCCAGCCTGATCCTCGGCCTGGGCCTCCCGGTGACGGCGTCCTACATCGTCCTGGCGGTGACCGCGGCCCCGGCGCTCCATCACGAGTTTGGCCTCCCCCTGTTGATCGCCCACCTGGTTATCTACTGGTATTCGCTGGACTCCAACGTGACGCCGCCGGTAGCGCTAGCCGCCTTTGCTGGTGCGGCCATCGCCGGCGCCAACCCCATGAGTACAGCGGTGAAAGCCTTCAAATTTGCTAAGGGCCTTTACTTGATCCCGCTGTTTATGGTCTACAATCCCGAGATTATCCTCGGCGGGCCGCCCCTGGTGGTGGCGTGGACCGCGCTGACAGCCGTTGCCGCGCTGCCAGCCTTCGCCGCTTCGCTAGAGGGTTTTATGTTTACGCGGGTACATTTCGTTTTGCGAGTGATGTTAGCTGTGGGCACGGCGTGTATCTTCTGGCCGAACTTTGCCGTCGAACTGATCGGGCTGTTACTGATCGTCCTGGTGCTGGCAGTCAACTTTTTCCAGTGGCGCCGTGAGCGTTACGGCGAGCTGCAGCGCGCCGAGGTGTAAAGTGCGCTAGGTGAAGGCCGCTTCATCGGCTCGCACGTGGCCGGCACCATCGCCGCGGCCACCGACAACAACCTCGGTGTGGCCGGGGTGGACTGGCGGGCCAGGATCCTGCCGGTGCGGGTGCTGGGCGTGGGCGGCGGCACCTTCGCGGACATCCTAGACGGGTTGCTCTGGTCGGTGGGGCTGCCGGTGTCGGGTGTCCCGAACAACCTCAACCCGGCCGGCATCGTCAACATGAGCCTGGGCGGCCCATTTCGCTGCCCCACAACCATGCAGAGCTTTATCGATCAGGCGCTCGCGACCGGCGCCATTATCGTCGTTGCTGCTGGTAACAGCAACACCAACGCCGCCGACTTCGCTCCGGCCAGTTGCGCTGGCGTCATTACCGTCGGCGCGACCGGCTTCCAGGGTTCCCGCGCGCCTTACTCCAACTTCGGCTCGCGGGTCGATATGATGGCCCCTGGTGGCGATCTGCACAATGGTGTGTTGAGCCTCTGGCGCAACGACACTACCAATCTAGTTCGATTACATCTTCATGCAGGGTACTTCGATGGCCGCGCCGCATGTAGCGGGTGTCATTGCCCTGATGAAGAGCCTCAGGCCGACCCTTACCTCAGCCGAAGCCCTTAGCATCCTTAAGAGCACCGCACGCCCGCTATCGGCGCTCCAGTGCGACCGGCCCAGCGGCAGCGAGTGCGGTGCCGGTCTGATCGATGCCCATGCGGTGCTCCAGGCGCTTGGCAGCCCGCCGCCGCCGCCACCCCCTGGGGGCGAACTCGGCTTCACGCCCGCGCTGCTCGACTTCGGTGCGGTGACTGTGGAGCTGGACGTAACCCTGACGAATGTGGGGGGCTCGGGCCTGACCTGGGAGATCGCTGGCTACGACCCGGCCCTTAATAATCCGGGGGCTATCCCATTCGGCACCGTTTCTGTCTCCCCCCTGTCCGGCACGCTTGCACCCGGTGCGAGTACCGTCACCCGCATCGGTATAGATCGGAGCTTACTTACCACCGACGGCTTCTACCAGCTCGAGCTGGTCTTTAGCGAGAACGGCACCACCGAACGCCGCCTGCCAGTGCGCTTCACCAAAGCCCCCGCCACCCAGCCCGACCCGACCGGCCCGACTATGGTGGTGAGCTTCATCGAGGAGACGCTGGGTAACTTCATCTTGAGCGGATTCGAGGAACGCTCGAGCTTCTTCACCGAGTACAGCTTCCCGGCGCTGGCGGGAGCGACCTGGGTAGTGGCTTGGGTGGATGTGAACAACAACGGTTTGGTGGATGGGGGCGACTTTGAGGGCTTTTATCCGATCCAGGTAGCACTAGCGGGTAATCAGGTGCGTTCCGGCCTCGACATCGCCCTGGAGCAGGTGGTGGATGCGCCAGCCCTGCTTGCGCAGTACAGCGAAATAGTGCGACTGCTGGAGGCGCGGCGGGCTAGCCAAGGTTTAGCGCGATAGCTAGGGCGGCTGCGTACGGCTTTGCCTCGGCGCTTCGCTGATGCGGAGCCGTTCGAACTCCGCTAGGACTGCTGCCGGGCAGCCTGGGCCGATGCGTGCCATCAGGGCGTTAGCCGGGCTGAGGCGGATCTCCGGGTCGCTGGTGCGGTATGGCTCCATGCCGACCGAGCAGTAGAGGTTTTGCAGCAGGTGCTTGTACTGGAACTCATCAAGCCCACTGCGCTTGAGGTCGTAGTGCCAGACGTACATCGTGGCGATCACGATGGTGTGGTCGAAGCGCCCGTTGGCAAAGCTGGCCTGCAAGAGCCGGGTAGCCAGGCTCTGGCCGCGATAGCAAGGATCGACTTCGACCGCGCCTAACTCAATGATCTCGCCGGTGCGGTCGCCGCCCCAGTGCTCGATGGCACTGGGTGGGTGAAAAGCCACGTAGCCGATCAACCGCCCCTTGCTCACCAGGATGCTGACGCAACACTGCGGATCTTGGGCCAGCGCGATAAGCGCCTGGTGCTGCTGAGCCGCTGGGCGGAAGATGCTCAGGGCCGGGCTGATGGTGAGCCCGGCGAGGCGTGCGGCGGAGGCGCAGACCTCCAGCGTAGGGGCACTCATGTCACGGAGAGCGGCGCTGCCGCCAGCGCAACACTAGTTCGTCGGGGAGGCGCAGGCTACCAGGACTGGTGGGAAGAGACAGGAGCCGGGCTAGTTGCTCGTTGGCTAGCTCAGCGTTAGGCAGCAGCTCTACCGCCTCGCCGAAGACTCGAAGCAGCGCTTCGTGATAGGGCGCCAGCGACTCCGTCTCGAAGCTGGCCAGCAAGGCGCTTGCCGCTGCCTTTAACCGGCCCTCCGCGAGAGCCAGGCGCAGCTCTAAGGCACTGAACCAGGCCAGCAGGCCGCTATCACTCTGCTCGCCGGGCTGCTCAGCCACGGCCATGAAGGCAGCCTTGGCCGCAGTAAGCGCCTGACCTGCTTCGTATCGGCGCCCGCTGCGCAGCAGGGCCGTGGCTAGCATAGTCTGGGCCGTAGCGAGTTGATAAGGGTGGCGAGCCAGGCTTAGACCTGTCTGAGCGGAGAGTACTGCTGCCTCAGGGGTGGCGGCTAGCAGGCTCGTGATCTCCCAGAACAGCCCGCCGAGCGGCACCAGGCAGGGATCGCTGGGCTGCGTGCGGGCCTGAATCTTGGCTAGTAGGGTCTGGGCGTGGCGGACGTCGGGGGTGTCCGGCAGGGGCTCGAGCCCTCGCAGCAACGGCGGGTGGTAGGGCTGCCCCACTCCGCGGCACCAGTAGGCTAG